>Ga0307471_100001849_pt1 | contig 11912 bp, 8 predicted proteins | sample atmos_gasesAM3C__2_FD_204566 | JGI IMG/M metagenome (GOLD analysis project Ga0307471, IMG submission 204566) | Hardwood forest soil microbial communities from Morgan-Monroe State Forest, Indiana, United States - atmos_gasesAM3C_515 | ecosystem: Environmental > Terrestrial > Soil > Temperate... | reverse complement strand
CAGGCGGTGACGCGGTCTACTTCCAGAATCCGTGCGACTACGTGCCCAACCTCGGTGGTGACCACCTCGACTGGCTGCGGTCCCGAGTATCTCTCGTCCTCGTGGTCGGGCAGGGGGCCTGGGAGACGCACCCTACCGGCGCGCTGCCATCCACCCGCTATCTGGCCGAGCAGCTGTGGCTAAAAGGCATTCGGTGCGAACTAGATCTCTGGGGTTTCGACGTCGCTCACGACTGGCCTTGGTGGCAACGCCAACTGGCGCATCATCTGCCGAGATTCTGCTGAGAGGAGCCTGCGCGTGAACTCAGAGGTTCGCCACCTGGTTGGCTTGTTGCTCGGTACGGAAGAGGACTGGCCCCGAGCCTTTCAGTCGTTTCTCGGTCTGGTCGGGCCGGTCGACGATGCGCGCGGCCGTCGTCATGTGTTCGACACGGAGCGCCTGACGATCGAACCGTTCTCGTTACGGGCAAAGCCACGGACGGACCTCGTTATCGATCGGCTCGCCTACTGGTACTACCACCCCAGAGAGTGGTTGAAGAAGATCGCCTTGATGAACGACGTGTACTTGCTCAACTCGCCGTTCACCTTCCAGGCCATGGAGAAGCACGCCGCCTACTGCGCGATGATCCGGCTCGGCCTGCGGATACCCGAAACCGTGCTCGTTCCGTACAAGAATCCGCCCGACAACGCGAGGTACGCCTACACAGCTGCGCGGTACAACCGGCCGTTCGATCTCGACGGGGTTGCGGACGAGATCGGCTATCCGCTCTACATGAAGCCGTACGACGGGGGAGCGTGGCGCGGTGTGTCGCGGATCCGTGACGCCACCGAGCTGCACGACGCCTATGACCAGTCGGGCGAGATGCTCATGCACCTGCAGGCAGCGGTCGACGGCTACGACGTGTTCGCCCGTGCGCTGTCCATCGGGGCCGAGACGCTGGTCATGCGCTTCGAACCGAACGCGCCTATGCACGAGCGCTATCGAGTCCAACACGACTTTCTGTCACCACCCGTGGGCCATGAAGTCGTGACGATATCGCGTTTGATCAACGCGTTCTTCCGCTGGGAGTTCAACTCCTGCGAGGTGCTCGTCAAGGACGGTGTGGTCTACCCGATCGACTATGCCAACGCGTGCCCGGATGTCGCGGTGACGTCGTTGCACTACTACTTCCCGTGGGCGATCAAGGCTCTCGTGCGGTGGACCGTCTTCTGCTGCGTTACCGGACGGCGCCCGCGCATCGATCTGGACACTCGCTCCTATTTCGACATCGGAGACCGGGACGAGCTCTCCTACGGAGAGAAACTGGCGGCTTACCGCGAGCTGGCGGACGTCTACTTCGACACCGATCATTACGAGGAGTTCTGCGCGGAGCACTTGGCCGAGCTCGACGAGCGAGTTCTCGAATGGATCAAGAGCGCACACTTCGAGCGTCTGCTGTTCGATACCGTCCGGATGGGTTACCCGCCCCATGAGCACGACCAGTTCCTGGGGCATTTTCATGGGCTCATCGACCTATGGGTCCGGGACGAGAGCGCTCGGCTGGAGAATGCTGCCCGCTGACCAGCACCAGCGCTCAGGAACGCGTACCGGAGCGAGCAAGCGGATCGTTATGGCCACAACAGCTGGCGGGTCAGGCGATCCATGACTGCTTCCTCGTCAGCCGGCACCGTCAAAACCCGGATGCCACGGGCGGCCAACTGGTCGGACGCCAATGTCGAGGGCGATCTGGCATCCGCCGTGGCTCCGGGAAGGCTCAACAATCGCGCGCAGATTTCCTCGCGGATTTGACCCGAATGCTCGCCGATTCCTCCCGTGAACACCAGTGCATCCCACTGTTCGAGTGCGGTGGCGCACGACGCAATCGCCATCGCCACCGACCGCGTGAACGCGCGAATAGCAAGATCCATCCGAGGGTCGGCCCGAGCCGACAGCAGGTCGCGCATGTCGACGATGCCTCGCGAGAACGCGGCGATCCCGCTGCGGTGGTTGAGCATGTTCCGGACGGCCTCGGCATCCCACTCGGGATGCGCCAGCACGAACAGCACGATCTCCGGGTCGAGATCGCCGCTGCGAGTCGCTGACATGGTCCCGCCCGTCGGTGTCAGCGACATTGTCGTGTGACGTGACTGGCCGTCGGCCACGGCCGTAACGCTGCAGCCGCTGCCGAGGTGGGCAATGACCGCCGAGCCCAGATCGGGGACGGTGTCCACGACCGACTGCACGGCAATCCCATGGAAGCCGTAGCGCCGCACGCCCATGGCTGCCACTTCGTCGGCCACCGGAAGGCAACGCGCCTCGTCCGGCAGGCCGTGATGGAAGGCGGTGTCAAAGCAGGCAACCTGCGGTACTTGTGGCCAGGTGCCCCGGGCCAGTTCGATGGTCTCGATCGCCCCAGGCAGATGGAGCGGGGCGAGCGGAACGATCTCTTGTAGGTAGCTCACCAACTTGTTGTCGATGACCGTGGGTCGATCGTGAACCGGACCGCCGTGGACCACCCGGTGCGCGACGGCCTGCGGCTCGATGGCGTTCCGCTCGACAATCGACCGGACCCAGGTGACGGCCTGGCCGAGGTCACCCGACACCGGTATCGACGTCGGCGTCCGCTCAGGTACCGAGATGGTCGCCTGGGCCTGGTCTGTTCCCAACCGCTCGACGTGCACGGTTAGGCGCAAGGTTGGGTCGCGCACCGCTGCTTTCAGTGATGACGATCCGGGATTCAGCGCAAGGACGGCTCTTGCCTCTGAGGTCATTCGCCCGACCAGGTCCAGTTCCGAACCTCAGGCATGTCCTCGAAATGCTCTCGGACGTAGGTGTAATGGCGCTCGAGCATGCTCTGGCACAGCCGGGCGAGCTCGGGCCCGGTCTCCGCGGCCCGGCGGGACCTCCGCAACGCTTCCAGCACCAGGTGATATCGACTCATCCGATTCAGGACGACCATGTCGAACGGTGTCGTCGTCGTGCCTTGTTCGGAGAAGCCGCGCACGTGGAACCGCGTTGGATTCTCTCGGCCATGCAGAAGTTGGTGAACCGCGCGGGGGTATCCGTGGAATGCGAACACGACATCAGCGTCATGGGTGAACAACTCCGCGAACCGGTCGTCGGAGAATCCGTGCGGGTGTTCGTCGCGAGGCAGCAACGCCATCAGGTCGACGATGTTCACGACCCGGACGCGCAGGTACGGGGTGTGCTGGCGCAACAGCTCGGCCGCAGCGAGAATCTCCATTGTGGGCACATCGCCCGCCGCCGCCAGCACGATGTCGGGTTCATCCGGAGCACCCGGCGACGCCAGCTCGGTGCCGGCCCAATCCCAGACCGAGGCGCCGGCGGCGCAATGTGCGTTGGCCTCCTCGAGGTTCAGGTACTGCAGGTGCTCCTGCTTGTCGACCACGATGAGGTTGACATGGTCGTGACTGCGCAAGCAGTGGTCCGCAATCGACAACGTGCAGTTCGCGTCCGGCGGTAGCCATACCCGAACCACGTCTGGCGCCAACGGGATCATCGAATCGATGAGGCCAGGCCCCTGGTGCGAGAACCCGTTGTGGTCGTTGCGCCAGCACGTGCTGGTCAGGAGCACATTCAGCGAGGCCACCGGCGCGCGCCACGGCAGCTCGAGCGCGTGTTGCAGCCATTTCGTGTGCTGGACGAGCATCGAGGTGGCTACCATCGCGAACGCCTCGTAGGTTGCGAAGACGCCGTGCCGCCCGGTCAGTACGTAACCTTCGAGCCACCCTTCGCAAAGATGCTCCGACAGCACCTCCATGACCCGGCCGTCCGGAGAGAGGTGATCGTCCGAGGGAAGCACCGGTGCCTGCAGGCACCGGTCGGTGGCCTCGAACACCGCCTGCAGGCGATTACTCGCCGTTTCGTCGGGGCAGAACAACCGGAAGGTGCCGCCACCTTCGTCGGTCGTCGTCGCTTTGTAGATGTCTCGCATCAGCTCGCCGAACGGCCGAGTCGTCTCGTGGGAGACCGAGCCCGGGCTGGGCAGCCGCAGCGCGTACGACTCGAGCGAGGGGATCGGCAACGCGCGAGTAAGGCGGCCGCCGTTGCCGTAGGGACACGCCGACATTCGCTTGTCGCCGGCGGGCGCCAGTGCGGCGAGCTCAGGTATCAGCCGGCCGGACTCGTCGAACAACTCTTCGGGCCGGTACGAGCGCATCCAGCGGTCGAGAATCGCCAGGTGTTCTGGATTCTCCCGAACGTTCGCGAGCGGGACCTGGTGCGCGCGGAACGTACCCTCGACCAGCACGCCATCCACCTCGTGCGGCCCGGTCCACCCCTTCGGGGTGCGCAGCACGATGGCAGGCCAGCCCGGGCGCAGCGCGCCGCTGCCCGTGGAGCGAGCCTCCGTCTGCACCTCGGTCATGCGGTCCAGCGACCGGGACAGTGCGTCGTAGAGGTCTGGGAAGACGCGGTCGGGCTTGTCCCCCGCGACGACGATCGGATCCCACCCTTGGCTGCGAAGCAGCTGGCTCACGCGCTCGTCGTCGGCCCGCCCGAGTGTCGTCGGGCCGGAGATCTTGTAGCCGTTGAGGTGCAGGATCGGTAACACCGCGCCGTCACGCTTGGCCCGCAGGAAGTCGGGCAACTTCCAGGACGCTGCGAGAGGGCCGGTCTCCGCTTCGCCGTCGCCGATGACGCAGGCGACAAACAGGTTCGGGTGATCGAAGGCGGCGCCCGCGGCGTGAGCCAAGGCGTACCCGAGCTCCCCGCCTTCGTGGATGCTCCCGGGGGTCTGCACGCTCACGTGACTGGGAATGCCGCCCGGGGTCGAGAACTGGCGGACGAGATGAAGCAGGCCGGCGAGGTCCGGGCTGACCTTGGGGTAGACCTCGCTGTAGGTGCCCTCCAGGTAGCAGTTGGCCACGAGGGCCGGTCCGCCGTGTCCGGGTCCGGTGACGTAGATCCAGTCGGTATCGGTCGCGCGGATCACGCGATTGAGCAGGGTGTAGATCATCGACAGGCCCGGGCTGGTGCCCCAGTGGCCCAGCAGTCGAGGCTTGATGTGTTCGCGGCGCAACGGCTCCCGCAGGAGCGGGTTGGCCTGCAGGTAGATCTGCCCGACGGTCAGGAAGTTGGCGGCCGCCCACCATCGCAAGTCGAGGTCGAGGTCCGCGTCGGTATACCGGGCCAGGCTGGTCATTGTCACGATTGCTCCTCGGCGTCAAGCGGTCATCGTGTCCATCGCATCACGCCCAGGTGATCACGAATCGACTACCCTGCGTCGGGCGAGTGAACCGAGCCGGCCACGCTCGGGGTAGAAAGTGCAGATGTACTCCTCTTCGGGAGGTGACGAGATGGACGTCGAATCGGAACGCCGCGCCCCCGCTTGTGTATTGGTGATATTCGGTGCGTCCGGCGACCTCACCGAACGCAAGCTGCTGCCCGCGGTCGAACGGCTGTGTGCGTATAACCGGCTGCCCCGGGAATTCGGCCTCGTCGGCGTCGGCCGTACGCCGATGACGGACGGCGAGTTCGCGGAACGGCTGCTGCGGGCCACGCGCAAGGACGGCAGCGACCAATGGGCCGAGCTCGTGGCGTCGGTCCGGTACGTCAGTGGGGGTTACGACGACCCAGCCACATATGCGCAGTTGGCCGACGTGCTCGACGATTTCGATCGCACGCGCGGCACCGCCGGCGGCCGGGTCTTCTACCTGGCCACCCCGCCGCAACTGTTCGGCGACGTCGCTTCCAGCCTGGGCAAGTCGGGGCTCAGCGACGTCCGCGGCGACGGGTTCGTCCGCATCGTCATCGAGAAGCCGTTCGGATGGGACGAGGACAGCGCGCGTGCCATCTACGCCCAGGTGACGACCGCGTTCGAGGAGTCGCAGGTCTTTCGCATCGATCACTACCTCGCCAAAGACACCGTGCAGAATCTTCTGGCGCTGCGCTTCGCCAACTCGATCTTCGAGCCGATCTGGAACCGCACGTGGATCGACAATGTCCAGATCACAGTCGCCGAGACGATCGGCGTGGAGGATCGCGGCGGGTTCTACGAGACGGCGGGTGCGGTTCGCGACATTGTGCAGAATCACGTGCTCCAAGTGCTTTCGCTCTTCCTCATGGAGCCGCCGACGTCCTTTCATCCCGAGGCCATCCGGGACGAGAAGGTCAAGTTGCTGCGCGCGATTCGCCCGATCGAGGACCCGGCCGAGATCGCCCTCCGGGCAGTTCGCGGGCAATACACCCGAGGCGGAACGCGCGCTCACCTGATGGCGGGTTATCGCGAGGAAGCGGGCGTCGATCCACTCAGCTCGACCGAGACCTTCGTTGCGCTCCAACTGGACATCAACAACTGGCGATGGGCCGGCGTACCGGTCTACGTGCGTACCGGCAAGCGATTGCCCAAACGGATCACCGAAGTCGCGGTCGAATTCCAGCGGCCGCCACAACTGCCGTTGTTCCCCTCGACTGGTTCGAATCTGGAGCCCGACGCCCTGATCGTGCGCGTCCAGCCGGACGAGGGTCTGAGCCTGCGGTTCGGGGCAAAGGTCCCGGGCCACGAGTTCCGCGTGCGCAAAGCATCCATGGACTTCTCCTACGCGGCCGGTTACGACGAGGAACAACCGGAGGCCTACGAGCGAGTCATCCTGGACGCTCTCGTCGGCGATCCGACGCTGTTCATTCGCGCCGACGAGGTCGGTCGGTCATGGAAGATCGTGGATCCGCTGCTGCGGTTCTGGGCGGCGGAGACCGGGCCCATCCCTCAGTACCAGGCGGCGACCTGGGGGCCACGGGAGGCGCAGGAACTCATCGAGCGCGACGGCCGGCGCTGGCGAGAGGTCTGACCGCAACGGAGGAGACGACGCTAGATCTAGACATGGGCTCGATGATCGTGATATGTAAACGCTTGCAGGCCCTCGCGATGACTCACCTAGCTCTCGCTGAGGGCCTGCGGGTAAGCCCGACGGCAGTGCTATTCGAACGCGCCCACAACGATTGCGCGGTAGACCCGGTTCAGACCGACACATCGCAAGCCGTAGCCGCGCATCTCCTCGATCAAGGATTCTTCGGTGTAGTGCGTGATGTGCTCGTCGGCGTATCCCTTGGGTTGGGCTGCGGCATAGAGCTTCTCAACGATCGGCCACATCGGAGTCCCGTAATCGGGCGTGCTCAGCACGAGCCGTCCGCCGGGGCGTAACACTCGGACGAGTTCGGCGATTGGCGAAGGGTCGCGAGGAACATGTTCGACGACCTCGCAGCAGAGAACGCAGTCGAAGGTGTCGTCCGGAAACGGCAAGTGAAACACGCTTGCCGTCACGGCCGGGTTGACGTTGTACCGGCGCATGTACCGGAGCTTGGCGTGCACGATGTCGACTGAGATCGAACCCGGCAGGTCCAGCGACAACCGGCCTGAACCGGCTCCAACGTTGAGAATCCGCTGGTTCACGAACGGTGCGACCAGCTCGTAGGTCTTTTCATGTCTTTGACGCTGCCAGGACCGCTGAGGAGGCAGGCGACTGTTGAACGCGCGCATGTCGTAGTCTGCCGAATCGATGCCGTTACGTCGCGCCCAGTGATGGAACAGTGCAGCCGCCGTCGGTCGCCGCGGCGCCAGCGGTTGTTCGGTGTGCAACGGCCAGAACGGCTTCTGCACCTCCCGCGTCGTCCAGCCGTGAATCGCGGTTCGGACACAGACATCGACCGGATCGTCGAGGTTGGCCCCCTGAGCCACGAGGTCTCTCAGAGTGTCGCGCCGGACAAGCTGAAAGCTGCTCCTCACGTCGTTGGTGTCGAGTGTCAGGATGCGCGCGAGAAACCGATCGACATATCGCTCGGCCTCTCGGCGCAGCTCCTTGGGCCGGGTCCCGCGGTCATTCGAGTAGCGCGAGGAAATGAGCAGGTCGGCCGTGTCTCGTTGCGCCCAGAGCTCCTTGATCCGCTCGTTAACGTCGGGTACCGAATCGTCCACGAAGATCACGAACTCGCTATCCATACCAGACGCGATTTTTCCGATGTCGATGCCGGCTTCCGCCACCTCGAGTGCGACACAGATATCGAGATCGCGGGCTGCCTGCCTCGCCGCTTCTACGATCGTTGACCGCGCGGTGAAGGCCGTTCGGCTGCGCACAATCACCGCGAGGTCAGCACGACCCGCTGTGCGCGCGCCACCGCCGGGACGATCCATAGGCCACGATCCCTTACAGATTCACGGTACAGAGGTTCACGTCGGCAACGGGGCGGACGACGCAATCACCCATCCGGCCTACTTCGGCCGAGACCTGATCAAAATTCGGCATCTCTCGGGTAACGACGATCACCGAGACCCGATAGTCCCGCAACGACTGCTGCGCCGCGACGACCTCTTGGTCGGTGAGGTGCGCTCCGTTGGTCGACACCCGGCCGAGCAGCGACCAGGCGCGCGGAAGAGGCGGGAAGAAGGTGCTACGACCACCATTCTTGAAAACGCTGTATCCGCCCACCATGTTGAATCGCATATGCGAGCGGATCTGCCACTGCATGGCATCAACGCGGGGAAACCGAGCCACGGGAAGCACCATCGCCGTGGCGTGAGCGGGAATGGCATTAACTGCGGAGGTCGTGAAGAACCGCGGCGTATCGGCAACTCGGCCAGATCGGAAGGGCACATTGGGCCATAGGGGGATCATCGCCGCGGTGAGCGCGACAGCCGTAACCAGTTGCCAGCGCAGTTCCAGCCCGCCCAACGTATGTGCGATGAGAAAACCGATCATCAACGCTGTGATCACGGAGAACCGGACTACTTGGGTGCTATTCAGGAAGGGCACGATCCGGTAGACGTTCCACGGTCCGTGGCCGATTGCGTGGCCGTTCACTTGCATGATCGTGCCGAAGCTCAAGGAAACGACGGCGGCGGTCGAAAGCAGCCACCATACGCCGAAGCGGTCCCGGTGGATGACGAGCCAGGCACACAAGACCAAGCACGCGATGATCAACGGCCAGCCGAGAAAGGCGGTGTTCTCAGCGCCATTGGCTGGGAAGTGGAGATTGGCTCTTCTATCGGCCAGCGATGCGAAATGCTGCAACAGGCTCGGGCGTACGAGGCTCGCGATATCGGCCTTCGATTGCGAGCTCGTCACGCCGTTGGTCAGGGCGACAGGCCCGAACAGCTGGTAGCCGAGCGGTACGCTGGTCAGTACCAAAGCCACGAGCGCACCGATGCCCAATGCCGTCGCCGCGTGCCGGATTCGACCGCGCACGGCACGCGGATTGAGCGCGGCCAGGAAAACGACCATGGGAATGGCGGCGGCGATCGAAAGGACAACGAGTTCTTCGCTGAGCAGAAACTGCAGACCGACGAGTAATCCGAGAACGATTCCGGTCTGAATGGGCGATCGGGTCTGAGTCACAAAAAGGTTGTGGCAGACGAGCAGCAACAATGGCAGAGCAGGCGCCAGTATCAGATTGAGGTGGCCCCAATGCCCGATGAAGAACGGTGAGAAACCGAATAAGGCAGCCCCGAGCGCGGATCCGATCACTCCGCCGGTTATCCGCCGGAACACGAAATATGCCGACGTCGCTGACAAGAATGGCGCGAGAGTGAACATGATGCCGACGGTGACGAACGGGCCAATTACCGCGACCACTGGAAAGGCGAGGAACCCCAAGAGGATGATGGATGTGTTCCACATGAGGTTGACGCCCGTCGGGGCGTTCAAGGCCGCGCTCACGAACGGGTTGTGCCCGTGGATGATGGCTTGCTGAACCCACTCCAGATACCACGCGTAGGCGACGCCATCGGCGCCCCCGATGAGCGCATGCCGAGGATTACCCAAGAAATGGGAGTAGTTGTAGGCCGCCGCGAGCAAGAACAACAAGGGCGGAACCAGGCGGGCCGTCCACAAGGTCCAGCCCCTGGACGAGTGAGTAGTGCTGGGCACTTCACTCCCGGCGGCTGAGACTTCCGCGCCTACCTGCACGTTCGGCAGTTTAGCTAGCGCCGTCCTCCGGCTCCCTCAAACAGTTCATCAAATCTACATCTTCGCGAAGGGACAATCCGACCCACAACCATCAATCTCGGCGGCACTTCAGGGACCGGTCAGTCTCGTCGGCACAGCGACTCACGCTCGCGGGACATTAGGTGTTGGGCGGGTAGCCATAGTGCCGGTGGACGTCGAATTCGTAGATGAGCCGTCGCTCCTCGGCCATTCTCGCGAGGAATGCCGGCTCATCGAGTTCCTCGCCGTACCAGGTCAGTGGACCGGTAGGCCGGTTCTGCATCACACGAAACAGTTGCAGATTCTGCATCGGCGCGTCCGGGCCCTCGAGTATTGAGACCGTGGTCTCGAGCGCAAGCCACGCGTATCCGTCCTGCTCGAAGACGAACACGCTGCAGCGGGGATCTCGTCGTAGCCGAGGAGTTCGGACCCGACCTTGGACACCACTGCTCCACAGCTTGCCGTCGACGAGGGCAACGCCGACCCGCACCGGTCGCGGAAACCCGCTGCGTGCGATCGTGATCATCGCCGCTGAATGGTTGCGCTCCAGGAAGAGGCGTGGAGCCTCACCTAACATCACAGCCGAACGCTATGCACACTCAAAGCATCACGACCCGATTGAGGACCGTCATGTCGGCGACCGCCCGATCCAGTGCACCCATCGGCAGCGAGCTATTCCTGACCGAGGCCAATTGTCACGTGGCCGACCTCGCGGCGGTCGTCGCGGAGACCACGGATGTGAGCGACTACTCCGGAGCCGAGGCGGTGAGCGGGAACATTCTCGTGTACGACAGCGAGCGGTTGCGGGGCGCCATCGCGACAGCGACGGGACGCCGGGAGGCACAGGCGGAGCTAGCGCGCGCGCTGATGGACGGTCCAGGCGTCGTTGTCTTCAAGCGGGCCTTCAGCGACGCGTCGGTGGTCGACGCGGCGACCGACGCCTTCGACGCGATTATCGCCGACCAGCGGGCGAGCGGAGCCGCCAGCGGAGACCACTTCGCCAAGCCGGGTGCGAACGATCGGGTGTGGAACGCGCTCGAGAAGCTCGCGGTCCGCGCACCGTCGGTCTTCGCGGCTTACTACGCGAACGACATCCTCGCGCTCGTCTCCGCCGCTTGGCTCGGGCCCGCCTACCAGATCACCTCTCAGGTCAACGTGGTCAACCCGGGCGGCGATCCGCAGACCGGACACCGCGACTACCACCTCGGTTTCATGTCCGGCGACCAAGCGGCGCAATTCCCCGCTCACGTACATCGCCTGTCTCCGGTGCTGACCCTCCAGGGTGCGGTCGCGCACTGCGATATGCCGGTGGAAAGCGGCCCGACGATGTACCTCGCGCATTCGCAGAAGTACGAGCCCGGCTACGTCGCGGCGGCCCTCCCTGAGTTCCGGGCGTACTTCGAGGCGAACCAGGTCCAGCTGCCACTCGAGAAGGGCGACGCGGTGTTCTTCAACCCGGCGCTGTTCCACGGCGCCGGGCGTAACCGCTCGTCCGACATCAGGCGCATGGCGAACCTGCTTCAGGTGTCCTCGGCTTTCGGCCGAGCGATGGAAAGCGTGGATCGGCAACGGATGTGCGACGCGCTCTTCCCGACGCTTTTGCAGCTCAAGGCGTCCGGAATGGCGGAGACCAGGCTGCGGAACATCGTCACGGCCTGTGCCGAGGGATATGCCTTCCCGACCAACCTCGACCGCGATCAGCCGGTGGGCGGCATGGCACCGCAGACCCAAGCTGAACTGGTCTGGCTGGCTGTAGCGGAGCAGTGGGACCCGTCGACATTCCGCCAAAAGCTCGCCGCACATACGGCCCGGCGCGACACCAGGGATTAGCGTCACCGAGTCAGTCCGGGGCCGCCAACGCGGTGCCGGCTACGAGCAAGCGCCCCGCCACTCGGCCGGCGGGGCGCTTGGTTCAACCGGCCTCGCGCTGGGGACGCAAGGTTGGCGAAACGCTAACCGACCGTAACCGGCACCGGTAGTCCCATTGCCGAACGC
>Ga0307471_100001848_pt1 | contig 11912 bp, 11 predicted proteins | sample atmos_gasesAM3C__2_FD_204566 | JGI IMG/M metagenome (GOLD analysis project Ga0307471, IMG submission 204566) | Hardwood forest soil microbial communities from Morgan-Monroe State Forest, Indiana, United States - atmos_gasesAM3C_515 | ecosystem: Environmental > Terrestrial > Soil > Temperate... | reverse complement strand
TCACGCGGAATCGCGAAGACGCAGAGGACGCCATGCAGGACGCCTTTCTCAAGTCTTATGCGCACCTCAAGGACTTCCAGGAAGACTCCCGCTTTTACACTTGGCTGGTGCGCATCGCCGCGAACGAAGCGCTGATGCGCCTCCGCAAACGCCGCCCGAATCAGTTTTCACTCGACGAGCCGGTGGAAGGCGACGAAGACCTCATGCCCCGCGAGCTTGAGGATTGGGGGCCAAGCCCCGAGCAGCGGTTTGCCCAGACGGAAATGCACGAAATCCTGTCTGCGGTCATCGATAAACTCGAGCCGGACTTCCGCGTTGTTTTTGTGCTGCGCGACGTCGAAGAGCTTTCGACCGAAGAAACAGCCAAAGTGCTCGGCATTTCGGTTCCCGCGGTAAAATCCAGGCTGTTGCGGGCCCGGCTCAAACTCCGTCAGAAGCTGAATCGCTACTTTCGGCAGGGTGGCACAAATTGAATTGCCAGGGCGTCATTCGCGAGATTTCCGACTATATCGACGGTGAACTCGTTCTATCGGTGAAGCAGGAACTCGAGCGTCATCTCGAGCACTGTGAAGAGTGTAAGATGGTGGTCGATCAAACCAGGCTGACCGTGGATATCTTCTGCGATTCGAAACCGATCGATCTGCCGGGTGACGTGAAGTCCCGGCTGCATGATGCCCTGCGCCGCAAGCTGCATGAAAAAAGCAGTTAGCCTTTCGCGTCACTCCAGAGTGGCAATTCCCTTCCGAGGCCTTTCTCTCGCGCCATCGCATAGACCTTAATGGCCACCGCGAGATCCCAGGACGCAATCCCATTTGACTTGAAGAGCGTGACTTCAGTATCACTGGTCCTTCCGCTGGCCTTTCCCGCGACAATTTCGGAAAGTTTTTTGACCCCTGTCCAGCAACTCTCATCGCCATGAAAAGCGATGATCAGGTCGCCCGCTTCCTGCCGCGACTGTTCCACGGAATCCACGACAATGATGTCGGCGCTGGCCACTGCTTCATCGTCCAACTCGCGCTTGTGCGCGTGGTTGGCTCCAATGGCATTGATGTGGGCCCCGGGTGACAGATTGGCGCCAAATACAACCGGCTGCGAGGCGGTTGTGGCGGTGGAGACGATGTCCGCACCGTGCACGGCCTCTTCCGCAGATGAGCAAATATGTACTGGAATGCCTAGCCGTTTGGCCATCTCTTCCGAGAACTTCTCGCGCTTCGCCGCATCGCGCCCATAAGCGCGCGCGGATTCCAGCTTTCGAACCGTCGCAACCGCTTCGAGCTGTGTCTTTGCCTGGCCCCCAGTGCCAATGATTGCCGCGACGCTAGCATCCTTGCGCGCCAGGTATTTCGTGGCCACGCCGGAAGCCGCGCCGGTCCGCAGTTGCCCCATGTAGTCCGCTTCGATCAGCGCCAGCAAATCGCCCGTCGACATTTCGTAAATAGGAACAAGAAACCGCAGCTTGCCACGCACAAAGGTGTACTGCTTCATCGCGACAAAGCCCAGGGAGAAATCGGCGGCGGCCATATAGTGAAAGAATCCGCCACCGGGCAGTTCGAATCGCCTGCGCGGGTGGACGACCACTTCCCCGGTCGCCTGCTTGCGCGAAATTACTTCCACGGCCTCCACGGCCATCGGCATCGTTAACACCGCACGCGCTTCCGCCTCGCTGATATGCAGCGTCATCGTTTCACTCTCCGCCCCAGCCCGGTGATCTCAGAATGCGAGCGCCATCCCTGGAACTCGGATATCCGTCCGACCGCCCTGTTCAAATCAACAAGACTCTGAACAAAATGAGCTATCTGGCCGCCGGCTTTGCCTGCCTCGCCGAACCATGTTTTCCGGAAGCTTCGCTCGCTGCCCGGACGCGGCGCACAACCGTCTGGTTCAAGCGGTAGACACGTTCCTCTCTGTTCCCTTCCATCACGCGGAAGCGAAATTCAGGCTCGCCTTTGGGTCCTTTGTCCAGGCGAACAGGTAGCTGGCCGCACAGATTATTTTCGATGAAGGCAGTCTCGTACCGGCTCTTCTTGACATACCACGTGTAAACACGCAGCGCCGTAAAGTCACAGACTTGCCCTTCTGGCCCGCGCGTCGCTGCCACCAGGTACTGTGGCTTGGCTCCCGATGGGTCGTTCACGCGATTCAGCTCAAACCACGCCATCGGGCGGATATTTGCCGAAGCCGCTCCTTCGCGCACGGCATCTGGCAGATCCAGCTCGACGAAACGCGCCACCACCCAGCCGGCGATGGGCACAGTCTGGTCGCCGGGTTGCGTGGTGTTCGCGGACTCGGCTCCGCGAGATGAGGCCTCCCCAGGCGGTCGGGTCGCAACACCGCGGACCAGAAACCAGTCCTCTTTCTTCGTTTCCTCCGGCTCACTCGATGCGTCTTTCTCATCCGTGACTTGCTCCCAATCCGCCACGGCGCGGCCTACAATCTCCACCGGCACGTTTCGTCCGAATTGATAGACGCGTGGCTCCGTCCGCCCAGGCTGGACCCGCATATTGGTGGAGACCTTGGTGCGGCCGCGCGCCTGCACTGGCATTCCTCTGGTTTGATCCAGCAGCTTGACGCTGCGCTGCCATAGGGCTGTCTCCATTAACTGCCGGCTCTCCACCCAGCCAACCATACCCGCGCTGGTGCGGACCTTTACGTAGTCATTACGCTTGCCAATCACGTCCACCCGCTCACCGTAATGCAGCATTACCATTTGCTCGCGGACTTGAGCGATGCTGCTCAGGAGCGGAGCGCCTTTATCGCTGACAAACGCTTCTCCCAGCGTTTCATGCTTGGGCCGGAGCATCCACGCCGCCAGCGTTACCAGGGCAAGCAGCGGCACGGCAATCAGGAGTTTCCTCCTCATGCGCGGCCCACGAACGTCGCTCCGGCGGCACGCCCGGGGGGAGCGCGCTTCGCGCGGCGCACCACGCCGCGAAGAACGCTTTGCAATCCCCCAGCGTCACCCCCGCTGCACACGACGCCAATCGACGCAACCTCGGTCATGATTCCCCGTCGCTCTTTTTGATTCGCTAACGATTGTACCTGAAACCCTGGCCACGCCGCGGGCGCCGCTGAGGCCTTTGCTTTTCTGCTAAAATTCCGAAGCGTTCGAAGCAAACTCCTGAAATGAATCGCGGAGGATCCTTCATGAAGTCTCTCAATTCCCTTCAGCCGCTGGGGTTGCTGGTCCTTCGCCTCTCTCTCGGGCTGATTTTCTTCTCCCACGGTTATCCGAAGCTGGCGCACTCCGGCGCGGAGATGCAGGACTTCTTTGTGCAGCACGGTCTGCCGGGATATTTCGTTTACATTGCCGGCGTCTTGGAAGTCTTCGGCGCCATTCTCTTGGTGCTAGGGTTGTTCACGCGTGCCGCGGCATTGCTCCTGGCCATCGAAATGGGTGTGGCCATTTGGAAGGTCCACAGTAGCGGAAGCTACTTGGCCGTGCACAATTACGAATTCCCTCTCGCGATGCTAGCTGGCAGCTTCGCTCTCGCCACTGTCGGCGCAGGACTATTGTCTCTCGACCATCCCCTCTTAGAGCGTGGAGGCAGGTCTCGGTTTTCCAGGAATTCGAAGCTAGCGAGGTGAATCCCTATCGTGTTTGCTTATGCTGGGGGGCCTCGGTGGCACGGGCAAGACCTACGCATGCAAAGTCCTGATTGACGGACCCTGAAACGGAGCCATCACCAAATGTTCCGTGCGTTTGGTTTTGAAGGTCTAGGAAACCGCAGTTGCCGAGGTTGGTATTACTCCAGCTGGAGCCACCGGGAGCACAATCCAAAGAACGATGTAAGCAAGAAAGCCTGTCCCGGCAAAGAGAATGGCCAGCAGCCACACGACGCGAACGATGGTGGGATCAAGGTCAAAATAGTCTGCCAAACCAGCGCACACGCCGGCAATCTTCTTGTCGGTGCTCGAGCGCATCAGTTTCTTCTTGCCACCTGTCTCCGGCGAAAGGCCTGGCGCGGGAGTTTCCGGCTGCTTGGCGCCGCAGTTGTAGCAAAACCTTGAGCCCACCGCGATGTCTTTTCGGCAGTTTACGCAAGTCATTGAGTCACCCCCACAGAGCGATTTATCTTGGTGTCCCTATCGAAGTACGCAAATGCACCCGAAAAAGTTTCCCTTCCTCGAAGTCTAAACCGAAACGGCTCAATACTCCAGAAGTTGCTTCACCGCCGCCGTAAGGTGGCTGGTCTGAGGAAGGATCACGTCCTCCAGCTTGGGCTGGTACGCGCAGAAAGTGTCCATGGCCGCAACGCGCCTAATCGGGGCGTCCAGCTCCTCGAAGAGTTCGTCCGCGATGCGCGCGGTGATCTCCGCTCCATAGCCCCAACTCAACATGTCTTCGTAAGCCACGATGACCCGGTGAGTCTTCCGCACGGTCCGCCGGATGGCCTCCCAGTCGTAAGGCGATAGCGATCGCAGGTCAATGATTTCAACGGAAATACCTTCGCGCTCGAGCTGTGCTGCCGCCACTTCCGCTCGATGGACCACCGCACCGTAAGTGACGATGCTGAGGTCGCTGCCCTCTTTCACCATCCGCGCCTTGCCGAACGGAATCGTAAAATCGGGTCCGGGATTCTCCGAGCGGTTATACGGCTGGCGATACAGATGCTTGTGTTCGAGGAACATCACCGGATCGTCGCATCGGATGGCGGTGCGCAAAAGACCCGCCACGTCGAGCGCCGTGGATGGCATCACCACCCGCAGCCCCGGGCAGTGCGTGAAAATCGATTCGCCGCTCTGGCTGTGATACACCCCGCCACCTGTCAGGTAGCCGCCGATGGCCACTCGAATGACCACCGGCGCCTTGAAGGCCCCATTCGAACGCCAGCGCATCACGCACAGCTCGTCGCGAATCTGCATCATGGCCGGCCAAATGTAGTCAAAGAACTGGATTTCTGCAACGGGCTTCAATCCGCGCGTAGCCATTCCCAGTGCGCGCCCGACGATGCTCGCTTCCGCAAGCGGTGTATTGAAAACGCGGTCGCTGCCGTACTTGCGCTGCAATCCCGCGGTGGCTTTGAATACGCCGCCCTTCCCCTTTACGTGTTTGAGGTTGTCTTCGCGGCTGGCGTCGGCGACGTCTTCGCCGAAAACGGTAATGCGCTCGTCGCGTGCCATCTCGTCGGCCAGGGTCAGCGCGACCATTTCAACCATGGTCTTTGGCGCGCCGTGCAATTGGGGTTCCGCTTCGAACGCGGCGGACGTCGGATCCACGTCCGGCGAATACACGTTCATTCGAATCGAATCGATGGAGGGCGCCTCGGCAGCCAGCGCCTGGTCGGCGGCTTCGCGGACTTCATTGTCGATTTCCGCTTCCAGGCTTTCGATTTGCTTCTGATCGAGGATGCCTTCCCGCACCAGAAGGAGCGCAAACTTTGAAATCGGATCGCGGCGCGCCTCTCCTTCGCGTTCCTCGGCGCTCTTATACAGTTTTTCGTCATCGGAAAGCGAATGCGAATACGGGCGCGTCACGTGCGCATGGATCAGCGCGGGACCGCGGCGGTCGCGGCAGTGCTGCGCCGCCTCCTTGCAGACGGAATAGCTTTCGATCGGATCGGTGCCGTCGCATTCCGCCACATGCAGCCCGGGAAACCCTCGCACAAGTTTCGAGATGCTCCCGCCGGCGGTCTGCACTTCAACCGGCACGGAGATGGCGTAGCCGTTGTCTTCCACCAGATACAGCAGGGGGAGTTTCTTGGCGCAGGCGACGTTCAAGGATTCCCAGAACTCGCCCTCGCTGCTTGCCCCTTCTCCGCCCGAAACATAGACGATTTCGTCACGGCGGTTATTGACGTATTCGCCGAGCGGGGCGTTCTTCGCTTGGGTCAGAGCCTGGGGCCGTCCCTCGTAATAAAGCGTGGCTTCGGCGGCGCCCACCGCCTGTACAAATTGCGTGCCGGTGCAGGAGGACTTGCTGACGATGTTCAACTTGGGCTGGCCCCAATGCGACGGCATCTGCCGCCCGCCGGAACTGGGGTCGTCCTTTGCTCCCACTGCCGCAAGAAGAGTTTCTAGTGGGGTTACGCCGAGCATGAGGCAGAGCGCGCGGTCGCGATAATAGGGATAAATCCAGTCAACTCCCGGCCGCAGGGATAATCCCATGGCGGCACAAACTGCTTCGTGCCCGGCACTGGAGATCTGGAAGTAGATTTTGTTCTGGCGCTTCAGTTGAATCTCGCGGTCATCGAGCCGCCGCGAAAGGAACATGGTGCGGTAGATGCGAATCAGGGTATGGTGATCGAGGCCGCTAACCTTGGGGGCGTCAAGCTTTGCCAGTTTGACGCGCGTTTGTAACGCCATTCGTTCTGCCCTCAAGTTGGAGTCCGGACGTTCGCGGAATTCAATTATACCGGATTTCCACCGGACTCCGTCCAAATTGGTGCTGCCGGCTGACTCTGGGCCCCGAACTTTGCAGCCAATTTGGCCTTGAAACTTGATGCCCGGTAATCCTTTCGCAAATCACTCGAGAGTTTCGAATTGCCGGTCGATCGATTCGAATTCCGGATCGTGGTGATGAACAACTTTCGGTGAAGCGCTCTTGAAAGGCTCCTCGGACGGGATGCGATCCAGCCAGCGCTGTTCGGAAAGTTTTTCGTGCGAAGAAAAATAGAGCCTGACCAGCAAGCCCACTTTCCCGTTGGCGGCCGTCGCCGGTTTCTCCGCAGCCGGCTCGCTCGATTTAGGGGATGCTACTTTGCCTTTGGTCTTTTCCGCGGCTTTTCCTTTGGATTTTCCCGGTGGCGCCGCCTGGGCAGTGGGTTCGGGCTTGGAACGGTCTTCGGCGGCCGCGCTTTGAGGACGCTCCAACTTGTACTGCAGCTTTTTGTCGAGGCGAAAAGCCTGCCTCCAGCCGTCGAGTTTGTGTCGAGCCTGCTGGGCCTTCTCCTCGTCCGTGCCAAAATCCAACCGAATATAGCTGTGAGCCATGATTCGAGTCTGCGACGTGCCGGGCGCCAAGTCAAGATTCGAAGGATAGCGCCTTGCTTACCGCTGTGGCCGTAAAGCTCCGGACTGCAGGGCCGGTTCCTTAAAACGTCTGCGCGGCGTCTTTTGCAGCTCGATATAGCTCGAGAGTGTTGCGGGGGGCACCGCCGCAACTGGCGGCGAAATAGGAAGGCGACCACCGCACGCCTTGCCGATGGGTATCGAACCAGTCGCGCATGGAAAAGCCTTTTCCTGTATAATTGAATGGCTATCGGGAGACCCATGACCCTCCGCGATCAACGTCGCCGGCGTTCGATTTCCGCGAGTATTTGCTTGCTCGTAGTTGTTTTGCTCTACGCGCCGCTCGCCGGAGCCGCATGGTCCGCATCTCAATCCGCCTGCTGCACCTCCGGTCAGTGCCCGGTCCCCGCGCATCATCACCAGAAGACCCCTGCCGCGCCCGCGAATCACATGGACTGCGGGCATGAGATGTCCGGAATGATGGCCTGCAGCATGTCTTGCTGTCATGATTCTGACCGCTGGCTGGTCGCTTCGATGGCCTTCGTGCTCCCCGCGCCGGTAGCAGTTGACGTGGCGGCGGCGATCAATTCGCCCATGGAACTGGCGAAAGCCTCCGATTTTCCGCGTTCGATCGAACCTCTCTCTCCTCCTCCTCGCTCCGTTTCCGCGGCCATCTGACGCACAGCTGTCTCCTCACATTCGCTGATCAACCCGAGCTGCGGCTTTCAATGCCGTGCGACTGATCCTTGGAGGATGGGATTCCATGAAACGCACTTTCCTATTAGTAGTTCTCTTATTTGTCGCTCTTCCAGTTTTCGGAACGGTCTTCGGTACGGTACGAGGCATCGTGCACGATCCGCAGCACCGGCCCGTTCCAGACGTCACCGTCACGCTGAAGTCCAAGACCTCCAGCTACGTTCAAACCGCACCAACCGATGCAAACGGCGAGTTTCATTTCGATGCGGTTCCACTTGGCGAATATCGGGTAACCGCCTCCGCCGCTTCCTTCGCCAGCGAGGAACAAACCATCGGTGTGCTCTCCGGGACGGCTCCCATTTTGCACTTTGAGATGAAGCTTGGCTCCCAATCCGAATCAATCACCGTTTCCGCTGACGTCGGACCGGGCCAGCTCGAGTCCATCACACCCAGCACCCTCGTCAACCGGCTGGAAATCAGCGATACACCCGGCGCCTCACGAACCAACAGTTTGGCGCTGATTACCGATTACGTCCCCGGTTCCTACGTCGTCCACGATCAGTTGCACGTCCGCGGCGGTCATCAAGTGACCTGGCTGATCGACGGCGTCGCGATTCCCAACACCAACATCGCCAGCAACCTCGGTCCTCAGGTCGACCCGAAAGACATCGATACCATGGAGGCGCAACGCGGGAGCTACTCGGCCGACTACGGCGACCGCACCTACGGCATTTTCAACGTCGCCCCCCGCACCGGGTTCGAGCGCGACAACGAAGCCGAGCTCGTCCTCAGTGCCGGCAATTTCTATCAAACCGACGACCAGCTGAACTTCGGTGGCCACACCAATCGCTTCGCCTATTACGCCAGCGTGAACGGAAACCGCACCAATCTCGGTTTGCAGACTCCAACCTCCGCGGTCATCCACGATGGGGCCAACGGCTTCGGCGGCTTCACTTCGTTGATTTACAACGCGGATTCACAAAACCAGTTGCGCCTGCTCGCGCAGTTGCGGCGTGACTTCTATCAAGTCCCCTTCGACCCAAACGACCCCGGCACCGAGGGTCAGTTCCTCGCCGACGCCAACCGCGAGGACGACTCCTTTGTTGCTTTTTCTTGGGTCCGCACATTCAGTCCGGGGCTCATGCTCACGATTTCGCCCTTCTACCACTACAACAGCGCAAATTATCAAAGTGCCCTCAAGGACTTCCCCAGTTCCGCAACCGAAGACCGCCGCTCGAAGTACCAAGGTGGCCAGGCCACGCTTTCATGGATCAAGAACCGCAGCAACCTTCGCGTCGGTCTTTATGGCTTCTCTCAACGGGACGATCAACTCTTTGGTTTGATCTGCCAGGACCCCGCGCAATGCCAGAACGTGGACCCACAAGAGAGACATAGCCCAATTGGAGGGCTCGCGGCCGTCTACGCCGAAGAACAGTTCAAAGCAGCATCCTGGCTCAGCTTGAGTGCCGGCCTCCGACAAACGCACTTCTCCGGCGGAGTGGTCGAGAATGCCACCAGCCCGCGTGTCGGCGCTTCCCTGCGGATTCCCAAGCTCCATTGGGTTTTCCGCGCCTTCTACGGCCATTTCTACCAGGCGCCGCCCTTGTTGACGGTTTCCGGTCCGCTCCTCGAAGCCGCCAGCAATCAGAATCTGAGCTTTATTCCGCTCCACGGAGAACGAGATGAAGAACACCAGTTTGGCGTCACCATTCCCTTCCACGGCTGGACGCTCGACGCCAGCAATTTTCTCACTCGTGCCGAGAATTTCTTCGACCATAACAACTTCAACAACTCCGATTTGTTTTTCCCCGTAACTATCCAGGGTGCGCGCATCAACGGCTGGGAGCTCACGCTCCGCTCTCCCCGCATCCGCCATCGCGCCCAGGTTTACTTAACCTATTCGAATCAGCTGGCCCTCGCCTTTGGCAACATCAACGGCGGACTCACCGACTTTTCCTTTGGTGACGGCTTCCAGCTCCTCGATCACGACCAGCGCCACACCCTGCACCTCGGCGCGCGCTACGATCTTCCATTCCATTCCTACGCTTCGACCGACGTCTACTACGCCTCCGGCTTCACCAACGGCAACCCCCTGGTCCCCGGCGATCATCTCCAACCGCACACCACATTTGACCTCTCGCTGGGAAAGAGTTTCGGTGAGAGGTTCTCCGTAAACGTGCAAGCCTTGAACGTCGCCAATCGCCGCGTGCTTCTCGACAACAGTTTTACTTTCGGCGGAACTCACTACTTGAATCCGCGCGAACTCTACGTCCAGGTGCGCTACCGTTTTCATTTGTAGCGGCGGCGCCAGAGCCGCGGGCGGCCGCTCGGGGGGGAGCCCCCAAGCTCTTGCCGCCACGGCCCTGTTCATGAGAATCGTCGAAGGGAGTGAGAAGCCAATGCGACACTTGCAGACATTCGTGATACTGGCCGCGGGAATATTGATTTCCGTCTTGGCAGGGTGTGAAAGCAAGCCCGAACGGAGGCATTATCCTATCCAGGCCGAAGTTGTCGCGGTTGAATTGCCGAAGAAACTTATTATCGTAAAACACGGAGACATTCCAGGATTGATGCCGGCGATGACCATGAGCTACACCATCGCCATTCCCAAAGAGGCCGAATCGCTGGGACCTGGCGACAAGATCTCCGCCGATTTAGTTGTCTCCAGCAGCAAAGCGCGGCTCGAGAAAATCGTCCTCCTCGAAAAAGCCAAACCGAATCCAACGCCAGCAACATCGAAGGCCGATGCCTCTCTTGGGTAGTGGCGTGGAACCAAGGAAAGAAGCCAATAACCTTTTCCGTCTGACTCGTTTCGGCATGATCAACTGTTTTCTGGTCAGGGAAGACGATGGGCTCACTCTCATCGATACCAGCCTCGCCGGATCAGCGCCCGGCATACTGAAAGCAGCGCGAACCCTGGGCGCGCCGATTCGCCGCATCGTTCTCACACACACTCACACTGATCATGTGGGATCCACAGACGATCTTGTCCGCGAACTTGCAGGTGTCGATTTCTTTGTTGGGCGGCGTGAGTCCCGCCTTCTCACTCGCGATTTTTCATTGGATGCGGGTGAAAGAGGGAAAAAGCTGCTCGGTTTTCCAGGCGTGAAATCCCGCCCTGCGCTCCTCCTCAACGATGGTGACCGCGTAGGCTCTCTTCAGGCTGTTTTTTCTCCGGGTCATACGCCGGGCCACATGGCGTACCTGGATGTCCGCGATGGTTCATTGATCGCCGGAGACGCTTTCACCACGCAGATGGGGGTGATCGCGGCCGGCGTATTCAAGTTCTACTTTCCTTTTCCTGCCTTATTCTCCTGGAACCGGGAGTGCGCAGCCGAAAGCGCAAAGAAACTTCGAAATGTGAAGCCCGCGCGGCTGGCCGTCGGACACGGCGAGACGATTGAATCTCCGCTTGCAGCCATGGATCAAGCCATTGAATTGGCCTTCCAGCAATGCGGGAAAATGCTAAACTGAAGTGACTTTCGAGTGGCGATGGAGTTCGCCATAACCGTCCCGGTGATGTTCCCCGGTGCTGATGACTCCTGGCAGCCCAGTGGCGCCAGGAGTTTTTTGTTTGGTGAGCCGCGGGTCATTGGCGCGCTCGCCGTGGCAAGTGACGGATTGGAGCGACATTGCGTCTCGCGCTGATCGCGGTTTTTGGCGCCGTTGGCACGCTGGCGCGTTACGGCCTCCAGGGCGTCGTACAAGTCCGCGCGGCAAGCACCTTCCCTGTCGGCACCCTGGTCGTCAACTTGACTGGCTGCTTCCTGCTCGGCTTGATCGGCCAATTCACGCTCAATCGCATGGTGATTTCCCCGGACTGGCGCGTGGCCATCGCCGTCGGTTTTTTCGGCGGATACACAACCTTCTCCAGCTTCGGCTGGGAAACGGCCAAGATGCTGGAAGCCGGCGAGTGGGCCTGGGCCACCGCCTATGTGGGAGCAAGCGTTGTCGCTGGCCTGCTTTTGTCGGTTGCCGGAATTCGCCTAGCTAATCGCTTCTAGTCGGACTGCAATTCAGCTGGGCCATTGCATCTGGTGGCGACGCCCGTAGGGGAACCAGACATCGTGCCCTTCAATCTGCAGGCTAGGGCGATGAGTTTGTGACACTCCGCATTGCGAGTGTCACGAGTCACGAGGTTCACACATGACCCACGAAAAATTCGAAGGCGAACGCACGCTGATGCGCATCCACATCGGCGAATCGGACAAATGGCATGGCAGACCCCTCCACGAAGCCATCGTGGACATGCTAAGGAAAGACGGCTT
>Ga0307471_100001847_pt1 | contig 11912 bp, 11 predicted proteins | sample atmos_gasesAM3C__2_FD_204566 | JGI IMG/M metagenome (GOLD analysis project Ga0307471, IMG submission 204566) | Hardwood forest soil microbial communities from Morgan-Monroe State Forest, Indiana, United States - atmos_gasesAM3C_515 | ecosystem: Environmental > Terrestrial > Soil > Temperate... | reverse complement strand
GAAGGCGCCGCCGCACAGGAACAGCACGTTCGAGGTGTCGACCTGGATGAACTCCTGGTGCGGGTGCTTGCGGCCGCCCTGCGGCGGCACGTTGGCGACAGTGCCCTCGAGGATCTTCAGGAGCGCCTGCTGCACGCCCTCACCGGACACGTCGCGCGTGATCGACGGGTTCTCGGACTTGCGCGCGATCTTATCGATCTCGTCGATGTACACGATGCCGCGTTCCGCCCGCTCGACGTCGTAATCGGCCGCCTGTAGCAGCCTCAGAATGATGTTCTCGACGTCCTCGCCGACGTAGCCGGCTTCGGTCAGCGTCGTGGCGTCGGCGATGGTGAACGGCACGCGGAGCATCTTGGCGAGCGTCTGCGCCAGCAGCGTCTTGCCGGACCCGGTGGGGCCGATCATGAGGATGTTCGACTTCTGCAGCTCGACGTCGCTCGAGCCGCCGCCGCCGGACTCGATCCGCTTGTAGTGGTTGTGCACCGCCACCGCCAGGACCTTCTTGGCGCGCTCCTGGCCGACCACGTACTGGTCGAGAACGGTCTTGATCTCGGACGGCTTCGGCAGGCTCCGGAGCTCGCGCGACTTCTCCTCTTCCCACTCCTCCGCGATGATGTCGTTGCACAGCTCGATGCATTCGTCGCAGATGTAGACGGTGGGGCCGGCGATGAGCTTGCGGACATCGTTCTGGCTCTTGCCGCAGAACGAGCACCGCAGGGTTCCGTTGCCTTCGCGGGCGCGGGCCATCGGCTCGCTACTTCTGGAGCGCGAGCGCCGCTGCTTCGGTCACCGGTCGGGTCGTCGGCTTGGAGGAAATCACTTCATCGACGATCCTATATTCCTTCGCCTGCTCGGCAGTCATGAAAAAGTCTCGGTCGGTGTCGTGCTGGATCTTCTCCATCGACTGGCCGGTGTGATAGACGAGGATGCGATTGAGCTCCTCGCGCATCCGGAGGATCTCCTTGGCCTGGATGTCGATGTCGGTCGCCTGCCCCTGGGCACCGCCCAGCGGCTGGTGGATCAGGATGCGCGAGTGCGGCAGGGCGAACCGCTTGCCCTTGGCGCCGGCCGCGAGCAGGAGCGCGGCCATCGAGGCTGACTGGCCCATGCAGATCGTCGAGATCGCCGGCTTCACGTACTGCATCGTGTCGTAGATGGCCATGCCCGCCGTCACCGAGCCGCCGGGCGAATTGATGTAGAGGTTGATGTCCTTGTCGGGATCGTCCGCCTCCAGGTAGAGCATCTGGGCGATCACGAGGTTTGCCAGCTCGTCTTCGATGAACGTCGGCAGGAAGATGATGCGCTCCTTGAGGAGACGCGAGAAGATGTCGAACGCCCGCTCGCCGCGCGGAGTCTGCTCGACGACCATCGGAACCAGAGCCATCAGAGTTCTCCTGTTCTCCGACCCGTTCATGCTTTCACGTTAGCGTTGTTGACGAGCAGCTCGAGGGTCATGCGATCGCGAAGCCCCTGCCGGAGCCCTTCGAGGTCCCCGCTCTTCTCCATCATACGCCTGACCGCCGGCGCGGGACGCTGACTGGCCTGCGCCAGCTTCTCGACCTCGGCGTCGACGTCGGCGTCGGTGGGGGCGATGGCCTCCTTGTCGGCGATGGCCTCGAGCAGGAGGGCCCGGCGCACCGCCTTCTCGGCGTTGGGTCTGAGCTCGGCGATCAGCTTCTCATAGTCCCAGGGCATCCGCTCTGGATCGATTCCCTGCTGCCGCACCGACTCGCGAGCGTGCTCGATGCGATGGGCCACCTGCCGCATGACCAGGGCGTCCGGGACCGTGAAGTCGTGCTTGGCCACCACCGCGTCGACGACCTTTTCCTGGAGCGCGCGGGTCTCGTCGTGCTGGCGCCGCGCATCGAGCTGCTTCATGAGCTCGGCGCGCAGGGCCTCGAGCGTCTCGAACTCGCCGACTGACTTCGCGAAGTCGTCGTCGAGCGCGGGCAGCGCCTTTTCCTTCACCTCGACCATCTTCACCGTGGCCTGGCCGCCGCGCCCGCGCAGGTCTTCGCGGCGATGGTCGTCGGCGAAGCGCAGCGTGACCTGCCGCTCCTCGCCCGCGCGCACGCCGACCACCGCGGCGTCGATCTCGGGCAAGACGTTGCCGGCGCCCACCAGGAACTCGTAGCCAGTCTGGCTGGACGGCGGATGGCCGTCGATCGCGATCGTGTAGTCGACGGCGACCAGATCGCCGGTGGCCGCCGCCCGCTCGACCGCGTGGAACTGCGCCTGCTGCTCGCGCATCTGGTTGAGCGCGGCGGAGAGCTCGTCGGCGGTCACCGCCACCGCCGCGTGCTGCACCTCGACGCCCTTGTAGTCAGCGAGCGCTATCGCAGGCTTCACCTCGACCACGGCCACGAAGCTGAGCGGCGCGCCTTCCTCGAGCTTGACCTCCTGCAGATCGGGCTCGTTGACGGGCTCCAGGTTCGCCTCGGTGAGCGCCTGGCGATAGACGTCGGGGATGAGGTGCTCGGCGACCTCACGACGCACGTCGTCGGAGAAGTGCACCTTCACGAGCGAGCGCGGCACGTGACCCTTCCGAAATCCGGGCAGCCGCGCCTGCTTCTGGACGCGGCCGTATGCGCGCTCCCATTCCTGCTGCACGACATCCACCGGCGCCTCGACCGCGAGACGCCGCTTGCAACCCTCGATCGACTCGACCGCGACTTTCATTGGCGCTCCGACGTTGTTTTAAAGCCTTTGCATGGTACCACGCCCCCTGCTTTGCGTCCCCTGGCCGGGCGGCGAGGCTAGCGCGGCGCGAACGGCACGGCTCGTGTTTCTCGCGGTGAGCCTTCTGCTGCCGGCGCCTCGAAGGTGCGCGCCTCGTGGAAGCAGCCTTTCGCAGGGCCGAACGCCCACCGAGACCCGGCTGAGACGGGTCAAGTAGCAGCCCTTCCCGGTTTCCGACGCCAGCCGGGCCGCTAAACAAATACGCTCCCGATCCGTCTAACTGGGCAGGAGGACGCCCATGGAACGTCGGACTCGTTCGGGACGTTTGGTCGCTGCGATGCTCCTGGCCGCCTCGCTTGGCGCGTCAGGATGCGTTTTCGTGCCTGCTCCGGTGCCGGTCCTCGGGCCGCCTGTGGTCGTGGCGCCCCGGCCCGCTGTCGTGATCCCTGGCCGACCCGTGTACAGGGCCTATCATCCGTATCGGGACTACCGCCCGCATCCGTACTATCATCGGTGATGTGATTGGGAGGGACGCGGTGAGTACCCTGGTCCGGTCGGCGACGGTCTTGCTCCTGGCGGCAGCGCTGATGGTCGTCACCGCCGCGCCGACTCATGCCTGGTGGGGCGGGCGGGTTGTCGTCACCGGCCCCTATTGGGGCGCGCCCTATCCGTATCCGTATCCGTATTGGGGCTACCCGTATGGGCCGTACTACTCGTGGCAGGACGAGCAGGAAAACAAGGCGATGGCCGGAGTGTTCCTCACGACCGAGCCCGCGATGGTCTCGGGGTGCAATCAGATCGGCCTGTCCGGCGACGACAACGTCAAGGATCTCCGCCGCAAGATCGTGCGGGCCGGCGGCAACGCAGCCGTGCTCACGTTCAGAGTGGACGACCTGAAGATGATGGCCGCCGAGGTGTACAAGTGCCCGACGGCCGCGGCGAAGAACGGCGGCAATACTCCGAAGGGGCAGTCCCCTCCGCCACCGCCGCCGGCGAGATCGCAATCGCAGAGCGAGCCGCCTCCGCCGCCGGCGGGGACGCCGCCTCCGCCGCCTCCCGGCGCGCGCTAGCGCGCGAGAGAATCGGCGCGCCGCCTCGCGCGGGCGTTACTTGTGCGGCGTCAGGTCGAGCGCTCTCTCCAGGGTCGCCGTGCCCGGCACGCCTTCGTGCTGCTTGCTGCCGACGGCGTCCAGTGCGATGGCCAGCGGCATCACGGAGCGCAGCACTCCCAGACACCACCACTCGCGCTTCGCTGCTGCCGCGGTCTGAGCAGTCTGGGCTCCGGCTGACGCGGCGAATCCGGAGATCTGAAGAAGCAGCGTCGCAACGACAAGCACCGAGGAGGACGATGCGATGGAAGCGGCTCTGGGTTTCGGACGCAGCAGCGTCGGCCGGATGCTTTTCTCGATCATCTTGTCGCTGCTGGTCGTTGCGCTCCTGCTCGCTGGGTGCGCGACACCGTCCACGACCCTCGTCAATCAGGACCTGCAGACAGTCCGCTGTAGCGCGATCAGCCGGGAACGCTCCGGCACGCCCTCAGTGCTTGCGAACCGGGATCGGTGCGTTCGCGAGTTCAAGAGCATGGGATACGTCGAGCTGCCGGATGTCGTGCTCGGGATCAAGCCGCTCTTCGCGGGGTCGGCTGCGTCCGTGCAGGAGGTCGTAACGGGATCGCCGGCAGACAAGGCCGGGATCCGGCCGGGCGACGTCATACGGTCGATGGACGGCAGTCAGGTGCAGAGCTTCAAAGATTTCGTCGATGCTCTCAGCGTCAAGCGAGCCGGCGACGCACTGCCGATCGTTGTGTCCCGCGGGGGCGCCACGCTCGAATTCGCGCCCGTGCTGACGCGCCGATAGGTGGTGCGAGAGGGGGGAGTCGAACCCCCACGGGCTTTCGCCCTCTGGATCCTAAGTCCAGCGCGTCTGCCAATTTCGCCACTCTCGCGTCACGGGATTATCGCACGGTCGCACGACACGACTACTCGCGGACGACCGCCACTTTGCTCAGAACTTTGCCCTGCTGCTCGACTCGCGCGAGCTTGGCGGTACACGGCCTCGGTCTTGTGACCCGTCATCCTCATCGCTACCGACCGCGACAGCGCCCGCCCGCTCCAGATTGCGGACAGCCGTGCGCGCCTGAAGTCGTGGGGGATGCGTCCTGAGGCCGGCACTCTCGCACGCAGTGCCTTGTGTACGAGTGGCCGTCGACTTTCCACTCGTCGGTCGCGTCGACGAGGCGATCGCCCGCGCAGCGCTGTATGGAGAGCACGCGAGTCTGCGTCGTTCGAGCAGCTATCCGTCGAGCAGCTATCCGTGACGGCGACGCTGGCGATGCCAGCTGCCCGCCGGCGTCGTTGTCACGCTCATTCGGCCGCGGCTGAGCCATCACGCTAGCCTGATTGCGCAACGCACGTCGATGGTGCCATACTCCGCGGACGCTACACCCATAATTCCGGAAATGATGGCAATAGTACCCTATGAGGTCACTGACCGAGGAGCCCGCATGACCGCCAAGGACATTGTCGATCACGCGCGCGTCGCCATCGAGCTCTTCTCTAAGAAAGAGACCGCACTGCGGCGCGATTCGTTTCGCCCCGTGCTATTCGCTCTGTGTCGTGATGCGTACCGCCTGGGCCGCGATGATCCACAGGCGTCCCAGTTGACAGCCGAGAATCTGAAGGCCCTCCTGAGGAGACGGTGGAGCGCGCACGAGGACGAGCGCGAATGGTGGTATGCGCTCGAGCGCAGCCAATGCCTAGACGAGGCCTGTGAGATGTGGCGCGAATGGTGGTACGCGTTCGAGCATTGGAAAGAGTGACCGCATTGGACGCTCACGCTCGCGCGCAGTCCGTCTGGTACCGGGTCACCGGCCTCGCGAGCCGGAGCGCGCGCGACCTCGGCGTCTCGATCATCGAGGCTGAGATCCGCCACGCGCAGTACGAGGTCCTCCTCGAGGCGGCGAAGCTGGTGCTGGCCGGTGAGCCGGTGGAGATCGCCCGCGAGCTTCGGGCGAGAGCGGAGCGGATCATCCGGCCGACCACCTGATGCCAGCTCTCATCGCGCTTTCCGCTCAGTCTCCATGCAGTCCAAGAATTCCTGCCGCTTTGATCCCGCCGCCCGCTGCGTCGAGTGAACGGAGAAGTACATCCGGCCTATAAGGCGCCAACGAGGATCAGGTTCGTCTTCGCCGACTTGTGCCGCAGTCCAACGACCTCTCGAAACTCCGGTGACCCGAAAAACTCCGTTGCGCGCGCTCTACTCGGGAACTCGATGACGGTGATCTTCTTTGGAGCCCAGTCGCCCTCCAAAACCTCGACGACATTGCCGGCTTCGCCCGCGACGAGATAACGGGCGCCGAACTTCTCCAGCACCGGGCCAACGGCGCGTGCATAGGCTTGGAAGCCAGTAGGCTCTCGAATGTCCAGATCGACGATGAAATATGCTGGCATCGGGCCCTCCTCAGATCAACGCACCGCCATCAACCTCGCCTTAGCGTCTGCAAAACCGCCCGCTGCGTTGCGCGCCAGGGCGCGCGCTCGCGAGGGCATGGCATCTCACGGCAGGGCCCTCATCTCAAGGCGCCTGAAAAGAAGTGCTGCTGGCAGGGGAGCTTAAAGCAATTCGATCACGGCGCGCGCGAGGCGATAGATGCCCCACCACGCCGCGAGGCCGAACGCGAGCGCGATCAGGAGTGCTCGGCCCGGCAGCCCGTCGTCGCTGTCCATCAGGCTGATGGAAGAAATCGCGGATTGCATCGATCGGCACGGCAACGAAGGAACATGGCCCATTACCTCTCGGCGATGAGCGTATCGGAGATGCCGAGCTGAGTATGGGGGTCGCGGATGACAAACTCTCGGCCGCCGACGACAGGGGGGCCGCGGGCAGCGCGTGCGAAACGTGAAAGGACCTTCGACGAACCTGCCTGGCGGTCCCTCGACCTGAAATCACCTAAACCCCACATGTCGTAGGTCGACTCCGCATTCGACCCAGCAGAGTGCCCCGTCTATTGACGGCCCGCGCGAACTAGCCTGTGAGTTCGCGGCCAACTGAAGCTGGCCCAAGGTCGCATAGAACGGACGGACATCGGTTCTCGATACTGCGGCGAGAGAGGACGGCAGCCTGGAGCATAGTTAGTCGCCGACCCTCCAAGGTCTCCAACGGTGCCGCTGCGGCGTTGTTCAACTGACCGAATGTCAACGAACTGAACAAAGGCGCGCTCGACGACACGCGAAAAGCTCATCGCGGAACATCCCGAACTCCAACGACTGAACCACCATGAATGATGACAACCACGCGTAGCAGGTCCAGCAGATCATCGACTATCTCGTGCACGAAGTCGTCGGATGGTGAACGATAACCTCCGTGCGTAGGAAAAGGGTCCTCCTCGTGTCTGCAGTTGCTGTCCTCGGAGTCGCAGGCCTGTTCGGTCACAGCGGCGAGACCTCGATGTCCGGGGTCGTCCTGACGCCTGAGAGTGGTCCACCATTTTGGACCGCGCTCGGCTGGGTCGGACGGCTGGTCACCGTGTACGCTCACTACCCGTTCGAGACGCATACGTCCGACTTGATCTGGGAAATCTGCGCCTTCTCGGTGGCTCTCTTGGGTTTGGGGTTTCGTTTCTATGCGGCCGGGCTCACGGCAGGCGGCGGCCGCTCGAATGCGGGCAACCGCCTGGACACGACCGGTCCATACTCCCTCGTACGTCACCCCCTCGCCTGCGCAAACATCGTCATCACCGCGGGCCTGTCCATGTTTCCACACGGCTGGGTCCTGCCCGTCGTCGTGATGATGATCGCGGTGCCGTACTACCGGCGAAGAATCAGGCGCGATGACGCGATGCTGCGGGCTCAGTTCGGGGCCGATTTCGAGCGTTGGGCCGCCAGGGTGCGTGCACTTCTCCCGCGTCCATCCGGCTACGTGCCCCCGGAGCGACCGTTCGAATGGCGACGCCTCACGCGGCGCGAGTACTCTCTCGGGGCGGTGATTCTGCTGGTTCCCATCGTGATCGACGTGGTGGAAGACTTCGTACAAACGATGACCCTTGTCATCGACCCGGTGTGGAGCATCGTGGGCGTCTTCGGCGTCGCGCTGCTGACGGGGGTCGAGGTCACCGATTTGCGAGCGACGAACCCGTCCGGCGTCGTCGATCGCTTCCGCAAGCGGTACACGGACTTCCAGGAAGGCAAGACGCTCGCCGCTGGGATCCTGATGGACATCGAAAGGCTTCTGAAGGGAATCAGCGCGTTGGGGTCCCTGGATCACATCAGGAACCACATCGACGTGTTGGGTGACGTCGCACGCGCAGGCCAGCGAGCGACGGCCGACCATGTTCTGCAGATCCGGGCTCGCTTCGGCGATTGCCTGGTGTACCACGCACACGTCGACCGGATGGATCTTCTCGGCCACCTTGCGGTGCCGGTCGCGGCGCTACACGGGCGCCTCAAGGTGCTGGAGGAGATGCAAGCCCTGCAGGAAGGGCAGAAGCGCCGCCTCGACGAGGCCAGGGACACGATTGATCCGAACTCGTTGATCGTCCTCTATGGCCAGATCCTCGAGTTCACACAAGAGACGCTGACTCAGGCCCAGGCCCTTGTGCCGCAATTGAGGGCGTTCGCCAGCCGCCGCAGCTTTTCGGAGTGGGCGCCTCGGGCCAACGGTCTCCTTTTCATCGGTGCGCACCCGAGACCTCGCAACGTGCAGGCGCTGATCGCGTTCGGCCGACGCATCCGCGAGAGCTACAAGATCCTCGCGATTCTGGTACTGAACACGCTGCTGATCGCCGCCGCGCTCGAGCTGGCATCGCGAGCACTCACCGATCTTCGCGGCGCCTCGAGATCGGCGAACCAGTCGGCGCCCGATCCGAGGGAGAAGTCCTCGTACTATCTGGGCAAGACTTGGGCCCCGCAGTACTGGCGGGAATTCAAGTTGAGCCGTAAGACTCAGTACCTGTCGTATGTCGTATGGCGAAGAGCGCCGTTCACCGGGGCCACGATCAACATCGACGATGGGGGCATTCGGCGGACGCCCGGTGCGGTGTGCGGCAGTGGCTCGTACAAGGTGTTCGTGTTCGGCGGCTCGCCGATATGGGGCACCGGCTCGCCGGACTGGGGTACGATACCCGCATATCTGCAGGCCGCGCTGACGAAGCGCGAGAGCCGGCCGGTCTGCGTCGTCAACTTCGGGGAGTCAGCGTACGTATCCACCCAGAGCGTCATTACACTTCTGACCCGACTGCAGGCTGGCGACGTCCCGGACTTGACGCTCTTCTACGACGGTCCGAACGACGTGTATGCGGCGTTCCAATCCGGCCGGCCCACGGTTCACGAGAACGTTGGATCGATCGCTCGCATGTTCGAGCGCCGCGGTGAGGCCGAATCGAATCCGCTCTCTGAATTGCTCGACCGTTCCGCGCTGTTTCGCGTCTCGAGGAGCCTTGTGAACAGCCTCGCTCAGGCGCCTCCCCCGACCCTCCTGACGTACGAGACCATGGGAATCGATCGCACCGCATTGACCGAGGCGGTCGTGCGCACGTACCTGGACAACTACAACGTCGTGGATGCGCTCGCCCACAAATACGGATTCAAATACGCCTTCTTCTGGCCAGCCTACATTTCGGCCGGCAAGAAGCATCTGACTGCGGAAGAGGAGGCGCTGAAGCGCGAGGTCGACCCCTCGCTCGAAAAATTGTACGCGTCGGTGTATCGCACGATGGAACCCAGGATTCCCCAGTACGCGAATCTTCACTCCCTGTCATCGATTTTCGACGGCCACGACTCTCTCATCTGGATCGACGACGCGCACGTGACGCCGGTTGGAAACGAGCTGATCGCAGACGGGATGTTACGCGCCGTCGGTCGGCGGGAGCACTGAACTAGCGGCGCCGCCGGCCTGTCGCTCGCAGTCGCTGCGAGGGGGCTGCTACGAGGGCAACTTCAGAACTGAAGCTGTTCCCGGCACCTTCACTTCCTGGTCGCGCTCGCGGCTCCGCGGTAGAATCACGCTGGGCTGGACGCCCACGCATCAAGCACCACCGAGGTCTCCTGCCAGGGCGATGCCCGCAGGAGCGTGGCCACCGTCCAGCCCGTCGCTCGCAACGCCAAGGCAAGTTCTGCGAGGCAACTCCAGTGGTTCTTGTCGTGCCTCGGGCCGGTGCTGCTCGCGGTCTCGTTTCTGCTTCAACTGCTCGCGATCCTCGCCCAGCCGACCAAGCAGTAGGCTGCTCTCAGCCTATCGTTCGATCAGGCGCCGCCCTTGGCCGCCTGCTCGATCAGCGCCGCTACGGGCGCGGGCTGCGAGACGTAGATGGCGTGACTACCCTTTGTTTCCACGATCGTGGCGCCCGCCCGCTTGGCCATCGCCCGTTGTGCGGCCACGGGAATCATCTGATCCTCGGTCACGACCAGGTACCAGCTCGGCTTGCTCCTCCAGGCCGGCTCGCTGATCGCCCCGCTGAGAGCACCCAGGCCCCACGGCACCTGGGAGTCGCCCATGAACGCCGCCGTCTCAGGATCGACGTCCGCCGCGAATGAGGCGTGGAACTTCGATTTGTCGAGGAGGAGAAAGCCGTCTTGGGGCGGGAGAATCGGCGGCACCGGCGCACCTGGCGGCGGATCCTTGATGAGCGTGGCGACTGACTCACCCGCGTCCGGGGCGAAGGCAGTGATGTAGACCAGGGCGGCGACGCGCGGATGGCGGCCGGCTTCCGTGATGACGGCTCCGCCGTAGGAGTGTCCGACCAGAATCGCGGGGCCATCCTGCATGGCCAGGACGCGCTGGGTCGCCGCCACGTCGTCCTGCAAAGAGGTCGTCGGATTCTGGACAACGCTGACCTGATAGCCGCTCTTCCTCAAAATCTTGTAGACGCCCGCCCAGCCTGCGCCATCGACAAATCCACCATGAACGAGTACGACGTTCTTCACGCTCGCCACTTTCCCTCCGTCGTCTGAGCCGGTCCACGCTCGCGCCTGCGATCGAGTATCCCACCGATGACGACTCAGCGCAGGGGGCAAGGCCCTGTGCGGCGACACACGCGAGTTGCTGCCTCTCGCCCTAGCACCGCCTCCTGGGCTAGGCTCGCGCCGATGGCGGGGGTCATCGGTTACGTCCGCGCGCAGATCGCCGAGATCGAGCGCGATCCCGCGCTGCGCTGGTACGGCGTGGCGCTGGCGTTCCTCCACGTCGTCACCTTCCTTTACTGGGCGAGCCAGCGCGTCGCCGCGTTCCTGCAGGCGGGAGCCGAGCCCATCTGCTGGCCGCTCGTGCCCGAGTGCGGGGTGCTGCGCGTGCTCTCGGCGGACGGTATCACGCTGGTGCTCCGTGCCTACTTCGCCGCGGCGGTTGGCACCGGGCTGCTCTTCGCGTCGCGTCGGCTGGTGCCGTGCGCCTACGCGAGCCTCGTGGCCGTGAACGCGCTCAAGCTCGCCATCATGCTGCTCGACTATCGCCTGCGCATGAACCAGCACTACATGGCGTTCTTCGCCACGTTCGCTTACCTCTTCGTCCCGGCCAAGCGCGACGTGGTGCGCGTGCTGATCACGCTGTTCTATTTCTGGGCCGGTACGCTCAAGCTCAACTGGGAATGGATTTCGGGCGCGGGGCTCTATCGCCCGATGTGGCCGTTCGCGGGCGCGGGCGTCGTGGTCGCGTGTGTCTACGTGATCGTGCTGGAGCTCGTCGTGTCCTGGGGACTCCTGGCGAAACGCGCGTGGATCTTCTGGGCGGCGCTCGCCCAGTTCCTCCTATTCCACGCGATGTCGTGGCAGGTGGTGGGCTTCTTCTACCCGCTGCTGATGTTTGCGATCCTGGCGATCTTCCCGTTGTGCCGGCTCGTCGCGCCGGCGGACGCGCCCGAGGGCCTGCTGGCCTCGCTTTTCACGCGCCGTGTCGCGGCGCCCGTGTACGCGCTGGCGGCACTGTTCTCCCTGCTGCAGCTCGTGCCGTACACCTTCCCCGGCGATCGCACGCTGACCGGAGAAGGCCGGCTCTACGCGCTGCACATGTTCGACGCGCGGGCGACCTGCGCGGGGTGGGCCGAGCTACACCTGGCCGACGGCACAACGGCACGGCGCGACCTGAAGCCGCCGCTCGACACGCGCATCGGGTGCGATCCGATCGTCTACTGGAACCGCGCGCGCAATCTCTGTCGCCGCCGCGACGCGGGCCTCGTCGCGTTCCAGGACCTCGACCTCTTCCTGACGGCGCGACGCACAAGCGACGGCGAGATGAAACGCGTC
>Ga0307471_100001846_pt1 | contig 11912 bp, 6 predicted proteins | sample atmos_gasesAM3C__2_FD_204566 | JGI IMG/M metagenome (GOLD analysis project Ga0307471, IMG submission 204566) | Hardwood forest soil microbial communities from Morgan-Monroe State Forest, Indiana, United States - atmos_gasesAM3C_515 | ecosystem: Environmental > Terrestrial > Soil > Temperate... | reverse complement strand
AACAAAGGCTCCGCTTTTCGCGGTGTAGGCGAAGAAAAGATTCATCGCTCCAAGAGTATACATGGTCAAGTTCGGAGTGTCCTCGCAGGCGAGTCGCACGGAAAAACGTGGGTCGAGGGTTGAACTGCGAGTCGAGGACGAGACCGAAGCTCTAGTATGTTGAACCCAAGAGAGTCAAATCACTCGGGTACTCGGTCGAATGTAGGGGCTTGGTAGTTCACACTCACAGGGAGGGCGTTGGCGCGCGCAGCGCCTGAGCCTCCTCCCTGCGGCAAATTAATTGCTCTAGTGTTTCTGCCCGAACCACCTCTCGAATCATTAGTTCCATAATGGGTCACATTTCAATTTTGGTGTCCCAGTTCGGCACTTCCTTGCGACCGATCCAATAGCTCATCTGCCTACCGCATCGGTAACCTCCTTAGATTCTTTAATTTAAAGTAACTAATGAACAATATATAAAACTGGATAATAAATTGCACTGGGCTAAGGAAATTTTAATATGTCGCCCGCATTTTCTTTCGAGAACTGGTGAATCGGTGAGCCATAGCTTTTTAGTCCGCTTCTCGCTGGCACTAACCCTTTTGGACGGGGGCCGAGCGTCGTGTCAGACTACTGAAGCGGCTTCCACGATGGCTGCATCCCAGTTCGACACTTCGCTAACCCCTGCCTGCGACCCAGTTGTCCAAGAATGCAAGGACCGGATCACGGCGCAGGAAGGTGAGTGGGACATAGTCTCTCTGTCGAGTTCCCATGACCAGGAAATTACAATTCAGGAATTAAAGAAGAGTGCGCTAAATCTCCCTGTACCCGGTGCAGCCAATTTCTACGACGGCGAAGCCAGTTTTGGGACGAAACCAAGATTTCAGAAACGAACGGAAGTCGTCAATTGGAGGCCGTTCCTGTCGAGATTCGATCTTCGTGGGTTCGTGGGGATGTGTTGCTTGGGTCTATTCGGGTTAAACGGAACAAAGTACGAACTTGATTACCGCGGGAACGAAATGTTGCTCGGGAAACTCTGCTGGGTCTATCGTGCGAAACCCAAGCAGCCCGCAAAAGGCCGGCACTTTGCAGGGACGATTTGGGTGTTAACGGATAGTCTTGCGATCGTTCGGGCTGAAGGTGCATTTTACCCGATGCGCAAAATCCCTTGGTATTTCCCGGTGGAAGACCACTGGTTTAGGTTCGATTCGTGGCGGAAGGAAATCTCCCCTGGAAAATGGGTGCCAGACTTTACATGCACGGGAGTAGCTGTCGCTGTGAGTGATTTCACGAATCCCGCATTTCGTGGACGGACGATTTTTCGTTATGGAACGGGAACCAAGCCAAGTGAAGCCGCCGAACATGCCTGTGGGATGGAGTCCGTCCTGTTCCCGACACAAAGCATGCAGCCAAGGCCCGGCACTGGGCGGATCCACAAGTAGGGTTAGAGCCGAAAAGAGGAAGTCAGTTTATATCAAGGGGGCCTCCACGCAATCCAGCCCATGTGATAAGCTATCCAAAGTGAACGCCGGAGAGGTGGCCGAGAGGCTGAAGGCGGCGGTTTGCTAAACCGTTGTACGAGCCAAAACTTGTACCGGGGGTTCGAATCCCCCCCTCTCCGCCAGATTTCCCCTAACTGCTTCCAGCGTCGAGACTTGCTGACTTCCAGCCAGAAAGACTTCTACACATTCAGGCAGCGATGTCACGGCAGAGGTCGCGAGTTCGAGTCTCGTCGTCCCCGCGATCTTTTTCGTCAGTGTTTAAGCGGATATTTGCAACATCGGCGAAGTAAGATGGCTCCCCGAAAAGGGAGTTATGCCCCCGATTTACCACTTGGCCAGATACAAACCAGCCTGTTCCTCTTCGGGCCTCTGCCAGCCAGACTCCTCGCACTCGTATATGTATGGCCGGGGCAGTTCGGGATTGAACCCCACGAGTAAACGCCCCTTCCCAAACATTGCACTTATCGCGCGCAATGCCCTGTGTTTGATCAGAAATTGAATTTCAACGAAAGCTGAAGGATGCGAGGGCTGGAATCGGAGCCCAATATACGGCCGAAATTTTGTGGATCAATGATGCGGCCGGTTGTTGGGTCGAGACTTGCCGCGCCGATGTCGCTCACTGGATTGCATTTGTTGGCATGGTTCAGGGCATTGAGGAAGTCCACTCGAAATTCCAAATTCTTGGTTTCGCGAACAGGAAAACGTTTCATCACGGACAGGTCCACGTTGCTTTGCGAGGGGCCGCGCAGGATATTTCTACCCACATTCCCGTAATCTGTTCCGAAGTCGGCGGCGATGGCGCTCACGTCATGGGCGCTCGGGATAACGGCTCCGGGCTGCACCGTTGCTTCTGCAAAAGCGTAGGGATTGAAGTAATAACCGGCGGGAGGATTTTTTGTTGGCGTACCCCGATTTGCGACGGGAACCCAATTGGGCCGCGCACCATAGATACTTCCGTACAGCGTGCCTCCGGCGGGATCATACAGGTCAATCGGCAGGCCGGACATCGCGACCAGGAAACCCGACAGTTGCCATTCTGTAAAGAGGGTGCGGCCGGCACGCGAGGCACTCCATCTTTTCGGGACCGGCAACTCCCACACGAAGTTCAACGTGAATCGGTGTGTGCGGTCAAAATCGGAAAGACCGCGGTTGGCGCGTGGATCGACCTGATTGCCCACCACACCAGAAGTGTCGATGCCGTTGCCGGTATCGGGCGTGCCATCCGATCCGGCTCCCCCTCCCGCCGCGCTCGTGTTGTCCAAGGATTTTGAAAAAGTGTAGGCCGCCGCGAATTGAAGGCCCCGAGAGGAGCGCCGCGTCAGGGAAACCTGTAACGAGTGGTAAGTCGACTGCCCCGAAGATTCGTTAAGGGAAAACATTCCCGGATCAACTCCCTGCAGGGGGGCGCGCAGAGATGCGTTCTCGTTCGAGTTCGAAGTGATCACCACCCCGGTCACCGCGTTCGTGATCGGATGATCAAGGCTCGCGATCCTGGCCTGGTTAATGTTGACCTGGCGGTAGAGCCGCAGTCCGCGCGAACCTACATAGGCAACCTGCAGGACCGTTTCTGGCTGAATTTGATACTGAACGCTCGCATTAAATTGCTGGAAATAAGGATTTCGATTGTTGCGGTCCGCAAATGACCAAGGCGAACTTAGGGGAGCTCCCGCTTGGACTCGCGGGAAACTGTTGCTTGGGGGAGCATCGGGAAAGGGATCGGACAATGGCCGCCCAAAGAAAGTGGATGCCTGATAAAAAGGCGGAGAAGCAAAATTCAGACCAAGATACAGAAAAGAAGGCCGGGAATAGAATATGCCGTAGCCGGCGCGTATCGCCATGCGGCCTGACTGCAGCGGCGACCAGGCCAGTCCGATCCTGGGTGCAAAATCGCAGGGATCAATGCTCTTGAAGATGCGCCTCCCTACACGGGTGACTCCAGGCAAATCGATTTGAGAAGATGCGTTGCCCGCCATGATGATCCCCTCGGCAGGGGGGCCAATCGGGTAACCGTTGTCGTCCACTTGCGCTTGAGGTTTATAAAGGCCGGGATCGAATCCCCCGATGCGCCCGGCCCTTTCAGAAGGCGGCAGATTCAGCTCATATCGCAAGCCGAAATTGAAAGTGATTCTGGAAAAAGCCTTCCAGTCATCCTGGACAAAGAAATGGAAATCGGTGGCACGGAAGTCAGCTTGGGATTGGCCCGTGCCGAGAATTGAAAAAGCAGAGTTGCCCGTAAGAAAATCCTGAAAAGTATCGAAGTCAATCTCGCCGTAAGACGCGGCATTTACGGAATCCAGCCGCCATTCCGACCGCCGTACCAGCCCGCCAAGTCGTATGCCGTGTTTCCCTCGCTGGAGAGAAAGAGAATCAATGAAGGAATAGGAAGGGCTGGCGTTGGGGAAGGTCAGCTCATTGGTGCCGATGGCAGCGAGTCCCTGATTCCGATTCAGATAAATAAGCGGCAATCCGGGAAAGCGTGACGCAGTGTTCCGACCTATCCCTATCTCGGAATCACGGATTGGCTCCTCGGGATTTTCTTTGCGATAGATATAGTCATAGCCAAAACGCACTTCGTTCACCGTGGCAGGGTTGAATGAATGGCTCTGCCGCAGAGACAAAAGCGCATTCGTGACATCTATATGTGTGCCAAAGCCGGGGAAGGTTGGCGGAGCGCCAAATACCGAAGCTCCCAGAGCGCTGAACTGGGGGGCACTGGCGAAAAAAAACTTTCCCGCGAACAAATCCTTTCCGCCTGGCCGGTAGTCTAGATTCGCGTTGAACTGTTCTTCGTGGTAAGTGGAGGGCGCGGTCCCCGAAACCAAGCCATTATTTTGTGGCGTTGGAATCAAAAATTGTGCATCCGGAAGCTTGTAATTCAGTAGCTTAAGTGAAACCGGATCAACCGTAGCGACGCCGCAATTGGCGATGAATGCCGAGGCACTCCGGTCGCTTGTTAGACAGGGATCCACCATCACATTGGAGTACAAACTATCACCTGTCGCACCGTTGGTAGAGCGCAACCCTTGATAAGACGCGAAGTAAAACATCCGGTCCTTGCGCACCGGTCCCCCGATATTCGCACCGTAAACAGCTTGCTCCAGGATGGGCCGGTGCAGTCCGACCGACTTGAGATTCGGGTCGTTTGCATTCAGCGCATCATTGCGAAGGTATCCATAAATCGCGCCGTGGACTTGATTCGTCCCGCCCTTAGTGATGAGTTCAACCGCGCCTCCTCCAGTCCCCGAAACCGATGCATCGTACATTGACGTTTGCACTCGTACCTCGCTGATGCTTTCCGGCGCAGGGACGGCGACGTCACCAAGGTCATGCATCGAGATGTTGTTGGCATCGACTCCATTTATCTGGTAGCTATTCTGCGTGACTCGCGCACCATTGAAGGAAACTTCCGGCGAGTTTCGGCCCAGGGCGCTGTTGTTCGTCAAAGCAGCGGTGGCACCGGGACTGACGACAATCAATTGAAGGGGATTGCGATTGGAGAGTGGCGTAGAAGTCAAAGTCGCCTTGTCCAAGGTCACGGTAAGCTCACTACTATCCGAATGAATGAGCGGCGTTGCAGCGTTGACGGTAATTTCTGTCGTATTTTTGGCAATTTGTTGCACCGAATTTATGGTAACGGCCTCGCCGAGGCCCACCGTAATGCCGCGAATTATGCTCGTCGCAAAACCCTCTGCAGTGATTGTCAGGTTGTAAAGCCCTGGCGGAAGAGCAAGCAACGCGTAATCACCGGAATCTTGTGTGAGGGAATTTCGTTTTTCGCCTGTTTCTGCGTTGATCGCAAGGACAACTGCTTTCGGAATTCCATGTCCTTGAATATCTCGTATAATTCCTTCAATTCGGCCCGTGGTAGGCGACTGGCCCCGCGCGAATGGGACGGCACACACACATAACCACGTAACCAATGGGATCGTGAGTTTTCCGCGGAGCGACACGATTTGACTCCACTCGCAATTTCTCTGGCCCCTGAGACTCTCCTAAATTCTTCCGATCTTTCGTGGCAGCCCGTGCATCACGCCAAATTTCAGCAAACGCTCTGTTACTTGGGCAACCCCATACGCTGGTAGACATTTTGGAATCGCGGATCGGAGCGATACATATCCCAGCGATAGTCGGACTTCAGTCTAAGAACAACGACGTCGCGCTTGTCATATGCTCGCTCGAGCCAAGCGAGAAGCTTCTCTTTGTCCAAGGCATAAAACTGGGCGTCAAGGATTACGTCCGGCGCAATCCACCGGCCCTTGCCAATTTGGTCCAGTATCTTGGCCATCTCTTTCGCGCCAGCCTCTGGCCCGCCCGAAGCGTATGCACGGCCGAAGGAATCCGCCTCGTCATCCCAATTGAATTCGCGAAACGCATGTTGCCAATCACGAAACGCTGCCGGAAACTCCCCGTTTTCGTATTCGACATTGCCCCGCCACCAGTAATCGTAGGCACTGCCGGGTTCGAATTGGCGCTTAAGCCTCAGGCGCTCCGGGGGTGGCAAAAGCGGGGATCCGCTGAGAAAATCTTGATGTGGATCAAGCGTTTGAGCTCTCTGGTGCTCCTTAAAACCCTCCGGGAAACGGCCAAGGTTGTCGAGATATTCTCCATAAGCCTCATGTATCTCAGGCGATTGTGGTTTCAGTTCGAGGGCGCGCTGGTACTGCTTTCCTGCACTATCCCATTGCGCTTCGAAGAGAACTAAATACTGGGCCATAAGTAAATGAGCCGCCGCATTTGATTCATCAATAGCCAGAACCTTCTGGAGGGCGGCCTTGGCCTTGGCCGAAAGATCCATGCGCGGCATGTTGGTGACGACTTGAGTCGCGAGGGAGAGGTATGCCGGGACACAATCGGGGTCTAATTGGATAAGACGATCGAAAGAATCAATGGCTTTCCGATATTCTTCGTCATACTCCTTTTTGCCGCGAGTTTTTCGCCATGCGGCATCCCAAGCCTGGTCAAAGTGATATTGAAGTTCCCAGTATCCTGCCAATAGCTTTGGATCGACGGGCTGCTCCCCGCCCAGATTGGCCTTCTCCTCGGCAGTGACTTTCACGCGGACCTCATCGACAATGGCGCGGGCAATCTCACTTTCCAGTGCGAGTGCGTCATGAAAACTCCGCTCGTAACTTCTTGCCCAAAGGTTTTTGTCGTCCGGCCCGGAGATCAGCTGCGCGGTAACGCGTACGTGGTCGCCTGTAAGCTGAACAGATCCGGATACAAGAGCATCCACTTTGAGTTCCCGGGCGATATCCGGCAGGGCCTTGTCAGAGTTCTTGTAGCGCAGCGCGGATTGGTGGGAAACAACACGCAGCGCACCGACTTGTGAGATGTCCGTGATCAGTTCCTCGGTCACGCCGTGGGCAAAATAATCCTGCCCGGGATCGTTGGAAAGATTCCGGAATGGCAAAACCGCGAGAGAATGGATCATCGGAGGTTTGCTGGAGCTGCCGTGCAATCGGTCGCGCAAGCCACCCACATTCATTCCTGCAAGAACGGTGAGTGCAAGAATCAAAAGGACCCCGGATCCCAGCGCCCATGGCCATCGTCGGGCCAGGAATTGAGGCCAGAATCCTCGCGGCCGCGGGACAGGGGGAACGATGTTGCCCGAACGCCCAGATTCGGTGTCCCGCTTCAGTCGCTTCAGATCCGCCCGCATATCGGCGGCGTGCTGGTAGCGCACTTCGCGATCCTTCTCCAATGCCTTCAAGATGATCTGTTCCAACTCCGCGGGGAGGGCGCCGTTCAGTTGCCGTAGCGGCACGGGATCACGGTTCAATATCCCATCAAAGATCACTCCCGATGTCCGCCCGGCGAAAACGTGCTGTCCCGTGGCCATTTCGTACAATACGGCACCGAAGGAAAATAGATCCGTCCGGCTATCCAAATCTTCGCCGCGCACCTGCTCGGGAGACATGTAAGCCACCGTCCCAAGAGCGAACCCCGGACTCGTCAGGGACTCTTGTGACATCGAAGAGATCTGTTCGCCCCAAGCGCCCACGCTTTCGGGCACGCGCCGAGCAGATTCCCTCTTCGCCAATCCAAAATCCAGAATCTTGGCTTGCCCTCGCGTAGTGACAAAAATGTTTGCGGGCTTAATGTCGCGATGCACGATGCCTCGCGCATGAGCAGCGTCCAGCGCATCGGCAATCTGCATCCCCAATTCCAGCACCAACTGTGTCTTACCAGGCTTGCCGCGAATCTGCTGCTGCAGCGTCTCTCCCTCGAGGTATTGCATGGCAATGAACGGCCGGCCCTCGTGTTCTCCGACCTCATAGACCGTGCAGATATTCGGGTGGTCCAACGCGGATGCTGCCCGTGCCTCCCGTTGAAAGCGCTCCAAGACCTGGGGATCTCTCGATAAATCTTCTGGCAGGAATTTCAGCGCAAGTCTTCTGCGCAGCTTTAGATCCTCGGCTTCATAGATCTCGCCCATTCCTCCCCTGCCGAGCAGGCGCACAATTTTGAATTGGGTAGCAATGACTTCGCCGGGCTCGAAGCCGGATGGGGATGGTGAACTCTTCGCGCGAAAATGCTTACCGAAAATGGGATCGCTTAGAAAACTCCCGGCTTCTTCATGATCGGCAAGGAGCTTCTCCACTTGCTCGCGAAGATTGGCTTCCGGGCACACACGCACAAGGAACGCCGTCCGGTCGAAAGGCTCCTGCGCGAGAGCCTGTTCAAACAGCGCCTTGATTCTTTCCCAGTTTTCGCGCGTCCTCTCCATGATGAGCTTTCATCTCCCCATAGAGCCAAGCCTTTGCCATACTCCATTCGCGCTTCACCGTCTTCGGTGACACACCCAAAACTCTTGCGGCTTCTTCCACCGAGAGGCCGCCAAAAAAGCGCAACTCGACCACACGACTTTGCCGGGCATCCAGCTTTCCCAGCCGTTGCAATGATTCATCCAAGGCCAGCAATTCATCACAACGTCCCGGAGAGAGTACGAACACCTGGTCCAGGGGCAATTTCACTTGCCGCCCACCTCGCTTGGTGCTGAGCCGCCCTCTTGCGTAATCCACAAGGATCCGCCGCATCAGTTGCGACGCAACTGCAAAAAAATGAGCGCGGCCCTGCCAATCAGCCTTCCGCTGTGCCACCAGTTTTAGAAAAGCCTCATGCACCAGCGCGGTTGGCTGCAAAGTGTGATTCGGGCGCTCGAGTCTCAGGTGGTTTTGAGCAACACGGCGAAGTTCTTCATAGACCAAGGGAATCAGTTTCCCGACTGCATCCTGATTGCCCGTGGCTACCTGCTTAAGTAGAAGGGTTACCCCTTCGGAATGAGGCTCCAAGGCTGACCTCCGCCTTAATGGTGCCAACCCCCGTGGATTGGCGCGATTCTACTCCCATAATCGCCTTCAAGTAACACTTTCCTTAACTCTTCTCACCCTTTGACCCTTTTCGGCGGCATTCCCCGCGTTTTTAGTTAAGAGGCGCAGAACCAGGTTGCCACTGCTCTTCGCAGTCCCTTCGCCAGGGAGTCGAAATTCCATGTGGATGGAGGCAGTCCTGTGGATTCACAGAGCGGGGACTTAGAGTGGCGGTTGAGAGCCATCGCTGCCTGCAACCCCTTTTCGGGATTGGCGTTACCTTTGCCACTGTTTGTGGGCCGGGGCCTAGCTCGGCGCAAAAACTAAGAGGAGGGTAGTCACGTGATTGGCGGCTCGGATCAGGAACATAGTGCACCCGGTGTATCTCCAATCCCGGCTCCCATCAAAGTTTATCTCCTGATGGAAAGCCGGCTCGCACGTGAAGGGCTGGCGCGAATTCTGCGGAAATTCCACGACGTCCTGGTTGTGGGTGAGACCGGGCAGCCGGAAGCGGCTAAGCAGGACATCCACGAATCAAAGTGCCATGTACTGGTGATGGATACCTTCGATCCGCGCTGGATTTCTGATTGTCTCCAATCTGAATACAGTCCTCGCCCTGGCTTCAAAATTCTCTTGATAGGTATGGAGAACGACGGGGATCAATTCTTGGTCGCGGCTCGTTCGGGGGTCACTGGATACCTGTTAAAGGACGCTTCCGCCGCGGACATTGTGCTCGCAATCCGCGCCCTGGCGCGCGGTGAAGCTCACTGTCCTCCCCAATTGTGCTTGAGGCTATTTCAATATGTTGCCCACCAGGATACGACAGTCCCTGCAGACCCAAAGCCTGCGTGTCCCAGTATCACACTGCGGCAAGAAAAACTCGTCAACTTGGTTGCCAACGGCCTTACGAACAAGGAAATCGCCTCCCAGTTGGGCCTCTCTGAATTTACGGTCAAGAATCACATGCAGCGAATCATGCGCCGCTTGAAAGTTGCGAATCGCCGCGAAGTGGTCGACACCGTTCGGATTCGCGAAAGGCAGTTTTTGCAGCCTGGTTTCGGGCGCAAAGCGCCTTCGGAATCAACAATCGGGGCAATTCGTTGACGGGCCAAGCAGGGAGAAAAGAAAGGAAGAAAACGAAGGAGAAACACGATGACTTACGCACGCATTTTGCTAGCTACGACGGTGATGTTCTTGAGCACGATCTTATTCGGGCCACCGGCTCAGGCTGGCCACTGTTCGCAGGCAAACGCGGCAGGAAAGTACGGATTCACGCTGACCGGCTGGCTGCTGCTTCCGACTGGGGCCGTGCCCGCTGCGGCTGTTGGACGCGCCAATGTTGATGCCAAAGGCGATATCACGGGCACGGAGGCGAGAAGCGTAGGTGGGGGATACGCCGACGAGACCTTCACCGGGTCGCTCTCGATCAATTCCGACTGCACGGGAACCATAACCTTGAACTTCTTTGAGGCTGGGCAGCCTGTGCGGACCTCCGTTCTTAGTGTCGTTTTCGTCGACAACCTGCAGGAAATTCGCATGGTGCAGAAATCGCTGACACTTCCCAATGGCGCAACGATTCCAATCGTGATTACGGCCGACGCAAAAAGAATTGTTACTGAAGACTGAGGCGGCTGGTGTCAGCGCTGCGCTAGAAAAAACCACGCTTACGACACCCATGCACGAGCCCGGAACCCATTAAAAAAGTTACAGGAGGAGCGCGCTGTGAATCCAATTTACCGCTTTCGAAAAACGGCCATTCTGGTGCTCGCCTTGACCAGCAGCGCGCTTAATAACGGTTGTGGAGGAGGCACAACCGCAACACCACCTCCTGTGGTTGCCGTCTCCATTTCGCCATCCTCGGCAACTGTTTCAGCAGGGAGCACCCAAGCATTAACGGCGACAATTCAGAATGACTCTGCTAAGAAGGGTGTCACATGGGCTCTCTCTCCTGCGACTGGCGCTGGAACGCTAAGCAACGTGACCAGCACGTCGGTCATCTATAATCCACCGGCCACTCCGCCCGCCAGTGCTCTCAGCGTAACCATCACCGCAACATCGGTCGCTGACTCGACAAAGTTTGCTTCCTCGGCGATTACTGTGCCTGGTCCGGTTACCACTTTGACAGTAGCCGTTACGCCGGCTACTGCCACGGTCCAACCCGGCGCGAGCGCCCCGTTCACGGCGACTGTCACCAACGATCCGGCAAATGCAGGGGTTACGTGGAACCTGTCATGCTCCCCGGCAGTCTCCGGAGAGCCTGGGGTATCAGCATGCGGCAATTTGAGTTCGATGCAAACGCAGAGCGGAATTGCGGCAACCTACACCGCACCGATTTCCGGTGATTTGAACGTCACACTTACGGCCGCCACGGTGACGGATGGTAGTGTGATAGCTTCGGCTGTCATCCGAGTTCCTGGAATAGCAGTGACCGTTTCCCCTTTCAATGTCACCATCCAGGTCGGTTCCTCAGGGCAACTCACCGCTATCGTAGCCAACGACTCAGCAAATAAAGGAGTCTCGTGGGCACTCTCCTATGTTCAAAACGGCAGCCTTGTGGACTGCCCATCCGCAACAGTCTGCGGCTCGGTTTCTCCCACCTCCACTGCGAGCGGTGTGGCGACGACTTATACGGCGCCAACCGCCCCACCCGCTGGGGATCTAGAAGTTGCTCTCACTGCCACTTCTGTCGCGAATACTGCAGCGTCGGCACAAGGATTTGTCATCGTTCCTGGAATTAAAGTCTCCATCGCGCCGAACACGGCCACGGTCGCGGCAGGCACGACGACAACGTTCACCGCGACAGTCACGGACGATCCTTCGAATAAAGGAGTGACTTGGACCGTCTCGTGCCCATCCAGCCCATGCGGCTCGATTTCCCCAGCGACGACTGCGAGCGGAATAGCGACAACCTACACTGCCCCACCTGCTGCGCCGGTTGGCAATTTGAGCGTAACCATCACTGCCGCGTCGGTAACGAATTCAGCGGCATCCAGCACCGCGACCGCGACTGTCCCGGCCATCAGTGTTTCGATTTCTCCTGCCAGTGCGCTGATTCCTCTGAATATCACCCAGCAGTTCACAGCGACGGTGAGTAACGATCCGAACACCAAAAGTGTCGCTT
>Ga0307471_100001845_pt1 | contig 11919 bp, 12 predicted proteins | sample atmos_gasesAM3C__2_FD_204566 | JGI IMG/M metagenome (GOLD analysis project Ga0307471, IMG submission 204566) | Hardwood forest soil microbial communities from Morgan-Monroe State Forest, Indiana, United States - atmos_gasesAM3C_515 | ecosystem: Environmental > Terrestrial > Soil > Temperate... | reverse complement strand
CGGTGATCTCCGGCGGCCGCGTGCAGAAATCAGTGATTGGCAACGACGTTCGCGTTAACAGCTATTGCGAGGTGGCGGACTCCATCATCTACAACCACGTCAATGTCGGCAGGCATTCACGCATTCGCCGCGCCATCATTGACCGCCACGTCAGTCTTCCCGAGCGCACCGAGATCGGCTACGACACGGAAGCCGACCGCCGCCGGTACCACGTTACGGATTCCGGCATCGTCATTGTTGTCCGCCAGGAATCGCTCATCGAAGAACCCGAGTCGGCTTAGCCTTTCCAGACGTATTTGCCGCAGCGGCAGGGAACGGTATCGGTGGGATCTTTCTTCGCCATCGGCTGCTTACAAATGGGACAATTTTTTCTCCACATACTGCAAATCCATTGTCAGTGAGCCACTCCGGTCACTGAAGCGGGGAGGTTCAGCTCTGCGACCATCGCGCAAAATTCTTCGCGTTCTTGTAGCGCCACAAGAACCGCCAGCGCGTTTCCGTAAGCGGCGATCGCTCCCGTAAGGCGGTGAAAGTCTGAGGAGCCTCTGGCGGCCATCTTTCTCTGGATGTGCGCGTCGGCGGAAAGCTCGAGAACTCCTTCGATCGCCGGATTCGCAAGACCTGAACTCGTTTTCATGACCGCCAGGCCTCCTTCTTCCTTCCTTCATACATAAGGTGCGCGCAGCCAGCCGGTTTATATAAAGGGAACTCCTGTATTTAAGTGCAAGCGATAACCATTCCAGCTGCAGGGGTTTACCCGCCTTCGGCAGCTTACACTGCCTTAATTTTCATTCGGCATCCACAATCCACAGTGGCAAAGCGGCGCGGGCGCATTCTTCCAGGAATTCCTGGTCGCGTGCGGGAAATGCGTTTGCCTGTTCGCTTTCCACGTCAATGGTTCCGATCACGAGTCCGCTTTGCGGATGCAGAATGGGAACGATGATTTCCGAAAGCGTGCTGCCGAACGCGGTCAAGTAGCGTGGATCGGTTCGCACATCGCCTACGACAACTGTGGCCCTCTCCCGAATGACCGCACCTGTTAGTCCATCGCTGATGGGGAAGGTCGGATAAGCCGGGGCACCGGGTCCGCTGGAAGTCCCAGAGCCGCGGGCCGAGCTGTAAGCAACAATGGACACTAGCTCGCTGCCCACTTCGTAAACTCCGGTCCAGCGGTAATTGCCCAGGCTGCGGACCACCTCGGCAAGTTGCTTTGCTCGTTCGGTCCGGTTGCCGCTGCCTGAGACAATCGCGCGAATGCGCTTCAATGCTTCGTCTTCGTCCGTCATGACTTCACTTCCGGAGCATGCTCAACACCATGGCAATCTGCCCGGAATGATAAATCGTGTGTTGCACCATCCCCGGGAAGAGAGTTGCGTAGGGATAGTTGCGCCCGGGAACCTGTTTGCCCAGGTCCTCGACGGGAAAATTGCGGATTCGCTCTTCGAGAAGGTCGCGGCTCTTGTTCCAGCGAGCGACGAGTTCGTTCCAGGGAATGGGCGGCTCGGCCCATTCCTTTTCCGGCTCCCACTTCGACAACGGAGTGGCGTCCGAGGTGTTGCGAACTCTTTCATTCCAAAGCAGGAGGTGCTGCAGCAGTTCGGAAATGGAATGCGCCCCGGGAACTGGCGGCCTAGTAGCTTCTTCCGGCGAAGTCTTGGCAATCAGCTCGGCAAGCGTGGGTCCGTACCACGCTCCTTGGATTGTCACCTTGCGGTAAGCATCGGCAATTTGTTTGGTTTCGGTCATGTTGGCGTCCTCAGCCCGGCGAGTTGCGTTTCTTGTCTCAGATCTCGCCGGGAGAGTTTACAGCATCGCTCCCGCCAACCGCCTTGGCCGAGGCACTGGCCGTCAACTCAGGCTGGCAATTGGCTCACGCTGGCCATGGGGTCACAGTGTCAGGAATCCTCCCGGTCTGTTTTGTCAGCCATGCGCCCGGTCCATACCAAGAGCAGACCCCCACCCCCCCGGCAATTTGCATCGTTATCAAAACAAAGGGGTTGCGAATTTGATTGTTGGAACTTGTTGAAAACACATGAGTTGACAAAGGGCAAAAAGGGCAAAGACAGGAGGGCGGAGCGTCCCGCAAAACCGTCCCGGATTCAGAAGGCGCGTAAGTGATTGAAAATTCGCAGAAACGGCCGAGGCGGAGAGACGTTCGGCGTGTAGACAGGGCTGGCGGTTGGTCCTTCGAGACTCAGGGTAAAAAAGCACGATGCGGGTTACCAGAAATCGGATTAGTTCTCCAGGAAACTCTAAGCGGGTTGGATGACTCTTGGGTGCTTGAGGTTGGCTGACACTCATCTTCGTTCAGTCGATTTTGCATCTTCACATCGGTTGAGATTCTTCGGACATCCTCGTTGGATGTCCTCAGAATGACAGAATTTTGCAGGGTCTACGGCTTCCAATGAGATTCAAGCTAGAGGGCTTTGAGGCCTACCTCGCCATCCTGCTTGGAGCCGGGTTTGCCGATCCACACGACGCTGCAGCGGATGGCATTCAGTTCGTCGTCGCCGGGGATGACCTCGACGAGTTGGCCGGGTCTTAGGCGGAAGCCGCCGCGGAGGCGAAACCCCTCGGGAGAACGATCCACGATGAGGCAGGGAACCCTTTGCGGGTGGGAGCCGAGATTGACGACCACGCTGGCTCCTTTTTTCATGACAATGCGCTTGGAGCGGCGGCCTTCTTGCCCTAGGAAGGTGGGCACGGTTTGTCCTCGACGGCGGTTTTCCACATTACACCCATTATCGAATAAGTGCCATAACGGGAAGACATCAGGTGAACACCTATGTTGTGCGCGGGAAGTAACTAAGAACGGCGACTGACGATGGGTAACCGGTGACTGGTGGAAGGAGGAGAAGCCAACAGCCGATAGAGAAGGCGCCGTTTTTGAAAGTTGGAAGGTTTGAAGGTTAGAAAGTTTGGGAGAGTGAGGCTTCTGTTTAGTGTGGAATCTGCTCGGGGTCGACGGTCTGGTCGAGATAAATCCAGAGGACGCGAGAGAAAAGCGTGATCACGGGCGCCAAGGGCAGGAACAATACAACCGCCACAATGACGTCCTTCGTCAGACCCCAGGCAGTGACAGCCCAAACCGCGACACTCAAAACGGCAACCATTCCCAATCCAACGATGTAGCTGATGTACATCGCTCCCAGGAAATATCCCGGTTCCCGATCAAACAGCAAACCGCAGACGGGACAGCGGGAATGCATCTTAGGCCAGCCACGGAAAATCGAATAGGGAAACATCTTGCCCATGCGGCAGCGTGGACACCGCTGCGCCAGCATGTCTTTCAAGGTTAGCCAGGCGCCTCTACTCTTCGGCACAGCGTCCATTTTAGCGCTTCTCGTTGTGGAAGGATTCGGCTGATCAGGTCCGGTTACGCTGTGATATTCTCAAATAAGAAACAAGTGAAGTTGAGGAAGGTTCGTTATGTATCTGCGATTTGCCATTTCCGCGATTGACCCAACGTCGAAGGTTTGTTTGGGCATTTTCCAAGCCGCCGCATGACTCCAGGACGCCGGCGTCCTTTCAGCCTCTGAAGAGGCCTGACTGGACGAACTGAGAGACTGGTTCAACCAAAATCTGGAGAAGCCCGCGCGTTTCCGTAGATCCCGCAATCCGCGGGGCGAGGATATTGGTGTGTGCTGGTTTAAGCCGACGGCGACGGAACACATCGCGAAAGTACGAGAGATGTCCTGCATTCTGCAACAGAACGGCGTCTACGTGCGTGTGATCAAGGCACAACATCCGGGATACGTCATCTATGAAGACGAATACCAGGTCGTAGCAGAGCCGTTTGCCGATCTTGACTTATGAGGACCAGGAAGGACGGTGAAAACCCGCACCGTTGAAAGCGAAGGGCGTGGCACCCGGCCTGACCCACCCCCTAAGGGTGAGCGGCTGTGGATGTTGTTACCACGCTTTTGACGTAGGTGTCGAGCCAATTGTTCATCTCCCAGAACATGTGAAGGACCGATTCGCGTGAGGCGTAGCCGTGGGATTCCAGGGGCAGGAGGACGAAGCGGACGGTAGCCCCCTGACCCTTTAATGCACTGTAGAGACGCTCGCTTTGAATGGGGAAAGTGCCGGAGTTATTGTCGGCTTCGCCATGAATGAGCAGGAGCGGCGTCTTGATTTGATCGGCATGCATGAAGGGAGACATTTTGTAATAGACATCGGGCGCTTGCCAGTAGGTGCGATCTTCATTCTGAAAGCCAAATGGAGTCAGAGTCCGGTTGTAGGCGCCGCTGCGCGCGATGCCAGCTTTGAAGAAGTCGCTGTGAGCGAGTAAATTGACGGTCATGAATGCGCCGTAGGAATGACCCATCACGGCGACTCGATTACGATCGACGACGCCGAGGCGAACGCCTTCGTCGATGGCGGCTTTGGCGCTGGCGACAAGTTGCTCGACATAGGTGTCGTTGGGTTCAGCTTTTCCCTCGCCGACGATGGGAATGCTGGCGCTCTCGAGGACCGCAAAGCCCTGGGTGACAAACGGTACGGGAGATCCCCAATAGAGGAAAACAAATTCGTGAGGTGAGCCGGTGATTTGTCCCGCGGCGGCCTTAGTTTTGTACTCCGTAGGGTAAGCCTCGACGAGCGTGGGCAACGGACCATCCTGGGGCTTGTAGCCCGGGGGCAAGTAGAGATTGGCGCTTAAATCGAGCCCGTCCGAGCGCTTGTATTTTAAAATTTGTTTTTTTGGCAGCGGCGAATTGCCATAAGGATTCGGGAAAGAAGTGACCTGCTCAAGGGACGCCTGGGACTTCCAGATGTAGAAATTGGGACTTTGTTCGAGCGATTCGCGACGAACGAGGATAGACAAAGGGTCGGCAGAAAGAACGTCCCAGGGAATTTCATAGGAAGGCGGAGCGGACTGCCATAGCCGTTTGGATTCGCCGGTTGTGAGGTTCATGACCGCAACGAACGGCTTATCGCCTTCGGACGAAGCGCCTTCGCTTCGTAGGAAAACAGAATGCTCGTCGGAAGTAAGTTGCAAAACCATTTTACCGGCGGGATTCGTGGCCTGGATGGGTTCTCCAGGATCGTGATAACGGTCTTCGAAGGAACCTTCGAACAATTGAACAGGCTTGGGCCCGCCTGATGGAGGAAGCGCGAGGATGATGCGCTTGCGGTCTTTCCAGCGGCGCTCTTCAACAAAGACGAGATGATTCTGCGCCCAAGCAATCCTGTTGAAGCGAATGGGCAATTCCAGGAGTTTTCGCGGGGCGCCATCAAAGGGAGCGTCGAGAAAGAAGAGGGTATCGCGGACCGGAACGTCTTTGCTCGGATCGCCCTGGTCGCCTGCCTCCACCCAAAAAATGGAAGCTGGAGAATCACTCCGCCATTGTTGCTCACGGGGGCCCGTTTCCACAGCGTCATGAATATTGGGAATGGTGTCTTGGAGGGGCTTGTCGGCCAATTGCTTGATGGATCCGGTCTTGAGATTCGTTACGGAAATCCGCAGGGGAAACAGTTCGAAGGGCAGTGTGTAGGAATAGGGGCGGTGGCGTTCGGACACGAGACAATAATTGCCGTCAGGCGAAGGCGAGGCATCCACCACGACAATGGGCTTGCCAATGGACGCAGACGTGCCGTCGGCGCGGATAAGCGCGAGCTGTGAGGTGGCATAGTAGTCGAAGATTTGTTCGTCCTCTGGGTTTTTCAGGAGATCTTCGTAGGTGGCCGCGGGCGTGACACGTCCAAGATTTTCTTGCACGACCGGGCCCGTCGGTGTTTCGCCGCGCTGCGGCGCAGGACCGCGACCGGAAGGAACAGTTTTGCAAAGGAGAGTCTGACTGTCACTGAGCCATTCGCAGGGTTTCCCGAAAACACCGTTTAGGGAAATGCCGGATAGGCGGTGCGCGCTGGCGGTATCCACGTCAACCATCCACAGGCTAAGGCCTGGGTCGTCTTTCGAGTTGCTGATATTCACGAAGGAAAGTCTGCGGGCGTCGGGCGACCAGTCCGCAAATCTGATTCTTGGTTCCGAAGGCAGACCTGTGACAGCGACCTCCTTGCCATTGGGGAGAAATTTCAGTTTGAGAGACATGGCGTAACGGCCGCGACTGGGGCCATTGGTTTTGGGATTGAAACGCAGGCCGGCGAGGCGAAGTTCTGGTTGGGCAAGATCAGTGATCGGCGGCAAACCCGAAATTTGTTGAATGAGCATCCACCGTGCGGTCGCGGCTCGACTTGATGGCGAAACGCTGACGGCGGGCGTTGGGAGAACGTCGACGAGATCGACGATAGGTTTCGGGGGCTGCTGATATTTGAGGTTGGTGGGAGCTTGAGCAACCGCGACTGCCGAGAAGAGGATCGCGAAGGCCAGAGAAGAAAAATGACGGAGAACAATCGATTGTACTGGCAATTGTACCGGCAATTGTACTGGCATAAGAAAGGTCCTCACGGCGGAATGTTTCATCGGGTCGAGCAAGCGCATTTTCGTCTCAAGTTGAGGATTAAGCAAGAGGATCGGCCTGTGGGCTGCAGCTGCTGTGGCGGAGGCTTCTGGTCGGCCTTCGATTTAGGAAAAGAGTACAGAAGAATTCAGTGGGCCAGCCGCAGAAGCATCTGGGAACGAGCTGGCGAGCCGGACGACAGCGGTGCCATTTTGCGTACAACGAACTGAAAAACTCGACGGACGCGGCCCTTCCAGAGTACAGTGAGCCAATGGAAGAGATGCTGCTGCTATGTGCCACGGTGGTTCTGGCCGCGGGCGTAGCTATCTTCCTGCACCTGCGCAGGCGCTTCAGGGAAGCCTCCGATGAAATTGCATCGCTCAGGAGCAGGGTTTCCGCTCTCGAGCAGCGCACTCACAGATTGGAACGAGCACAACGGGAGCTCTGGGAGGGCCCGAGCGACGCTCGGTTCGGCGAGGAAATTCCGGCGCGCGGCTCAACAAAGCTGACCACGGCCCCACCCACTTCTCCTGAAGACTGTTCTGATCTGCCGGCGCATTCGTTGCGGTTCCCTGATGGCCAAAAAGAGATAGCCGAGGTACTTAACCTGCTGTATGCAATGAATGCGCAGTTGCCTCGAAACGCCAGGGTGGAAAAGAAATACATCGCCGAGTTCGACACCATTGTCGAGCGTCTGGAACGAACAACCGGCTGCGACCTGAGCAGGTGGCTGGGGATCTCTCCGCAGGAAAGGCAATCCGGCGCGGCCTCTCCCGGCCAGAAAAGCAAGGTTTCCAACGCGGGACTGCAATCTTGCGACAGCACTCTCTTCCGGCTAAGGATCTTATCGCTTCAAGCTTTTTGCAGCTATCAGACCTCTCACCCTCAGAAGCCAAGAGGATTCGTTCCGCCTCCGCCGGGCGCCGCCCGCCTGGTTCATTAGGACCAAGTGGCTGGACCTAAACGTAAGGGCACTGCCTGGGTTCGTCGGCGGCAAGCGTACCTTCCTCCACCTGCACGCTGACCGTGCAATGGGTGAAACGATTCCCAAAGTGGAAGCGACCCCGCCCTCAGCCCACGCCTCTGCCTCTGCTACAATCGTTGGTTTACATTTCGAGTAAGGAGAGGCGCTGCGCTATGTCCGCGAAGATCACGAAAGTGCATGCACGGCAGGTACTGGATTCGCGGGGGAATCCTACCGTGGAGGCTGATGTCTACATTGGAGCGGACGTGCGGGGGCGCGCGGCGGTTCCTTCGGGTGCTTCGACGGGCGAGCATGAGGCGCTGGAGCTGCGGGACGGGGACAAGTCGAGATACCTTGGCAAAGGCGTGTTGAAGGCCGTCGGCAATGTAAACGGAGAAATCGCCAAAGCGGTTGCGGGGTTGGACGCTGCGGATCAGCGCGCGCTCGACAAGAAGATGATCGAGCTGGATGGCACGCCGACGAAGTCGCGGCTGGGCGCGAATGCAATTCTGGCGGTTTCGATGGCGGCGGCTCGCGCGGCTGCGGCGGCGCAGGGTATTCCGCTCTACAAATATCTGGCGCTCTACTCTTCGGACACTTCGGCGAACCTGCTGCCGTGCCCGATGATGAACATCCTGAACGGCGGAGCACATGCGGACAGCTCGGTGGACTTCCAGGAATTCATGGTGATGCCGGTGGGCGCGCCGAGATTTTCGGAAGGGTTGCGATGGGGCGTGGAAGTGTTCCACGCGCTCAAGACGGCGTTGAAGAAACACGGCTATTCGACCGCGGTGGGCGATGAGGGCGGCTTTGCGCCGAGCTGCAAGTCGAATGAAGAGGCGATCCAAATTGTTCTCGAAGCGATTGCCGCGGCCGGTTATAAGCCGGGCGAGCAGGTGAGCATTGCGCTAGATCCCGCTTCGAGCGAGTTTTTCGACAAGGCCAGCGGGAAGTACGTTTTCAAGAAGTCGGACAAGTCTTCACATTCGAGCAGCGAAATGGCGGCGTATTGGACGAAGTGGGCGGAAAAGTACCCGATTGTGTCGATTGAGGATGGCATGGCAGAAGATGATTGGGCGGGGTGGAAGTCGCTGACGCAGGTGATAGGAGGCGGCGCGTCGTCGCAAGCTGCAGCGGCCTCCAAGGAAACCTACCAGGTCAGTGGTTATCCAAACGCATACGTGATCCCGACTCCGAGCAAGGTTTCGGGCGGCTCCTCGTCGAGGCGAGTTCAGCTTGTGGGCGACGACCTATTTGTGACGAATACGCAGCGGCTGGCGCGCGGGATCAAGGAAGGAATTGCGAACGCGATTCTTATCAAGCTGAACCAAATCGGCAGCGTGACGGAAACGATTGACGCGATTGAGCTGGCGCGGAAGTCGGGGTATCACTCGATCATTTCGCACCGTTCGGGGGAGACGGAGGATACGTTCATTGCAGATTTGGCCGTGGCGACCGGCGCGGGACAGATTAAGACGGGGTCCGCGAGCCGCACGGACCGCGTTGCGAAATACAATCAATTGCTGCGGATTGAGGAAGAGCTGGGTCCGGCGGCGCGGTTCAACGGGAGAGCCGCCCTCGGATAGCGACAAGGAGAGACAGCGGCTTGGGTACTCTGGAGTAAGTGGGCGTTGAAATGACCTAAATGCCAATGGCAAGTACCATTGACAAAGCCTCCCTTAGCCGCCTAACTTCGATACCAGCTCCAGCCTCTATGTTCTTTCTTTTGTTTGGTTTTGGGGGTCCATTATGATGAAAGTCCTTTATTGCAATGATCTTGTTCCCGGGTGCAAGTTCGAAGCTCGCGGAACGTGCGACGAGGAAGTGGTAGCGGAGTACGCAGATCACATTGCGACCGTGCATAAAATGGTGAATATCTCGGACGAAATCATGGCGATGGTTTGCAAGGCGATTCAAGAAGAAGTTCGAGTTCTGGCACGAGCGGCGCGCGCGTAGCACTTTTCCGTACAACGCGAACACACTGTAAAAGGAGCTCTGTTCCTCTCAACGCTGAGACTGTGCGTTTGAGAAGAAAACCGTGGTCAAGGCAGGAATGGGGCCGGGCACTACAGACCTGACCCGTAGTAGCGGTAGTGCCCGGTAATCTTCCAGGCGAACAAGACGTCTTCACGCCTCGGTCCCTGGCCGATATTGTGCACAATCAGGTGGCGGCCCCCCTGGGCTGACTTCTCGTCAACGACAATCCCAATGTGCGGCACGCCGCCGCCAAGATTCCAAGTAACCAGATCCCCTGGTGAATAATCCTCGGCACGGTCTGTAATTGGCAAAACTTCCCCTTTGCGGGTGAAGAACACCATCAGATTCGGCACGCGCCGATGGTCGATGTTGGCGTCAGGCTGGGAAAGGGACCAGCGCCTCTGCTGTGGATAGGCCGAAAAACTCTTCTGCATGTCCTCGTGGACTTCTTTTTGGAGGTCGATTCCAACCGCGCGGTAGGAACGGATGACCTCATCCGTGCAAACGCCGGTTTCTTCGGGAACGTCGCCCCCGGGATAAGGAATGCGGACGTACGCCGGGTCGTAACGCACGGTGTGATGCGTTCTTTCTTCAGCGGCGGCGACCAGCTTTTTTAGGAATTCCTGGCGAGGAGTGAGGCTGGCGGTTTGCGTTTGCGCTGTGGAGGAGGCGACGATGAGCGCAAGAGCAGCAGCAAGAATTGCGAAAACGGCGAGCGGCCAAGTCCGTTCCGACGAAATGGGCATTCTCAAATTCTACCGGAGTTTGGCGATATTGTGACGGCTTCGGCGTCTGGGATAAGATTTCCAAATTCAATGGGTCAGGCCGGCAAATCGCGCAGTTTGGAAGATGTTCCGCGCATTCGAATGGCGGAGGCGGCGGACATAGAACCGTTGGCGCGGCTGATTAATGCAGCATTTGTGGTGGAACAACCATTTATTGAGGGGGAGCGGATCGATCCTGCGGGGGTTCGCGGGTACATGCAAAAAGGGAAATTTCTTGTTGCGGAAGACGCGGCGGAGCTGACGGGATGCGTTTACGTTGAGCTGCGCGGCGAGCGGGGATACCTGGGGCTGCTGGGAGTTGCTCCAGAGCGGCAGGGAGCGGGCTTGGGCCGCAAATTGATGGACGCGGCGGAGAATTATTTTCGAGCGGCCGGATGCCGAGGGATCGATTTGCGAATCATCAGTCCGCGCACGCCGCTACCCAAATTTTATGAGCATATGGGTTACAGGCAGACGGGAACGGCGCCGTTTGCCCCGGATGTGCCGGTGAAGGTGACGTGCCACTACATCCTCATGTCCAAGGAACTGACCTAAGCAAAGAGTTGTTATGCGTGGTAAAAAAGCAGAAAACGGAAGGCACAGAGGAGAGAGCACCTTGGGATGAGGGACGCCGCTGGCTCACGGACATCCAGATTGGCTTGCGAGCGGGGCTTGCAGGTATCTCCCCACTTTTCAATGCGCGGCGCTTTCAGGCAGAATACGGGCGCTCGCTTAAAGGGGGAAATGTGTTTCGTCGCACTGTGCTTGCTTCGATTCTTTTTGCTTCGCTTTCGTTCGTGCCCTCGGGGAATCACATTATCGCCGAAGAGCACCCGCTGTATGGCTATTCCGCCGAATCTTCGCAAACCGAACGCCAGTGGGAAGAGAAGTTGCGCGCGATTCCGAGTCCGGAGAACATGCGCGCGTATATGAAACTGCTCTCGGCGCATCCGCATCATGTCGGGTCGCCTTATGACAAACAGAACGCGGAGTGGATACTTGGGAAATTCAAAGAGTTTGGCCTGGACGCTCAAATTGAGCAGTTTGATGTGCTCTTTCCAACTCCTAAAGAGCGGGTTGTGGAGCTGGTCGAAGGCGGGCCGAAGTTTGTGGCGAAGTTGCAGGAGCCGGCGCTCTCGGTAGATCCCACTTCCAATCAGCAGGCGGATCAGCTGCCCAGTTACAACGCGTATTCGATAGACGGCGACGTGACCGCGCCGCTGGTGTACGTGAATTACGGCGTGCCGGAAGACTACGAGCAGCTCGAGCGTATGGGCGTTTCGGTGAAGGGAAAGATTGTAATTGCGCGCTATTACCATTCGTGGCGCGGCATCAAGCCCAAAGTTGCGGCGGAGCACGGAGCGGTTGGGTGCCTGATTTATTCCGATCCGCGCGAGGACGGCTTTGTGCAGGGCGAGACGTTTCCAACGGGGCCGTATCGCCCGCTCGATGGAGTGCAGCGCGGGAGCGTGGCGGACATGCCGCTTTATCCGGGCGACCCGCTGACGCCGGGAGTTGGCGCGACCAAAGACGCGAAAAGATTGAAGGTGGAGGAAGCGCCGACGATCACGAAGATTCCCGTGTTGCCGATTTCGTACGCGGACGCCGAGCCGTTGCTCGCGGCCCTGACGGGACGGGTTGCTCCCGCGGAATGGCGCGGCGGACTTGGCATCACGTATCACGTGGGGCCGGGGCCGGCAAAAGTTCACTTAAAGGTGAAGTCGAACTGGGACATCAAGCCGCTTTACGACGTGATTGGGAAAATTCCGGGCTCGACGTTTCCTGACGAATGGGTGATTCGCGGGAACCATCA
>Ga0307471_100001844_pt1 | contig 11920 bp, 12 predicted proteins | sample atmos_gasesAM3C__2_FD_204566 | JGI IMG/M metagenome (GOLD analysis project Ga0307471, IMG submission 204566) | Hardwood forest soil microbial communities from Morgan-Monroe State Forest, Indiana, United States - atmos_gasesAM3C_515 | ecosystem: Environmental > Terrestrial > Soil > Temperate... | reverse complement strand
GAGGCCGCAGTTGCCCATCAGCACGGTCGTGACGCCGTGCCAGATCGACGAGGTGCAGAGCTTGTCCCAGAAAGGCTGGGCGTCGTAGTGGGTGTGCGTGTCGATGATGCCCGGCGTGACGAACAACCCGTCAGCATCGATCGTCGTCGTCGCCGCGCCGCGGATCTTGCCGATCTCCACGATCGTGCCGTCTTTGACCGCGACATCGGCACGGTAGCGGGAGAAGCCCGAGCCGTCGACCACCATTCCGTTCTTGATCACCAGGTCGTAGGCCATGTGTTCCCTCCCAGGTGGGCGCAATTGTCCCACAGAAGCTCGCGCTTCGTCGTGGATCTCATCGGCTCAGGCTCGCGGCAACAGCGGTATCTGCTCCGGATGGAGCTGCTGATCGACCGCCGCCAGGATGAGGGCCGTGCCCGCGTAGTTCGCCATCAGCGCGGCCAGCTCCAGCACACCGCGCCGCCCGAACAGCTCGACGGCACGCGCGAACGTCCGCGAGTGAAGCTTTCGGATACGGAAGAGCTCGCGGCCGAAGCCGATGATCAGCGCTTCTTTCTTCGCCAGCCCGGCGAGGGGCCGCCGGCGCTTCACCACGTCGATGATCTTCGGCTCGAGACCTTCCTTGAGCGCGGCGGGCTCGTGAGCGGTCCACTCGAACTGGCTGTCGAGCTCGCGGGCCGTCACGAGAATCGCCAGCTCGGTCAGCCGGCGGTCCAGCACCGATTCGAATCGCAGGTACTGATTGGCCGCCCGGACGAAGCCGGCGAGCTTCGGCGAGTGCAGCCAGATCCCGCTCGGCCCGCGAAGCCCCACGAGCGTGCGGCTCTCGGGCCCCACGACGATGTCGTAGTGCTGCCGCCCCGCCTGGTCGAGCAGGTCACGCGTCAGGAGGGGAAAGCGTGAGAGCGACTCTGGGTAAACGTCCTTCGGCAGGGCGCGGCGGGGTCTGGCCCGCCGCGCCGCCTTGCCCTTCGCCAACGCGATGTCTCAGTGCTTGTGCACGTACTTCGTGAGCCGCTTGCCTCCGGCCTCGGCGAGATAGATGTCGCCATGCGAGTCGACCCAGAGCCCGTGGCCCGAGCCCGGCGTGTCGAACCGGGCGAGCACCTTGCCGGTCCGCTCCAGGATGCTGATCGACGGCCGCTGCTCGCTGACGTAGGCTACCTGCTGCTTGTTGAACCAGATGTCGGTCGGCTTCTTGATGTCGCGCCACTGCGAGACGAACTTGCCCTCGGCGGTGAAGACCTGGACACGGCTGTTCTCGCGGTCACAGACGTACACCGTGCCGTCGGGCCCGACCCAGAGGCTGTGCGGCAGGTGGAACTCGCCCGGCGCCTCCTTACCCGGATTGCCCCAGGAGGAGATCAGGCTGCCGTCCTTCGAGAAGCGATGCACTCGGCTGTTGCGATAGCCGTCCGAGACGTAGAGATCGCCCGACGGCGACGGGACCATCTCGGTGGGCTTGTTGAACGGGCCGGCCGAGCGTGGGGGAAGCTCGATGTCCTTGGTCGCTCCCGTGTCCGAGGGTTTGCCGCGCGTGCCCAAGACCATCAGGGGCTTGCCGTCGAGCGTGAACTTGAGCGCGACGTGATCGTCGCGATCGGTCACGTAGATGACGTCGTCGAAGATGGCGATCCCGTGCGGGTCCTTGATGGCGCTGTGACCCCACGAGGTCAGGTAGTTGCCGTCGCGATCGAACACGACGACCGGCGGATCCTTGCGCTGGAAGGCATACACGCGATCCTGGGAGTCGGTCGCGACGGCGCTCACCTGTCCCCACGTCCAGCCCGTCGGCAGCTTCGCCCATGATTCGTTCAGCTCGTACTGGTAGGTGCCGCTTCCGACGGTCGTCGCCATGGACGCTCCTCCTCTGTTCGCGAAAGGGTGGCGGTCGCGCCGATCGTGCGCCTTTCCGTCGGTCCGCGCAAGCTTCCCCCTCCGGGTGGGCGAGGAGGGCTCGAACGAGAATTGGCCGCCGGTGCTCGCCTCGCCCGGTACTCTGGAACCATTGGAAGGAGGCGACGCGATGGCAATGACCCATAACGGGGCGCTCGCGATTCTCGTCGGGGGCGGACCGGCGCCCGGTATCAACGCCGTCATCGCCGCGGCCACGATCGAGGCACGTAACCGCGGACTCGTGGTCCTGGGATGCCACGACGGCTACCAGTGGCTCATGAAGAAGGATACGAGCCACGTCGAAGAGCTCGAAATCGCCACCCTCTCGCGGATCCATTTCGAGGGCGGCTCGGTGCTCAGGACCTCCCGTGCAAACCCGGCGCGCTCGGCCGAGACGCTCCAGAACGTCGCCGAGTCCCTGGCGCGCCTCGGGGCCTCGTATCTCTTGACGATCGGGGGCGACGACACAGCGTCCGGCGCTGCGGCCGTGGCGCGCGTGCTGGACGGGAAGCTCGCCGTCGCGCACGTGCCGAAAACGATCGACAACGACCTGCCGCTGCCGCCCGGGGTGCCCACGTTCGGCTTCATGACGGCGGTCGATGTCGGCAAGGACCTCGTACAGAATCTGATGAAGGACGCGGCCACGACGGACAAATGGTTCTTCGTCACCATCATGGGCCGTCACGCGGGCCATCTCGCTCTCGGCATCGGCAGTGCTGCAGGCGCAACGCTGACCATCATCGGTGAAGAGTTTCCCGCGGGCCCGGTCAGCCTCGACCAGATCGCCGATATCCTCGAAGGGGCGATCATCAAGCGGCGAGTTCTTGGGCGGGAACACGGCGTGGCCCTCCTGGCCGAGGGGCTGATCGAGCGGCTGGATCCCGCCACGCTCGGCCACGTCGAGCGCGATCCCTACGGAAATGTCCGGCTGGCCGAGCTGGAGCTGTCGCGCCTGCTCAAGGAACGGGTGGTGACGAATCTGCGCGCACGCGGGCTTGCCATCACCGTCGTCGCCAAGGACATCGGCTACGAGCTACGCTGCGCCGCCCCCAGAGGATTCGACATCCACTACTGTCGAGGTCTCGGTTACTGGGGGACGCGGTTTCTAGTCGAGGGGGGCACCGATGCCATGGTGACGATACAAGGCGAGAAATTCGTACCGATTCCATTCCGCGAGCTGATCGACCCCAAGACCGGCCGATTCAGTGTGCGTCACGTCGACGTGGAGTCGGAAGCGTACCGAATGCTCGCCGCCTACATGGTTCGACTCACCCGGGCGGACCTCGAGGATCCTGAAAGGGTTCGTGCCCTCGCTCGAGCCGGCGCGCTCGACGAGGCAACGCTGCTCAAGCGGTTCGCGGTATGATTCCGCCGTTCGAACGACGGTGACAGAGGAGGCTCCATGGCGGACTACGACGACCTGATGGAGATCATGAAGAACATGCGGGCGATGCGCCGCCTGCACCCCGATCCGGTTCCCGACGAGCTGATCCGGAAGATTCTGCAGGCCGGGTCCTGCGCGCCGAACGGCGGCAACACCCAGCGCTGGCGCTTCCTCGTCATCAAGGACACGAAGATCAAGCAGGCCGTCCAGGTCTGGTACAAGAAGGCGTTCGACGAGGTGGTCGGCCCGCGCTATCTCAAGAGCGCGCCGCCGCCCGGCGTCACGCGCGAGCAGTACGACCGCCAGCACGCGGCGGTGGAGTACCTGACCGATCACTTCCACGAGGCGCCGGTGTGGATCGTCGCCTGCCTCGAGGAAGGTGCCGCGCAACCCACGCGCGGCTCGGGCGCGTCGATATATCCCGCCGTCCAGAACATGCTGCTGGCGGCGCGCGCGCTGGGGCTCGGCGCCACGCTCACGACGCGGCATCTGCTCTACGAGAAGGAAGCCGAAGCCGCGCTCGGCCTGCCGCCCGGCGTGCGCTCCTACGCGATTCTCCCCATCGGCTACCCCATGGGAAAGTTCGGGCCGGTCGGCCGCGGGCCGCTGACGGAGATCGTCTACCAGGATCGCTGGGGCAATCCTTACAAGGGCGTTTAGTTCGTGATCGCCTGGTAGACGAGGCCCCGGATGAGGTGGTGGTAGTGGCGCCCCAGCGGTGACTGCGTCATGAAGACCACCGCCAGCTCCTCCTTCGGGTCGGCCCACCAGTACGTCGCGAAGGCGCCCGGCCAGTAGAAGTCTCCCGGCGAGCCCGGGATCGGCGCGATGCCCTTTTCCTGGCGGACCGCGACGCCGAGCCCCCAGGTGTAGCCGGGCCACCCGCTGGCTCCGGTGCCGTGCGAGATGGCGCCGAGGTGGTCAGCGGTCATCAGCTCGACCGTCCGCGAGCCCAGCACGCGTACGCCGTTGAGCGTGCCGCGGTTGACGAGCATCTGTGCGAACTTCGCGTAGTCGCCCGCCGTCGACACGGCACACCCGCCGCCGCAATCGAATTTCTTCGGCACTGTCGGGTCGACCAGCTTGTACTCGGCGCCCGTGTCCGGATGCGTCGGCAGCCCTTGCGCGATGCGGCCGCGCTTGTCACCGGGCACGAGGAACGACGCGTCCGTCATTTTCAGCGGCCGGTAGATTCGCTCGGCTAGGACCTCTCCGAGCGGCTTGCCGGCCGCCACCTCGACCACGCGGCCGAGGACGTCGGTGGAGAGGCCGTATTCCCAGCGCGTGCCCGGCTGATAGAGGAGCGGCACCCCGCTGAGCTTGGCGATGAACTCGTCCATCGTCAGCGTCTGCGAGGAGACGGTCGAGGACTCCGGGTACATCTTGTAAATCTCGGTCGTGCCCCGGTTACCGTACGTGAGCCCGGAGGTATGCCGCATCAGGTCCTGGATCGTCATCTCGCGCTCGGCCGGCGCCCGCTCGAGACCGACGGTCTGGTTCTTGAGCGCTGGGATGTACTTCGACACCGGATCGGACAGGAGTAGCCGGCCCTCTTCGTAGAGCGAGAGCGCCGCGACCGTGACGAGCGGCTTGGTCATGGATGCGAGCCGAAAGATCGCATCGGGCGTCATCGCCGCGCCCGCCGCCTTGTCGCGGAAGCCGACCGCCTGCACCGACGCGACCTTGCCGCTTCGCACGACGACCACGACCGCCCCGGGAATCCGTCCGCGCTCGACGTCATTGCGAAGCACCTGGCCGATGCGCTCGAGCCGCTCCGGGGAGAGCCCGACCTGCTCGGGCTTCGCCGTCGGCAGATCGTTGCCGGCGGCGCGGTCGACGAAGAGAAGAGCGAGGAGCAGGCCGAGAACGATGCACTGTCGTGTCATGGGACACCCCCAAGCAGCGAGGTAACGCGCGGACGACAATCGCGTCAAGGGATTTGTCGGCGGCGAAGGGCGATCGTGACCGCGACGAGCGCTGCCACGGCCCCGCCCGCCGCGAAGGCGGGAGCCCAGGGCAGTCGCACTACCGCGCTGGCCGCGGTCGCCAGCCCGGCGGCGACGAGCGCCGCCGCGCCGGCGAGCCCGGCGAACCCCACCCAGTAGCGTACCTGCGAGGCCACCAGCCCCGGGCCCAGGGTCGCGCCCCGAACGCGCCGACTGAAGTCGGCGGTTTCGACGAGGAGCACCAGTCCCACGCCAAAGAGCACGGCGCCGGCCAGACGCGGCGGCGCAGCGGCAAGCCAGAGTGCCAGGGCGTACTGGCCGAGCGCGAGCACGCCGCCCGCGGTCACGAGAGCGCCGGAGCGCACGACGAGGCCAAGCGCGCAGAGAACCAGCGCGGCGAGCCCGATGACCAGCACGCCGCGCGCCGGCGCGACGAGAAGCGGATAGCCGAGGACCGCGACCGTGAGGACGAGCGGCGGAAGCCACATGGTCAGCCCATCATGCGGCGCCGGACCGGGTTGAACACGGCGAGCGCGAGCTCGAGCGGCTGGCGCGGGTCCCACTCGAGAACCCGGAGCCCCAGGCGCTGCAGCGACGCGGCGCGTGCGCGGCGCTCGAGCGCCCACAGGCGGCAGGCGAGATCGACGCTGGGCGACGCCGGCATAGTCCGCCGCACCAGGGGAATCGGCGACGGGCTCAGGATGACGAGATCGAAACCGCGCGCGGCCAGATCGACCACCGCCTTCTCGAAGTGCGGGTCGACGAGAGGGCTGATCGCGATCACGAGAGCCTGGGGGGGCAGCACGCGCCGCGGAACGAGCCCGACGTCGCCGCGCACGTAGCTGAAGACCACCTCGGCGCGCAGCAGGGCCTCGAGCAGCCGCTCGCGCTGGCCGCGCCCGGAGCCGGGCCGAACCCAGCGAAACGGTCCGCCGTACTCGATGAGGCCGACCCGATCCTTCCGCGCGAGGTACGCCCCGGCGAGCGAGGCGGCCGCGCGGACCGACGCGTCGAGCGTCGTCTCGGGCGCGGCGCCGGCCTCGGACAGGGTGTCGAGCATCAGGATGACGTCGGCGTTGCGCTCCTGGTGGTACTGGGTCACGAACAGCTTGCGAAAGCGGAGCGACGCCCGCCAGTTCACGTGCCGGATGCGATCGCCGGGGGCGAACTCCCTGATGTCGCCCGGCTCGATTCCCTGACCGACGCTCGACGCCACGTAGTTACCAACGGAGGTCTGGGTCCGGCGAGGGCGGGGCAGCCGGCGCAGCTGAATCCGGCGCGGATAGACACGCAGCGGCCCGCTCGCGCGCGCCGCGCTCTCGACGGCGTGAAGCCCGGCCCGGTCCCAGAGACGCGCGTGCACGACACCGAGGCTCGCCCGCCCGCGGCGGCGGCACTCCACCTCGTACGTCCACTTGACGCTCTGATCGCGAGTCAGCGTGAAGAAACCGCGGTTGGAGCCGGCAACGAGCCTGAGCGACGGCGGGAGCGGCTCGAAGAGCTCCAGCGTCGGGACGTTTCCCTCCGCGCTCACCGTGATCGTCACGACCACGTGCTCGCCCTCGAATGCCTGGTCGGCCGAGAGCCCGCGCGCGATCTGCCAGTCGCTCGAGGCGAGGAACCTCCGACGGAACAGGCCGAAGACCAGCGGCACCACTGCGACGATGAGCTCCGGGCGCCCCGTGAAGATGGCGAGGACGAGCCCGGAGGCGGCGAGCGACACCACCGACAGGGCGAGCGGCGTCAGGCGGGGCGTCACCCCTCGGCCTTCGGCACGGGAACCTGCGTCAAGAGATCGCTCACGACCTGCGCCGCGGACAGCTTGGACACCCAGAGCTCCGGCTGCAGGATCAGCCGGTGGGCGAGGGCCGAGCCGGCCATGGCCTTCACGTCGTCGGGCGTGACAAAGTCGCGCCCGCGCAGCGCCGCCCAGGCGCGCGTCAGCTTCAGGAGGGCCAAGGCACCGCGCGGCGACGCGCCCAGCGCCACCCGGTGGTCGGCGCGCGAGGCCTGGACGAGGTCGACCACGTAGCGCTCGACCGCGTCCGAGACGAACACGTCCTCGAGCGCCCGCTGCATCGCCAGGACCTCGTCCCGCGACACCACCGCCGGCACCGCGGCCTCGTCCTGCCGCCGCTGGCGCCGCCGCTCGAGGATGAGCCGCTCCTCGTCCGCGCTCGGGTAGCCGACGCTCACGCGCATCAAGAAGCGGTCGAGCTGCGCCTCGGGCAGGGGATAGGTGCCTTCGAGCTCGATCGGGTTCTGCGTCGCGATGACGATGAAAGGCGGCTCCAGTTGAAAGGACTCGCCCTCCACGCTCACCTGCGCCTCCTGCATCGCCTCCAGGAGCGCCGCCTGCGTCTTGGGCGTCGCCCGGTTGATCTCGTCGGCGAGCAGGAAATTCGTGAAGACCGGGCCCCGCCGGAACTCGAACCGGGCCTCCCGCTGGTCGAACAGGAAGCTTCCGGTGACGTCAGAGGGGAGGAGATCGGGCGTGCACTGCAGCCGCTTGAACGAGAGGTTCAGGGCCTGTGCGAACAGGCGCGCGATGAGCGTCTTGGCGAGGCCGGGATAGTCCTCGATCAGGACGTGGCCATTGGCGAGGATTCCGGCCAGGATGCGCTCGAGGACATCGGCCTTGCCGACGATCACGCGCGCGAGGGCCGCGAGGATCTCACCGCTCTGCTCGGTAACGCGGGCGATCGTCATCGACGCTTCTCGAGAGCGTCGAGGAGCGTGCGGAGCGCCGCCAGCGACGGTCCCCGGCCGAAGCGGCGCCCGGCGGGCCGCTCGAGACGCGCCGGGGGGTCGGTCGCCTCGCTCGCGAGCTCGTTGAGCCGAGGCCAGAGCACGTGATCGAAGTAGCGCTGGCTTCTGGCGCTGAACCTGATCTCGTCATGAAAGTGCTCGAACTGACCCTGCGCTGGCGGCGCCCAGGCGGTCCCGACGGCGCGGTCTTCCCACGCCGACGGCCACTCGACGGCCGAGCGGACGAACGCGCGGATGCGGCCTATCGCGAGAAGCAGGACCGCGGCCGCGACGAGTCGGATCGCCGCGCCGCGGTACGACTGGTCGACCAGGAACTGGATCGCGCCGATCCCCGCTACCATGGCACCGACCAGCGCCAGGACGCCAACGATCATGGCCGCGCGGCGCGGCTCACCGTCCGACATGGTCGGCTCCTTCCGGCTCGAGCGCCGCCCGGATCGCCTCGAGGCAGGTGCGCGCGCGGTCCAGCTCGCCCGGCTCGAGCGGGTGATCGCTGAAGCGGGCCAGCTCGAAAAGCCGCGTGAGCTGCTCGACGGGCATGCGCGGCAGCGTGAGTCGCGAAAGTGCCTCGAGCACGAATTCGCTCGAGGTCTGCCACGGCGCGCGGGGCACACGCGCCTCTGCCGCGAAGCGCTCGAATCGCCGGTAGCAGCGGATGATCGCGGTGCGCGGGTCCGGCTCGCCGGCGAGATCGTCGAGGCTCTCTTCGACCGCCTCACGCAATGGCTCGGCCGTGGCGAGGCGATTCTTGCGTTCGAGCCAGTCGGCGATGCGCTCGGCGAAGAGCAGCACCAGCGCCACCGCGAGGCTCGCCAGCCCCGCCACCAGCCCCACCAGCCCGAGGAGCCATCCGAGCCACGGCAGCGAGACGACCGGAATGTCGGGAGCGGGCGCGTCGGCGTCGGAGAGGGGTTGCAGGATACGGCGGCTGAAGGCCATGAACGACTCTTCCAGGCCCGGCCACGCCCACACCAGGAGGGCAACGATCGCGATCAGGGGCAGGATGGACGCCAGACGAATCAATATCTGCATCCACCACGGCAGCTCCAGGAACCGCCGGTAGCGCTCGAGCAGATCGTTGTCCCACTCGACGCGGCGGCCGGAGCGAGAGACCAGGATGGTCGCGACGATCACGGCGGTCAGCGCGAACGCCGTCGCCGCGGCCCACAGGAGCAGGTCCGGCACCTGCACGCTCAGGCGCACCGACGGCGACTCGCCGCCCCCGTCGTTCGCGATCAGCAACGCCGTGAGCGCGAGCAGGAGGCCGCCGCCGGCAAAGATCGCCGCGCCCCGGGGGACCGGGACTCTCGCCGAGGGCTCTGGATCCGTCTTGGGCACGGTGAGGGGAGAAGCCTCCCATGCGCGCGGCGGATGTGTCAACATACGCCGCATGAAATGGTGCCGGTTCCTCGCGGGGGAGCGCGTCAGCTACGGCCTGGTCGAAGACGAGTTGATCAGGGAGGTCTCGGGTAGCCCATTCGCCGAGCATGCGGAGACCGGGACCACCCATCCACTCGGACGGGTGAAGCTGCTCCCACCGATCGAGCCCCGCGTCCTCTACGCGGCCGGCCCCAACTACCGGGGCCACCTCGAAGGCATGGCCCGGCGGCGCGGCGAGGCGCCGAAGTACCCGAGCCGGCCGGAGCCCAAGCTGCGCTCGGTGAACGCGATCATCGCGACCGGGGAGAACATCGTCGTGCCGCGCGAGAGCACGGGCGCGGTCCAGCCGGAGGGCCAGCTGGCGGTCGTGATCGGCAAGAAGGCGCGCAACGTCTCGCGGGACGAGGCGCTCGACTGTGTCCTCGGCTACAGCATCGGCAACGACGTCAGCCAGCGCGAGTGGCAGAAGACCGATCGCTCGCTGTTCCGCGCGAAAAATTGCGATACGTTCAAGCCGTTCGGCCCCTACATCGTCACCGATCTGGATCCCGCGAAGCTTCGGATCGTCGTGCGCCACAACGGCAAGGTCTGGGAAGACTTCTCGTCCGGCGACCAGATCTGGGACACCGCGACGTGGCTTTACGAGATGAGCAAGACCTCGACGCTCCATCCGGGCGACGTGCTCTGGATGGGCACCGAGGGGGCCGACGGTGACATGGTCCCGGGCGACGTCATCGAGGTCGAGATCAGCGGCATCGGCGTGCTCAGAAACTACGTGGTCGCCGAGAAGTAAGCGGACACCGAGGGTCTGTGATGAAGATCGCGACGCCCGACCTGGTGACGAACTCGTACTTCCCCGCGCTCGCCGCCGAGGAGCTCGGCCTCTATCGCGCCGAAGGGCTCGACGCGCACGTCGAGCTGCTCCCATCCCTCGACGCCGTCAACGCGCTGCGGGACGGCGCGGTCGACTTCGTGGCCGGCGGCGCCCACTCGATGCTCCTGTCGTTTCCCGGCTGGAAGGGCGCCAAGCTGGTCGTCGCGCTCTCGCAGGGAACGCCGTGGCTCCTGGTCCTGCGCGCCGACCTGCCAGCGCGTCGGGGCGATCTCACCGCCGTGAAGGGGCTTCGCATCGGCGCCGCGCCCGGCCCCGACAAGGTGTTCATGCGCCTGCTCGGCGAGGTTGGCGTCGATCCCGCGCGCGACGGCATGACGATCGCGCCCGTGCCCGGCGCGCTCGACCCGGGCGCATCGTTCGGCGTCCTCGCCGCCGACGCCCTCGAGCGTGGCCTTGTGGACGGGTTCTGGGCCAACGCGCTCGGCAGCGAGACGGCCGTGCGGCGCGGCGTCGGCAAGATCGTCGTCGACGTCCGCCGGGGCGACGGCCCGCCCACCGCGGGACAGTACACGTTCGCGGCGCTGTCGACGACCGACGCGCTGATCGCTCGCGATCCCGAGCGCGTCGCCGCGGCGGTGCGGGCGATCGTCAGGGCTCAGGGCGTACTGCGCAAGGAGCCGGCGCGCGCCACCGAGGTCGGGCAGCGCCGCTTCCCAGCGGCGGCCGCGTCCATCATCGCCGCAGTCGTCGAGCGCGATCTGCCGTTCTACGATCCTGCGATCAGCGAACAGAGCGTCTCGATCATGAACGGCTTCGCCGGGGCGCTCGGTCTTCTCAAGGGGCCCGTTGCCTACGAAGACGTCGTCGCTATCCGGTACCGGTCTCTCTGGAGTCGCTAGCGCTGAAGTGGCCGCGCGACTATTGCGCGGCAGGCGCCGTCGGGGTCGAGACGACCAGTCGAAGCGCTGAATCCCCGGGCGGTATGGCGATCTAGAAGTCAGGTTTCAGAATGGATCACAAGGCCGAGGTGCGACCGTCTGAAGCGCCCGCCGACATCTATGAGCGTCACATGGTGCCCGCCATGCTTGCTTCGTGGGTACCAGCCCTCCTCGATCTCGTGGCGCCGGCGCCGGGTGAACGCGTGCTCGATGTGGCCTGCGGCACCGGAGTAGTCGCCCGACAGGCCGCCTCGCAGGTAGGGGCAGGAGGACATGTCGTTGGGCTCGACTTCAACCGCGACATGCTCGCGCTTGCCCGTGCTCGGGAACCAGCCGTGGAATGGCGTGAAGGCAATGCCATGGCGCTGCCCTTTGCCACGAACGCGTTCGACGTCGTGGTGTGTCAGCAAGGCCTCCAGTTCTTCCCGGATGGCGGCGCAGCGCTGCGAGAGGCGTACCGCGTGCTCGTTCCGGGCGGTCGTTTCGCCGTCGCCGTGTGGTGCGCCATTGAGAGCAGTCCAGGGCATCACGCGTTGACTCGGGGGCTGGAGCGCCACGTCGGTCCCGACGCTGCAAGGTTGTTGTCCGGCGCCTTTCGTTTTGGTGATGCCCCGGCTCTCCAGGCCCTTCTCGAAATCGCCGGGTTCCGTGACGTACGCGTGCGCCGAGAGAAAAGAGTCGCGCGCTTCCCCTCGCCAGAGCTCTTCGTACGGTGGGTGGTGGTCGGTTCGGTATTGGGGCGAACGGGGGTACGGGTGCGTGATGAGGCCCT
>Ga0307471_100001843_pt1 | contig 11920 bp, 15 predicted proteins | sample atmos_gasesAM3C__2_FD_204566 | JGI IMG/M metagenome (GOLD analysis project Ga0307471, IMG submission 204566) | Hardwood forest soil microbial communities from Morgan-Monroe State Forest, Indiana, United States - atmos_gasesAM3C_515 | ecosystem: Environmental > Terrestrial > Soil > Temperate... | reverse complement strand
AGGCGCACGGAATCAACTGGTCGATTTGGAAGAGCTCTCCGATCAAGACCTAAAGAAGCTCGAAGAACAATTTCGACGATTGCGAAAACAAGCTGAAGGCAGCCGAACAGGTTCTGATAACGGCCAACCCGCGAGATCGCGCTAAAAATCAAACCGCCTGCATTCAGGTCGGTTTATCGCTGCGAATTGCAAAGTTACCGCCCTCGCATCTAATCTCTCGCGCATGACGTCAGTGTGGAAGCTGGCCAACCCGCAGTTGCGCGACCTCGCCGTTTACGAACCCGGAAAACCGATCGAGGAAACGGCACACGAATTAGGCGTCGATCCGAGCGCAATCATTAAGCTGGCGTCGAACGAAAATCCGCTCGGCCCTTCTCCCAAGGCACTGCAAGCGATGCGCGCCGTGCTGGAGCATGCGCATCTTTATCCTGACGGCAGCGGATTTTACCTGCGCAAAGCAATCGCAGCGAAACTTGCCGTACGGCCTGAGAACGTAATTCTCGGCAATGGATCTAACGAAGTGATCGAATTCCTCGGGCACGCGTTTCTAAATCCCGGCGATCAGGTAATTACCTGTCAGTACGCCTTTATCATCTATAAACTACTCGCGACCGCTTTCAGCGTGCGCACGATTGAAACGCCGAGTCCGGATTATCAGCAGAACCTCGATGCAACACTGGACGCGATCACCTCAAAAACCCGGCTCATTTTCATTCCAAACCCAAACAATCCCACCGGCACATTGATCTCCCAACGCACGATCGACGGTTTCATGTCGCGAGTGCCGGACAACATCATTGTCGTCTTTGACGAGGCCTATTTTGAATTCCTCGATCATCCGCCCGACATACTTCGATTTGTTCACGACGGGCGAAACGTCATTGTGCTCCGTACGTTCTCGAAGATCCACGGCCTTGCCGGGCTCCGCATCGGGTATGCGATCGCGCCACCTCAGATGACCGAAGTGCTTCACAAGACGAGACAGCCATTCAACGTGAACAGCATTGCACAGGCCGGTGCGATCGCGGCGCTCGATGATGAAGCACACCTGCGTGAAACCAAACGGGTTGTAGATGAAGGTCGCGCTTATTTGCAGGAACAATTTGCCGAAATGCAGATTCCGTTCGTGCCAGCCGTTGCGAATTTCGTCATGGTAAACGTCGGCGACGGTTGCGCGGTGTTCCAGAAGCTGCTGCAACGAAAAATCATCGTGCGCCCGCTCAGAGGCTATGGCCTGCCTCAATGGGTCCGGATTTCCGTGGGCACAATGGAAGAAAACAAGAAACTGATTGCTGCGCTAAGGAAAACGATCCCCGCACAGTAGCCAAGGTTTGGAGCGCGCCGGCGCGCCGGCGCTTTTCGATTCTGTCTCCAACACATTTGGCAACCGGAGCGGTTGCCCTACAATTTGGATTCGGAATCATGACCGTTTCTGACACCATCGCCGCTATCTCGACGCCGCCCGGTGAAGGCGCTATTGCGCTCGTACGGATTTCCGGCGCGAATGCGATTGAAATAGCGGACAAGGTTTTTCGGGGCAAAGAACCGCCGTCGAAATTCTCGTCACACATTCAACATCTGGGTGAGATTTTCAGTGCAGAAAATCAGTTGATCGATCAAGTCGTGCTTTCAGTGCACCGTGCACCGGCTAGTTACACCGGTGAAGATTTGGTAGAGATCAGTTGTCACGGCGGCACTCTCGTTTCCGCGAAAGTTCTCGAAGCGTGTCTGCGTGCAGGGGCCAGAGCAGCGCGCCCCGGAGAATTCACCGAGCGCGCGTTTCTAAACGGCAAAATGGACCTAACCCAGGCCGAGGCGGTGATCGACTTGATCCGCGCCCGAACTGATCTTGCGCTGCGTTCGGCCACCGAACAACTCGAAGGCAGACTCGGCGATCAGATCAGAAAAATCCGCGATGAATTGATCGCGCTGCTAGCACACATCAACGCGTCGATTGATTTTCCGGAGGAAGGCATTGAGCCCGACGAGGACGAGACGCTTTGCGCCCGGCTCGATTCCATTCGCGACGAGATCGACGTGTTGCTCGCGACTGCCGATCAGGGTCGTGTGCTGCGCGAAGGCGTGCGCGTGGTGATTTATGGTGCGACAAACGCCGGCAAATCGAGTTTGCTTAATCGTCTGCTTGGCTATGATCGCGTGATCGTCAGCGACACGCACGGCACGACACGCGATATGATCGAGGAAACGGTCATTTTGCAGGGTGTGCCGATCCGCTTGCTCGACACTGCTGGCTTGCGCGCGTCGGAAAGCGAACTGGAGCTTGAAGGAATCGCGCGCACACAAAAATCGCTGCAACTAGCTGATTTGCGCCTGCACATTGCTGATCGCAATGCGCCGAAGCCCGCGCATTTCAACGGAACGGCGGGAGATCCGAACGAAATTGTTATTTTGAACAAGAGCGATTTGCCGGAGGCTAACGACTGGAAGGATTTTCCGGCATTGCGAATTTCGTGCGCGACCGAAGACGGACTGCCACAACTGAAACAGGAAATTCTGGCACGCATTCGCCAGCAAAATCTGAGACCGGAGAGCGCGATCGCGATCAATACTCGCCATCGCGATTGTCTTCGCCGAGCCTTGGAATCATGCGATCGCGCCTGCACGGCGCTGGGCGACGGATTATCCGGCGAGTACGTTGCGGTTGATCTTGATCAAGCGCTGCGCGCAGTCGGTGAAGTCATTGGCGTCGTGGATGTGGAACAGATTCTCGATTCGGTGTTCAGCCAGTTTTGTATCGGCAAGTGATTGAATACCATTGCCGTTATCAGGCAGCATTAATATCGGACTTTAGTCCGATGTACCGCGAATGAAACGGCTGTACGAACGAATCGTTAGGCCACTTCTGTTTTCGCTCGACGCCGAGACCGCGCATCACCTTACCATCGAATTGCTCCAAAGGGCTTCGCTTTTCGATCCCGCGCTGCGTGCGCTCAGATCTCTTCAGCCGTCATCGAAACCAAAAACGCTCTTTGGTCTGACCTTCCCAAATCCGATTGGGCTTGCGGCCGGACTGGACAAAAACGGTGTTGCTCTTCCTGCGTGGGCAGCGCTCGGGTTCGGTTTTATCGAGATTGGGACCGTGACGGCAAAGGCGCAGCCTGGAAACCCCAAGCCGCGCATCTTCCGATTGACCGAGCAACAAGCGTTGATCAATCGTCTCGGTTTCAACAATGACGGCGCGGACGTGATTGCGCACCGATTGGCGGCGCTGCGTAACAGCAGGCGGTGGCCGGCCGTTCCAGTCGGGATCAATATTGGCAAGTCGAGAGCAACGCCGCTCGAACAAGCGACAGACGATTACCTTTACTCATTTCGCATGCTGCGGGATTTCGCCGATTACATGATATTGAATATCAGCTCGCCGAACACACCCGGTTTGCGCGAGTTGCAGGAGCCTGAAAAGCTTTCGGAGTTACTGTGCGCCGTCAGCAATGAAGCAGGAACAGGTTCAAAACCGCTGGTGGTGAAACTTTCACCGGACCTGTCAGGCGCTGAGCTGAAAGCTATTCTCGTTGTATGCGAAGAGAACGGCGTGTCGGGGATCATCGCGACGAACACCACGCTGGATCACTCCTCGATTCCGCCCCGACTGGATCAAGCAGGCGGGTTGAGTGGAGCGCCACTCCGAGACAAATCAACCGCATTGGTGCGTGAAATTGCTGCTAGATCTACAATTCCAGTAATCGCTTCCGGCGGAATTTTCGACGCAGAATCGGCGTGGGAGAAATTTCAGGCTGGCGCACAACTGATTCAGCTTTACACCGGGCTTGTTTACCGCGGCCCGAAGCTTCTGCACGAAATCATGGATAGGTTGTAAGGCGGGCGCATCGCCTGCCGTTGCCATGTTTTGGCAGGCGACACGGTTGCCCTACAGTTCATCGATTTTCAAATGAAGCTGACCCGCAAGATTCTCAAGTTCACCGAGCCACTGACTTACCGCCGCGGCTGGCGCAGAGTGCAACGCTCGATTTTTCGCGTGCCGCTCGGGCCAATGCTTGCGCAGATCGACTGGGAACGCGCACGAGAGATCCAGCAGCAATATGCGAATTCCACTGCGGGCTACACTAAATACGCAGAAATCCAGCCGTGGTTGCGATTGAACCGTGAACGCGTGCAGGATCTGAATCTTCATCGCTTGGCACCCAAACGTGTTCTCGATCTCGGTTGCGGAGGCGGATTCTTCTTGTTCATCCTGAAGAACCTTGGACACTCCGTCCTGGGCCTCGACATCGACCGCGTTCCGTTGTTCGGCGAACTACTCGAGTTGTTCGGCGTGCGGCGTGTCGTTTATAAGATCGACGCTTTCGAGCCCCTGCCGGACCTCGGTCAACAATTCGATTGGATCACGGCGTTCTCTACGAACTTTTACCTTTATCATCCCGCAAAGAAACAATGGGGAACGCCTGAATGGGATTTCTTTCTGCGCGATCTGCAGCTCCACTTGGCGCCGGGCGGAAAAATTTTTTTCGGACTCAATCCTCTGTACAACGGCGGTTATTACACGCCTGAAATACGCGAGCTTTTTCTGAGCCGTGGCGCGGACGTCGAGCGGGAAAGAATCTTTTTCGAAAACGGCGTGCGCATCTGACCGGTAACGTCCGCTGTCCCCAGCGGATTTTTGCCGAACGTGGAGGCCGAAGTGCGCTGAGGACAGCGCACCATACAAGAATCAAGGTGTGGGCGACGGGGGTTCGGCCGAAGGTTCCTGGAAGCGATGATGTCGCCAGCGCCGATGCCGCTCTTCTATTTGCTTCAGCTTTTGACGCTGTTCGTCAGTGAGCTCGGCAGCCATCTGGCCATGCGCGTCGGCAATGATCTCGCGAACCCGTCGACCCGTGTCTCTCCGAATCTCTCGGAGTTGAGCAGTTGTTTTGTCGATGATCGGCGAAATTTTGGCGAGTTGTTCAGGGCTCAGATTGAGTTCGGCGCGGAGCCTCTCTTTCATTCGTCCGCCGATCCGCTCGGGGTGATGCAGTTCAAAGAAATGATGCCGGGCGTATGATCCCCCAACGAATGCGCCGGTGATTCCACCCGCGATAAACACCAGAAGGAAGCCAGCGATGAGTTTCCATTGCAACGCCCGGTTCATTTCAAAACTCATCCTGGATCGCCGAATCCGCGATGGCGAATTCATTGGCGAACGACTCGCGGATTTCGCGACTCTGATTTGCTTCGCGAACCGCTGCGATTGTTGATATGACGATTACGGCTATCGACAACACGGCCACGCGTCTAAGCAGCCGCATCACGCCGTTGGTCTTTACCGTACCAGCGCGCCAGAGCGCGACCACGCGAGTATCGAATCCAAATGGCATCGCCGCCGGAACCTCGTCGTCCGCCTGCGCGGCAGATTGCAGCAACCGATCGATCTGTTCGTTCTTCATTGCTTTTCTTTTTCCGAAATCTTCGCGAGCTGTTGTTTCATTTTCTGGCGGGCTCGAAATGCTCGTACTTTAACGAGCGCCGCGCTCCAGCCAGTAATCTTGCGTATTTCTTCCACGCTGCGTCCCTGCAAGTATAGCAAATCGATCGCCAGCCGCTCGACCGGCTTCAGCGCAGCCAAAAGATGCTCCGCCAGTTGGCGCGACGCGAACCGTTGGTCCGGCGCCAGCTCGTCACTGGAGGTTGCGAGATTTTCAATCACCGCTTGCTCTTCCACAGTCAAATCAGCATGACGCACTTCCGGCCGTACTTTTTCAGATTCGATTTGGCTGAGACAAGTGTTGACCGCAACCCGCGAGACCCAGTGCTCGAGCGGCACCTTCCCCGAAAACTGCGACAACTTTTGGAAAACTTTAATGAAAATCATCTGGCAAAGGTCCTCCTCCGACGTCCGGCGCGGCCGATGGGCGCGCACGATCTTGGCCACCAGCGGATAAAGCCGTCGCACCAGCGCGCGAGCTGCGTCATCGTCGTTTTCAAGCGCAGCTTTAACCAGTGCGCCAGCGTCAGAATCATCCATGTGATCAAGAGCGCATCCACACCATTAACCATGACCGGCGCAGCGGCGCTGTGGTTACAACTTCCCGTGTAGAGGTGCTTGTGCCAAGCACCTGCGGGTTCGGGCGCCTGACATACAAGCGGCGCCTCACAACCAGCATCAAATAAAATCTTGTAACCGCTGCGCTGCGCGCACGGTCATGTCTTTCAGAAGCGCGAAGAGCGTTTTGCAAACAACAATGAAACCCACTATGAAAAGAAACCTATTAGCAGTTGCAGCCGCCGGCGCGATCGCGCTTGGCGGATTTGTCGTTGTGCAGGCACAACCTGGTCCCGGCGGCGCCGGACACGGCCATGCCTTCGGCCTGAAGGGGATCACCGATAAGTTGAACCTGACCGCTGATCAACAGACGAAGGTCCAGCCGATCCTGGATGCGGCGAAACCGCAAATCGCCGCCATCCATCAGGAGGCGATGCAGAAGATGCAAACAGTAATGAGCAGCACACTGTCGCAAATTCGGCCGCTACTGAACGCCGATCAGCAGACGAAACTCGATGCGATCCAAAAAGCGCATCAGGACATGATCAACGCCAGGAAAGAACTGCACAACGCGACGCAGTAAATAATTTCCCGCTCGTTCAGAGCGACTAGGGAAAAGAAGGCGGCGATCTCAAAGGGTCGCCGCCGGGTCGCTTTCTATCCGCGGTTGGCAGGGGCGATTGACCGCAATCGCCCGAGCTGTTGAGGTCGACAGCGCTACTCATTTTGAAATCGGCCTTAGTCTCGTTTCTTCCCCAACGAAACCAAAAACAACACGACGCCGATCGCCGCCAGAATGATGGCGATGGTAAAGCCCGTGGACGAGATTTCGGCGCGGAGATGATAATTTTCTTTAAATCGCGCAGCGAGGCCTATCAGGAAAGAAAGAACGCCAATGCAGAATAAAATCAGCCCGATCGCTCGCTGGTCATCGGTGGAGATTTTCATTGCAGCGGCAATCCAATATAGCCGCGAGCCCAAAATTCAAGTGCGCTCTTTATGTGGACGGCGTTAATTTCGGGATGCGCGGGATTCAGCCACTGATATTTGCACTGTTCGCGGTCGGTTCAGCCTTACCTTTGGGTGCGCAGATCGATCGTATCACCGGCAAAAATTTCGCCACGCGATCGGAAGTTTTGGCAATGCATGGAATGGTTTGCACCAGCGTGCCGGCAGCCACGGAGGTTGGGGTCGAGATTCTAAAGCGCGGCGGCAGCGCAGTGGACGCAGCGATCGCCGCCAATGCGACGCTCGGTCTGATGGAGCCGGTTTCGTCCGGGATCGGCGGCGATCTGTTCGCGATCGTTTACAGCGCGAAAGAAAACAAGCTGTACGGCCTCAACGGAAGCGGTCGTTCGCCGCTTGGTCTTAGTTACGACGCGATGAAATCAGAACTGGCGAAGCTGCATAGCGAGACTATTCCGCCACGCGGCATGCTGTCGATTAGTGTTCCCGGATGCGTCGATGCGTGGAGCGAGCTGCACAAAAAATTCGGGAAGCTAAAGTTGAGCGACGATCTCGCTCCGGCGATTGGCTATGCCGAGGAAGGTTTCCCAGTCACCGATTTGATCGCGTATTACTGGGCGTTTGGTCCGCGCCTCTACAAAGGATTGCCCGGAGCGTTTATCGCGACCTACACGCTTGACGGCAAAGAACGCACTCCCGGTAAAGGCGACATCTTCAAGAACCCGGATTTGGCGAGAACCCTGCGATTGATTGGCGAGAAAGGGAGGGACGCTTTCTATAAAGGTGAGATCGCCAACGAGATCGACGTGTTTATGCGTGCCAATGGCGGGTTCCTGCGGAAAACCGATTTCGAGAAGCACACCTCGACGTGGGTCGAGCCCGTCTCAGTGAACTATCGCGGTTACGAAGTATTCGAGCTGCCGCCAAACGGTCAGGGTATTGCCGCGCTGCAAATGCTTAACATTCTCGAAGGATTCGATCTGCGCACAATGGGACGCAACTCACCCCAGACGCTGCATACAATGATCGAAGCAAAGAAGATCGCGTGGGCCGATCGCGCGAAGTTTTATGCAGATCCTGCATTCGCAAAAATTCCGCTCGCCGGATTGCTTTCCAAAGGCTACGCGGCGGAGCGCCGGAAATTGATCGACCCAAATCACGCCGCTAAACAAGTCGAAGCCGGCAATCCGGCACTCGACGCGGGCGACACCATTTATCTCTGCACGGCTGACGGTGAAGGCAACATGGTCTCGCTCATCCAAAGCAATTATCGCGGGATGGGCAGCGGGATCGTCGTACCGGGTCTAGGATTCATGTTTCAGGATCGCGGCGAACTTTTCTCGATGGACGCGCAGCATGCGAACGTTTACGCGCCGGGCAAACGTCCGTTTCACACCATCATTCCAGGATTCGTCATGAAAGACGGCAAACCATGGGAAGCATTCGGTGTCATGGGCGGCGGCATGCAGCCGCAGGGCCATGTGCAGGTGCTCACAAACCAGATTGATTTTGGTTTGAACGTCCAGGAAGCCGGGGACGCATCCCGCTGGCAGCATGAAGGGGATAACGAACCTACCGGCGAAAAGATGAATGCTTCAGGTGGATACGTTGAAGTGGAAAGCGGTATTCCGTACGAGACCGTGCGCGAGTTGCGCAAGAAAGGACACGACATGCGTTTCGACGTCGGAGGGTACGGTGGTTATCAAGCGATCAAAGTCGAAATCCATGATGGCCGGCGCGTTTACCTCGGTGCTAGCGAATCGCGCAAAGACGGAATGGCGGCTGGATATTAGTTTCGCTTGTAGAGCGTCTGTGCCAGACGCCAAACAATCGGAATCGGCGTTTGACACAAACGCCCTACAATTTTCGATCTAATTCTTCGGCGCCTTGAGCTCGGCCAGTTTTTCTTCGGCGTTGCTAACGTCGGATTTGTGCGCGCTGCCCAGTTTGAGCAGTCTTTGCTGACGACGCAGATTCGCTTCGGCAGATTCAAGCTCAGCGCTCTCCCGTTTTGCCACGGCTGTTTGCGCGGCTTCGATCAATTGCGCGAGGGCGGCTTTCGCGGCATCCAGCTCTTGTTTCGTGGTTTCGCGAGACGCGAGTCGCAATTCCTGCTCGCCGACTCGTTCTTTGGCTTGGGCAACTCGCGCGCTTGCCAGTTCAGCTTCGCATTTGATCACCTTCAACGCTCGCTGCTCGACTTCCACTTTCGCGAGCACGCCAATCTTCCACAGGCGTTCCGCGCCGGTCGCGCTTTGTTTTGCGCGCTCCAGTTTTTTCTCGCACCGCGCGACGTCACCCTCGGGCGTTCCCGTCTCGGCAAGTTCATCCGAAAGGTTTTGCTTCAATATCGGCGGCTCAATGTCGAATTCACCGGGTTCGTCAGAGTTGCCCGATTGATCCGCCGCCAGTGCGATTAGTGCGCTGGTGAGAAACGTCACCGGCAACGCGATCACGCGGATCATGCTGGCAGTTTATCACAAAATTCTTCTGGTGGAACGCGTTGTCCTCAACGCGTTGGGCACGCGGTTTCGTCGCCTAATATCTGCGCCTTCGACTCGTTTGCCATCGTCTTGAGGACAAGCCGATCCACCAAGATTCTTTGAACTTTTTTCTTTTCATCAGCAGCTTTCCTTCCGTAGAAGACGGACCCGGAGGAACTTATCTATCCGGTCCATCGCCAAATCCTGCTAGCCGTCGTCATGTCAGGATTGATCCCTCCACCCGTGTGGGCTGATCTGTTTCCGAGTTCCGGACCTGTTGTGTCAGGCAAGGTCGCGCGTCTTCGATTCGGGAAAGCGGCCGCACCGAAGAATGCACCGCTTTCGGTAAAACGCGCGATATGGGCGGCCAATCAGCTTCGATCAAAACCGTATCGTTACGCCGGGGGCCACAAATCGTTCGCTGATCACGGTTACGATTGTTCCGGAACGATCTCCTACGTGCTCGGTGCCGCCGGCTTGATCAACACGCCCAGGAGCTCAACGGAGTTTCGCAGTTATGGCGAACGGGGCCTCGGCAAATGGATCACCATCTACGCGCGCGAGGGCCACACATTCGCAGTCATTGCCGGGCTGAGACTCGATACCACTCCATACGACGCTTACACCGGCAAATGGGCGCCCCGCTGGCAAACGATCTATCGGCCACCACGCGGTTTCGACGCAAGGGCACCCCGTGGGGTTGTGAATCCACTATGTTGTCTGCTGTCCTCGGCGGATTCGTGCTCGGCACGCGCCACGCAGACAAGATGCGCTCAAGACATCGCACCCTACAGCCTATGAATCGCGAAAAACTCAAAGCCGCCCAACCTAACCTTGCCGCAGGCGGAATTTCTCTGGAGCTTGAATGCGAATATTGGAGCTTTCTTCGTGGGAAATAGCGACAAATTCGGTTTTAAGCTATCGGAGCTGCGCACCTTGCGCGCGTTAAAGACGCCGGTCGGCGTACAGAAGTTTCTCGACGACCTGCCTTACAATCTGAGTTACACCGCGCGCTCGCCGAAGAAAGTGCTGGAGGATCGCACGGCCTCGTGTCTCGAAGGCGGAATCTTCGCGGCAGCCGCTCTGCGCGTTCTCGGATTTCCACCGTTAATCTTCGATTTGGAAGCGGAACAGGACACCGATCATGTCATGGCCATTTTCAAAGTGCGGGGGCACTGGGGCGCGGTGGCGAAGTCCAATTTCACCGGCTGCCGTTATCGCGAGCCGGTTTATCGCAACCTGCGCGAGCTAGCGATGAGTTATTTCAACATTTATTTCAACCTGCGCGGCGAACGCACGCTACGACGCTACTCGCGTCCGGTGAACCTTAGCCGGTTCGATCACCTCAACTGGATGACCACGGAAAAACAAACCTGGTTCATCGCCGAATATCTGTGCGAAATCCCGCACATCTCATTGCTGACGCCGGCAATGGAAAAAAACCTCACCCGCGTCGATCGCCGCACCGTGTCCGGCGAAATGGTCGGTCACAGAAAAAGATCATTCGCTCCGCTTCAGAAGCAGTCGGCCCGGCGATCCCGCAATTCCTAAACTCAAGCTGCATTAGATCCAAAATTTGGGTATTTCTCTTGAAACGCCCAAAAATTGGGTCGAATTCTCGTTAGGTCTATGCGTGCTCTGCTCGCGATTCCGCTCCTGTTCGTAGCTGAGGCACTCGCCGGGGACCATCACTTCGTCTCGCCAAACGGCGAATTCGAAGCTTATACGACTGCAGCTAATGAGGACGGCACCGGAATGAAGCTCTTTCTGCGACCCGCGAACTCACGTGGAACCGGCGTGCTTCTGAAGGAGAACAATCGCTGGATTGACGTGAAGTGGTCCCCTGATTCGCGGTTTCTTGCTGTCATTGATCATCGCGATGGCCACATCTCCGATGTTTACGTCTTTGGTGTCGCCGCTGCTGACTCAGCGCCGACGCTCCTCTATCACACGCCCGACTTGCACAGATACGATGTGCAGTGGGAAGTCACGGGTTGGGACGTAGCACGACGTGAGGTCGTATTGGAAAAAGCTGTGAAGCAGGAGATGCCGGGCATAATCACCCATTCGATGAAGCCAACGGCCCCATTCCGGAATAAGCTCAGCATGTTTGCCACAACACCCTGCCGTGGCTTATCTCTGTCTCGTTAGGCTATGGAGAACTCTACATGCGACGAGCACTCTTTATAGCTGTCCTCGTCCTTACAGTGGCCCCTATGGGGGCAGGGCAAAAGCAGAGCGCGAGGGACAGTCACAGAACAAGTGTCGAGGAGGCCATCAGGAAGCTGGATAACGAACGCATTCAAGCACAGATTCATGCTGATGCGACGGCCCTTGATCGCATCTACGCTGCTGATTTCATAGGCGTAGGGCCAACTGGCAGAGTGAGAACCAAGCCGCAGGTGATTTTAGATTTCACGTCAGGTGATTTGAAATTTCAATCTATCACTACCGATGACGTTCAAGTGCG
>Ga0307471_100001842_pt1 | contig 11923 bp, 15 predicted proteins | sample atmos_gasesAM3C__2_FD_204566 | JGI IMG/M metagenome (GOLD analysis project Ga0307471, IMG submission 204566) | Hardwood forest soil microbial communities from Morgan-Monroe State Forest, Indiana, United States - atmos_gasesAM3C_515 | ecosystem: Environmental > Terrestrial > Soil > Temperate... | reverse complement strand
AACATCCCAATCTCCGGCAGTCAGAGAGATACTTGTTGCATTAATCGTTGTACCAGAAGTAAGTGCTGTGCCAGTAGTTGAATTGGAAGTAAATTCTCCGACACTTCCCGCATTAGCACTGTCTGCTGCAGTCGTCCCAACAATACCAGCAGTAGTTGACGGTGTAATTGTACTAGTAGCTTGGAGAGTCGTAAACTTGCCCGCGGCTGGAGTGGTCGTTCCAATTGCGGGAGGAGAAGCAAGATATGTCGAGAACCCTATACCACTTACAGTACTAGAGGCACTTAGAGTTGTAAATGCTCCCGTGTTTGCAGTGGTATTACCAATACTTGGAGGAGACGCTAGATATGTACTGAATCCAGATCCGCTCACTGTACTTGAGGCAGAGAGTGTAGTGAAACTACCTGCCGCTGCGGCTGTGCCGCCAATCGCCGGCGGCGAGGCCAAGTAAGTACTAAACCCACTTCCACTCACTGTGCTGCTTGCTGATAGAGTTGTAGCAGACACATTAGCCGGAGTTGTTGATCCCAGACTTGGAGGGGAAGCAAAAGTATTGCTAACAAATGCTGTGGAAGCTGCTTGAGTTGTACTAGTCCCTGTAGAGGCAGTCGGCACCGTAGGGGTGCCTGTCAAAGCAGGTGAAGCCAGTGGTGCAAAACTAGTTGCTACGAAAGCAGTTGTAGCCAGAGCCGAGGAGCTATTTCCAGCAGTCTGTGTAACCCCTGTAGTGCCCGTAGGAAGGTTCGGAGTACCTGTGAATACCGGACTATTCAAAGGAGCATATGAAGCCCCTACAAAGGCTGTAGTGGCGATCTGAGAGGTGTTTGTACCTGGAGCAGCTGTAGGTGCTGTCGGAGTACCGGTAAGCCCCAAACTATTAACAAATACAGAGAGAGGAAGACCAGTATCAGTTACACCTCCCGTAACAGCATAAAATAGGGAAGTGGTGTTAGCACTCCCCGTCTGTTGGGTTAATTGTGTTACATTCTGATTAGCAGCCATTATTTCTCCAGATCAGTAGCACAATACCCATCGCCATCAGGTTTGTGATGCAGAAATCGTCCGAATACATTCTCACACATTTCTTGGTATGATCTTGTGTCCAGAATATGATCATGCCACATCTGATCAACTTCTTTTGATGGAGTGTGGTCGATCTTCGGATTATCCAGGATTTGTTGTAGGAATGCTTTATACTCAAGAGGAAGATCGAAATTATCCAACATAAATCAACCTTGACCCGAAGCTTGAAGAATCGTCAATGTAGCTGTTCCAGTACCAGCAGTGCCTTGAAGCCTAACTGCTGAAACCGGAGAAGTAATCGTGCCAGTTTGGCTAGTCGTTTGGGCAGCCAGAGTTGCATGGTTAAACCAAGTCGGAGCAACAGATGAATAAATATCATCTAGAGTGTATTGGACAGTATATGTTTCCGAACCGGACACTACGACTTCAAGATTTACGTTGAACACCTGTGCCCGGTGATCAAGGGGGATAGCTGCAGAATTAGCAACCCCGGTAACAGAGACAACAACTCGACGCATTATAGATCCTTAATTGACAATATTATTGTTGACTAGAACACCTTCCATAGCTGCTGCACAGTTTGACGCAGCATTAGCAACAGAAGTCACTCTCATCATAAAATCAGTTTTTTGTTGAAGGACAATCCCATAAATCGTATCGTGACGATATGGAACATTTGCTGTAACTTGGAATTCAAGTGGAATTCGAAGATTATTTGCACTTGATCTTTGAGCAATACCAAAAGTGCATCCAGGAGGAGAGGCTCCGGGAGACGTCAAAACTGAGCAAATAATTGAAACAATGAAAAGAGTAAATCCATTTGGAACGGTGTACACACAACTTCTACCAAATCCATATCCTGCACGAGCAATAGATTGGGTTGTACCTCCACCAACGACTCGAAGAGTAATGTCTCCAGCATTTGTACCACCACTACCAGAAGCAGTTGTAGTAAAGACATTAATGCGAAGATAGTTATTTACTGTAGGAACTGGAGTGGCTCCATTAAGAGTTACTGATTCTGAGATTGTATTATAGTTTAAATCAAGTCCTGAGATTAGAACTGTTCGAGCACCTGTACCTGCTGCAGTATCATTAGCAGAAGCTGATACAACTTCAAGTTGACTTGCTGCTGCAAGAAAAGGAAAAAGGCCACCGCCTTCCCAAACATCTGCTGGAGGAGTTCCAATAGTTGACAAATGCCCAAGGGCTGTTACACGTGATTGATTAGCAAGAATACCAAGGCCAATTGCAGCCCCTCGGTCATATACACCATCGGTTGCGATTCTGGTCATAGTAGTGAGAAAAGCCCCAAAAGGGGCCTTCCATTACCTCACGTATTCAATAACGAAGTAGAACGGACCACCCGTCGAGGATGCCGTACCAGTTTCGCTATACGTTGCATAAATGATAATATCACCAGAAGTCTGAACTGCAGGTGGACGCTCCAGATTAAAAATACCCGTCAACGTATTGACCGTAGCATTCATAATACCCGTGTTACCAGCAGCAGCCAAAACGTTCTGAGTGCCGAAAGCAAACGTCTGACCAGATGGACCAACACCTTGACCCGTAAGAGTCACAATAGCGGTCGTCCCGGCATTCGAAGCAGTCGGGATGTAGAAACGAAAACCAAGAATCGTTGCATCAGCAGGAAGAACAGCGACCTTCTTTGCAACCGTATCAGTACGAGCTACCGAGAACGGAACAAGGTGATAAACCTTACGTGTCGGATAATCCGGACTGACCATTGTGGGATTGAGCGGAACCAGATCCGCTACGTTTTTAATACCCATCTTTAAATCTCCAGAAAAGCAGGGCCGAAACCCTGCGACACATTAGACACCAGCCGAACCGTAGATAGCACGCGGATCAGTGATACCAAACGAATAACGCGAAGTTGCTTTGAAGCGGGCATTTTCAGTGTCGAAATCGTTATCCATTTCGAATTCATCACCACGACGTTCAAACATCTTCAGACCGTTCTTTACGTCCGTACGAATGAACCAAGCAAGTGGGTTCGTAAGGTAGTGGTTAAGAACGATGCCTTTCGGGAAACGACCAGTCTCACGAAGAGCATTGATGTCGTTATTATCCGTACCAACACGACGTTCGGTCTTCAGAATCCGCTCAGCTTCGAACTCAAGTTGAATCGGAAGAATAAGCGATTCCGGACGAACAGCAATACGGAGACCACGGTCGTTCGTGAAGTTCGCAATATCGATACAAGCCTGCTCAAGTGAAGCTTCCGAGAGGTCAGCAGCCGTAGCAATCTGGTTCGAGAACGTACCACCAGCAAATAACGGATGCGATGCATTGATCATCGACACGCCATCACCAAACGTAAACGAGCTATTGAAAGCACGGTTGTAAACGTTAGCACCGTTCACTTCCTTGGTCTGGCGAACGCTGAAGGCAAGACCTTGAGCTTTACGCTGACCAACTACGTCATACTGGTCATCTTCCATGATTTCTCGGGTGATGATAAACCCGATAGCATAGACGATGTGAGTGTAACGAGTCGTAAAGGTTTGGTTCTCGCTGTCATACGTAATCGGCGAACCTTCCGGCTTAACCGAAGCAAGACCAAACGAGGTGATACCAACATCTTCTTCATACTGCTTGCGCGATGTGAAGGATTCGAAGAGTTTATCCCATTCAACCGGATACTCATCGTATGCCTTACCCCACCATGCATTTACACCAGGCCAAAGGGCCTTGGCAAAGCTAGAACTATTAATAATACCAGGCATTTTCTATTCTCCTTAGACACCAGCCGTACCAGTACCACCGCTATACTGATCATTATTTATCAAAACAAGCATTTTGATGTTTTGAGCAGTAATATCATTATCAACTTTCTGAACTGCTCCAAAAGCTTTCAAAGGGAGAGTTGCAGTAGTTGCAGCGGATGATGTTTGTAGAAGCATACCAGAAAAACCAGTAGTAGTCGAACCACCAGCAGCGTTCGACACGTTATAGTTCTTGGTCATACCTGTCGAAGGAATAATACCAGCAGAACCAGATGGATACGTAGAAGTATCAGCCTGAACTTCATACAAAGTATCCGGAGCATCCGAGACGAGAACATACATTGCTGTCGAAGCAGTACGATACTGGGGACTATTTAGGTTAAGCGGATTAACCATGAAACCAACAGCAACACCAACTGCCAGAGTGTCAGTACCTGCAACAAAAGCAGTAACACCTTGTGTACCACCAACAACCGATTGGGAACCATTCAAAAGTGTTTGACCTTGAGTGTCCGACACAGCTGCTAGTTTAACTAGGTCACCATTAAAAATTGCCGTGCCGTCTGAGGCAGAAGCAAAATAACGGTTAACTTGACCATTCCACGGGGAACCATCAAGGTGCTTAACGGGACGAAACCCATTCACACGACTTACGTTAGCCATTTATAACTCCAAATTTAAAGATTAACTTATCGATGGCTAATATAAGTGAGATTACCTACGACCAGATCGATCAATTGTAACTCCACCATATTCACCATCAGCACGATTGGGTTGCATGGTCTCTTCAGATTTCCGGTTAATTTCTTCATATGCATCTTGGATTTCTTGATACTCTTCCTTCGAAATCTTCATCACATATGCTTTCATACCGGAACCACCATCAACGATTGCAGAAGCCAACGAGCCAACATCACTAGCTTGTTCAGCACGGAAATTTCCCGTATCCACTTCATCGTTGGTGCAGAGTTGCCACCCATGATATTTATACGTTGATACATTGCCCGGTGTGTCATTGACCCAACGATATTCAAAATTCGGATCTTTGCCAAACAGGGCCAGACGAGGACGTGCCCCAACCGGAGTACGTTTCGGACGTGCACTCGCAGTCCCTTGTGTTTCGTTCGCGATAGATTTACGGTTCATAATATTGATCCTCTGGGATTATTTACGTTCTTTAACTTCTTTAAGTTGAGCAATATACTCTTCTTTAGTCAGAACCTTCTGGCTAACAAGAGTATTCATGATCGTTCTCTCGGTATCACTCAATTCATATTCGCCTTCGGATTTAGAAGCAGGACGTCCACGGACGCCTTCAACTGCACCAGCACGTTCACGATTGGGATTGGTGAACTTCTCTTTAAAACGATCTTTAACTTCTTTTTCGAGAGTCTTAAGGACTTCTCGGGGAGACTTACCTTCTTCAGCAAGTTCTACACCACGGGCATCAGCCCAGCCACGCATGGCTTTGTTTGATTCATACCAAGGATTATTACCCATCCAATTTTGGAGTTCCGGGTGAACTTCTTGGGGGATTGCCTGTTGAACGGCTTGTTGAGTAGCTTGACGTTGTTGATCCTTTACCAGATCAAGTTTATCATCAATCTCGACAACCTTATCTGCATCACCTTCAGCAAGAGCAGTCTTCTTTTGAGCTTTCAGATCTTCGACAGCACGTTGGTATTCGACTTCACGAATCTTGGCATTGTGGCGGGCCAACTCTGCAAGAGCGGCATTGGTCTTTTTAAGTTCCTTGGATTGAGATTCAATCTTACGGAACAATTCACCACGTCGAAGAAACTCACCAGCATCAACGAATTTCTCAGGATCACCATCAAATTCTTCTTTAGGGACCCAACCTTGTTCAAGAGCCTCTTGTTGAACAGGAGTAAATTCGGGAGTGTTATTATTCTCTTGATCAGACATTCTTTTCTGCCTCCAGATGATAGCACAGAATGTCGTCGTCATTGAGAATTACAACTTCAGTATCTGTACTGGGATCTTTAACTGCTTTACCACTATGGCGAGCATACGTCACCAACATACCAAGCTTTACCGGAACTGCCAGATCATGCTTCTTTACATAATCCAGAAATGCCGTAGGACCAATATCAAGGACATAACCTTGGTCAATTTGGGTGTGGCGATACTTGGATTCCTCTGTTCGTCCAAGTTCCATGCCCAATTCTTTAAGCTTTGCTTCTACTTCATCATATACTTCAAGTTCAATCGGCTTGACTACCAAACGATGCAAAATTGCTTTAATCGTCATTTTCTACATTCTCCTCTTCGGTAATATCAGACGCTGTCATATTCAGCACTTCATTAATACCGGCAAGGACTCCCGCATTATAGCGATCTTGTAGGGCATCTTTGCCAGCATTAAACTCTAGGTCTTGCAAAATAGTTGCTCTCAATTGTTTGAGATATTCAAAGACTGCGAAAGTTATTTCTTCTTTCCGCCAGTCGGCGAAGATTTGTGTTGGGCTTGTAATCTTGCTTTCTCCTTAGTGGCCTGCACGTTGGCCTGATGGGTTTCATGGCTCTGCACCATTCCCTGCTCGTGCATTTGTTGTTGCTGTTGAAGTTTTGAATGATCCATTGCTTGTTGAGCAGCAATCTTAGCTTGGACTTGATGCATCTCAGCTTGGGCATTCATTTGTGCTTCTTGTTGCGTAATTTGCATCTTCTGTTGATGCTCTTGAGCTTCCATTGCCATCTGAGTTTGTTTACTCTGAGAATCAAGTTGCATTTGTTGTTGAGTCATTGCTGACTTCAGACCCAACTCCTGTTGCTTTGCTTGCATCTGCATCTGAAGCTGTTGGACCTTTGGGTCAGGTGTCGGAGGTGGCATCTGACCCGTTTGTTGAACTGCTTGGTTGAACAACTGCTCAAAGTTTGGCTGTTCCTGTGCTTTAAGAACGCGGGTGACAACCTGTACAGGATCGAGTACTCCAAGAGGGAGCAATTCAAGCAGACCCTGTGCTTTTTGCAGTTTCTCCTGTGCACTGACTGCATTGGGATCAGCTGCTGGGATAACTCGATACGTCGTTTCGTCGAAGTCTTGTGGATCAATGGGCTCATTAACAACGGCAGAGTACGTCTGTGGATCGAGGTATGTTGCATTGAGTTTAAATAATTTACAGAATTCCTCTGCAAGACTACGATAAATTCGTTTGTAGATTGCAGTAAAAACTTTCATACCTTGTTCTACAGATGCCATCGTTGTCGTGGCTGGAGTATTCTGACCTGGCAACTTACCAGTAAAGATGTCCGCTACAGATGCCAGTTCTTTACCAGAAGTAATAAGAGTTCCCATAAGTTGGAACAAGACTGGCGAAGGTTCCTTCGTTGGAAGGGGGAAGATCTGTTTCTTAAGGTCATCCCCAACTGCATTAACTGCTTGCCACTGGCCCGGCATAAAGCGCATGTCTCCCATGCGCAACCGAAGCCCCTTTCCAATGAAGCCGGACTGAAGATTGTTCAGAGTACCACTATCGATCAACTGATTGATCAAAGTGTTTACAGATTCATTAAGCGGGCCAAGAAGCATACCAAAGCCGATATCATAAAACCCACCATCAGGACTTGGAATAAACCCAAACTTAGTGTAATACTCAATAGGTTCAATACCAGCAAGAGTACCATCATCATTGAACAACATAGTACTTTCATCATAACGGGCAGTGATCCGAAGAACTTTGCGAGTTTGGCGATGGAAGGTGACGATATAGGGTTCAGCATAGCCATCATCATCCAAATCATAGTAACAATGTTGCTCGATGATTTCATAAGGTGTAGTGTCATCATTGCTTGGCATCCATTGAGTTTGCTTCGGATGAACATCAAAAGGAATGCTCGGAGGAGCGCCAAGATCAATATCACAATACAACTTACTCATTTGACGCTGTTTGACCATTCGTTTGGTCATCGGAATAATTTCACTGATCCGCTCAGCATCGCACATGTTGGTTGCCCAATAGTTTACAACTACATGTTTGGGCAGCAATACATGACTACAATTCTTTTTTTTGATGGGATCCCAATATGTCTTTTTAAACATGACTCCAACAATCGGAAGCATGATCAGAAGTTTATCCATCCCCTCTTCCCAACCATCCATCTGATGCATAATATCATAGGACATATAGGTCGAGATACGGTCTGCTTGTTCCTGTTTCTTATCGTCAGGATCTTTACCAATTACTTGCCCAAGAACCAAGTGACCATCCGAAGGCACCAAAGTCGGATAAGCTCGTGCAGCAAACTGCATAGCAGCAGTAGATAGAAGAGGATACTTGACATTCGAAGACTTCGGCCAAGGATATGCTTTTTGTTCTTGAATTTGTTGAGCAAGTCTCGTATAGTCATCGATCTTACGTTCCCAAATATCCCGACTCATTAAGTCAACTTCAAATCCTTCTGCTGCTTCATTACCAATCTTCTTCAAAGTATCGTGATCAAGTTTCTCAGCAATATTAACAGCTTCAATAAATCCACGAAGACGTTGATTAGGTTGTTGCTGATCCGGATGAGGAATATCCGGAGTTTGTGGTTGTTGAGGCATCTGGTTCATTTGTTGCTGTTGCTGACCAGCTTGCTGGGCCACATCTTGAAGATTATACGGATCTTGATTCGGATCAAACCCGCCACCTTGGGTGCCGGATTGCATTGCATCCATTGCCCCACCGGGCGTGTTGTTAATTGCCATTTAGTCAATATCCTGTCGTTTCACTTTGACCTTGGAATCCAAGACCAGATTTCTCATATTCTTCTTGGTATTCATCCTCTTCCATTTCTTCACGAGTAGGTGCTTCAACAATCACATCAAGCATAAGTCCAAGATATGCGAATGCGTCAACTTGGTCATCATGTTTATCTCGTGGAAAGCGCATGCACTCATCTTCGAAGGTTTGATACCAATCCTGGGACTTGTCGAATTTACATCCAGATGCTCGCATACGAGCCTGAATTGATCGGGAACGAGTTAATTTATCTTTTCCGCCATGCTTCAGCGGATAGAGAGAAATGAAGTTATTATGCTTAATCATCTCTTCCCGAAGGAACGGTCCGATAGCTTTTGAGACTTGCATTTCTTCAATACCGATGGCTTCTGGTTGATACATCTTTTGAAGCATCAGGATGGTATCAACGATTTCACGACCATCCAATCGTTCTCGGATAACATTTCGAATTTGTAGTCTTCGCTCTTCATCCACTGCTCCCACAATAAACACAGAATAATCTGCTGTTTCTTTGTCAGAGATAGCCAGATCGGCAGTGACATAATATCTAACAGGTTGCTTGTAATCATCTTCCTTCATCGCTTGAAAATCAGCCCTACGAAAGTAGGTACTCGACTCATCGATCGGGATATTCAGATATTCCTGAGAATAGATATCTTGAGTACCATCTTCAAAAGCCTGCTGGCGAAGCATCTTGAACTCATCAGCCGACTTCTTTTGAGGCCAGAGTAGTTCTTTGTAATTGTCAGTGTGGGCTCGATATTTAATCGTTTTCCACATTGCACGTCGTGTACTGTATTGCTTGAGTGGTTGAGTTACTGTCTGTTTATCATACGGTTTTGGCATCAAATTCTCAAGAAGAGAATCCATGTGCAGAATAGTACCAACGATACGTACGATGCCAGAGTCAGACCTACAAGGAAGTAATGCACCTTTGAACCACCTCTTGAATTTAGCCCGTCGATCCTTGTTCATTACAAGTTCATCATTTTCCATATCATCACAGATAATGATGTCGGGACGAGAGTTATTCCAAAGAAGACCACGAAGCTTTTGTTCACTACCCTTGGCAATAATCCGGAATTTATGACCATCATCAAATTCAACTACGATGTCAGTTTCCGAATCCTTGACAAACGCAACCATTCCCTTTTCATTCTTCTTCAGGCCAAATAGTTCAATCAGTTGTTCATTTTCCTGAAGAGCTAATTTGATATTCCCTAGGAAGATACTGGCTTGAGATTCTGTGTCAGATACCAGAAGCATAAACTTCCGTTCTCGAAATAACAGTGTAGCCAGGCCATATCCAAGTGTTACCGCAGTACTCTTTGCATGTATGTTGTTCCAATATTCCTATTGGCATGGACTATACCTTTATTAATCTAAGGAATTTAAATATTTAATCTTGTCAGCAATCAAGAATCTTTGCTGTTGAACTTCTTCTGAAACTCTTTGACCAGTTTTACCAACAGTTTGTTGAAATTCCAATCCAAGTTCAGCCACTGCATTTTTATTAGCAAAATAAGGCATCATTTCAATTAATGCTTGTTGTGCTGAAGCAGTTGATAAAGTCCATACATGACGAGGTTTTCTGTTTCCTTGAACTTTACTGTCTAGTCGAATATTACCACCAAACAATTTTTGTATTTTATCAAGTGGATCTCGTTTCACATGATTAATTCCAATGCGAAGATAATATCCTTGATACAGTTTATTACCACGACTTTGAATCTTGATCCAGCCCTCTCCATCAAAGAATCCGGCTGCCCACGCAAGTTCATGCGATCTTGACATTTATTATCCTTAATAATTAATACGACCCGTCTAGTCTCTACACCTTCTGGAACAATCCAGCTTGGCTCGGTATTGCCCGTTCTGGGTTTCACCGAATTTGAATCGTGTTTAACGCGAGGCCAATTGACCACGCGGTGCAGCTATTGCCACAAATTTATTTTTACTACAACAAAGTTCCCACATTTCTGTATGAAATTCAGGAGAGGCACACGAATCTTCAAATTTCGGTGCCAGAATACTTCCGACAAATCCTGCAACTGTTTCGGCAGTAACTTGCATTATTTACTCCTATTACCTTTCGATCGATTTGTATGAGCACTGATTGCTCGTAGATTGGATCGCTGGTTAGAACCACCTTTAGATAACGGGCGCTTATGATCAACATCTTGCGAATCACCTTTGTGAACTTTACCTTCCTTTGCCAACTCTCGTCTAGCAAGAACTCGCTCACTCCGTTCGTGACGGTGTTGCTTGGTTGCTTCGTATTTGGTGTCGTATGAATAGTCTCGGGTTCCATCAGGATTCTTTCGGGGCATTTTCTTTATCTTCTTGGACAAAAAGGACATCAGTCACTTCAACTGGTCCAGAGGTAACTTTACTGGCAATTCGAGCAAATTCTTTAGCAAGATCTGCAAGTCGAGTCTCGATCTTGTCAGTAGTAATCGAATTTTCCTCTAGATGCCGGTTTATAAGCACGTCACGCCGTTCGGCAACATCCATTGATACCTTATGTGCATCTTTCATAGAAACCGGTTTACGGCGGATTTCACCGGCTTTCTGGTCATAAATGAAATCACCGTTTTCAAGTCGATCGGCAACTACATCCAAGGATTTGTTCATTAAATTCTGGAGACGCTTGGAAAGTTGGAGATCATCCTGGATACGGAGATCTTTCTCAACATCTTTCCACCACTCACTCTTTCGCCAGAGTTTAAGGGTATCGTAGGGAATCTTCAAAACTCCTGATGTCAACTTGAGAGATCCAAGCATCAGGAAAGTCGTTACAGCTTCTAGCTTTTGGTTATCCGAGTAATGCCGCCGATATCCTCCAGGACCTTGAACACGTCGTTTCGGAGTAGGCATGTACCGGTTCTTCAGATCATCACTTAGCATATATCCTCTTGGAAGTTAGGGTGGAAGTTTAACGTCGACCACCAGGACGAGATATTGGATCACCCCCTTCAACTGCGTGAAAGAAACAAATTTTCCAGCATCAGCACTATATCCTATATTACTTTAATCATTTTGTCAAGTACTTATGTAAAATATACTGAAATATTTGACAGAAGTTGAAAGAGTATATATAATATATAGCTTCTTTCTTTTTTTTAGAAGCGTTAGCTTCTTTTTTTTCTTTCTTGTCCATAATATTATTTATATAAGATGTACCGCCTTTATGGCGGTTGCGAGGTATGCTTCATCGCCGAGCTACAAAGCAACTACTAAGTATAAACCCTAGATACACCTTAGATTACAAAAAGTATAAAAAAGATAGTTAAGTGCCTTTCGAGCTTTTCCATCGTCCTGGTTTTCCCCCCCATCCCCCCTTCGTAAACATAGTTGATTTTAACCTGAGGGAATGGAATATTACATCGTATGCGATTGATT
>Ga0307471_100001841_pt1 | contig 11924 bp, 11 predicted proteins | sample atmos_gasesAM3C__2_FD_204566 | JGI IMG/M metagenome (GOLD analysis project Ga0307471, IMG submission 204566) | Hardwood forest soil microbial communities from Morgan-Monroe State Forest, Indiana, United States - atmos_gasesAM3C_515 | ecosystem: Environmental > Terrestrial > Soil > Temperate... | reverse complement strand
GTCGATCTCCAAGCGGTAGTTACCCACTGGGACGCTATCGAAAACGTATTCACCGTCTTCGTTGGTCACTGCCTGTGCCACGACCCGCCCTCCCTGGTCGATCACCTTGACGGTGGCGTTCGCTATCGCCGCACCGGTTGGATCACTCACTTCTCCGTTGATCTGGCTCTTGCCGGGCTCGAGTGTCGCCGAGTGGGTCTGCGGCGTCAGCGCCACGCTTTGCGGAAGCGCAACCACCGGCCGCCGCCCGTAGTAGGCCTGCGACAGCTCCTGAATAAAGGAGTGTGGCGCGCCGGCGACCAGCGACAGCTCCACATCGTTCCAATCTTCGCCGACGGTGTTGTCGACGATCGCCCAGCCTTGCAGCAGCGGCTTCTTGTCTGCTTTGGTCGGCAGAACGATGCGATAGGTGGTCTTCCAGAGCGGCACTTCGCTGATGTAGCTCACATAGAGGTTCCGGTCGCCAGAGCCTGCGGTGGAAACGGTCATACGGCGCAAATCCTGGTCGCGCGAGGAGGCGATCAGATTCAAGTAACGGCCGACTTCAACCTGCATTTCCTTTTCAACGAGGCGCACGCTGGTCGCAGGGGTGATTTCTGCGGTGCGTACTTCGCCGCTGTCGGTGACCAATGAAATTTCGTCGACGGTCACGGTGCCGTTGGCGGAAAAGTGCGTGTTTTTCTCCACGCCAAGCAACTTGCCGGCGAGAACAGAGCCGCCCGCGCCGCGAACTTCGATGCGTGCTCCGCGAAGTGCGCCGAGGAATTCGGAGATGTTCGGCTTTTCGCCCAAGGCGAGACGAAGCGTTGCCAGCCTGCGCGCCAACGGGGCTTCGGAGTTGTAGTCAACGGCAGTGATGCGCCCGCCGGAAAGATCGAGCACGGTGAGCGACTTCAGGACGTCGTTCAATTGCGCGCTGGTGAAATCGATGTGCACATCCTGATTGCCACGCACGCGGCCAAGGTGCTCAAAGTAGCCGACACCATTTTTGTACAGGACTACTCGGCGTACTGGCAGCTTTCCGGTTGACGCGGAATCGCCGGCGTCGCCGCGAGACTCCGCGGCCGCCGCGGCGGCCCGCGATCTTTCCCGCGATGAAGCCCGAGTTTGCGATGTTGGTGGATTTTGTTGGGCTGAAACCAAAGTGCAGACGAGCAGGCACACGAGTAGCGACCGTAGAGCTGGATGCATCGGACCACCCCCCTGAGATGAAGTACTTCCTTGTCAATCGTGATGCGCGTTATCGCGCGCGCGTTGTCTTCCTGCGTTGCTGATTTTTTTTGTGAGCCGCGGATTCCTACCTGACGCATGCCTCACGGTACGTCCGGTGCGAGTGTAAGATACTTGGACACCGGGGCAGCGAGTGGAGTGCCCATCACGGCTATGACCAAGGATTGGAGAAATCACGGCTTGCGCATCGTCCGTGCGGGGCAGCTCGATACGAACACGCCGCAAACGCCGGGCATGACCCGAGCGGAGGCGATTTCTCACGCGAAAGTCGGGGCGCAAAAGCTGTGGGCGGGCACGGTGGTGGTGCAGCCCGACGCGAAGACCGGACCGCATCATCACGGTGAACTGGAAACCGTCATCTATGTTGTGAAAGGCCGCGCGCGTTTCCGCTGGGGCGACCGTCTCGAATTTGTAGACGAAGCCGGCCCGGGCGATTTCGTCTACGTGCCGCCGTACGTCCCGCACCAGGAGCTCAACGCCCGCAAAGATGAACCGGTGGAAGCGGTGATTGTGCGCAGCGGCCAGGAGCCTGTCGTGGTCAATCTAGACATTCCCTCGCCGGACGAAGCACCGACCACGCCACAGCCTGATCCTTTTCACTCCTAGCGGTTGCACTTCCTAGAGTGTTGTTTGCGGTTAGGCGCCGAACTCTGACTGGAGACCGCGCAGGGCGGTCTCGGCAATCCCCCGCAGTTCTTTGCGGCTGGCACCGGCGGACGATCGCACCGACATGCCGTGCAGCACCGCCATGGTGTACCGCGCCAGTCCCGAGGGATCGCTTTTTCTCGGCAAATCGCCTTCCTTTTTCGCGCGCTGCAATCGTTTGCGCAAGGCGGCTTCGCCCGCCGCGCGCCGGGAAATCAATTCGGTGCGAATGCAGTCGGCATCGTTGCCGCAGGCCAGCGCGCCCTGCACGTACAGACACCCTCGCGGTGTATCCGGGTCAGAGCCCGCGTCCGCGGATGCCCGCATCAGTCGCCCGATCACACGCCGCGCGGTAGGCTCTTGCAGTGCCGCCGACATGAGATTCGCCGGGCCTTTCTGATAGCGGTCAAGAACGCGGCGAAACAACTGCGCCTTGTCGCCGAAGGCCGCGTACATACTGGGTTTTTCGATGCCCATCGCGGAAGTCAAGTCGGCTACCGACGTGCCTTCGTATCCCTTCCGCCAGAACACCCGCAGTGCGGTATCCAGCGCTTTGTCTTTGTCGAACGACCGGGGACGGCCTGGAGACGCCATGGTTCCTCCTCTGGTCCCCGATTGGAACAGCCTAACCCTTTGGATGTCAATTTCATACCAATCGGTAAAAAATAATGCAACCAACCCCGAACTGGCACATCTATTAGACCGAAACAACACTTCAAGGCGCCGGACGGCGTCGGTCGGGAGATCCGATATGGCCAAGAAATTGGAAGGGAAAATAGCGGTGGTAACCGGAGCATCGAAAGGCATCGGCGCTTCGATCGCCAAGCAGTTCGCGACGGAGGGCGCCTCGGTGGTGGTGAACTACGCATCCAGCAAGAAAGATGCAGATCGTGTCGTCTCCGAAATTACCAGCGCCGGCGGTAAAGCCGTGGCTGTGCAGGCGAACGTTGCCAAGCCCGGCGACGTCGACCGGTTGTTCGCTGAAACCAAGAAGGCATTCGGGAAGCTGGACATCCTGGTGAACAACGCCGGAGTTTACGAATTCCAGCCGCTTGCCAACGTCGGCGAAGAGCACTTTCGCAAGCACTTCGATACCAATGTGCTGGGCCTGATTCTCAGCGCGAAAGAGGCCGCGAAACTAATCGGCCCTGAAGGCGGCAGCATCATCAATATCGGCTCAGCGGCGAGCAGCATCACCCCTCCGAACAGCGTGGTGTATACCGCGACGAAGGGCGCGGTGGATGCAGTGACCGGCGTACTGGCCAAGGAACTCGGTCCGCGCAAGATTCGCGTCAATTCCATCAATCCCGGCATGGTGGAGACCGAAGGCGTTCACGCCGCCGGCATTGTCGGCAGCGACTTCCAGAAGTGGGCGGAAACCAACAGCCCCCTGGGCCGCATCGGTAAGCCCATCGATGTCGCACCGGCGGCGGTGTTCCTGGCATCGCAAGATGCGTCGTGGATTACCGGAGAGACCTGGGTGGTCTCCGGGGGCATTCGCTGATCGAGTTGTGACATCGGATGACGCCAGCTCTATCGCTGGCATCGAGCCGTTCGTCGACGGCAGCTGGGCGCAAGTATAACAGCGTGAGACGCAGGGTAAGAGCGGGCGGGGTCTGCACTGACAGGCCTCGCCCTCTTCGTTTTTGCGGTGGTCACGTGTGAAACAATGAGCTCTGAATTTTGTGGAGAGAGCAAATGCCTCGCTATATGACGCAGCATACCTTGGCTTGCTTGACGCGGCAGGGAGCGGAAAATCTCGCGCAGAAAATGATGGCAGGGGGGACGGCGCGTGCCGAGCGCGTGATGGTGAATATGCTGGAGGGAAAAATGTTCGTGGAGTTCCGCGCGGAATCACGCGAGACGCTCGAGTCGTGGTTGAAGACCGAAGGCATGCACTTTGACTGGATGGTACGAATCGAATGGGAGACCCGCGCGCAGGATGGAAAGCTGCACTCGGCGGAGTGAAACCGCATGCGCCATGTACGCCTTTAGCGGGCGAGTTCCCGGGCCACATGGATGATCTGACCGAGGTGATGGTCGGCATGGGCGGTGCTGTCGAGCACGGCGGCGAAACGGTTGGCGGCACTGACGCCGCGGCCGGTGTAGAAAGCGGACCAGTCATCCGCTGATTGCTTGCGGATGGTGTCAGCGACCAGGGCAATCGCGCGATCGAATTTTTCGAGGGCTTCGGCTTTGGTGGGCGGCTGCTTGTCGGTGAACTCCTTGTCCCGATCACGAACGTAGCCGGTTTGCGCGATTTGCGCGCCGATGTAGTAGTTGAGGTTGCCGGTCAGATGCAGCACCAGGTGACCGATGTCGTTGCCATACGGAAACGGGTTGCGCCAGAACTGTCCCTCCGAAAGCGGATCGACCCATTTGTGAAGCCTGGCGGCAACTTCTTCCAGGTATCCGGCGAGCCCAGCGTTTATCGTGGCACACAGATGAAGCACGGAATCGGACATTGGGTCCTCCGGGATTAGAGTGGCGGCAGAGCTAGCGAACCGCGGCGCGGTCGTTGCGGTAGATCACGCCTTCTTTCATCACGAAGAAAACTTTTTCGGTCTGTCGGATGTTTTCGGTGGGATCGCCGGGGACGGCCACGACGTCGGCGATCTTGTTGGCTTCGAGTGTTCCGAGTTTGTCTTTCAGCCCAAGAAGTTCGGCGTCACGTGACGTGCCGGACTTGAGCGCGTCGGCGGGTTTCATCCCCAGTTTGACCATTTCGTTGAACTCTTCGGCGTTGCGCCCGTGCGGGTAAACGGCGGCGTCGGTGCCAAGGCCGATGTTGACGCCTTTCGCGATGGCTTTGCGCACGGTGTTGTAGATGCCGTCGCGGGCGGCGTTCGCTTTGGCGAGAATCGGCGGCGGAAAATACATCCCGCGCGCGATGCGTTCCTGTTCTCCGACGACGGCCATTAGTGTTGGGACGAGAAAAGTGCCGTGCTGCTTCATCATGTCGAGCGCTTCGTCGTCCAGGAATGTGCCGTGCTCGAGTGAGTCGATGCCGGCGCGAATCGCGCGCTTGCCGGCCTCCGCACCATGACAGTGCGCGGCGGCCTTGCGGCGCAAGGCGTGCGCCTCATCGACGAGCGCGTTGAGTTCTTCCTGCGTGAGCTGCGGGGTATCGACATCGTCGGTGAGCGACAGAACGCCTCCGCTGGCGCATGTCTTGATCACATCGGCGCCATACTTGTGCGCCAGGCGCACGGCGTAACGCATCTGGTCGGCGCCATTGGCAACGCCTTCGCTGGGTCCGGTTTCGTGGCCGAAAAGGCCGGCGCGGAAGCCGGCGGAGTCATCGCAGTGCCCACCGGTGGAACCGATCGCGTAGGTCGCGACAAGCATCCGCGGGCCGATCACTTTGCCGTTACGGATGGCGTTGCGAAGGCTGACATCCAGGTGATCGCGCGACCCGACGTCACGTACCGTAGTGAATCCGGCCATCAACGTCTTGCGCGCATTCACGGTGGCATCGATGGCTTGTTCGGCGATCGTTTTCTGCAGACCGTCGAGCTCGTCCTGCTTCCAGTCGTCGCTCGATTCCCCGGTGAGGTGCGTGTGTGCGTCCATGAAGCCGGGGAGCAGGGTGGCATCGCCGAGATCAATAACCTCGGCTCCCGGAGGCACCGCGGCGCTCGAGCCGGCCGCGGTGATTTTTCCATCGGTGACCACCACGACGCCGGGTTTCACCACCGCGTCATGTGCGCCGTCGAAGAGCCGTGCGGCCTTGAGCGCGTAGGTCTTGCTCGCCCCCTTCGGTTGTTGTGCAACGGCAGAATCTCCCACCATTGCCAACCAGCAGACCGCCAACAGAAACAATATCTTGCGCATCCTGGACTCCGATCCGTCTGAAATGTCTTATTTGGGGCGATCGTTCTTGTAGATCACGCCTTCCTTCATCACAAAAATCACATGCTCGGTCTGGCGAATATTCTCGACTGGATTGCCGGGCACTGCGACGATGTCGGCGATCTTGTTCGGCTCCAGTGTGCCCAGACGATCGGCGATGCCCAGCAATTGCGCGTCGGCGGAGGTGCCGGCCTTCAACGCGTCAGTCGGTTTCATCCCCAGATCCACCATCTGGTGAAATTCTTCGGTGTTGCGCCCGTGTGGATAGACTGCGGCGTCGGTGCCAAGGCCGATGTTGACGCCTTTCGCGAGCGCCTTTTGGAACGTGGCGCGAATCTGTGCAATCGCCATTCGTGCCTTCAGCGCGATCGCCGGCGGAATGTAAATGCCCTTGTCGAGCTGCTCCTGCAAACCCTGCACGGCCATCAGCGTGGGCACGAGATATGTGCCGCGCTGCTTCATCATCTCCAGCGCTTCATCGTCGAGGAACGTGCCGTGCTCGATGGAATCGACGCCCGCGCGAATCGCACGCTTGGCGGCTTCCGCGCCGTGAGCGTGCGTGGCAACTTTGCGCCGCAGCGAGTGCGCTTCGTCGACAATCGCGTTCAGTTCGTCCTGCGTCAGTTGGGGCGTGTCGACGTCATCGGTCGGAGACAGCACGCCCCCGCTGGCGCATGTCTTGATCACGTCGGCGCCGTACTTGTGCGCTAGGCGAACTGCGTAGCGCGCTTGGTCGGCGCCGTTGATCACGCCCTCGGCGGGTCCGGTCTCATGCCCAAAGAGCCCCGAGCGATAGCCGTCCGAATCATCGCAATGCCCGCCGGTCGCACCGATCGCGTGAACCGATACCAGCATGCGGGGTCCCGGTACTTTACCGTTGCGAATCGCGTTGCGCAGGCCCACATCGATGTATGCGCGCGAGCCGACGTCCCGAACCGTGGTGATGCCGGCCATCAGCGTGATTTTGGCGTTGACGGTGGCGTCGAGGGCCTGCTCAGCGATCGGCTTCTGCAGCCTGTCGAGTTCGCGCTGCTTCCAGTCGTCGGAATTCATCATGGTGACGTGCGTATGGGCGTCGATGAAGCCGGGGAGCAGGGTGGCGTCACCTAGATCGATCACGTCGGCGCCCGCAGGAGCGGAAGCGCTGGAGCCGGCAACCACAATTTTTCCGTCGGCGACCACGACCACGCCTGGCGTCGTCAGTGAACTCGATTTGCCGTCGAACAGGCGGGCAGCTTTCAGAACGTAGGTCTTCGCGGCGGTCTTTTGCGCTCGCGCGTCTGAACCGAGCAGCAGCACTCCAACGCAAATGCCCAGCAGGGCGAGTGTTTTCCGCGACATACAAATCTCCTTGGGCAGATCGAGAAAGAGAACGCAGAACAATAGCTTGGCTCACCGAAATGTCAAGATCGTTTGAGTGCGCGAGGTCGTGAGTTTTCCCTGGACCCTTCGCGCACGGGTGCTGGAACGACCCGCCCACCGAAAGGCTTTGCCCGTGCACCGTGCTCCCGCCATGCGGATTCGCAGTTGCAATTCCGCTTCGTTACGAACCTCTGGCAACTGCGTCCTTTACTGGACGACCGGCCGAGGGGCTCGGAGCGCCCGATTTACGGGCAGATTCGCTACCTGAGTTCACAGAAATACAGCCGCAAAGTGTCGGTGAAACTACATCAGGAATACGCGCCACTTGGCTCGGCAAGATGCCGCGCAAGGAACAAGCGGCGTTCGAATCGTGACCTTAGCGCGTGCCGTATTCTTGCATGCTAAACTTCATCCACAACATCGTCCCCATCGTAGTCAACTTTGGTCGCAGGATAGTGCCCGGCAGGGGCCGCAAAGAGGTATAAGCCGTGTTCGGTCTTGATGCCATCGATCCTACGCTGTTAGGCGCATACTCTTCGCAGGGTGGTCAGAGCCTAAGTGTACTGATTGGAGAACGCTGGGTATTTCTGGTGTTCCTGCGCCACTTTGGCTGCACCTTTTGCCGCGAAGCGGTAGCCGAAATCTCCGAAAAGCGTCCGCAGATCGAATCGCGGGGCGCTTCTCTCGCATTCGTTCACTTGGGTACGGAAGAAAAGGCGCAGTGGTTTTTCAAGCCCTATGGCTTGCTGGATGTTCCGCGATTCAGCGATCCGCGGGGTAGCCTGTATGAGGCCTTTGGACTGACGCGCGCGGAGTTACGACAATATCTGAATCTCGAAAGCATCACGCGCATGCTCAGCGCGGCCCTGAAGGGGCATTTTGCTTTTTATGCCGCGGGCGATATTCAGCGCATGCCCGGCGTATTTCTCTTGGATCACGGCCAGATTCGCAAAGCCTTTCGTCACAAACTGGTCTCCGATCGTCCGGATTATTTGGCCCTCGCCGCGAAAAGTTAGCTCAATTTAGTTCCTTGAGTTTTGCTGTTTTCTCGCGATTTTGCGCCAAATTTGCGGTTTCGCTGTTCCTCGGGGCAGTACTTCGGTGCTATTGCCCGCTCCTTGCGCAGACCCAAGACTGGACACAGTATGGCCCGCTATTCCGCCTTTGTGGGGCGCAGGGTCGAAGTACATTACCGCGCCGGTGACATCCTACTTCCTGCCTCGGGCACGTTCGTTGCCGATTCGGGCCGCTCGATCTTTCTTCAGCAGCACTTAACGCAGCGCGGCCAGCAACGCAATTTCCGCTGGGAAATTCCTTACCAGTACATCGTTCGATTGGAAGAAGTGAAGGAATTGCCGTTTGAACCCAGCCATACTGGCGATACGCCGATACCGATCGAGACCACTCGCCCTGAAACCGATTCCAGGCCATCGGCGAAAGCTGCCCAGGCAAGCACCTCGAGCGCTGGCGCGGGCGCTTCAGGCGAGGTGGCCGCCCTTGTTCCGTTGAGTCGTCCTCACAAGACCGCATAAAAACTGAAATCTCTGACTTCCCGCGATTCCTTGGCCGCGTTCGGCTACAATCGGGACGTTTGCGTCGCGTGCTTCTTCATCTTTCGCACGAGTGTCCTGCTCGTGCGCCGCGAGCATTCCCTTTTCACTCTGACCGGAGGCATCGATGGATTCCGCGGGCGGCTCGAAAGCAAGGATTGGCGTAATTGGACTGGGCCTCATGGGCCGGCCGATGGCCCTGAACTTGGTCAAGGCCGGGCACGCTGTGACTGTGTGGAATCGTACCGCATCGCGCGCGGACGAGTTGGTGGGCGCAGGAGCGACGCTGGCGAAGTCGCCGCGTGAGGTGGCCGCCGCTTCGGATGTGCTGATCACTATGGTCAGCGATCCGCCGGCGCTGGAAGAAGTGCTCTGGGGCGCGGATGGCAACAAGGACGCCGCCGCGCTTCCGGCGCTCAAACCGGGAAGCACGTACATCGATTCGAGCACCGTTTCGCCTGTGCTGGTGCGCAAGATCGCAGCGACCTGCCAGGAACGAGGCGTGAAATTTCTGGATGCCCCGGTGACTGGCGGCGATTGGGGAGCAAAAAGGGGCGAGTTGGTTTTCATGGTGGGCGGTGACGCCGAAACGCTGAAGGCGATGGAGCCGATCCTCGGCGTGATGGGTAAGCGGTGGTTTCACCTCGGTCCGAACGGAGCCGGACAAACCATCAAGCTAGCGATGAATCTGATTTTGGCACTACAGGTGGATGCGCTTGCCGAGGCGATGGCGCTGGTCACGCGAGCTGGACTCAAGGGCGAAAGCCTGGTGGAAGTGATGCAGTCGAGCATGGCGCGCTCAGGTGTTCTGGATGTGAAAGCGCCGAATCTGCTGAAGGGCGAATACACGCCGAGTTTCCCACTCCGTCTGATGCACAAAGATCTCAGCCTTGCGCTCGATCTGGCAAATCAGCTTGGCGTGGCGTTACCCGCGAGTGCCGCTGCACGCGAGACATACAGCTACGTCAAAGGCGCGTACAAGGAAGATCTGGATTACTCCGCGGTGATGAAATTCTGGCAACGGTAATTCGCGCGCGGCGCGTGATACGGGCATGCAGCTGCAAACAGACGCTATCGGCGTTACTACGCTGATCCTAGTGTTGCTGCCGTGGCTGGCGGTTGTACTGGGTCTGCTATTGCGAAAAAAGCCCGCACACGCCGAAGAAACCAAGCACGCTCCTGGTTCGCTGTGGGGAATCGCCCTGCAAAGCGTCAGCTTCGCTCTGGTATGGTCGCTGCCGCGTCCGCAATGGTGGCCGTTTCGCGAATCGACCCGCGGAGAGCTCGCGCTCGGCGCACTTGCGATTCTGCTGACCTATGCAAGCGCGTGCCTTGCGGTTCAAGCGGTGCGCGCGCTGGGCAAGCAATGGACGTACAAGGCGCGCGTGATCGAAGGCCACGAATTGGTAACGCGGGGACCCTACTCGCTGGTGCGCAATCCGATTTATCTGGGTATGTTTGGTGCGATTCTGGGTGCGGGCCTGGTGTTTGCGCGCTGGTGGACGCTGCTCGCCGCCGTCGTTCTCTTCCTGGTCGGAAATCACATTCGCATCACCGCGGAAGAGCGCCTGCTACGCGAGGCGTTCGGAGCGAAATTCGACGACTACGCCCGCACGGTTCCGGCGTTTCTTCCGCGACCTTTCTAACGCCGGCGATAGCGGAATTTGTCGATTCCCAGCTTCTTGATGCGGAATTCCAGCGTCGATGCCGGTAGGCCGATTTTTTTTGCGGCACCGTCGTCGCCAGAGACTTTCCCACCCGAAGCCGTAAGCGCTTCTTCAATCGCGGACCGCTCTTCGGATTGATATGCCGGCGCCGCGGTGCCGCTGGCTCCCGTTTCGCGCAACATCGTCGCGTCAATGCTGAGCACGCCGCCGCGGGCCAGAATCACGCCGCGCTCGATCGTATTCTCGAGTTCACGTACGTTTCCCGGCCATGAATGCGCTTGCAGCACTTCCAGTGTCTGGCGATCGATTCGCGAGATCTTGCGCCCAAATCGCGAGCCGTATTTCTCGGCAAAGTGCGCCACCAGCGGCGGAATGTCCGCGGTGCGCTCGCGCAGTGGTGGTACGTGCACCGGAAAGACGTTCAACCGGTAGTACAAGTCGCTGCGAAATCTTCCCGCGCGAACTTCTTCGGCCAGGTCACGGTTCGTCGCCGCGACCAGGCGCACGTCCACTTGTAGCGTATTCGTGCCGCCCAGCCGCTCGAACTCGCGCTCCTGCAAAACGCGCAGCAGCAGTACCTGCATTTCCTGCGGCAGCTCGCCGATTTCGTCGAGGAATAGCGTTCCGCCATGGGCCTGCTCGAAACGCCCTTTGCGCCGCTCTACGGCGCCGCTGAATGCACCTCGCTCGTGGCCGAATAATTCCGACGCCAGCAATGTCTCGGGAATCGCCGCGCAGTTTACTTTCACGAGTGGACCGCGGGCGCGAGCCGAGCGTCGGTGAATCGCTCGCGCGATCAGTTCCTTGCCGGTGCCGGTTTCTCCGGTAACCAGCACCGTCGCGTCCGTGGTGGCCACTTGCTCGACGGTATCCAGCACGCGACGTAGCGCTGCCGAGTGCGCCAAGATTTCCTCAAACCACGGAGCTTGCCCGAGCTGGGCGCGCAACGAACTGTTTTCCGCCTCGAGTTGCTCGCGCAATTTGCGAATTTCTTCATTGGTCAGCGCGTTGGCGGTGGCGACAGATAGTGCACGGCCCACGTCGCGCAGCATCGCGATGTCTTCGGGGCGGAAGGACATGGTCTGTACGCGCGTAAATGCCGCAGCACCGATCAGCCGGCCCCGCGTGATCAACGGCACCGACGCGTACGATCGGATCCCGTTTTGCGCCAGCTGGAACTCGTGGTCGAACCAGCCGTCTTTTGCCAGCAGGTCGTCGCAGGCGTAGGGCTCGCCCGCCATTCGACCTTCTGCGATCGGTGGGTAGGGAATCAGGGGCCGGATCTCTCCCAGCGGCTTGGGACAATCTCCCGTCGTGTCATCCGCGAATTTCCTGGAGCGCTTTTCCAGTTGTTCCGGGGTCTCGCCTTCGATTCTGGGCATGCCAACGATGTGGAGCGCGATCATCCGGTGCGGCCCTTCCTCCAGGCTGTTGCCGCCGATCGTCGCAAAATCAATGATGCCCACGGAGTCGAACGGCATCAGGGGCGCCAGCACGTCGGCCAGTGTGGCTAGCACGCCCGGAAGCTCACGCTCGGCGCTGATGGCTTCCCAGACGCGCAGCATGAGGGCCGCCCGCGGAGATCCAAGCTGTGGCGAATCAAGCGCTCTTGGAGTGT
>Ga0307471_100001840_pt1 | contig 11926 bp, 9 predicted proteins | sample atmos_gasesAM3C__2_FD_204566 | JGI IMG/M metagenome (GOLD analysis project Ga0307471, IMG submission 204566) | Hardwood forest soil microbial communities from Morgan-Monroe State Forest, Indiana, United States - atmos_gasesAM3C_515 | ecosystem: Environmental > Terrestrial > Soil > Temperate... | reverse complement strand
GAGAGCCAGCTCCTGGCCGATGAGCATGGAATACTTGGCCACGCGGCCGGAGTGACCGCGCGTGTAAGGATCCTTTTCGTCGATGGCGGCGGCGAGCATTCGAATGGAGCCGATAAACAGCTCGCGGTTTTCTTCGGCCGCTTCTTTCAGGCGCTCGATGTACTCCTCGATGTCGCCGGCCATCTTGTTGAAATTTTCAGCGAGCTCGCTAATTTCAGACGCGCCACCCACCCGCGAGCGCTGGTGAAATTCACCGCGGCTGATGGCGCGCGTGGAGGCTGCGAGGTCACGAATGGGCCCGCTGATGCCCACCGCGAAAAAGTAAGCGACAACGATGGCGACCAGAATGACCACGGTGACGAAGGCCAGAGCCTGACGGTTGAGTTCGGTGACGCCCGTGTCGCGTTGCACCTGATCCAGGCTGCGCTGCGCGATGACCGCCCAATTCACTTCCGGGAAAGTGCTATACGTGCCGATCATCTCGACGCTGTGTTTCTTGTTCGCTTCCGAAAAACGAACCGTCTCCGTGCTGCGAAGGTCCTGCGGCAGCGCTTTTACCTGCGCGACCAGCGTGTTGCTGCTAGCGTCGGCGCCGGGCACAAAGTCTGTTGTGACCGGGTGCGCCACGATGCGGCCATTGTGATCGATCAGGAAAACGGTGCGTCCGCGGACGCTGGCCTCTTGCAACCGGTGAAGGATCGATTCCAGCGAAACTACCGCGGCCAGCATGCCGGTGAAGTTTTCGTTCACATCCCGCAGAGGAACCGCGACGACAAAGGCCGGCCGGTTTTCCGGCGCGAGCGCCAGAGGATCGCTGCGGTACTTGGGGATCTGCGACTGCTGGCAGGTCTGAAACGCGCGCCCCAGGGCCTTTGCGACGAAAGGATCTTGCTCCGCCCGGAAGTTTCCTTGCGATGCGCTGGTGCCCTTGCCGGTCTTACCTACCGCTGTCAGGTAGATGAAAGTGCTGCGATTGCTGTTGACAAAGTTTTCGAGCAGGAGCGTCACTTTGGGTTCGTTGGCGGTGTCCTCGACGTTATCGATGAGTCCGGTGAGTGCAAGGATTTGGCGCTCGCTGACGAGTTGCTGCGTGAGGTTGGATTCGAAGAGCTGAATCTCCTGTGACACGGAACGCGTGAGGTCGGTCTGCTGGACCCGCTCGGTATCCACCAGCTTGTCCTGGCTAAGCTGCAACACCTGGCGGTGATACAGCCCGATGGGCAGGGCGCTGACGAGCAAAAGCGCGCCCAAAACGAGCCACAGAATGCGCACACGACCGGCGCGCACGCGGTCCCACTGGGATTGACCGTTGGACGGCATACTGTCCATCCATTTTAGAGGAACGTGAAGTGCGGCGGGGGCCGGGCAAGCAATGGCGTCGCGCAACTACAACTGGGACTTTAGTACTAGGGATAAGAGAGATCAGTGAATAGAGACCAGAGAACTTGGAGCTGCGTCGGTTGTGGCTCGCATTATTCCCGCTTCAAAGGCCGCTCCATGATGTCTCGGATGGCGTCCTTGGGGGACTTGCCGGCGTGGAGAATGGCGTCCACCTGCTCGGTGATGGGCATTTCGATTTGATGTTCACGCGCCAACGCCAGCAGCGGCGCGGCCGTATTCACGCCTTCCGCGACCATTCGCATATTTGCCATGATTTCGCGCAGGGGATGTCCCTTGCCAAGTTCTATTCCTACGTGGCGATTGCGGCTGAGCGAGCCTGTGCATGTGAGAACCAGATCGCCTAGTCCCGCCAAGCCGCTGAGCGTTTCCCGGCGCGCCCCCAGCGCTACAGCCAATCGGGACATTTCCGCAAGGCCGCGCGTGATTAGCGCCGCCAGCGCGTTGGAGCCGAGCCCCAGTCCCTGGCAGGCGCCCGCGGCAATGGCCATCACGTTTTTCATCGCGCCGGCCAGCTCAACGCCGAGGACATCGTCGTTGGTGTACAGGCGAAAAGCCGGACCGGCAAATTCTTCCTGCAACTCCGCGGCTAAGGCGGCGTCCCGCGATGCCAAAACAACGGCAGTGGGTTCGCCGCGAGCGGTCTCCAGCGCGAACGACGGGCCGGAAATCACGGCAGTGCGCGGCGCAAATTTTGGGGCGACGACTTGGGCGATCACTTCGCTCATTCGCAGATGCGTTGACGGTTCCAAGCCCTTGCTGGCGCTGACAAAGCTGGCGTTGGCGGCCACAAAGGGAAGCGCCAAAGCGTAAACGGTGCGAGCGTGCGCGGACGGCATGGCGCCGACGATGACCTGGGCGCCGGCAAGTGCCGCTTCCAATTGGGAATGAACCTGGACACTCTCGGCCAATTTCGCGTCGGGAAGGTACAGCTTGTTTTCACGGTCGCGGCGGATGGAGTCGGCGAAGCCCGGGCTTCGCGCCCAGAGCGAGACTTCGTGAGGCTTGCGGCTGCGCGCAAGCACGATTGCCAGCGCCGTGCCCCAGCCTCCGGCGCCCAGAATGGCGACCTTTGTCACCCCGCGTCCTTCTGCTTACGGAAATTGAACTTGGGCTCGGTGCCTTCCACGAGCCGCTGAAGATTTGCGTCGTGTTTGTAAACAATGAGCATGGCCACAGCCAATGCTCCAAACGTGATGACCGGCGGCGGGGCATGGTGCGGCGCCCATAGAAAATAAATCAGCATGGGCATCGCGGCGGCGGCCGAAATGGAGCCGAGGGAGACGTAACGCCAAAACGCGACGACTAGAATGAACAGAATCAGACCGCCGAGAAACGCAGGCGGGCACAGTGCGAGATACATTCCGGCCGCGGTGGCGACTCCTTTACCACCCTTGAATTTCAGCCACACCGGAAAGCAGTGACCCACCATGGCGATGAGTCCCGCGGTGATCATCCAGGTAGCGCTGTCATTCGAATAGCGTTCTGCGAGCAGCACCGCGGCCGCTCCTTTGGCTCCGTCTAGCACCAGCGTGAGGATTCCTGCCAGCGGCCCGGCCACGCGCACAACGTTGGCTGCGCCGATATTGCCGCTGCCTTCTTTGCGCACGTCCGTCTTGCCGAAGAGCTTCGCGAGCAGCAAGCCGAAAGGAATCGATCCGAGCAAATACGCCGCGACGGGAATCAAGACGACAGTCGCCGGAATGCTAATCGAAACCTCATTCATGTGCCGCTAAGCCTCAGCCGCCATATCGAAGAGAAAACTTTCGAGCGTAGTGTACTCCGCGCCGGACGGTTTTAGCTTGCTTTCGATGAGATGGAATTCCTGCGCTGCAAGGGAACCAAATTCGCGTTCTGCATTGTCCTGTATCGGTACGCGCAGTTTTTCAGGCAATCGCGGTGGTTCGAATCGCGCGAGTGTCAGGTGCGGCGAAAACGGCCGCTGTTCCGGCGGGATGCCAAGCTTTTCCACGGCGTGTTCAATGTCCGCTGCGAGCATCTTCAAATTCGGCGAGGCGTTCATCCCAGCCCAAAAAACACGGGGTCGTTTTCCGTTTGGAAAAAAGCCCAGCCCGCGAAAATCAATTGTGACGGCTTGAGCGGTGCGAATGGAAGCGAGAGCGGTGCGAATGGCAGTCAGTCTTTCAGCGGGCAGTTCGCCGATGAATTTCAGCGTCACGTGCAGATTCTCCGGGCGCAACCAGCGAGGCTCCGGCGCGAGCGGGCGAAGCTGCTTGATGAAATTGGCGAGGTTTTCGCGCACCGTGGGAGGAATCTCCAGCGCGACAAAGAGACGCACAGTTTACGACCTCGTTGAGCTGCGCGTGGGCGGCTCCCCGCCATTGTAGAGAAAATGGATGCGCACCATGTCCAGCGCGAGCTGCGCCGCGTGCCAGCGGATGGCTTCGCGGTCGCCGGGGAAGCGCGTGCCGCGCTCTTTCACGCCGCCCGCATGGGAAATTGCGACGTGTACTGTGCCGACGGGTTTTTCTTCGCTGCCCCCGCCGGGGCCCGCGATGCCGGTGATGCCCACGCCGAGCGTGCTGCCCGCGCGGCGGCGAATGCCGTCGGCCAGTGCGATGGCCACTTCACCGCTGACCGCACCTTTGGTCTTGATAAGCTCGGCGGGAACGTCGGCCCACGCGGTTTTCAGTTCGTTGCTGTAGCACACCACTCCGCCAAGAAAATACGATGAGCTTCCGGCAATGCTGGTGAGGCGCTGCGCCAGCAGGCCTCCGGTGCAACTTTCCGCCGCGGAAATTGTGGCGCCGTTCATTGTGAGGATTTGCGCGACTACCTCTTCCAGCGGCGAACCGTCCAGCGAATAAATCCGGTCGGTCAACGCCAACTGAAAACCCTGCACGATTTCGTCCAGTGTTTTTTTCGCGTGAGCCGCGTCGCCGGTCCAAATGCGCAGATGAATCTGAATTTCGCCCGGGGCTGCCAGAATCGTGGTGTTCACGTCGGAGTAGCGCGTGTAAATCGGCTTGATGCGCTGTTCCAGCGCGGATTCCCCCATGCCCGCCACGCGGAGTTCGCGGTGAAACATTCGAACGCTGGAAGCGAAGCGCTGCAGCCGCGGCAAAACCTGCTCGTGGAACATGGGTTTCAATTCGCGCGGCGGGCCCGGAAGCAGCGCGATCCTGCGGCCGCCGTCCTCGATCCACAGTCCAGGCGCCGACCCGCGCGGATTCTCCAAAACTTCCGCGCCTTCCGGCACCATCGCCTGGCGCACATTGACCGAGGGCATCTCCCGGCCGAGCTGGCGGAAGCGCCCTTCGATGTATTGGAGAATATTTTTGTTGAGCTGCAGCTTGCGGCCGAGAAGGTCCGCCACGGTTTCGCGTGTCAGGTCGTCTTCGGTCGGCCCCAGGCCGCCCGACGCGATGATTAGTTCCACGCGCTCCAGCGCTTCGTGGAACGCAGCGCTCAAATCATCGCGATTGTCGCCGACAATCGATTTGCGCACTACCTCGATTCCGAGCCTGTTCAACTCCTCCGTAAGGAAGAGCGAGTTGGTGTCCAAGCGGTCCGGAGTCAGCAGTTCCGAACCAACCGCGATGATTTCCGCTTTCATATTTTCAATTATCCGATGAGCGGCAAGCCGCGAACATCCCAATCCAGGGTGAACAGCGCACCGGTGGCTGTGTTTTGCACTTGCGTGCTCGTGGCCAAAATGGCGCGGCCGGAGGGCAGCAGCGCGAGGCCGACCAGGCCGGAGCCGCTGAGCACCACCTCGGCCTGAGCTTGCGGCGTAATTCGCACGATGCCGCGGCGGCCTCCGTAGGACGCTGCGACATAAAGATTGCCATCGCGGTCAAACGCCAATCCCTGAGGGCGGCCCAGCCCGCGGAAGAAAACGCTGACGTCGCCGCCTTGAGTGATGCGGTGCACACGATCGAAACTCGAAGTGGTCGGACCGGTGACGTAGAGATCGCCGTTCGGATGAAACGCCAGATGATAGGCAGCGATGGACGGCTCCAGCGTGGCAAATACAAAAATCTCGCGCTCCGGGCTGATCTTGAACACGGTACCGCTACGGTCACCCACGTATAGATTCCCGGTGCGGTCGAAGGCAATCCCCGTGGCCACGCCCATGCCTTCCATCCATAGTTCGGCGCGACCCTCGGGCGTAACGCGATGGATAGTGCCGTCGTTGCGGCAGGAAACAAAAAGATCCCCTTCCCGATCGAGCGCCAGCCCGCTGGGATTCATCAGAGAAGTGATGAACGGCTTCACGCTGTAGTTCGCGGTGATCTTGTATAGAGAAACGGCAACGCGTTGGCCACGCGGGCCGGAAAACGTGACGTAAATGTTGCCGTTGATATCCACAGCGGGATTCGCCACCGGATGTAAATTGTCCGCGATCTGCAGCCCGATGTGCACGGGATGCGGCTGGCTCTCCTGGCCGGCGGCCGCGACGCGCACGACCCCGCCGTTGGCGTTTTCCGGAACGCGGGCAATCAGCCGATTCTCGCTTGCCAGCGCCAGGCTCGCCTCCGCTTCGCCAAAGCGCACCTCCGGACGCGCTTGGCCCCGGGAAACAAAGCCGCTGCCGTGAATTGCCATCTCGCCGCCGGGAATGGCCGCTGCAGGCGCAACTCTCTCAATGTGCGGAAAGCCGTTCTTTTCTGACGAGGACCCAAAGCCGAATTTCATACCAAGCCAAAGTGTAGCGCGACCCGCAGCAGAATTGCAGCGTAGATGCCCGCCATCCAGTCGTCCGCCATGATGCCCCAGCCGCCGCGCAGTTTTTCCAGCCCGCGGACGGGCCAGGGCTTCCAAATGTCGAAGATTCGAAACAACACGAAACCAACCAAAAGATATTTCCAGTTCACCAGGCTCAACGCGAAGAAAATCGCGAAAAGGGAGAAGTCCATGTGTGTGGTGAGGTGCGGAAGCGAAATGGGAATCAGCGGGAGCAGGAGTGTGAGGTGCTGTCCGGCGACCTCGTCGATGACCACGAATTGCGGATCTTCGATACCCGAGTAGACGGCCGCCCGCGATGCGCTCCATACGCCAATCGCGCCAAGGATCACGAAAAGCGCCAAAGCACAGAACACCGGCAACGCGAGCACAGCGTTGTGAATGTCGCTGCCCGGGACTAGGAAATGCTGATCCTTTAACACTGCCTCGTAATCGGGATGAAGAGACAGCAATCCGCTAAGCGATGCGGGCCGCAGGAAAAAAACAGCCGAGAGAAACGCAGTCGCTACGCCGACGAGCGAACCAAATGTGCCGGGCGCTTTGGGAATGTATCCCACGCCAAAAGCCGTGGCGATCGCCAGCGCAAGATGCGGCTTCTCGCGCGGCGCCTCGCTAGATGGTTTTGCGTCAGTGGTCGGGGTCATTTGATTGGTCCGAATCTTTGTCTAAATCAAGGACGATGGTGTTGGGCTCGCCTTCCAGGATTTCTTCTTCGGTGAATATTGGCTCGGAAACTACATACTTCTCGCTGGCCCAATTCCCAAGGTCGCGTTCGCGGCAGCGCTCGCTGCAAAAAGGGAAATCCGCGTGAATCGCGGAGTCGGTCTCCGCTTTGCAGATGGGGCATTTGTGTTTCATGGTCCGGGTAAGTCCTCTTCGAGGAGAGAGTATATCTCAGGCGAGGACGCGGAGGGGGGCCCCGGTGGCAATGCGATGGAGCTTCTCGACTGGCGGCATCGGCGCTGCGCTCACGCCAGCCTGCGTGGCCGGACGTGGGAGGATTTCGACCACGCGGCCGATCAAATCGTAAGCGTCCGTCCTGGTGATTTCGACGCGGGCGACGTCGCCGGCTTCCGCGACTTCGCCGCTCGGCAATTCGATGTCTGTCAGGTACAGCTTCCCGTCGATATCCGGAGCCATGCCCTCCAGGCGCGCTTCCCAGACCAACGGATTGTCTTTCGAAGGGCCTTCAATGAGTGCAGTGAACGTGCGATCTTTTGCAACGCCCGGCCTTGCGCGGAAGTACTTCGCCCGCAGATTCTCCCGCGAGATCTTTTTCTGAATCGCCATCAAGCGGTTGCGGCGATCGTTGATCGTTTCCGCATCCACTTTTTCATCGAGCGCGTAACTTCCGGCGTTGTCCACGTCGGAGTACTCGAACACGCCCATCCAATCGAGATTCGCAGCCTTTACAAAGTCGCAGAGCTCTTCGAAATCGGCCTCGGTTTCGCCGGGGAAACCGACGATGAACGAAGTACGCAGGGAAACGCCGGGAATCGTCGTTCGAATACGCTCAAGCAATTTCAAAAATGCTTCACCATTCGAACCGCGCTTCATCCGCGCCAAAACATTCCTGCTGGCATGCTGCAACGGCATGTCCATGTACTTCGCGAGCCGCGGATGCGCCGCGATGGTGTCGAGCAATTTTTGGGTGACGCGGTTCGGATACGCGTAGAGAAAACGCACCCACAGCAGGTCTTCCACGTGAGACAGTTTTTCCAGCAATTGCGCCAAGCCATCGCGCAAGCCCAAGTCTTCGCCGTAGGAAGTAGTGTCCTGTCCGATCAAAGTAATTTCGCGCGCGCCGGATTTGGCAAGATTCTCCGCTTCGCGAACCACCGATTCGAATCGCCGGCTGCGAAACTTGCCGCGAAGCTGCGGAATGATGCAGAACGTGCACGGATGATCGCAACCTTCCGCAATCTTGATGTACGCCGCATGCTTCGGAGTGGTGATGATGCGGGGCGTCAAGTCGTGGTAGAGAAACGCCGGCGGCTGCGCAGGAAGGACGCGCAAATCGCCTTCGACCGCCTCCATGATGCGCTCGACCTCGCCCGTGCCGATGACCGCGTCCACTTCCGGCACTTGCTCGAGGATCTGCGCTCGAAACCGCTCAACCAGGCAGCCTGCGACGATTAATTTTCTCGCCGCGCCGAATTTCTTGTGTTCCGCCATTTCCAGAATGGCTTCCACGGATTCCTTTTGCGCCGCCTCAATAAAACTGCACGTGTTGACCACCAGCACTTCGGCTTCGTCCGCGCGCGGCGTAAGCTCATAACCTTCGCGCGCAAGAATACCCATCATCACCTCGCTGTCCACGAGGTTCTTCGGGCATCCCAGGCTGACGAATCCGACCTTAGTCATAGGCAATGAATTTGCGCCTTTGCGCAATTCTCAATTGTAACATGGGCGAGGGAAGCCCGCCGGGAGAGCGGATTTTAGCGGGAGCGCGGGGCCATTCGAATCTGGTCGAGGATCTGGCGGAGCCGAGTGGTGTTGCACGGTGCGCCGCCAAAGCGCGCGTGCACGTAGATTTGCGTAAATTCCTGGACGGCGGGGGCTAGATTCGGCGAATCCACTGCAGCGGCGAATTCGAACGCGGTTTGCGATTCCACGCGCATAAGGCCGCGGCGCGCGAGCATGCGCAGAAGTTCCGCGTAAAGACGAGAGGCGAGCTGAGGGTTGTTACGCGCGGATTCGCCAGACTGCAACTGCAGGAACAGCCGGACGCGCCGAATTAACGCGGAGATCAGATTGAAGCGCAGTGCCACGAGCAACAGGACAAGGGAAAACGGCAGCAGAAAGCCCGCCGCGCCATGCCGAACCTGCCAGGACTTCATCCATCTTTTGCTCGCGTGCTGCTTTTGTTGGAACCAGGCGCGCGCTGTTTCACTCCAGTTCTTTGAGTTGCGTTGAAGGTTTTGCGCCAGAATCAGTTGGTGCGCGAAGTCGTAGCCAATTACCCACTCGTTCCAGGTGATTTCCATCCAGTCCGCGTACTGTCCGAGACGGGAGAGGAAGCCAGCTGAGTTCTCCGGAGCGGCCGGCGTTGGATCGAAGACTTGCCAGTCGTTGCCGGGAAAGTAGACTTCCACCCAGCTGTGAGCGTCACTCGCGCGGACAATGTAGTCGCCGCCAAGGTCGTTGTATTCACCGGGGAGGAATCCGTTGACTTCGCGCGCGGGAATGCCCAGTGTTCGCAGCATGATGGTCATGGCCGAGGCGAAGTATTCGCAATGGCCCGCATGAGTATCAAAAAGAAAATGAGCCAGTGGATCGTCACCCGGTTTGCCGGTCAGGTTCAGAGTGTAGGTGAACCGGTCGCGTAGAAAGCTTTCCATCACCAGGGCTTTATCGAAAGGAGTTTTCGCATTCTTGGTGATCTGGCGGGCAAGCTCCGGGATACGCAAATCAAGCTGAGAAGGAAGTTGAAGATAGGTCTTGGTGATCTCCGCAGCATATTCTGTCGAAGACGAACGGAGTTTCATTGAATTCATCGGCGGCAATCGTGAGAAGCCGACGTAGCGAATGGCGCCGTAGTTGTGAAAAGGATTCAACAGCGTCCCAGTGGAATCGCGAAAAATATAGGAACGGCGCATCGCGGAAAAGGAGTTGCCGCCTTCACCGGTGAAATTTCCCTTGAGGGAGATGACCTTGCCGGGAACAAAGATGGCATCGGTGGCCAGCGGCTCGAGAAAAACCGTATAGAGGATACCCGGCCCGGGCGAATCCAACTTTTGCGTGGGATCGGATGAGTAGATCCATCCGTCTTGGGCCGGCGAAAGCGTTTGTGGCGTCCGCTCCGTGGAACTCCAGCGCTTGCCGTCGAAAGTCGTTAATGCAATACCTCGCCAGCGCAGGAGATTGTAACCGATGGGTTTCCCGGTCTGCACGCGCATGACGACCGCAGAATCCTTCTTGATCTCTCCGATCTGGCCAAGCTCAACGTTTTCAGTGAAGCCGGTCATCAGCGAAGAACTGAAACCGGCGCGCCCCAGGTAGCCGGCGCTGAAGCGCGGGAAAAAGAAAAAGAGTCCGCTGCCGAGTGCGATGGCCCCCAGTGCGACGCTGAGGGCTGCAAGACTGAGCGCGCGAGTGAGTTTGCGATCGCGTTCCGGTTGCATGTTGGGAGCCGTGGTGACTGCTCCCAACGCTCCACGGCGCAATTCCATGCCCGCAAACGTGGCGATGCCAAACATGAGATAGACAAAAAAGAACGCCAGAAAGGCGGTGTCGACGGTGAGCACCGCTGCGGCAAGGATTCCTGCGAAAGAAAGCATGGCGAGAAAGTTCGCGTCGCGATCGCTGACGGCGCTGTAAAACCGGACTAGCGTGACGAAGAGGAGAAAATGCACGGCGGCCAGGAGCGCAGCAAACAGCGGAGGATTCGAAGAATTTCCCGCGAGCAAACGCGAAAAAAGCAGAAGGTCTATGGGAAAGAAAAACAGATAGAGCAGGACACACCAAGTCGCCGCGCGGGACGAAAGTTCGGCGGGCCGGCCGTGCCACCAGCGATAGCCCTTGTAGAGCGCGGCCAATGGAGCCACAAATATGGTGAAAATATCAAGTTTTCCGGTGCTCACTAGAGTGAGTATGGAAGTTAGCAGCAGCAACGACAGCGAAGTTCGAAAGAAACGCTCGGCGGGCAAAGCGGGAATACGCGGAGTTGTGAGCGAGGCCGCCATAGTGAAACTTCCATCGTAGCACCTGACCGCGGCGGCGCGCGGCAGGCTGGGCGAAAGGATAACTCTCAGCACTTCCTTGAGGATGGAATTGCGGCAGCGAGCGCGGCGCGCGCGACTTTGCGGGTGAGATTGGACACCGGCAGGCTGGAAACCTCGAGTAGTGGAACGCGCTTAGCACCGCGCACGCGAAGCAACCGGTTCACCTTGACCAGAAATGGCGAGATCGTGATGGCGCGATAAGTGACGGAATGCCGAACCCTGCCGAGGGGCTCCAATTGCAATTTGGCGTGCTTAGCGGAGGACAGAGAATCTTGGAGAAAGCGCCGTAATTGTACGGCCGGATTTCCCATCACGGAGACCGTAGGGAAATGCCACATTCTCGAAACCAGTGTCGGAATGTGATCAGCGGCGGCTTTCTTGTTTTCTTCCCGCGAAGGTGAAAGTAAAAAAGTCAGACCGCCGGCATCCACAAAGACCGCGGCGGCGAGTGTGACTTCCACGGTAGGACGTTTTTTTCGTTTCTCAGGCAACGATTCAGCTATGCCGAGCTTGCGTCCTTCGCAGAATTGCGCGACGGGACAGAGAAGGCACTGCGGTGATTTCGGCGTGCACAAGGTGGCGCCGAGTTCCATCATGGCCTGGTTCCAATCGCCGGGAGATTCTGGGTCGAGATAAGCGTCCGCAACTCTTTGGAGTTCCTGCCAGCGCCGCGATTCGCGGAGATCGCCGCGAATGGCGCCGAGGCGCGCTAGTACGCGCGCGACATTGCCGTCAAGGACTGCATGTTTTCTCCCATGCGCGATGCTAAGTATCGCCGCTGCCGTGTACTTGCCGATACCGGGCAGGTCGAGGGCCTCATCGAACTGCGTTGGAAATTGTCCTCCGTATTTCACAACGATTTGCTGCGCGGTTTTTTGTAAATTGCGCGCACGGCTGTAGTAACCGAGGCCGGACCAAAGGCGAAGCACTTCTTCTTCAGGCGCCTCAGCAAGCGCGTGAACATTCGGGAATCGATCAACGAAGTGTTCGTAGTAGGGAATCACCGCGGCGACACGCGTCTGTTGCAGCATGATTTCCGACAACCATATGTGGTAGGGGTCGCGCGTACGGCGCCAGGGCAGGTCTCGCCGGAATTG
>Ga0307471_100001839_pt1 | contig 11927 bp, 16 predicted proteins | sample atmos_gasesAM3C__2_FD_204566 | JGI IMG/M metagenome (GOLD analysis project Ga0307471, IMG submission 204566) | Hardwood forest soil microbial communities from Morgan-Monroe State Forest, Indiana, United States - atmos_gasesAM3C_515 | ecosystem: Environmental > Terrestrial > Soil > Temperate... | reverse complement strand
CCCGAGGGCGTCGACGCCGCCCAAGTGGAGGCCAAGGGCGCGAACGGCATGCTCGAGGTGAGGGTCCCTGCGCCGCGCGCCGCGACGCGGCGGACGATCGAAGTCAAGGCCGCCTGATCGGGAGCGGCCGGGGCTGGGGCCGCGCCGGCGCCGTCCGGCACGCGCCTCGGCCTTCGCCGGTCCAAAGGCCTGTTTGGCATCCGGTCCCAACGGGTCGAGATTGGGACAGGACTCCCGGGACACTCGAACGCCTCCGCCACCGTCGCTTGAACGGCGGACAGCGGGAACGCTCCAGCGCCCCGACGCCTGAGCCGGTCGACAACACAGGATGCGCAATAGAACTTCCCGGCCTCTCCGCGGCGGCGGAAGAAGCTGCCGAGGGCCTCTGGTTCTTGAGCAACCATCCTTCCCCTGCGCAGCGAACTGAGTACCATACGCCGGGAGGTAGGGAAACTCAGTTGCTCAGTGCGGGTTAGTGAGCCCGAGGCGCGGAATGAGGCATGGCTGGTGGGTGGTCATCGGCGCAGCTCAACCACTAGCCCGAGGAGGCTCATCAGGACGCCCAGCCAAAAGACCACCTCCCGTGTCACCGTACCGTCTCCGAGATGGCCGATGATGACAAACAGGATGCCGACCGCAACGAGGACGTGATTCGGCCTGATCGCCATCGCGGACTCCTCTAAGGCTCAGTGTGAGCGCTGGCCGCGAGTCTACCAGCGTCGGCGGGTGTGCGGGGACCGGGAGGTGCGCCTACTACGTGCTGCGGGGGGCTTGGCTTCGCGTGGCGACTACTGTTCCTTCCAATCCCGGCCACACGCGCAAGCGTGACTATCACTATGCCCCGGACCCTTGTGGCATTGATGCTGCTTGCCATCATCGAGAATCTCGCGCATACGGCAGCGGGGCGGATCGGTCCAGTACTGGAGGGCTCCCGCGCTGGGGCACGGGGGCACGGAGTCGCGCCATTTTGTACGCCGAGGAAGAGTCGTCATCGGTTCCGCAGTTCTCCTACGCTCGGCGCGAGCCGATGGTGTCGGGGAAGCACATCGATCACTCAATCACCTGATCCGCCCGCAGCAGGAGCGACTGGGGGATCGTGAGGCCGAGCGCCTTGGCGGTCTTGCCCGTCGATCCACGAAAACCCCCAGCCCTGGCCGCATCGTTAGCCGGGCCCGGGAAGGACGGCCAGCGGGTCGACCTTAAACGAGTGCGGCGGCGGTGGGGACCACTATTTGGTCGTGGGCTCCGACCCGCCAAAACCCAGCCGGCCTCCTCCGGTTATCTCTTCCGTCTTGATCCGCTCCTCGCTTTGTTGGGTCGCGTTTCAGCCTTCTGGTAGGTCCGCTGAGAAGTATCTGCCGCTGCCTTCATCTTGAGTAGATCAGAGACAACATCGTCAAAGGCCAGGCGGTATAGAGCCGGAGCCGTGCTGGGTCGCGCGGTGTTCGTCTTCACGTGCTCAGTCTAACCGCGATCCTCGTCGCTCGCGAACCTCTAGGTCTTAGGTCCAATAGACCTCGAAATGGCTCAAGGTGAAGCCGAAGGACTTGGACTATAGGAAGGAAGCGCGAGGGTTCAGTCACACGCCATCCAGACGTGGCCACGCTCAACGCCGCCGTCCTGATCGCGGCAGCCGCGGTGCTCTTGCAGGAAGGCGTCGAGGGCGGCGAGCAGCTCGGGCATCCCAGCGCCGTTTAGGGCCCGGGAAATCCCGGGGTCTGCGTGACGGTGTCGATCTGTGCGCGATGGAGGTCGAGATGGAAGCGGATGAACGCCAGCCACTGATCCGCGTCCCACGGGCCCGAGATCGGATGCGGCGTGATCACTTCGTGCGAGTTCAGCCCGAAAAGCCGATCCGGCAGGGCGTCAAGCAACGGCTGGTTGCACTGGAGAGCGAGTATCCAATAGTTCAGTGGTCCTCCGCGACGGGGGCGCGCCACGTCGGGCGCCTCCTGTCCCGGCACCCAGGTCGCTTTGACGATGTCCTCGATCGTCCGCCCGCGATGGACCGCGTCCCCTGTCCACACGGGCTTCCCGGTCCGGAGAGCCTCCGCAGCATTCCAGACGCGATTCACACTGCCCTGCTCTGCCAAGACGAGATGCTCAACATTCTCCGCGATCGACCAGACGCTCGATGCAGGCTTGAACGCAGCCTGGGCTAGTGTGAAGCGGTGAACGCAATCTAGCAGCTGTTGCCGGGCCTCGTTCGCGTGGGCGATCAGATTCGCAAGGTCACTCATTGTTGGGCTCCGTCTCACTCGATCACCTGATCCGCCCGCTGGAGCAGCGACGGCGGAATCGTCAGGCCGAGGGCCTTGGCGGTCTTGAGGTTGATGACGAACTCGAACTTGGTGGGCTGCTCGACGGGCAGGTCGGCGGGCTTCGCCCCCTTCAGGATCTTGTCGATGTACAGGGCAACCTGCCGGAACATGTCATCGAGATTCACGCCGTAGGACATGAGAGCGCCGGCATGGGCGTACTGCGCGAGGCCGCAGATAGTGGGAAGCTGACTCTTGAGTCCGAGTTCGGCCACCTGTGCTCGCTGTGGGAAGAAAAGCGGCGACATGAGGAGCAGGAGCGCTTCTGCGCGCCCGCGCCCTGCCGTCCGAAACGCGTCGGCGAGATGGTAGGGTGGATTGCGCAGCTCCACGCCTTGGAGCCTCAGACCCACGCCCAGAGCTGTCTTCTCCGCTTCTCTCCACTGATCTGCGGAGATCGAGTCCCAAAACACCGCCACGCGCGTGACGTTAGGTAGCGCTTCCTTCAGAAACTGCATGCGCTTGCTTGTCAGCTCAATCTGGCGCAGGAAGACACCCGTGACGTTGCCGCCCGGCTTCGCCAAGCTCGCGATGTAGCCTCGGGCAATCGGGTCGAAGTCCACTGCGGCGATCACAATTGGAATCGTGGCGGTCACCTTCCTGGCGGCCTGCAGCGTCACCTCCGGTCCCGAGGCCAAGATGACGTCGACATTCAGACGGACGAGGTCAGCGGCGAGGGCGGGAAGCCGAGTAACATCGCCTTGGGCGTCCCTGAACTCGATGACGAGGTTCTGGCCCTCGACGTGTCCCAGTTCGCGCAGACGCTGGATCATGGCTTCGGTGAAGGTCGTGGTGCGCGGATTGACCGTCGAAAGGATACCGACTTTGATCACCCTTCCCGGCGTCTGCTGGGCTCCAACAGCGAGCGGCGCGGCGAGGAGGCCGCCAGTCATGGTGTGAATGAACCCACGTCGGTCCACGAGGAACCCCCGCCTGACCGCCCGTCTAGGAGGGACCAGGCGGATGGACGGCCAAGCGGGTCGACCTTACACCAGCGGGGCAAGCATGCGGACTGGGATTTGAGGCGCGGCCCGCCTCGGCTATCGGGGAGGGCGCGCGGGCTGGGAGGAGCCATACGCAACGCTCCTGTCGGTGTTCTCGGTAGCCGTTGGGCCACTGGCTACCGCGACTCGTGTGTCGGTTCGCCTATCCTTGCGTCTACCGGCCATCCGCGCGAGCGGGGGTTGGCTGAGGCAATGCGGCGAGCATCGGTTCATTCCGTGCGTCGCCAGGGCAACGACTCCGGTCTCCCTTGCGACACTCGTCAATGTCCCGCTTCGCGATGCAACCTGCCAGCAGCACAGCGAGAGCGCATGCAATCACGAGCCTCATGTCTGTTCTCCTGTGGCGGAGAGTCTCGCTACTCGGAGACAGTAGAGCGGTGGCGGCAGTGGCGGTTCAGCCGTGAACCCGCAGATCCTTGCCGCGCACATGCCAGTATGCCCGCTGCTGGTCGGACTTCGGAATGCACATCATTCCTTCCCTGTAATGTTTACTTCCCACTCGGACAGGCGCCTAGAAGGGCGCGCCAACTATAGCGTCTCGATTGGAACGGAACTTGCCGCCTCTACTCGAGTAGCGCGGTTGGAGCGTTGTGAAAGGAGGGACCCATGAAACGCTGGAGATTCCTTGCGACAGGCATTCTCACAATCGGAACTCTCGCCGGTGCTGCCTGGGCGGCCACGCCATCCAAGGGGGATATGGATTTCTGTAACCAGAAGGCAGCACAAGTCAGCAAGGCGACTCCTGTGCAGCCAGGCGCCGGAACGACGCGGCAACCCGTACCCCCGCCGCCGACGGGCGGGCCAGCGGACAGTAGCAAGCCGGGGACGCCTGTTTCGCCGGGAACGACTGCTCAGCCGGCGCCGGGGACGGGCAGCCCTCAGCCAGGGAGCAATCCGACTGGTGGGCGGATGACGGACAGTAGCCAACCGGGAACTCCGCCGTCCGAACTCGGGATGGCACCCATCGGCGAGACTGACCCAGCCTACCGGCAGGCTTATCTCGTGTGTCTCAATGAGCGGACGAAATAACCCCTGAGGCCGGTCGTGGGCCCCGGGGGCACAAGCGACCGTCCACAATGCGGGCTTGGGCTCCCGGGGCACCTCCCTCTTCTAATCGCCGCGAGAAGGCCAGCACGACCAGGGAACCACCGACAGATGGGCGCCGATCCGCTGGACCCTTTGCCCCTCGACCTGGCCGCAATCCGCCTGGCCGTCCGCTTCGTTCCGGCGATGGTGGGGGAGTCGGACCGGGCGATTGCCGGACGCGTCGGCAGGCACCCGATGACATCGGTGGACCGCGCTAGGGCAGGGTGAGCTGTCCGCTCGCCCGCACTGTCGTCCGGCCCCTCAATGCGGGTGAGAGCTCTCCACACGTGGGTCGAAGCAAAGGGTTTCAGCCAAGAGTTTCCGACCGCGCCCGAGAAGTTCCTACGTACTGTGGTCTCATCTCGCGCGATGCGGCCCACGTTAGGCCGGATTCGGGCCCGGGAGTATCGCGCGTATAGTCTGTTCCAGGCGTCGCACGCGACGCGACAAGATCGTGAGGATCCGCCTGATCAGCTCCGGGGTCTCATCCAGCAGTCGCCAAAAATGGGAGCGATCCACGACGAGCAGTCGGAGATCGGTGGTCGCCACGATCGTCGCGGATCGGGGCTCCCCATCCACCAGGCTCATCTCGCCAAAACAATCCCCGGGCTGTAACTGGCTACCAGCCCCGACCGGAGTCCGCACCGCCGCCGTGCCGTCTATGATGATGAAGAACGAATCCCCCGCGTCGCCAATCTGCGTGATAACCATCCCCGCTGGAGCGTCGACGATCTTCGAGAGTTCGGCGACCCGGCGAAGCTCGGCCTCGTTGAACCCGCTGAAGAGCGGAACTCGCTGCAGATGCCGTAGCTGCGCATCGCCGGAAGGCTCGGCTGCCCCAGGGTATGCCGGCTCGGCTTCATCAGGATCATGGAAGGGCAAGCGATCAGCGGTTCGTGGATCAATCTCCATAGTCACCTCCCACGTTCTCCTGCGCCACTGTTCTGACGTAAAGGATCGACCTATATCCTAGAAGCTATTAGCTTAGAAGCAAGACCCCCCGATCCCTAAACTCATTCCCCCCGGGGTGCGCCCCACCGCCCGGTTTCTGCCGTGCGCAGTCCCGCTGGCGCTTCAGCTAGACAGGCGCGACCATACGGACTTGAAGCCGACGCCCTCTAGTTAGGTCGCGCGCACGCTCCGATCAAGGAAAGGATTCGGCAATGAGCGAACACGCGGACATCGCGTTCGGTCCCTGGTCATGTGGCGGGAGACCATGCAAGCGGAGGCGCCGCCGGTGAGCGACCCGTACACTGAGTTGACGACCGACCACCTGATGGGGGTGGTTTGGGCTCGTCCTGGCCTCGCCCGAAGGGATCGCCGCCTCGTAACTCTGACGATCGCCGCGGTCACCGGCCAGCGCGATCCGCTCCGAAATCACCTCCGGGCTTCGCTGGAATCAGCAGACCTAAGTCTCGCTGAGCTCCATGAGTGGATCATCCACCTCGCTCACTACGGAGGCTGGCCCGCGGGCACAACCGCCTACGCCCTGCTTGCGGAAATCTCGCGCGAACCGACGGCGGGTTTATCCACTCAGCGGGGACCAAGTGACGCGCGCACCTAACCCGGCCTTGGAGCGGCCGCGGTTCAGCCCGAGGTACGGGCATGAAGTTCTTCGAGGTGAGCGAGGCCGAGGCCTATGACCTGGCGTCGGCTATGGACTCTTCGGCAGGGAGCCAGCGAGTTCGGCAGCCGGGGTGTTGGCAAAGACGAGGGCGATTCTAGGCCTATTCCCCGGCTGCTGTGCCTCGGCGGCGAGCGGCGCGGCGAAGAGTCCGCCCGCCAAGGTCACGAGGAACGTCCGCCGGTCCATCACTCGATCACCTGATCCGCCCGCTGCAGCAGGCTGTTCAGCATTGATTGCCAACTCGGATCATGACGCGACTACATCGGTACTTCGGATGAATGATGACCGACGATGCGCCACATGGCGTCTCGATTTCGGAACACCATGGTAAAGCGCGCAGGACGCGAGACGGCTTGGCCATCCCGGACATCGGAGAATGTGTAGTAACCGGTGTTGACGGCGACGTCACCGTAGACGCGAATGTGCTGCTCGCCGAAGGTGACTCTCGCGTTCGGCCGCTTTGCGGCATCCTTGAAGTATTCGGCGATGGCTGCCGGGTTTGCAGCAACCGTCTTTGCCGTCGTGCCCCAAAGGACGGCGTCTGCGTCGTACATGGCCGTTATCCGCCCCGGATCACGACTATCGTATGCGGCGCGCCAAGCCGTCGTCGCGGCTGCCACCTGATCTTGACCAGGGGTTCCACGACCTGTCGCGCAGGCCGAGAACAACACCACCAAGAGCAACGAGAGTATCGCGTACATGGTTACCTCCTTGTCGGGTTGTGCCTTCTATGCGCGATTCGGCACGACCCGTCACTCGATCACCTGATCCGCGCGCTGTAGGAGCGACGGCGGGATCGTCAGGCCGAGGGCCTTGGCGGTTTTAAGGTTAATGACGAGCTCATAGGCCGTCGGCTGCTCGACCGGAAGGCTGGCGGGTTGCGCCCCCTTGAGGATTCGATCGACGTACGTCGCAACGCGTCGGGTCACGTCGACGCGGTTACTGCCATACGACATCAGGCCACCCTCGTCGACGTGATCCCGCCACTGGTAGATCGCGGGCAGCCGGTGCTGCGCCGCCAGCTTGATGATCCGCATTCGATCACCGTGCAGGTACGGACTCGACATGACAAAGATGGCACCGGCACGCCCCGCGAGCATGCTCGCGAAGGCCCGCTCGTAGTTATCGTCCCGGACTTCGGCCACCACCAGGGTGAGGCCGAGGGGTGCCGCCGCGCCCTCCACTTCCCGCAGCTGGTTCTTGTAGTCGGCTTCGCCGTGGGCGAGGACTCCGATCCTGGTGGTGCGCGGGATCGCTTCCTTGAGCAGCTCGAGCTTCTTACCGGGCAGACCTCTCTCCGTCATGACCACCCCGGTTATGTTTCCCCCGGGCCGCGCAAGGCTGCCAACGAATTCTTGGTCGACCTCGACGCTGCCGAGCATCACGATGGGGGTGGATGTCGTCGCGTCCTTGGCTGCCGCGGTCGCCTCGTTGCCGAGGGTAACCATGACGTCGCTCCCAAGCTGCAGCAGTTCCCGGGCCAGGGGACGAAGACGATCCCGCCTGCCCGAAGCGAATCGCCGCTCGATCAGGAGATTCTGGCCTTCCACGTACCCGCGCGCACTTAGAAGGTTTGGCAGCAATACCACAGTTGAGCCTCGATCAGACGCGGCCGGTGGAGCGGCGGGCGAAAGTATGCCGAGGTGGTATACCTTCCCAGGCTGCTGCGCGCCAGAGGCGAGCGGCGGCGCGAGGAGGGCGCCAGTCAGGGTGCCGAGGAACGCCCGTCGGTCCAACAGGGAACCCCCGCCTGACTGCCCGTCTAGGAGAGACCTCGCGGAGGGACGGCCAAGCGGGGCGACCTTACACCCGCACTGTGGGAGTCGGCTAGGACTTCTTCTCCGCCTTCAGGCGCGTCATCGCATGTACGAAACGGGTACTAAGGGCGAGTGCCCGGCTACGGGGTGTACGGGGCGCCCGGCATACCGGAGTTGTGCTGATCGACGAGCAGCCAGCGACCGGCGGTCTTGACCCACGTCTGGCTGTTCCGCTGCATCATCGTGCTCATCCTCCCGTTCTTGTCGATAAATGTCTGATCGGTATAACTGTTGACCACGACGACGTTGCCTTCCTGATAGACGCGGTACGTGACCTGGCGGCCAAGTTCCTGGCGCGTCGGATAGTTCTGGAACAGATTGGTAAGGAACGCGCGAAACGCCTGCTTTCCCTCGATCCTGAATCCTGCGCGAGCTACTGTAGCTATCACGTTGTCGGCAACGTCTGCCAGGAGTCCATCGATATCGCCCTTGGCGCCCGCCTCTCCTCGCTTCCGGTTAATATCCGCGATTTCCTTGGCCGGATCAGCCTGAGCCCATACCACCGGCACAGTTCCCAACAGCAAGACCAGGGCGAGAGCGCCGCTCAGTATGCTCATGATGCCCTCCTTCCTCTGAACGAACTCTGACAGTTTCATCGTGTGGCCTCCTTTCTAAACAGAGGTGGCGGAGAGGACGACATGTCACTCCCCGTGTGGAAGAACAGGTGGGACACGCTTGGATCATGCCGTCAGGCCATAAGGCATCACCCCCTTCCAATCCACTGACCGAAAGCCTAACGTCGCCGTAGAGCGGCCGCGGTGAGCGCATGCGAGCCAGCGGTCCGCTACTCGACTCCTCTCCGGCTCGTGAGCGCGGCGTGACCGACCGCCCGCTTAGTCTCGGGACACCCCTGAATGTTCTTGCGCGCCGTGCTCTGGAGTCCGAGCTCCGCGCTGATGCCCCTCCGGGGAGATCAGGCGAGTATTGCCAGGAATGTGTCCTTCCGACACTTCGCCCGCTCGGTGCGACTCTAGCTGCTCATCGCGCCCAGTTGCCGCTAGTTCCCTGAGCTGACGAACCGTCGAGCGATCACCAATTCCGGGCGATCCGCGTCGGCCTGTTTCCAGAGTTCGAGGAACTCGGTGTAGCGCGCCAAGGCCGTGGGGCGATCGCCGAGCGCCTCGGCGGCCTGCGCGATCCCGTACACGGCCATCGGCCGGCCTGGGGTGCGCCTCAAGGCTTCGGTGAACTGCTTTGCGGCCTCGGCGGGCCGCTTCATCTCCATAAGAAGCGTCCCGTAGACCTCATGCGCGGGAATGATTGGATACGGCGGCTGCGAGAGCGCCTCGATGGCGTCCTCGATCGCGACCGCCTCGGTCATCATCTTGATGGCGCGCGACTCGTCTGCAGCAACGTGCGCCGCCGCCGCCTGAGCTTCCTTTGCCTGGAGGGTGATGATCGCCTTCGCCAGCGGATGTTGTCCAGGCTCGGCGGCGAGCCGCTCCACCTCGTCCGCAGCCGCCTTTGCCCCTCTCGGATCACCGCGCTTGGCCGCGGCCATCGCCTCCAGCTGGAACTTCATCGCGCCAAAGTCGCGCGAGGGAGCTACGAGCGGGACGGTGGCGATACCACTCCAATCGCCGGATTCGACCATCAACCGGGTGAGCATGTCGAAGTAGCCGTACGCGACCCGGTCGGGAAGCGCGTAGATCGTTCGGCCCCGAACGTGTCGCGCTTGCAGATCCGGCGTGTCCGGAGCCGTGGTCTTGTTCGACAACGCCCCGTATTGCGCTTCGATGATACCCGTCACTCGCTTGGCATCCCGGAACCGTCCGAGCTGCAGGTACGCATACTGGAGATAATTGAGGGCATGGAAGTCGCGGTACGCCCCCGACTCGCCGGCGCGTTTCACATCGGCTTCTGACGTCCGCCAGGCATTCTCGTTCGTCGCCGCGGATTCCGCCCAGTATCCCAGCCGGGTAAAGATGTGCGAGGGCATGTGCTGGGCGTGGGGGACCGCCGGCGCGGCCGCCGCGTACGCGCGCGCGGCTTTGAGCCCGTCAGTGGCATGGCCAGGATCGTCGTACACGTGAATCAGGTAGTGGAGGACACCCGGGTGCTGCGGATTCTTCGCGTAGACCTCCTCGAAGAGCTTTGCCGCGAGTCCCTGCCTCTCGAAGCCCTTGCTGCCTTCCTTGACCGTTGCCAGAAGCGCGAGCCCATAAAACAGTTTAGTCTCGTCATCTGGGTAGGCCGCGTACGCGGTCGCCATCGCATCCACGTAGGCTTGGTCCCGCGCCGACTTTGGGCCCACTCCGCCTTCCTTGTAGAGGGCGGCAACCGCGGCGAGATACATCGACTCGCGCGGAGATTTCCGGGTCGCGCGCATACCCTTTTGCACGAGTGCCCACGCCGCCGACTCGTCCGCGCGGGTCGGCGGATCCCAGAATGGATGATCGTAGGTCTTCGCGGCGCCCCAGTATGCTATGGCGCAGTCCGGGTCGCGCTGCGCTACCGCCGTGAAGGCCTCCAGCGCGCGGGCATACCAGAAGTTATGGAGCAGCGCGAGGGCCCGATCGAAGTCGGCCGAGACTCCGGGCGAGCACGCGGTGTCCATGTGCGCGGATCCCAAGCCGTGAATCGGGCGGTCGGACGCCCGCTTCGACTGGGCGTGCAACGGGGTCAGTGCCAAGAAGAGAAGAAGTGATGCCGCGAGAAACGTCGGAGCCAGCCGGCGGATCTGGATGGTCGTGATCTTGTTGTCCATCGATCCCTCCTCGCGCCACCTTACCGTTATCGGCTTCCTTTCGCTCTGTATGCTTCCAGTTTGGCCTTCAGGTCCTCATACTCCTCGCACGGCAGCAGGCAGATTTTCTCGAGCACCGCGAGATGCTCGGCCGCCTTCGTCGGGTTGTTGACGATGAGATAGACCTCGCCGACGTACTCGTGCGCGCCGCGATGCCGGGGATTGAGCTGCAGTGCTTTCTGGTAATGCCTGAAGGCGAGCTCGAGCTGCCCAGTATGGCGATACGCGTAGCCGAGATAGTTCTGGATGTCGGCGTTGCGCGTGTCGCGGAGCGCGGCGGAGGAGAGCGCCTTGATCGCAGCGTTCCACTCCTTCGCGGCGATGGCTATTTTGCCCGCCGCGTAGTCGGGGTCGAGCTGCGTTCCGGCCGGCGCCTCGTCGGCCGGGTCAGCGATGGCCGTCGCCGCCAGCAGTGCCAGGCCGAGACCGAGGAGCGTGGCCGAAACCCTGCCGCGGATCACGCCGTCACGTGCTCGACGTGAGCTGTTGTTTCATCTCGCGCAGCTCTGGGCGGTCGCTGTTGAGCCCGACGCGGATGTGGACATTCACTCCGTGCATGCGCCGGGCTTCGTCGGCGTACGTTTTCACGGACTCCTGCATCCGCAGTGCCGCGTAGCACGCGCGCACGGCATGGTCCTCGTGCGCGAGCGGCGCGCCGAACAGCGCCATGAGGATCGGGTCGAGAACCTTTCGCGCCTCTTCGGGGTCGCGATCTGCGAGCAGCTCCATCGAGCCCTTGAGGTCGGCGAAGAGCACCGTGACCTGCTTGCGCTCGCCCTCCAGGGCGGCCTTCGAGGTGAGAATCTTCTCGGCGATGTGCTTCGGCGTATACGAGTCTGGGGCGGCGAACTTGGCGGTCGGGGCAGTCCGCAGGTGCGCGGCGCACTGGCCGCAGAACTTATTCTCGGGCGGGTTCGCCGCGCCACAGGACGGACAGGTTGCGGCCAGCGGTGCGGCGCACTCCCCACAGAACTTCATGCCGGTGGGATTCTGGTGCTGGCACCGGGGACACTGCATAGCGAGGCCTCCCAGTCGGCCGGGACAGGTCGGACAGGTAGCGAGAGGGTAGTCTGCCGAGTGGGAGGGGTCAAGGACCGAGAGCCCACGGACCGAGAGCCCACGCTAGTGGCCGAGGGCACGCAGTCATGGCAAGGGGAGCGAGTTGCGCCGCTCAGGTGGGAGCCTGTTGCCTACGCGCCCGGGCCATGGGGATCGTCATCCCACCGGGGTTGACATGGCCCGGCGATGGAGTTAGTCCTGGGCGCAGCGAAGACCCAGCCCGAACGGAGGTGAAGCGAGAGACGACCGAGTGACCGAGGCGATCGCGCA
>Ga0307471_100001838_pt1 | contig 11927 bp, 12 predicted proteins | sample atmos_gasesAM3C__2_FD_204566 | JGI IMG/M metagenome (GOLD analysis project Ga0307471, IMG submission 204566) | Hardwood forest soil microbial communities from Morgan-Monroe State Forest, Indiana, United States - atmos_gasesAM3C_515 | ecosystem: Environmental > Terrestrial > Soil > Temperate... | reverse complement strand
GCATGGCGCCCCAGGTAAAGAGGTTGGCGCGGCCATCCAACGCGTCGCCGCTGACTTGTTCGGGCGACATGTAGTACAGAGTCGACGGAGGCTCTCCCGCAGCCACTGCGTCCATGAAACCCTTACTTGATAGCCCGAAGCTGAGAATCTTGACCGTGCCGTCCCAAGTGACCATGATCTTGGCCGGCTCGAGGCTGTAGTGGATAACGTTATGCTGATGCGCGTGATCGAGGCCCTGGCAGACCTGGTTGCTGATGTCGAGCAGGTCCCAGATGGAGAAGCCTTCCTTGCGGGCCAGCATGGTCGCGATGCTGTTGCCCTGGATGTAATCCATGGTGGCGCACAGCTGGCCTTCGATCTCGCCCGCGCCATAGACCAGCGTGATGTTCGAGCAGTCCAGTTCTTTGGTGCTTTCCGCTTCCTTCAGAATGCGCTGGACAAGTTCCTGCGCATGTTCACCGAAGGCGTCCAGACGGAGAGTTTTCAAAGCAACGGTCTGCCCGGATTCGGGGTCGTTGGCTTTGTAGACACAGCCGGACTCGGACTTCGCGAGTTCGCTGAGGATTTCGAAGTGACCGATATTCTTAGACATTTCTCCCTGGCCTCGTGGGGCGAACTCCCGGTGCGTGCGTTTTTTTGAGCCGCACGAACGTGGAGTCTGGGGGATTGGGCAGGCTCAAGAATAGCGCGCTGTGTAAGTGGGTTCGAGTTACGAAAGTACCCGGAAACAAAGGAGAAAGTGGCGGCAACAGGCGCGGTCTTGGCGGCAACAAAAACGACTCCCCAAGGCCTGTTGATGTTGTCTTTTGACTAGGTTTCGGCAACGAGCGGCTGGCTCCCGCTGCTAACCCTTCTTGGCGGCTTTTCGTCTGAAAGACACAGGAGCCTGTATGACCTCACGCGCCATTGTGGTTTCCCTTACCGTTGCTCTCGTAGTGGTCGCTGTGCTGTTCAACCTGCAGGCGTCCCCGGTCCCTGAAAGCGCCTCTGGAGAATATGCCAAGCACTTTGGCGCACTGAACAAGCTGTCGATATCCGTTGCACAGGCGATGCCAGCTGCGCAATATGGGTTTCGCCCACATACTGAGTCGATGGACTTTGGGCAGTTGATGATCCATATCGCGACCACCAACTACCAATTTTGCGCCGGCCTCAAGGATACTGACCCTCCGGCATTACGCTCGCCGAGCGACAAAGATTCCATTGTGAAATTTCTTGGCGACTCCTTCGACTATTGCTCTAGGGTGATCCCCAACCTCACTGCGGAGCAACTCAGTCAAACGCACAATTCGCCGGATGGACGCCTGGCCGGGCGAGAGATCCTGCTCGCTATGTATGTGCACGTTGCGCATCATCGCGGCCAAGCAGAGATCTACTTGCGCGACAAAGGGATTCGGCCCCCTGCTTATATGATCTGAAGGGCTCAGCTATTGGTCATTCAGCCAGGTTTCCACCAGCCTGCGGACCTTGGCGCCCTCGGGACGCCGGCGCACGGCATCAATCACGCTGACACGGGCACGACTCTCGGAACCGCGAAAGCCCAGCCAGTACGGGATATGAATTTCAACCGCGAGGGGTACGACGGTAATCTGCAGGTCGCGCATGCGGAAAAATCCGCGGGCATAAAGGATGCGGCGGAGTTTCGCCACCACCATTTCGATAGCGGCCGCATCGGGCAGTTCAGCGGAGGGGCAGTTCCGGGTCTCAACCGGCATAGTCTCGGTTTCTGCCGGGAGATGCTCGAATTGATAAAGGTCGAGGGTGCCGCTGACGGCGTCGAGCGCGACCAGGCGCTCTTCGGAGATGCCGCGATTCATGATCTGCACCCGGAACAGATGGAAAGGGATATAGAGTTCGGCCACCGAACGAAGCGGGCCAAACGCAGCGTTACGGATGAGGGCGGAGGGGCCGCGCGGCGAAAATTGCAGGACGGCTTCCTCGCGGGTGACGTTCGGTTTCAGACTGCGGATACGGTTCATAAACGGGGCCCCTGGCTGGTGCATTCTTCTATAGGTGACGGGAAAAGGCAAAGCAGAGGGGTCTCCTTAAGAACTTTGAGGACGGCGCCATCCCTCGACAGTGTGCGTGGCTGGAAAAGGCCCGCCGGAGAAAAAATTTTGAAGAACTGTCGATCTGGTCGCTGCCCGTTCGACATATCAGCAGGAGGTTGAGTCAGTTGCAACGTCACGTCCGAAGATGACATTTGTCATCCGGTTTTCGTGACATTGGGCACTGGCCCTGCACGGAAAATGGCCGCACCATGAAGCACGATCGATCGGCGATATCCGAATTCCGAGGCTATCGTCTAATCGATCAGGAAACGGGTCGAATTTCGACGGTAGGGCGGTTGTCGCCGATCATCCTATCGTCTATGCTACTGAACTAACGTTACGGCACTCGGGTCACGTAAAACCCGCGCACCAACCCAGGCTTGACGCGCACTACCTGAATTTCCCGGAGTTCTTATGACCCTTACCACCTTTGTCACCAAGAGCGCCTTTCGTAACAAGCGGCGCAGCATTCTGACCATGCTGAGCATCGCCTTCTCGCTTACGTTGCTGACCTTCATGATGACAGTGTGGCGCCAGTTTTATCTGGACAAAGGCAGCGATCAGTCGACGCAGAGGCTCGTCACCCGGCACCGTGTGTCCCTAACTTTTTCAATGCCGATCTACTACCGGGAAAAAATCCGCCAAGTGCCCGGAGTAGTGGCAGTAGTTCCGACTCAGTGGTTTGGCGGCTTGTACATCGATAACAAGCCGGAGCATTTCTTCGCGCAGTTTGGCACGGATCCGGAAGAACTTTTCAAGGTCTATACCGATTTCAAGATTCCGGCAGACCAGTTGAGCGCATGGCAGCACGATCGCACGGGAGCGGTTGTGGATAGCGCCCTGATGAAGAAGTTCAACTGGAAGGTCGGGGACCGCATTGTGCTCATGGGCACGATCTGGGGCGTCAATCTCGAACTGAATATCCGCGGAGTCTTCACGGCGCCGCAGCAGACCCAGACGGTTTACTTCGATCGCAAATATCTGGAGGAGAGCGTGCCCGCAATGAAAGACCAGACGGGAACATTCGGCATTTTAGCGGCCTCGGCCGCCGATGTTCCCAAGGTTGCAACCGCGGTGGATGACATGTTTCACAACTCACCGCAGCAGACCAAGACCGAGAGCGAGAAGGCGTTTGGCCTGGAGTTTGTGGCCATGCTCGGCAACGTGAAGGCGTTCATCCTCAGTATTTGCGGTGCGGTCGTGTTCGCGACCCTGCTGGTCTCGGCCAATACCATGGCCATGTCAATCCGCGAAAGAACACGTGAAGTTGCGGTTCTGAAGACGCTGGGCTTTACCCGCAGAACTGTGCTGGGCCTGTTTGTAGGCGAGGCAGTCACGGTTTCGGTGATCGGCGGACTGGGAGGCGTACTGGTGGCAGCGGGGGCTTTCTGGCTGATTGCGCATGCCCCGCAGGCGGGCTTTTTCAATAGTTTCAGCGTAACCTGGGCGACAGCGGCGACGGCTCTTGCGGTTGCCGGACTGGTCGGCTTTCTCAGCGCGCTGGTGCCTTCCTATCACGCCTCGCAAGTGAATATTGTGGAGGGCTTGCGCTACATCGGGTAGCGGAGATTGAAACTATGGCGATACCCATCAGCTACAACATCCGCAATCTGAAAATGCGCAAGGGCCTGACGATCATGACGGCGCTCGGCATCGCGCTCACGGTGACGACGGCGGTGTTTTTGATGGCGCTGCTGGCGGGACTGGATCGCGCCTTCGTGACCAGCGGCGATCCGCAAAATGTGCTGGTCCTCCGTAAAGGATCCACCGCGGAATTGTCGGGTGGATTCGATGCGAATTTGTTTCCGACGTTGAAGAACCTGCCCGGCATTGCCAAAGATAGTCATGGCGAGCCGCTAGCCTCGGGCGAGTGGGTGGTCGTGATCGTACTTCCGCGCAAGGATGGAACCGGCGAAGTGAACGTGACGGTGCGCGGCATGATGCCGGACGGGCTCGAACTTCGCCAGCTGCCAAAAGACAAGCCCAAGGTCAAGCTCGTCGAAGGACGCTGGTTCACTCCGGGGCAGCGGGAAGTTGTGGTCAGCCAGTCAATTCACAATCGGTTTTCGCACTCCAATGTCGGCGACACGCTGCAGTTTGGCAAGGGGCCGTGGACGGTCGTGGGGGTGTTTGACGCCGGTGGCAGCGCATACGAATCGGAGGTCTGGGGCGACGTGAACCAGATGTCTTCGGACTTTGACCGACAGGGAGGATTTGCTTCGGCATACCTGCGCGCGAGCGATGCGAATGCCGCGAATGCCCTTAAGAATCTGGTCAGCGATGATCAGCGACTGAAGCTCGAAGGCACCCTGGAGACGGACTATTACGCAAAGCAGACCAGTTCCGGAGGACCGATCCGCGTCGTTGGATACCTGGTTGCGATCATCATGGCGATCGGTTCGAGCTTCGCCGCCATGAACACGATGTATGCCGCGGTGGCGTATCGCAGCCGCGAAATTGCGACACTGCGCGTGATTGGCTTCAGCAGGCCGAGCATCCTGACCTCGTTTGTGTTCGAGTCGCTGCTGTTGTCGTTCCTGGGTGCACTCGTAGGCATCGTGCTGATGCTGCCCTTCAACGGTATGACGACCGGCACTTCTAACGCAGTGACCTTCAGCGAGGTCGTGTTCAGCTTGCGCATGACGCCGACGGTGGTACTGACCGCCATCCTGTTCGGTTTGCTGATGGGGCTAATCGGCGGGTTTGCGCCGGCCTGGCACGCGGCGCGACAGAACATCTTGACGGCGTTGCGCGGATAGATTTCATGGAGGGACGGGCGTCTCGCCTGGCCAGCCTGACGGAATGTACTTTTCATAACGAATATGCCCATGGATACCAAACACGAAGATCTGCAGAGCCTGCGCATCGATCGCTCGCATCGCGATGACTCTGGGGGCGCGCCGCCCGCGTGGGCGCGACGCTACATTCTGGGCGGAATTGCCGTGGTCGTAGTGCTGGGCCTCATCGCCATCGCTTACCGGTTGTTTGCGCCTGCGGCCGCCGAGGTGGAAGTCGTGCGGGCCGCTACCGAAGGCGGTAGCAGCGACGTAGGTGGAGTTGTGCTCTCCGCGGGCGGATACATTGTGGCCCATCACAAGATCAGCGTGAACTCCAAGGTGACCGGGCGCGTGAAGTGGATTGGCGTGGAGAAGGGCGACCGGGTGAAAGAAGGCCAAGTGCTGGTGCGGCTCGAGGACGATGAGTTCCGCGCACAATATTTGCAAGCGCAGGGAACCGTGGAGAACGCGAAGGCGTATCTCATGGAGTTGCAGAATGGTTCCCGGCCGGAAGAAATGCAGCAGGCGCAGCACAACATGGAGGAGGCACGCGCTACCGCGGCGAACGACAAGGTTACGCTCGACCGCACCAAGGAACTGTTCGCCCAAGGCGTCGTCTCCAAACAGGCACTGGATGATGCGACCGCAAAATACGAAGCGGACCAGCATCGCATGAATTCCTTGCAGCAATCCCTGACGCTCTCGAAGATCGGCCCCCGTGCCGAAGAAATTGCGCGCGCCAAGGGTGCGCTGATGCAGGCTGAGGGTGCGGCCGCCTTTGCAAAGTCGCAACTGGAAGCGACGACGATCCGCGCCCCGGTAACGGGAACGATTCTCGAACGGAGAGTGGAGAAAGGCGAGTTGGCCACGTCGCAGTTCGCCAGCACGGCCGAAGGCGGTCCGCAAGGATCGGTGGTTGCCCTCGCCGACTTGAACGATTTGCAGGTGGAGTTGGACATCGCGCAGGGAGACTTCGCGCGCTTGAGCCCTCATCAAAAGGGAATCGTCACGGTAGACGCGTTCCCGAACCTGAAGTGGGACGGCGTGATCGCGGAGATGTCGCCGGAAGCAAACCGGCAAAAAGCCACTGTACAGGTCAAAGTCCAGATTCAGAAGCCGGACGAGCATTTGCGGCCGGACATGAACGCCACCGTGAAGTTTCTGGCCGAGGAGAACAAGAACACGAGCAAGGAACCGGCGGGGGCGTTTGTTCCGAGCACCGCAATACGCGACCGGGACGGCAAGAAAGTTGTGTTCCTTGCTTCCAGTAACAACAAGGCCGTCATGAAAACGGTGCGCATCCTGGAACAGCGCGCCAACGGTTACCTGGTCGATGGCCCCATCAACGGGGAAAACGTGATTACCAGTGCGCCCGAGAATTTGAAAGACGGTCAATCCATCAAAATCAAAGGACAGTCCTCATGAGTACGATGACGCAGGCGAATACGGCGGTCGGCACCAAGGTTGTGCAGGCGCGCAACGTCACCAAGATCTTCAAGCGCGACGCGTTCGAGGTGAAAGCCCTGGACGACGTGTCCATTGACATCGCCAAGGGAGAGTTCCTGGCCCTCATGGGTCCATCCGGGTCGGGAAAGACTACGCTGCTCAACATGATTGCGGCGATCGACCGTCCGACAGCGGGCGAGTTGCTGGTCATGAACGAAAACATTTTTCGCTTCAATGATGCGCAGTCGGCGCGCTGGCGGAACGAGCACGTGGGCTACGTGTTTCAGACGTTCAATCTCATTCCGGTGCTGACGGCGTTTGAGAACGTCGAGATGCCTCTCCTGTTGACCAAGTTATCCACGGCGCAGCGGCGGGATCACGTGATGACAGCGCTGAAGCTGGTCGGATTGGAAGAGCGTGTGCATCATCTTCCCAAGCAGCTCTCGGGTGGACAAGAGCAGCGCGTTGCCATCGCACGCGCGATTGTGAGCGACCCGACCTTGTTGCTGGCGGACGAGCCTACCGGCGATCTGGACAGCCATTCGGCGACCGAAATTTTGGAGATCCTGAAGCGGCTGAACGAAGATTTCAAGAAGACGATCGTGATGGTCACGCACGATCCGCATGCGGCTTCGTATGCGCATTTGTCGCGACATCTGGAGAAAGGCATGTTGCTGCCGCCGGCGTAAGTGGGAAAATTACCCCAACGGAAGCGTCGCTGACAGCTAGCGTTGCGCAACCCTGCAAAGCTTGCCCTCCGAGTCCAGGAATTGCGCCAGCACGAATCCGAACTCCTGCTTGGCGGGGGGCGTGCTGAAATGCACGCCTTTGGCCGTCATCGTCTTGTGAAATTCCTGGATATCGGTAACACCGAAACCCAGCTCCAGTGATCCGGCGCGGTTCTTCGGCGATGCTGGGTGCAAAGCGAGGGTCGTTTCCCCAGTGATGAATTCACTCCAGCCGGGCGACTCGAACTTCAACTGGAGGCCGAGCACGTCGCGATAGAACCCTGACCGCGCGATTCATGTCAGCGACGAACTCAATCACGTAATTAAGCTTCATGGTTTAGCCTCGCTGTGGACGGAGAGCATACCTCAAGAGCCAGAACTATGGCTTAGGAAGAACAGTTTTCGCAGATGGCGTTTTTCCAGCCTCGTTGCCAAGTGACGAATCGCACCCATCCACATGAAGGCAGCGGCGTAACCGGCGAGCACGTCACTGGGCCAGTGCACTCCGAGATAGATCCGTGAGAATCCGATAAGAACGACCAGAACTACTGCGACTGTCCAGACGGCCACGCGCTGCCAAGCCTTCTGCAGTCGCAACGAAAGCATGCCCGCAATCAGCCCGTAGAAACAGAGAGAAATCAACGCATGACCACTGGGGAACGAGTAGGTGGTGGGCCTCGTTCCGAAGAAGGGATCGGGGCGCAGGCGATGGAACGCCAGCTTCAACGTTCCATCCAGAATGCCGGCTCCGGTCATGGTGATCAAGGTTAGCTGAACGTAGTCGCGCGCACCGCGATGCCAGAAAAGCAGGAGCAAGCCGATCGTTCCAAACATGATCACCGGCCAGTTACCCAGGTTCGTGATGATGCCCATGCTGGTGGTGAGCAGAGTAGTAGCGTGCTGGTGGATGTTGGAACGGACGGTGATATCAAACTGCTGGATGCGGCTGGCAAGCATCTCCTCAGCCAGCCACGCGAACAATAGCAGCGACCCGACGGCCAGCCCGAGACTCACCGGGATTACGGCAAGCCATCGCTTGTGGGGCGACCGTTGATGCGCGGCCGGTGCGCGAGTCATGCGCTCAGAGTATCAAAGTGGAGAGTTCAGGGGGTCGGACACGTTGATGTGGCTCCAGGGAGCCACGACAATGGAGGGACGGGCATTTCGCCCGTCCAGTCGCGCGCCCGACTCTCCACGATGACGCAATGGGATACAAAGGTCGAGGCGAACTACATCCGCGGAACGCCGTGACGTCCGGCCGCGGCGTCATTGGCCGGGTCCGAAACCCACTGCCAGGCGCGGCGCCCGTTCTCTTTTATGATCGTGCGCGCCTCGCCATATTCCACAAGGCGGTTCAGCACAGTCGTCACTGACGCGAGCGGATCTTTGTGACGCGAGAGAATCGGCGGAATCTTTTGCTGGATGAGTTCGCACACTTCGCGGGCGCCCAGCGGACGGTTCGCTTCCATCAACACCATGCGGCATGCCTTGGTGAAGCCGGGCTGGCGCCCGTTCGTTTTGCGATCGACCAGTTCGAGCAGTTCTTCGTTGAGGACTTCGTCCCCAAAAAGATTGGCCAGACCTACGATGGTCTGCTTGACAGTGCCGATGCGTTTCATGACATCGGCTCGCTGCCGCATTAACTGCCGCAGTTCTTCGTGTGCTTGGCGGACAACTTCCAGAACGTGGGGATCGTTGCTGCCCGGCATGACCTTAGCCCCATGATTGCTGATCTCGGTGCGCCCCAATTCCATGACATCCATCCTCTGGGTGCTGCGACCCGCAACCTGGGAAACCCCCGAGGCGGAATCACGCACCACCCCTGCTGTTGGATACGATTCAGCCACCCGGTCAGTTCCGTGAATCCTTCCCCGATCACATGCTCGAGTTTTGTGCTACGGGGAGCTAGTCGGAATCCACACCCTGCCGGAATCTGCTGCCTTAGACGAGATCAGTGAAGAAGGGTGAGCACAGTTAGCTGTTTATTTCTAGGAACTTAGCTGACAGCAACAAAGACGGAAAGACCGATGTTATGTCAAGGGATCGCTCTTCGCGCGGATTGGATGATTCGCAATTCTGGATTTGTCTGGTTATGGAGGGACGGGCGTCTCGCCCGTCCAGTCGGCGGCTTGGGACGCGCCCGGGTCTGCCCTCGCTAGTATGCGAATCCGTCCGGCTGGCTCACTGCTCCCACGCGAACGGAAGTGTCGATGAAGTTTCGTCCCGCGGCGAGCGCCTGGCGATCGATTTCGAGTAAGTCCACTTTCTTGATCTTGGTCTCGAGCACGCCCATCGCGGTGGCGGGAGAGAGGCATTCGGTTTCCTCGAGTAAAGCTCCCAGCAGCACGATGTTCGTTACTTTCGTTGAGCCCAGCTTGTCGGCAATCTCCGCCGCCGGAATACAGATGACGCGCGCCTGCGGGATCGCGAAATCCGCCGGCAAAGAGTCACGGTTGTAAAGGATCAGCCCGCCTGGTGAAATCTGCGAGGCAAACTTGCGCAGTGAGATTTCATTCATGGCGATCAATACATCGGGGTGCGAGATCAGCGGTGAGCCGATGCGTTCTTTCGAGAGGCACACGTGACAGTGGGCACTGCCTGAGCGCATTTCTGGTCCGTAGGAAGGCAGCCAGCTGACTTCGAGGCCCTCCCGCATACCCATCTCGGTGAGCAACTGGCCGAGGAGGAGAACGCCCTGCCCACCAAAGCCCGCGATCTTGATGGTGTTGTCGCGGAAGTGGTGCGGATGCGTTGGCAGATTCGTGAGTGTGGCCTCGTCCTTGGCGCTGATTTCGAGCACGTCCGAGACGAGCCGTTGCGGCGGCTGGTTGTTCTGACAGAGTTCCGGCTTGCGGTCGCGGAAAACATTCAAGGGAAATGTGGGAATCAACTTCTCTCCGACCCAACGGCGAGCTTGCACCGGATCCTTGCCCCAGATGGTTGGGCAGGGCGAAAGAATTTCGACAAAAGAAAATCCCAGTCCGTCGCGCTGGTTCTCGAGCGCTTGGCGCACGGCCTTGCGCGCTTTCATGACGTTCTTGTTATCGGACAGCGCAACCCGTTCCACGTATACCGGCGCTTCCAGCGTCGCGAGCAGCTCGGACATGTGCAGGGGATACCCTTCGTTCTCCGGACGGCGTCCCCAAGGCGACGTCGTGCTTTTCTGTCCGACAAGAGTAGTGGGTGCCATCTGGCCGCCCGTCATTCCGTAGATCGCGTTGTTCACGAAAAAGACGGTGATCTTCTCTCCGCGATTGGCGGCGTGAATGATTTCTGCGGTGCCGATGGCCGCGAGGTCTCCGTCACCTTGGTAGGAGATGACGATTTTGTCCGGACACGTACGCTTGATGGCGGTGGCGGCCGCGGGCGCGCGGCCATGCGCGGCCTGCACGTTGCCGACGTCGAAGTAGTAGTACGCGAAGACGGAGCAACCCACCGGGCTGACGAAGATGGTGCGATCCTGTGAGCCAAGGTCTTCAATTGCTTCGGCGATCAGCTTGTGGGCGACGCCATGGCCGCAGCCCGGACAGTAATGCGTCTGATGTTTCAGCTCGTCTTTGCGTTCGTAGACTTGATAGAACACCGGCGACTTGGGGTGCACGATTTCATAGCCGTTGGGCTGGATTTCAAGCTCTTTTATTAGCGCCTTGCGATCCTCTGGCATAGTTGCCTCTCAGCTTGCGGGGCGTCATTTGCCCCAACCGTTCGAATGCACTGCTGGTGTCATCAGCGCGAGCAAGTCGGCGTGAATCTCTTCCAATGAAGGAACGTTGCCGCCGGCGCGCCCGTAAAACTCCACCGGCACCCTGCCGTTCAATGCCAAGCGGACGTCTTCCACCATCTGTCCCGTGCTTAGTTCGACGACCAAGACTTTCTGCACCTTGGCCGCGGCTTTTGCAAGCGCTGGTGAAGGAAACGGGCAGAGCGTGATGGGACGGAACAGTCCAACCCGCAGACCTTGCGAGTGCGCGGCGCCGACCTGGGGAATGTAGAGCGCGGCCGCTTCGGCGATTTCGCTGGCGGGAGTGATGGGATATCCGTAGAAGGAGCGGCATCCGGCCAGGATTGCGCCCTTCACGATGGCGACATTGCCTTTACAGAGCTGGCGCATGACCGCCTCCTGGTTGAACCACGACCGCTTTGCGCGGTGGCGCCATGCGGTAGACGGTGATCGCGCCCGGCTCCGGACAGCAATAGAAGCAGATACCGCATCCGGTACAGTCTTTGCCGACGTAATGCGCAGGGTGAACGCCGTACGCGCTCAACTCCGGCAACAACAGCAGGCATTTCGGCGGGCAGGATTCCACGCACAGCCCGCACCCTTTGCATTCATCCAGATTTACGGCAATATTCCCACGTGCTTGCGTCGGCATAATTACCTCGCAGCCACAGGTTCCTTGGTCTGGGGGCGTTGCAACCACTTGGTTTTTTCACAGTACTCGTAGAGCTGATCGCGAAACCTGGGATGGGCAATCTCGATCAATGCTTTCGCGCGCTCGCGTATGCACTTTCCATGCAAATACGCCACGCCGTATTCGGTCACGACATAGCGGATCAGTCCGCGCGACGTAACAACGCCGGCGCCGGGCTCGAGCAAGGGGGTGATCCGTGAAATCGTCCCGTTCTTTGCGGTCGAGGAGAGCGCGATGATCGGCTTGCCGCCTTTGGAGCGCGAGGCGCCGCGCAGAAAGTCGACCTGTCCCCCGATGCCGCTGTAGAAATACGTCCCGATCGAGTCCGAACAGACCTGGCCGGTCAGGTCCACCTGCAACGCCGAATTGATCGCCACCATCTTGTCATTCCGGGCAATCAGCAGAGGATCGTTGGTGTAGGCCGTCGGGTGAAATTCAAAGATCGGGTTATTGTCGACATACTCGAACAGATTCTTTGTGCCGAGCGCGAAGCCCAGAATGATCTTTCTGGGC
>Ga0307471_100001837_pt1 | contig 11933 bp, 26 predicted proteins | sample atmos_gasesAM3C__2_FD_204566 | JGI IMG/M metagenome (GOLD analysis project Ga0307471, IMG submission 204566) | Hardwood forest soil microbial communities from Morgan-Monroe State Forest, Indiana, United States - atmos_gasesAM3C_515 | ecosystem: Environmental > Terrestrial > Soil > Temperate... | reverse complement strand
GCTCCGGCCCGACGGACGGGGCGGCGATCCCGCCGGGGGTCATGCCTAGGGGCACTTTTGGCCCCTAGGCGGACAAACACCCGGATCCGAACTCGGAAAAGGGGAGCGACGGGGGCCGCGCGGGTACGAGTTGGTTAACGGGACCCCAATTCGTGACCCGTTCCCGGACATCGCCAGGATTCGTCCCCATTCACACCGGGTGGCGGCGGGTCGCCCGCGGTCGCGGCGGTGGGGACACCCGGAGGGGCGCATCAGGGGGCCGTCCGGTTCTTGGGCGGGCGGCCGCGGCGGGGGCCGGCGACGGGGAGCGGCGTCGGCCGCGCGAGGGGGCCGTCGTCGGCCTCGCGCTCCAGGCGGGCGTAGTAGGCGCGCACGGCCCCCGGCCAGACGTAGTACCGGCCGCGGCGGGCGATCGCGGCGATGTGGCCCTGCTCGATGAGCTCCTTGGCGAAGTAGAAGTCGACGCCCATCAGCTCGGCGACCTCCTTGACGCCCAGCAGCCGGAGGTCCTCGTCGCGCTCAGCCACCGCCGGTCTCTTCCTCCCCCAGCTGGGCCAGGAGCGCCCGGGCCAGGGCGCGGGCGTCGTCGTGGCTCATCCAGAGACGGGTCGTCTTGCCGCCCTCGGCGGGAGAGAAGCAGACAAGGACGTGCGCCGCGACGGCTGTGAGCCCGGCCCCGCTCTGCGCCTGCCGCCGGCGGTTGAGGATGCGCGTGTCGCTCAGGTACAAGTGGGTCACGGCCGCGCCTCCGGCGGTGGGTCGGTGGCCTCCCTCCGTGCCAGGCGATCTGCTTCGCGCTCGCAGGCGGCCACGACATCGGCGCCGGCACCCACCCGGCGCAAGATCTCCGCGAAGGACCGTAGTCCGGCCGCCGTCGGCTCGAACGGCGGGGCGACCCGCAAGGATGTGCCCCCTCCCTCCCCGGTCCCGCCGCCCGCGTCCGCGTGGGCGTCCTCCGTCACGCTTTCGATGGCCACCCGGGTGAGCCGCAGGTACTCCAGCAGGAGATCCATCTGACGAAGGGTCGGCATCCCGCCCGAGAAAGAAACGGTGACGTCCTGCCTCCCGGGCACCGCCAACGGGAAACGCAACCAGACATCAGCCACTGTTCTCTCCTGCCGCGCCCGCGTCCCCGAGGGCGAGGGCAGCGTCGGCGAGGGCCCAAGCGCGGTAGCTGGACGTGCAGGCCGGATGGGCACACAACTCGAACTCCTCGCAGACCCGACCGCACGAGTCCTTGATGGCCTGCAACGCACCCCGGTAGCGCTCACACCGCGCCTCGGCGGCCCGCGTGTCGGCGTCGTAGTCCTTGACCAACGCATCGAACCGCCTAGCGAGTTCGTTCCGCTCGGCCTCGGCGGCGGCCAGGGCGGCTTCTGCCGCGAAGGCACGCTCCTGCCAGCCGAGGCACGGATCGGGGTGTCGCCCAGGAGGCCAGTTCTCAGCCATCGTCCCCTCCCGCCGGCGGCGCGGGCTCCTCCGCGCCGAGAGCAGCGCGGGCATGGCGGATCGACGTCTCGACTCTCGCCCACGTCGACCGGGCCCCGTGCGCCTCGCACCGAGTGATCAAGTCCCTCAGCGCCTTCTCCAACGCCGCGCAGCGCGCCGTCAGGCGGGCGAGGTCGGCCCGCAGCCGCGCCTCCTCCGCAACCTGCCCCGCGCTGGCCGCGTTCGCGTGACCGGGGGGCCGTTCTGCGTCGACCACCGCCGCCTCGGCCTGCTCGACTAGGCGCGCGTCCTCATCGGAGACGCCGAGGTCCTGGAGTGCGACCCCGATCGCCTGCGCCAGGCGGCGCACGTCGACGGCCGCGTAGCGCAGGTCCCCTCGCGTCTCCATCCTCTGCACGCCGGCCTGCGACAACCCGGCCGCCCGGGCGAGCTCCTTCTGGGTGTAGCCGCGAGCGGTGCGCAGCGCCCACACCCGCGTCGGATCGATCTTGACCGTCAGCCTCATGCGCCCCTACCTCGCTAGGCCCGCGAACGCGGCCCGCAATTCCGTGCGCACACTGTCGGGCATGTCCGCGTCCTGGAGCATCCGCGCGCAGGCCTCCACCGTCTCGCGCCTGGCCTCCTGTAGGTCGAGCAGCAGGCGGTTCCTCTCCGTACTCAGCCAGAGCATCGTCGCCTCAGCCGCGTCGAGCTTGGCCCGCAGCGTCTCGATCTCGGTCAGCGCGTCGGCCATCGCGGCGGCCCAGTCGTCCAGGGCGGCGCTGAACTGCGATTCGGCGGTCACCCCGGCGCCTCCTCGCCGTCGGCGAATCCGTTCTGGGCCGCCCACACAGCCAACCTGACCCGCCGCCAGCCGGTGCTGCCGACGCCGGGCCGCGCGACTTCGGCCCCCGGGATTCCCGCGCGGTCGGCGAGCTGCTGCACCCAGCGGTTGACCGTCGAGCCCTCGAAGCCCATGCGCTTGCCGATCTCGGCGTTGGAGAGCCCCGCGGCGAGCAGCCGCAGCACGATCCGTTCGCGGGCGCCGGGCCACTCCTCCGGCGGGCACGCTTGGCTGGGGCGCCAGGGGCAGCGGCCCGGCAGATGCGGGGGCGTCCCGCCCATCCGGTCTCCGGTCACCGGCGGCCCCGCAGCGCGGCCAGAACCCAGCCCAGGGCGAGGCCGACGACCACGACGCCGGCGTAGAGGGCGACGGCGGCGCGCCGTTCGGACCGCCGGCCGGTGAGGCTGGCCAGGTAGAAGGCGGCGCGGTCGGCGGAGGTCAGCACCCGTCCCCCAGCTCGCGGGCCTGGCGCACGGCCGTCCCCGCCGCGAGCGGGTCGCGCGAGCCGCGCAGGCGGGTGACCCAGGGCAACGGGGCCGCCTCCGGCGCCGGGCGGGTCGCGCCGCAACGGATGCACCGCCAGGGCGTGCGGGTGGACTTGCCGGGCGGCGGCAGCTCCCACCAGTGCGGCGGACAGACCTGTTCGACGGGGTTCATCCGCACGCCGACCTGCGATAATACCGGGAGCGGAAATGCCCCCGCGTGGCTGTCACCACCGGGGGCCCGACACCACAACGGATGAGGTTGCGATGTCCTTCCAGTCTACGACCGTCGAACCCGCAACCGCGCGCGTCGCCCAGGTGGCCGACGAACTCGCCACGGTTCACGCCTATCTCGCCGGAGTGCTCGACTCCGACGGCTCCGTCTGCATCGCCCACGAGGCGGCGGCTGAGCACCAGAGCGAGCGTTTCGCGTTGCGACTCGGGGTCGGGCAAACACGCACGGACGCGATCCTTCTTTTCGTCGAGACGTTCGGCGGCAAGATGAGCACCCACCGTCCCTCGGCGAAGACGACCTTCCGGCACCGCCAGCCGATGTTCCGGTACATGCGTGAGGGCAAAGCGGCCGCGGCGATCCTGCTGGCCCTCGCTCCCTACATCCGCGTCAAACGGCCGGAACTGGCGATCGCCCGCGAATTCGCCGCAACGATCCGCCCCGACAGCGGGCGACCGCCGGGCACGATCCAGGTCCGGCTTCCGCTCGACGTGATCGAGAAGCGCCGGCTGTTGTGGCATCGGATGCGGGCCTTGCACTCGAACGGGGGCAAGGGTCACGTCCGCCCGAGGCAGATGCGGTTGCTTCACCGGATCGAACGCGCCTAACCCGCTCACCGGCGCTTCCGCCGGATCGGGGTGGTGACCGCGATCGAGGGCGCCTCGGGAATCGGTTTGTCCCCGATCGGCTGGTCCTCGGGCCCGGCCCCGACGACGACGCGGCCGTCCTCGGTGATCCCGTAGGTCTCCGACGCCGCGTCGGCCTCCGCCGCGATCGCCTCGTCGAGCGTGTAGGTCTCGGAAGCGACCTCCTCGGGCGCCGGCTGCACGTCGGCGCAGCGCGCGTGCATCGGCTGGGGCGGGCCGAGCGGCGGCACGTAGAACACGCCGGTCTCGTCGGCGATCAGCTCCCCGCAGTTGGAACACCGCTCGCCGATGAGGGGGCGCATGCGCTCGTCGCGCTCCTTCCCGTTGACGCGCTCGAGCTCGCGGTCCATCGGCCGCGGCGCGCCCGGCTCGTCGAGCAGCGTCTCACTGGCGTCGAGCGTGACGTGCACCGGGTGACCGGAGAACGCCATCAGCGAGCCCATCTCGTCCGGGGTCAGCCGGCTCTTGGGGTAGCGGAGCACGACCTCGACGGCCGGGTCGGTCCCGGCCGCGGACACCACCCGCTTGAGGTGGACGGCGGTCTTGTGCAAGTGCATGCCTCTCTCCTCACAGTTCCGCGTCAGTACGGCGGCCCGTCGGCGTCTGCCTCGTCGCGGTCGTCTTCGCATGGCGCGGGCAGCTCCCACCGCGCGACCGGCTCGGGCTGGTGGCCCAGCGCGAAGGCGCGCGCGGTCGCCTCGGCGCAGGGCGTGATGCAGTAGATCGCGGACCCGCCGAACATCCGGGTCATGACCGGCTGCTCGACGTCGCCGGGGTAGACGTCGACCCGGCAGAGCGCCGTGCCGAACAGGCTCGCCTCGCTGACCTTACCGGCCAACTTGACGTGCCCCATCACTTCGACCACCGCCCATTCGCTGAAGGACTCCCCCTGCTCGCTCACCGGTGCGGACCCGTCTTCGCCCGCAGGGCCGTCGTCTTGGTGGCGATCCAGCCCCTATGGACGTCCTCCGGCTGGTCCTGGCGCGGCAGGATGTAGGTGATGCCGGCGGCGTCGAGCTTGGGCACCAGCGCCAGGACGTCGGCCCACAACGGGCCCGGTGGCCCGACCTCCTCGCCGTCGATCAGCCGTGCCTGTCCTGACGGCTCCTTCGGCGCGACCTCCGGCTGGCCGGCGAACTCGGCCAGCGTGGCGTCGAGCTTGTCGGGGACCTGCTCCTCGGCCGGCGCCGTGGCGGCCGCGGCCGGCGCCTGGGCTTCGGGCTGCTCGGCCGGCGCGTCGCCCTGGTCGCCGAAGAAGATCTCCCGCCCCTGCTCGAGCGGGATCCGCGGCGCGGGCCGCTGGGGCGGGACGGCGGTCCGGTTGCCGTGGCGGTCGGTGAAGACCTCGGTCGTGTCCTCCGGCTCGGAGCCCCCGCGTTCGAGCCAGGTCAGGCCGCACAGGCCGAGCACCGCCCGACGCCGGGCCTGGGTCTCCGCCTTCTTCGTCGCGTTGTCGAAGGCCTCGCCGCGCAGCTTCTGGCCGGCGGCCGTCTCGATCGCGACCGAGCCCGTCGCGTCGGCGAAGCGCGGCCCGATCGAGGCGCGCATCCGCACGCGCCAGGAGCCGTTGACCTCGGACTCGGACAGCAGCTCGGTCGAGATGCCGCGCAGCTGGGCGAGCTGCTCGGTGCCCTCCTTGCGCAGGTAGAGCACGGTCTTGCCGCCCTGGAGCTTCAGGATCTCGAAGGGGCGGGTCAGCGGGTTGAGGCCGAGAGCGCGACAGACCTCGACGAGGAAGTGGACCCGCTGCGTCGCGTCGAGGCGCTCGAGGTTGCCTTCCCCGAGCACGGTCTCCGCGATGCGGCCCATCACCTCGGGCGGCGGCGCCGGGTCGTCGGGCGCGAGCAGGACCGGCAGCGGCGGGCGCTTCTGCGGCGCCGGTCCGCTAGTCCGGGCGAGCTGGGTCTGGGCTCTGGTGGGTGTCACGCTGCTCTCCTCCTGAGTGGTCGGCTGGTCGCGGTCAACATCCGGGGCTCTCGCGCTGCGGCCACGAGTCGTGGAGCGCGGCCCGCAGCTCGGCGGCGGTGCGCGCGGCGTCGAGGCCGCCGTGCTCGATCCGGATCAGGGTGGCGGCAATGTGGGCGCCCAGGCGGGCCCAGGCGCGGTGCGTGGCCAGCTCGCGGGCCTCCAGGGCGGCGACGCGGTCCGTCATGCGACCTTGCCCAGCGCGAGCGGCAGCTGCGCCCGCCCGCGTTCGCGCTCACCCCGGAAGCGCCGGGCGCGCGGGCACGACGCGGAGGCGCGGGCGATCGCGGCGTGCTGCTCCGCCGTGAGCGCCGGCAGCGGCGTCCGCCAGGTCTGCAACCCGTCGTCGTTGGTGCGGTGGAGGTCCCACCCCGCGGCGCGGTAGATCACGCCGCGGTGCTGGCGGGAGTCGCAGTAGGAGAGCAGCCAGCGCACCTCGTAGGGCTCGTCCAGGAACACCGGCGGGCGCGCCAGTAGGTACTCGAAGCCGACGCGCTCGACTAGCCGCCGGAGGGCCTCGCTCGCGAGCGTCGAGCGCCACACGCCGCCGCGGTCGACGTAGCCGGGCAGCCGGTCCGGCCCCCAGCGGACGCCGCCGGTCTGCACGGCCGGATCGAGCCACACCCGGGCGAGGTTGAGCACCTGCCAGCGCGTCACCTCGGTCCGGCCCCGCTCGACGTCCTCGACCGAGCCGTACCAGTCCAAGCACCGGGTCGCCTGCGGCCGACCGACGATCAGGCAACCAACGCGGCCCAGCTCCGCCGCGGTGACGGCCCAGGCCTCCGGGCAGGCGCGCCTCGGCACCGGCGAGCGACGGTAGTGGTGGCGTTCGACGGCGTTCTGGGCCCAGGCGAGCCCCGGTGCGCCGAGGCACTCGACGGCGACTAGAGCGGGTCGCTCGTCGCTCATGCGCGGTCGCCTTGAGGCGTAGACTGCGCGCCGTGGATCCGCCGGTGGCGGTGGCGCTGGCGTCGGCTGTGGTGGCCGTGTTCGCAATCATTGCCTCGCTGCTCACCGCGTGGTCCAACCTGACCAGCCAGCGCGAGATCGCCGATGCCAACCGGCGAGCCCAGCGTGAGCTTCAGGAGCACACGCTCAAGGAACAGGAGCGGATGGCCCTCGACGCCCGCGCGGCGCAGAAGGCCCTGCAGGAGCAGACGCTCGAGTTCCAGAAGAAACTCGCGCAGGAAGCCCGAGAGGCCCAATTCCGGCTGGAAACGCATAAGCAGTTGCTCGCTCGCCGCGAGCGGTACGCCGACGAGTTGCTGGAGCCACTCCGGACCCAGGTCGGCTGGTATAGATCGGTGCACTGGGGCCTGAGGTGGGGAGACGACTCCGCTCTCCAGAAGTGGCGCAACCGCGAGGCGGTGGATGGTGGAGAAGTACGTGAGATCTCGCCGTCGCTGATGACACACCCACGCGTCGAATCGGCGTTCCACCTGTTGAGGCAAGCCGCGGGGCAACTGACGGAAAGCCTCAACACGGCGTTCGCGCAGTGGCCGCCCGCCTCCGAGGACGTCCGCGCCGCGGGGGAAAGGCTGCAGGTGCTGCTGTCGGCGCACAGGGAGCTTGAGGCTGCCGCGGAGCGCTCTATCTTCGACACGTGATGCGGCTCTCACGACCGCTCTCCCACGCCGGGCTTCCCCGCCTTCACCAGGCAGGCTCCGCACAGCTGCGCCCCGTAGATCAGCGCGAGCGGCGGCAAGCGCATCCGGCGCTTCGGCGGGAGCTGGCGCGGGCTCAGGCGGGTCACCTTCGTCTCGCGGATCCCGCACGCCTCGCACCGGCCGGTCATCGCGCGACCGCCGCGCCGAGCCGGTCGAGCAGCTCGTCGAGCGTAAGGCTGATGCTCGTCGCCATCCGGTACATCAGCTCGGGCTCGGGCAGCTCCGCGAGCAGGATGTGCAGCGGCTTGCCGGCGCCGACGAAGTAGCCCGCCTCGAGGTGCGCCGACCGGCCGCACGGCAGCAGGAGCACGCCGGTGTCGGCCCAACTCATCGCGCCCCAGTCGGCGCCGAAGCCCGTGGCCGCGATTGGGCTGCGCAGCAGGAGCTCTCGGAACTGACTCGCCCGCCAGCTCTCCCAGTGGGGATCGATCTCCGACCAGTGGAAGCCGTGGTTGCCGGGCGCGGGGTTCCGGAAGTCGTAGACTTGGTGGCCAGCGCGGCGGAGCCCCTCGACCACGTCCGGCTGGTACGGGTTCCGCCAAGACGACGCGACGTAGATGCGGCTCATCGCGCGACCTCCGCACGCTCGGCCGGGCGCAAGACCGCGCGCCACGTGTTCCAGGTGTAGCCGCTCTCCTCGTCGACGTGGCCGAGAGCCTCGATCGCGATCACCTCGACGCGCAGCGAACCGCCGAGGTGCGGGATCTCGAAGGTGTCGCCCACGCGCACGCGGCGCGAGACCCCGCCGAGGTGGCAGACCGCGCTCCGGTGCCGCGTCATCGGGCGACCGCCGCGCGCTCGTCCCCGGTGCGCTTCTCCGGCGGGATGAAGTCCAGGCCGATCGCGGCGAAGACGTCCTCTTCCTCGGGCGTCTGCAGGGCCGTCGCGCCGCGCCAGATCCGGCCCTCGGCCACGCGCAGCCAGTCGGGCAGCAGCCCGCCCTGGCGGGCTAGTGGATCTGGAAGGCTCTCCCGCAGTGGGGGCAGGTCACCTCGCCCTGGTGCCGCGCGTGCGTCACGACCTCCAGGTTCTCGTCCCGGTTGTCGGTCTTCACCCCGTTGCGGTGGTGGACGACCTCCCAGGCTTCGAGGAAGCGACCGAGGCGCTTCTCGACCACCAGTCGGTGCTGCGGGACGTACCCATCGCGCGTCCGGCGCGGATGATCGGGCGCGTACTCCAGGAGGTACTTGCCCTTCCGCATGACGCGCCGGGGCGCCGGGTAGCGACGGAGCTTCCCCTCGCGGGTTCTGAGCACGCCCGCGCACTTGCGGCTGCACGTCCGCTGCCCGTGGTTGTACTTCCGCTCGAACGCCGCGCCGCAGACCGCGCATGAGGCCTGCTCGTCCTTGCTCGCGACGTGGAAGCCGCGCACGGCGTGCTGGGCGGTCACCGCGCAGCTTCGCGTGCAGTACCGCTGGCGCTTCACCCCGATGAACTCCTTGCCGCAGTTCGCGCAAGGACGCCCGACACGCGCCATCCGGCCCTCCCCGAGTGCTCAACCACTCGGAGAGCATTGTATCCGAGGATGCGTCTAGGCGGCGTGACAATCTGGTGATTGAAGCAGCCACTAGACCCTCTCTTCCGGCGGAACGAACGGGACGCCCAGACGTGCGAAGACGTCGGCTTCTTCCGGCGTGTCGTAGAGCGTCCCGTCCTCGTGCCACACCCGGCCGTCGCGGAACCGGAGGAAGTCGGGGCAAAGCCCGCCCTGCCGGCGCGGCGTGACGAGACGGTGGCTGAACTCGGCCGGCCCCGTCCGGATGCAGTACACGACGCCCCAGCACTCGGCCGGAGGCGAGAAGAGGTCGAGCGGGAAGCCGCCGTAGAGCAGTCTCTTGAACTTCGGGCCGAAGGCGGCATGCCCGTTCACGTCGAGGCGGTGCGCCAGCGTCCAGTCCGCCAGCAGCTCGACGCACCGCGCCGACAGGAGGTCGCGGCTGAGCCCTTCGCCGGGCGCGAACAGATCGGCCTGCATGACCTCGAACCGCGGGACGCAGACGAGCTCGACGTCGCCGACGTCGGCCTTGCGGCGTCTGATCGATCCGGCGATCGCGATCCGCTCGCAGGAATAGCCGACGAGCTCGACCACTTCCAGCGCGAGCTCCTCGGCCTGGGCGAACGGGATGCGGCTCTTCTCGGGCATCAACCGACCCGCTCGGCGCGGAAGCTGAACCGCCAGCGCCCGGCCGCGTCAGCCTCGCTCGCCCACGGACCGCCCCGGCTGACCTGGACCTCGGAGTCGACAGCCACGTGGTCGGCGTCGGCCATCTTCGCGACGCCGACGCCGAGCTGGACCGCGCGCTCGAGGGCGTCGCGGAAGCGCGCCTCGGTGAACTCCGTCGTGGCCACGGCCGACACGGACGGGTAGCGCTTGATCGTGGACGGGGCCGCGCGCCGCCGCCGGGGCATCAGCCGAGCCTCCTGTCGGCGAGCGCGGCCGGCGACCAGAGTTTCCCGTTCACCCACACCCAGCCCTCGGGCGCGAGGACCTCGAGCACGCGGTCCCAGCTCTGCGGCCAGCGCCAGACCTCGGCCTGCACGTTCCCGCCGACCCGACCGAGCAGGTCCATCCAGGTCTTCTGCTCTTCCCGCAGACGACCGTTACGCACCTTGAGCTCGGCGAAGACGAGCCGGACGCCGGCGTCGTGCTCCCGGACGCAGACCAGATCGGGGAAGCCGGGGTTGGACCGACGGGAGTCGTATACGTGGAAGGTCGCCCAGCCGAAGCGGTGGGCCGCCTCGAGCACGGAGGCCTGCCACTCGGCCTCGGACGGCCGGGGCAGCGTCTGGGAGCGGATCACCGCGCGCACGACCAGTGCTGGCGGACCGTCCGCGCGCCCCGTGAGAACATCTCGGCCGCGGCGTCGACGTCGAAGTAGGTTCCCAGCTCGACCTCGCCCCGGTCGTAGAGCACGGCCGGATGCGGCACCCCCTGGCGGGCGGCGAGCGTGTCGGACCAGGCGCCGCGGCCGATCCACTGGAACACGCCGCGTTCCCCGGAGCTGCCGCGCGCCGACGGCCGGAACCGGCTTTCGCACCAGGCCGTCGCCAGCATCCAGCCGGCGTCCGCGCCGTGCGCCGCCGCCCGGTCGATGATCAGCAGGCGCACCGTCTCGGCGTCGGGCTCCTGCGCCTGCGCGTCCACCGGGATCAGCGCCGAGGCGAGCAGCGCCAGGACCAGGACCCCGACCGCGAGGCGCCGGCCGCCCTCCGAGGCGCTCACGACGCGGCCTCGGCCGGCGCCCGGCAGAGCGGGCAGGGTACGAGCCGTTCGGCCGGTCTGAGCTCCCACGGCCGCGGGTGCTCGACGCGCAACCAGCCCGCGCCGTGACACCGGCCGCATGGGCAGCGCGACTGGCCGCAGACCACGCAGACGCCGTCCTCGGTGACGATCGGGAACATCACGACGGCTTCCCCAGGACGACGCGCGCGGCGACGGCATCGTCGTCCAGCCCCTCGCGCAGCACCTTCAGCTCGGTGATTACCAGCTCCGGCAGGTGCACGTCCCGGACGGCCTCGAGCCCACCGACCAGGTCGAGCTTCCCAAGCAGCGCGCGCACCGCGGGCTCCACCGCCTCGAGCGGGATGTTCCCCTGTTCGAGCTCCTCCCGCACCGCGGCGCGCAGCTCCCGGAGCGCGGCCGCCTCCGCGAGGTGCTGGTCCTCCGCGCGCCGCAGCCGCCCGAGCATCTCGGAGACCTCGTCCGGGAGGCTCACGGCGGTCGCCATCGCCGCGTCCACCCTCGCCCAACGGTCCGGCGGTTCGGCCGATCGCCGACGCCCAAGGGTGCCCCGGATCCGGTCGAGCGCGGCGCCCCGGTCGATTCCCTCGGTGGGCGCGGGCAAGGCCGGGCGCTCCGGCGGCTCGAGGGCGCCGCGGGCCAACGCCTCGGCCTCGGCGACACCCGGAGGCGGCTCGGCGCACGGCGGGACGTAGCTCCAGCCGCTGACCGAGCGCAGGTCCGGGAGCAGCTCGCCCCCGTCCTGCACCGCCCGGGTGAGCTCGCCACGAGCGCCGGCCGGGATGCCGCATGCTTCGAGCAGCTCGTCGACCGACGAGACGAACTTCGGCGCGCCCTTCGGGTCGGCCGAGGCGACGTAGTTCAGGACCGCGCGCCGCGACCGCTCGTACGGCAGCGGCCGGAGGAACAGTAGGAACAGCTTGACGCGCTCGTCGCTGAGCTCCTGCGGCACCGCGCCCATCCGGAGCACGGCGAGGACCTCGTCGGCCTGGTCTGCGGTCACGTCGTTCTCCCCTCGCCGCGGCTGACGCGGCGGATCTGCTCGAGTTCGCTCTCGCGCTTGGGGCGGACCGGTGCGGCGCGGCGCCGCTCGGGCGGCGCCCGGATCCGGCCGAGGTTGTTCGCCAGCGCCTTCGGCGTGCAGACGCCCGGGAAGTGCTCCTCGTAGGTCGACTTGAGCCGCGGCACTTCCTCGGGCGTGACCGGCGGCGCCGAGGCGAGCAGCAGCTCGACGACCTGCCTCCAGGTCGCGAGCTCCTTGGGGTTGGCCGGCGCGTAGCCGAAGGCCGTCACCAGCGCGTCGAAGATCGCCTCGCGCCGGTCGGTCACCGGGCGCAGCACGATCGGCTCCGGCGGGCTTCCCCCCTCGCGCGCGCGCGCGTTCGGGGGCCGGCCGGCCCCCGAATCCCATGGCTCATGGCCCATGG
>Ga0307471_100001836_pt1 | contig 11934 bp, 11 predicted proteins | sample atmos_gasesAM3C__2_FD_204566 | JGI IMG/M metagenome (GOLD analysis project Ga0307471, IMG submission 204566) | Hardwood forest soil microbial communities from Morgan-Monroe State Forest, Indiana, United States - atmos_gasesAM3C_515 | ecosystem: Environmental > Terrestrial > Soil > Temperate... | reverse complement strand
GAGGTAGGTCTCGGTCAGCCCCAGGATCGCGTCCCGGGGCGCCATCTTCACGTTGGCGAGCAGGCTCTCTTCGGTTTGCATTCGCTCGGTTGCTGAAAGCGGGTGGCTCAAGAAGTCCTCCAATTATACAATCGCGGGAGGCACCGCGAGCGCCGGAGAAAAGCGATCGGTCGAGTCACACCATGCCCCGGCCCATCCAGTTCCAGTGGAACACGCCGCCGAGTACCATCGATACTACGGTCGCGAGGACCAGCAGGATGATCATGGCAGGTATCGCCGCGATGGCCCATTTGACGAGCAGGACCACCATGGACCAGAACGGGATCTTCACATCGACGACCACGACTTCTCTTGTTTCGCTCATTGGAGGCCTCTTGTTGAAAAATGAAAGGGTACACCGCCATGACTAAGCCGGTCGCAGTGCGCACGCTCCTCGGGGATTACCCGGTCACGCTCGCGCTGAAGAAGGGCGAGGTGAAATCGTCTTCGGTGAGCCTGGAGTTCGCCGACGTGAAGACGCCGAGCACGGCGTTCAAGCGGGTGGTGCGGAACCTCGAGTTCGACTGCGCCGAGCTTGCCATCGTGACCTTCCTCATGGCGAAGGCGCACGGCAAGCCGCTGGTGCTCCTGCCCGCGGTCGTGCTCGCGCGCTTTCAGCACCCCCACATCGTCTACAACATCGAGCGCGGACCGCTCGCGCCGGCCGACCTTGCAGGTCGCCGCGTGGGCACGCGTTCCTACACCGTGACGACCTCGACGTGGCTGCGCGGAATCCTCGCCAACGAGCACGGCGTGGACATCGACCGCGTCAAGTGGATCACCTTCGAGGAAGCCCACGTTGCAGAGTTCCGCGATCCGCCGTCGGTGGAGCGCGCGCCCGAGGGCAAGGAGCTGACTGCGATGCTCCTCGCCGGGGAGATCGACGCGGCGATCCTGCCCGCGGTCCCCACCGACCCGCGTCTCAAGCCGCTCATCCACAATCCGGCGGCGGCGGCCGAGGCCTGGCACAAGAAGTACCGGGCGCTGCAGATCAATCACATGGTGGCCGTGAAAGAATCCCTGTCGAGATCCGAGCCGGAGGCCGTGCGCGAAATCTACCGCCTCCTGGCCGAGAGCAAGAAGATGGCGAAGCTGCCCAAGCCAGGCGAGTTCGACACGCATCCGTTCGGCCTGGAGGCGAACCGGCGCAGCCTGGAAGTCGTCATCGACACCGTCTACCAGCAGCGGATGATTCCGAAGCGCTTTACGGTGGACGAGCTGTTCGACGACGTGACGCGCAAACTCGGCTGACGGAGACGACAACCGATGATCATCGATTGCCACGGCCACTACACCACCGCGCCCAAACAGCTCGAGGAATGGCGCAAGCGCCAGATCGCGGCGCTGGAGGATGCCAAGCACGTCCCGTCGAAAGGCTCGCTCGGGATCAGCGACGACGAGATCCGCGCGAGCCTCGAGGGCGCGCAGCTGAAGCTGCAGCGCGAGCGCGGCACCGACATCACCATCTTCTCGCCGCGCGCGATGGGCATGAGCCATCACATCGGCAACGAGACCACGAGCCGGCACTGGTCGGAGCACTGCAACGAGATGATCCACCGCGTCTGCATGCTCTACCCGGAGAAGTTCGTCGGCGTCTGCCAGCTTCCGCAAAGTCCCGGCGTTTCGCCGAAGAACTGCATCCCGGAGCTGGAGCGCTGCGTGAAAGAGTTCGGATTCATCGGCTGCAACCTGAACCCGGATCCTTCGGGCGGCTACTGGAAGGAGCCGCCGCTCACCGACAAGTGGTGGTATCCGCTCTACGAGAAGATGGTCGAGCTGGAGGTGCCGGCCATGGTCCACGTGAGCGCGTCCTGCAACCCGAGCTTCCACGGGACCGGGGCGCACTACATCAACGGCGATACCACCGCATTCATGCAGTTCATCACCGCAGACCTGTTCCACGACTTCCCGACGCTCAAATTCATCATTCCGCACGGCGGCGGCGCGGTGCCGTACCACTGGGGCCGCTACCGGGGCCTCGCGCAGGACATGAAGCGCCCGCCGCTGAAGGAGCTGCTCATGAACAACGTGTTCTTCGACACCTGCGTCTATCACCAGCCCGGCATCGACCTGCTGCTGAAAGTGATCCCTGCCGACAATATCCTTTTCGCCTCCGAGATGGTCGGTGCGGTGAAGGGCGTTGACCCTGAGACCGGGTTCAACTACGACGACACCAAGCGCTACATCGACAGGATCGACTGGGTGGGCAAGGCCGACAAGGAGAAGATCTTCCAGGGCAACGTGAAGAAGGTGTACCCGCGCTTCGCGAGGACCGCGAAGCGCTGACACCGGGCCGCGGACGCGAACGGCGTGCGCCGGAACCGGCTTGTCGCTTCCCAGCGACATACGGCACGTCAAAAAATAATCAATCGGATCAAAACAGTTCCGCCCGGACTATCGGTATTCGAGAAATATTGCGTCAAATACGCTGGCGCGCCGTGCCCGCCTGATCTATCTTATGCCGCTGTCCTAGACAACCTGGCTGAACGGCCGGGAAGGGGGGTCCCGTGACAAGCTCGCAATTCTGGATGATCTGGCCCGGCAACGCGATGGCGTCCGCGCTGATCCTGTTCGCCATCGCCATGCCGTTCCTGTATGCCGCGCGCAAGGTGGTTCACGAGCTGTTTCGCTCGATCGGACATATGATCGGCGGCCCCTTGCGGCTAGGCGCCCGCTGGCTCTTCGCGACGGCGAGGGACATGAAAGAGCGCAACAAGGCGGTGCTGCTCGCGCACGGGAACGAGGAAGTGGGACAACACATCCAGCGCGAGTTCGAGCGCGTCGGCGCCCTCGTCACGCGCGACCTGGAGGGTTACCCGGCGCTTCAGCGCAAGGTCCTGGACGAGATCACGCGCGTGGAGGAAGACTACAAGAAGTGCGGGGAAGTGCCGCCGCCGCCTCCCGATTGGGTCGAGGCTGTTTCCGGGATCGCGAAGATCAAGTCGGAACACAGCGAGATGGTCAAGAGGATACTCGAGGAGATCAAGCGCTCGGTCGACAGCATCCACGCCAAGGCGCTCGAAGAGTACCGCCGCGCCTATCAGTCCCGCCACAAGATCCTGAACGGCTTCATGCCGTTCTGGCGCTCGCTCGATAAGACCATGGGTCAGGTCGACAAGAAGCTGACGGGCCTGCAGGACACCTCCGCCAGGATCGACGCGCAGATGGAAAAATACGAGCAGATCAACAAGAAGACGGACAAGGCCGAGCACGCGCTGACGGTTTCCGCCTTCACCCAGTTCGCCATATCTGCCCTTGTTCTGATGATCGCGACGGGCGGCGCGCTGATCAACTTCAAGCTGATCGCGCTGCCGATGTCGGAGATGGTCGGCGCGGGCGACTACCTGACGGGCGGGCTGCGCACCTCCGAGGTCGCGGCGCTCGTCATCATCTTCGTCGAAGCGACGATGGGTTTGTTCCTGATGGAGTCCCTGCGTATCACGCATCTCTTCCCGCGCATCGCCAACCTGAACGAGCAGATGCGGAGACGCATGCTGTGGATTTCGCTGACCCTGCTGGTGACGCTGGCCGGAATCGAGGCCGCGCTCGCGCTGATGCGCGACATGCTGATCGCCGACAAGCAGGCGCTGCTCCAGTCTCTGGCGAGCGCGCAGCAGGCGGCGCCGGCCGACCCGCTGCTCGCGCGCATCCCGACGGCCGGACAGATGCTGCTCGGTTTCATCCTGCCCTTTGCTCTCGCTTTCGTCGCGGTCCCTCTCGAATCGTTTATCTATTCGGCGCGTACTGTCGGCGGAGCGGCGCTCGTGATGCTGGTGCGCGTGGTGGCGTTCGTGCTGCGCGTTCTGGGCAATCTCGTGCGGCAGCTGTGCAAGGTGCTGACCACGCTGTACGACGTCACCATCGTGCTGCCGCTCTTGATCGAGCGCGTGGTGAAAGCGACGCGAGGCGGGGCGGCAGGAGCGTCGCGGCCCGCCCGCGGGACCTGATCCGACAAGAGAGGGCGACCATGATCAAACCAATGCTTGTCGCGTCCCTGCTGGCGTCGGCGGCAGTGATGTCGTCCTGCACCGATCAGCGCAGCCACACCCAGGCGGTCTACATGCTGGTGGACACCTCGGGAACCTACGCTCAGGAAGTGCGCAAGGCGCAGGTCATCATCAACTATCTGCTCGGCACCCTGCAGCCGGGGGATTCGCTCGCGGTCGCGCGGGTGAAGAGCCGCAGCTTCAGCGAGAAGGACATCATCGCCAAGGTCACCTTCGACAATCAGCCCTCGCGGGCGAACGTGCAGAAGCGCGCGTTCAAGGACAAGATCGACGCGTTCGTCAAGAGCGTCGGTGGCAGTGCCTATACGGACATCACCGGTGGGCTTATCCAGGGCGCGATGTTCCTGAACGAGACGGGCGCGGGGACGAAGACCATCCTGATCTTCTCTGACATGCAGGAGGAACTCGACAAGGCGACCATCCGCGACTTCCCGATCAAGCTCCAGGACATCCGCGTGGTGGCGCTCAACGTCGTCAAGCTGAAGACCGACAATATCGACCCGCGGCGCTACATTGGGCGGCTGGAAGCCTGGCAGAAGCGGGTCGTAGCGGCCGGCGCTTCGGAGTGGCGCATCGTCAACGACATCGAGCGCCTCGACGCGGTCCTCGGAAGGGGCTAGCGGGTCCTGCCGCGCTGCATTTCTCGGACTACTTCTTGAATTGCGCGCTGGCCTTCTCGAAGGCCTTGCGCATCGCCGCCCAGGCCTCGTCCGCGCCGCGAGTGAGCTCCATCCAGGCGTCGCCCGAGGCCGCCTGCACCTTGCGCAAGTGTTCCTTGGCCTGGTCCTGACGCTGACGGATTGCGACGAGCTGCTTCTCATACTCGGCGCGCATGCCCGCCTGCGCCTCCGCGGCCTGGCTTTCCCACTTCGCCATCTCGGCGTTCCATTGATCGAGCTGGGTCTTCAGCTTCGCGATGTAGTCGTCACGCTTGGTTGCCATGTGAGCTCCTTGACCTGCGTCGGAAGAAAGTTCGGTCCTATATTACTCGCTACAGTCAGACGGGCGCCACCGCCTTACTTGGCGAGCTGCATCGGCAGGATGATCATCTGCATGCCCTGCATGTGCAGGCGGTTTTGCAGAACGAGCGGTGCCTGGTTGTGCAGCAGCCGCGTGAACCAGTTGTCCTTCTCGAAGATAAGCTTGCTCGTGAAGAAGATGGTGTTCGGAAAATCCCGGTCGACCTGTTCGCAAAGGCGCGTGATGTCCTCGATAGGGTCGGTGCCGAACGCCAGGTAGGATTTCGCGGCGAGCCCGTAGCTGTTGCAGAAGTTCACGAAATAGTTGAGCGAGACTTTCGCCTCCTGCCTGAGCAGCCGCAGCGACTCCTCGCCGCCGTAGCTCTGCGAATCGACCGTGCGCGCGTTGATGAAGACGAAGTTCCTGTAGTGGTTCGGAAACATGCGCTGCACCCACAGTAGCGCGTGCAGGCCGCCGCCGCGATGCGAGCCGACGATGAAAGCCGCAGTCGGCGCCTCGGGCTCCAGCTTCGGAGGCTTCACCACGCTTCCGAAGGGCTGCTCCTCGAAAACGGCGTCGAACTTCCTGATGCGCCGCTTGGTTTCCTCGTAATGGCGCTGGATGACGAGGCCGAACACGATCACGAGCGTAGTGATCGCCACCGTGACCCAGCCGCCCTCGGTGAATTTCTCGACGACGGTGACGACGAGGATCCCCAGGGTCATCGTGAATCCGAGCACGGACAAGGCCAGGCGCTTCACCCACCTGGAGTCGGTCTTGCGCGCGCCGACCCAGTAGATGCAAAGCCCGAGCAGCGACATGGAGAAAGTCAGGAACACGTTGATGCTGTAAAGCACCACCAGAAGGTCCACGCTGCCGCGGGTCCAGAGCAGGATCCCGAGCGCGGCGATGCCCATCAGGAGGATGCCGTTCTCCGTCACGAGCCGCGTCGAGAGATAGCGGAACTGGTGCGGTACCCAGGAATCGGCCGCCATGTTGGCGAGCACGGCCGGCCCGCCGAGGAAGCCCGTGTTGGAGGCCACCAGCAGCAGTCCCGCCTCGAAGATGAGCACGGTCGAGAGTGCGACCGCGCCGCTCGTTCCCGCGCCCCAGTTGAAGGTCTCGATGATCGACCCGAACACCACGGCATTGAGCGTCTGACCCTCGACCGGCGTCGACCCCCATAGCAGGTAGAGAAGAATGATCCCGCCCGCGGTGAAGGCGAGCGAGGCCGCCATGTAGAACATCGTGAGCTTGCCGGTCTTGACGCGGGGCTCGGCGAGCGACTGCACGTTGTTCGACACGGCCTCGATCCCGGTATACGTGCCGCCTCCCAGGGAATAGGCCCGCAGGAAAAGCGCCGCAACGAAGACCCAGCCATGCTCCCTGGCGAGGCCCAAGGTCTCGCTCAGCGTCTCCGGGACGAGCTCCGGAACGCGGTCGATGTGAAACAGGATGCCGTAGACGATCAGGAACGTGTGCGTGAGGACGAAGCCGACAAAGATCGGCAGCAGAACGGTGATCGATTCCTTCATTCCGCGCAGATTGAGAACGAGCAGGATCGCGACGATGACGAGCTCGGTGCCGAGCTTGAACTGCCCGGCCGTCGCGGGAAGCATGCTGTAGAGCGCGTCGACTCCGCTCGCTACCGAGATCGCGATGGTGAGCACGTAATCGAGGATGAGAGCCGAGCCCGATACCAGACCCGCGTGCGGGCTGATGAGCTTGGTCGCCACCTTGTAGCCGCCGCCCCCGCTCGGGAACAGCTCGATCACCTGGTTGTAGGCGAGCGAGATGACGAACACCGTGATGGCGGTCGCGAGCGCGAGGTACAGGCCAAGGTGCGCGTGCCCGCCGAGCGCCTTAAAGGCCTCTTCCGGGCCGTAGCAGGACGAGGAGAGGCCGTCGGCCCCCAGTCCGACCCAGGCGAGAAAAGCGATGAGCGCGATGTGCTGGCGCGTTTTCGGGCTGAGCGGATCGAGCGGCGCTCCGAAGATCTTTCGCCGCAGCTTTTCCAGTGTCGTCATCATTGTTGTTCGCGCCGGGCTGTCGGGCCCGGATTTTACGGCCCTTTTATCGCGCAGCCGCCATTCTTTACGCCTTTTTTATCCGATGCAACCTTATAGTCCAGCTTGCGTATCCCCGGGGCAAGGTTGATTTTTATCAACTGGCCATTTCAGCCCCGGCGTGGATCGGGCCAGTTCAGACAGCACGGAGATCGACCATGGACCTGCTTTATTTAGGGCTGATTGCGGCGTTCGTCGCCGTGAGCATTGCGCTGGTGTACGGCTTCGACAAGCTCAAGGAGCGGCCATGAGCTGGATCTATGTTCTGAGCGGCGCGATCGCCGCCGTAATCTTCGTGTATCTCTTCATCGCGCTGCTCTGGCCGGAGAAATTCTGATGACCGCCAACGGATATCTTCAGCTCGCCTTTTACATCGTCGTCCTGATCGCGCTCAGCAAACCGCTCGGCGCGTACATGGCGGACATCTACGAAGGTAAACCGGCCATCCTGAACCAGTTCGGCGCGCCGATCGAGCGCCTGATCTACCGCGTCTGCGGCGTGAACGAGTCGGAGGAGATGCGCTGGGCTCAATACGCCCTGGCGACGCTGTGGTTCACCCTGGTCGGGTTGCTGGCGGTCTACGGGCTGCAGCGGCTGCAGAATCTTCTGCCGCTCGACCCGGCCGGCATGGCGGCGGTGTCGCCGGATTCCTCCTTTAACACGGCGATCAGCTTCGTCACCAACACCAACTGGCAGGGCTACGGCGGCGAGTCCACCATGAGCTATCTCACCCAGATGCTCGCGCTCACGGTGCAGAACTTCGTCTCCGCCGCGCTGGGCATGGCCGTCGTGATCGCGCTGATCCGGGGATTCGCCCGCCAATCGGCGCAGACGATAGGCAATTTCTGGGTGGACCTCACGCGCGGGACGCTGTATATCCTGCTGCCGCTGTCGATCGTTTTCGCGCTCGTGCTCGTCGCGCAGGGCGTGCCGCAGACGCTTTCCGCCTACCAGACCGTGCCGCAGGTGGAATCGGTCGAATACGACAATCCGAAGCTCGACGCTGCCGGCCAGCCGGTGAAGGACGAAAAGGGCAATCCGGTCACCGAGAAAGCCACGCAGAAGGAACAGGTTATCGCCGTAGGTCCGGTGGCGTCGCAGATCGCGATCAAGCAGCTAGGAACCAACGGCGGCGGGTTCTTCAACGCCAACTCGGCGCATCCCTACGAAAATCCGACGCCGGTCTCGAATTTCCTCGAGTTGCTCGCGATTCTGCTCATCCCCGCCGCGCTCTGCTACACCTTCGGCAGGATGGTCGGCGACACGCGCCAGGGCTGGGCAGTTCTCGTCGCCATGACCATCGTTTTCGTCGCGCTGCTCGCGGTCTGCGTCGGCGCGGAGCAGGCGGGCAATCCGGCGCTGGCGAAGCTTGGCGTGGACCAGACCGCGTCCGCCACGCAGGCTGGCGGCAACATGGAAGGCAAGGAGGCGCGCTTCGGCGTCGTGAATTCGGCGCTGTGGGCGACCGCGACGACCGCGGCCTCGAACGGCTCGGTGAACTCGATGCACGACTCGTTTACGCCGCTCGGCGGGCTCGTTCCCCTGTGGATGATCCAGATCGGCGAGGTGATCTACGGCGGCGTAGGGTCCGGCCTCTACGGGATGCTCATGCTGGTGATCGTCGGCGTGTTCGTCGCGGGGCTGATGATCGGTCGGACGCCGGAGTATCTCGGCAAGAAGGTGGAGGCGTTCGAAATCAAGATGGCCTCGATCGCCGTGCTGGTGCCCTTGTTCACCGCTCTATTCGGCACCGCGGTCGGCGTGATGAGCGACGCCGGCCGCGCGGGCGTCGCCAATCCCGCGGCGCACGGTTTTTCGGAAATTCTGTACGCCTTTTCTTCGGCGAGCGGCAATAACGGCAGCGCGTTCGCGGGACTGTCGGCCAACACGCCGTTCTACAACACCGCGCTCGGGGTCGTCATGTTCTTCGCGCGCTACTGGATCATCATCCCGGTTCTCGCGCTCGCCGGCTCCATGGCCGTGAAAAAGAAGGTCCCGGCCGGCGCCGGAACGCTCGAAACGCACACGCCGCTATTCATCTTCTTTCTCATTGGCGTCATCGTCATCATCGGCGCGCTGACTTTCATCCCGGCGCTTGCGCTCGGGCCGATCGTCGAGCACCTCGCGCTGTACGGGGCGAAATAGGTCACGCCGAAAATCGGAGTGAGATCATCATGAGCACCCAAGCCCTTTCGATGATTCCCCTGCCGCCGCGTGCGCTCGTCACGCGCGGGATACTGCGGGACGCCCTGACCGAATCGTTCGCGAAGCTGCTGCCGCAGCAGCAGTGGAGGAATCCGGTGATGTTTGTCGTGTACGTAGGGAGTATCCTCACCACGATCCTCTGGCTTCAGGCGCTCGGCGGGAAGGGCGAGGCTCCGGCGGGATTCATCCTCGCGGTGACACTGTGGCTGTGGTTCACCGTGCTGTTCGCGAATTTCGCCGAAGCGGTCGCCGAGGGCCGCAGCAAAGCGCAGGCTGCCGCCCTCAGGAGCGCCAAGCGCGACACCATGGCGAAAAAACTGGAATCGCCAAAAGCGTCGAAGTGGACTCTGGTCGCCTCGACCGCCTTGAAGAAGGGCGATGTGTTCCGTGTCGAGGCAGGCGACTTCATCCCCGCCGACGGCGACGTTATCGAGGGTGTCGCTTCCGTCGACGAGTCGGCGATCACCGGTGAGTCCGCGCCCGTGATCCGCGAATCGGGCGGCGACTTCTGCTCGGTCACCGGCGGCACCCGCGTGCTGTCGGATTGGCTCATCGTGCGCGTCTGCGTGAACCAGGGTGAGGCCTTCCTCGACCGAATGATCGCCATGGTCGAGAGCGCGCGGCGCCAGAAGACGCCGAACGAGATCGCGCTCACCATCCTGCTCGTAAAGATGACGCTGATCTTCATGTTCGCAACGGTGACTCTTCTTCCGTTCTCGATCTACGCAGTGGACATCGCCAAGACCGGCAATCCGGTGACGATCACGGTCCTGGTCGCCCTGCTGGTCTGCCTGATCCCGACCACCATCGGCGGGCTGCTCTCGGCGATCGGACTGGCGGGCATCGGGCGCATGCTGCGCGCCAATGTCATCGCCACTTCCGGCCGCGCGGTCGAGGCGGCGGGTGACGTGGACGTGCTGCTTCTCGACAAGACGGGCACGATCACGCTCGGGAACCGCCAAGCTTCCAACTTCATCCACGCGCCTGGCGTGGCCGAGCGCGATCTGGCCGACGCCGCTCAGCTCGCATCGCTCGCCGATGAAACTCCGGAAGGTCGCTCGGTGGTGGTGCTGGCGAAACAGAAGTTCAACCTGCGCGAGCGCGACATCAAGTCGCTGGGCGCGACCTTCGTCGCCTTCTCGGCGCATTCGCGCATGAGCGGGGTGAATCTCGAAGGACGCGAAATCCGCAAGGGTGCGTCCGACGCGATCCGCGCCTGGGTCGAATCCAAGGGTGGAACCTTCCCGGGCGAGGTCCTGATGCTGGTCGACAATGTCGCGCGCCGCGGCAGCACGCCTCTGGTGGTCGCCGATTCCTCTGGCCGGAGCACGAGCGTGCTCGGCGTGATCGAGCTGAAGGACATCGTCAAGGGTGGAATCAAGGAACGTTTCGCGCAGTTGCGCCGCATGGGTATCCGCACGGTGATGATCACCGGGGACAACCGGCTCACCGCGGCCGCCATCGCAGCCGAGGCGGGGGTGGACGACTTTCTAGCCGAAGCCACGCCGGAGGCGAAGCTCACGCTTATCCGCGACACGCAGGGCCAGGGACGCCTGGTCGCGATGACGGGCGACGGTACCAACGACGCGCCTGCGCTCGCGCAGGCCGACGTCGCGGTCGCGATGAACACCGGAACACAGGCGGCGAAGGAAGCCGGCAACATGGTGGATCTCGACTCCAATCCGACGAAGCTGATCGAAATCGTCGAGATCGGCAAGCAACTGCTGATGACGCGCGGCTCGCTCACGACGTTCTCTATCGCCAACGACGTCGCGAAGTATTTCGCGATCATTCCGGCGGCGTTCGCCACGACCTACCCGCAGCTCAATGCCCTCAACGTCATGCACCTGGCGACGCCGGGGAGCGCGATCCTGTCGGCGGTGATCTTCAACGCGCTCATCATCATCGCGCTGATCCCGCTCGCCCTGAAGGGCGTGCGCTACCGTCCCGTGGGGGCCGCGGCGGTGCTGCGCGACAACGCGCTGATCTACGGCATCGGAGGAATCATCGTGCCCTTCATCGGCATCAAGCTGATCGACCTGCTCCTCGTTGCCATGGGAATGGCGTAAGCGTTTCCCGGGCAGATCTTTGGAGAGAAACCATGTTCGCTCAATTCAGACCCGCTCTTGTCATGCTGATCCTGATGACCGCGCTGACCGGCGTGATCTACCCTCTGCTGATCACCGCGGTTTCGAAAATCGGCATGCCGGAGCGCGCGAATGGAAGCCTGATCGTGCGCGAAGGCAAACCCGTGGGATCCGCTCTTATCGGGCAGCCGTTCGGCGATCCCAAGCACTTCTGGAGCCGGCCCTCGGGGACTTCGCCCTATCCCTACAACGCCGCTTCTTCGAGTGGCTCGAACCAAGGCCCGACCAATCCTGCGCTCACCGGCGCCGTCGCCGCGCGCGTCAAGGCGCTGCGCGAGGCCGATCCCGGAAATACGGCGCCGGTCCCTTCGGATCTAGTCACCGCCTCGGCAAGCGGCCTCGACCCGCACATCAGCCCTGCGGGCGCCGAGTACCAGGTCGCTCGCGTCGCAAAGGCGCGCGGCGTCGATCCGCAGAAGGTCCGTGCGCTCGTCGCGGCCTCGACCGAAGGCCGCCAGCTCGGATTCCTCGGAGAGCCGCGCGTCAACGTGCTCAAGCTGAATCTTGCAC
>Ga0307471_100001834_pt1 | contig 11935 bp, 17 predicted proteins | sample atmos_gasesAM3C__2_FD_204566 | JGI IMG/M metagenome (GOLD analysis project Ga0307471, IMG submission 204566) | Hardwood forest soil microbial communities from Morgan-Monroe State Forest, Indiana, United States - atmos_gasesAM3C_515 | ecosystem: Environmental > Terrestrial > Soil > Temperate... | reverse complement strand
CAAGTGCTGGCGTTGTCGGCTGCCCTCGAAGACTGGCGCTCGCACGTGAGCGACCTGGAGATCTACCGCGACGCCGCCGACTGCGACGGAAGCCGAGGCATCGGCGACGTGTGCATTCATATGTGGTCGCGCGCTCAGATTTGTGCCGACGAAGGCCTGCCCCCCGATTGCCCGAACGATGGGCGCACCGTCGCTTCGGCCGACGGCGGCGACATCCGCATCGATGTCGCGCTCAGCGGTGATGTGCTTCAGGGTGTCCTGGCGCACGAGCTGGGGCATGCTTTTGGCATCGATTGGCACGCGCCGAGCGGCAGCGGGCAGCTGATGACGAAGCCCCTCGAGATCAACAACGTGACGCCCGCCGACGTGAAGGATTTTTGGAAGGTACGACCATGAACATCACCGAGATCCGCAAGGCGCTCAACGAGTGTGACGACAACGAGCTGTCGATGTTTCTGGAGAAGATCGCCATCGCGCACGTTGTTGGGATGCTTCTCGGCTCACTGGGGCCGAGTCTAGCGCTCGAGGCGGTAAAAAACATCGAGCAGCGCATCGCAGAAGAAGAAGCGAAGGAGAAGATGTCGTGAGAGGAATGAGACGAGTCATTGTAGAAACGCCATACGCCGGCGACATCGAGCGCAACCTCAAGTTCCTTCGCGCTTGTATGCGCGACTGTCTGTTGCGTGGAGAAGCGCCCTTCGCTTCGCATGGGCTTTACACCCAACCGGGCGTCTTGCGCGATGAGATTCCAGAGGAGCGACGCCTCGGGATGGAGGCTGGCTTTGTGTGGCGCCCGGTGGCTGACGCGACCGTCGTCTACACGAACCTCGGCATCAGCCGTGGTATGCAGGCGGGCATCGACAATACGGACGAAGATCGACTCGAAATGCGTCGGCTGCCCGATGACTGGGAGACGAGATGAGATTCGTCATCGACGAGCGTTGGATCGTCTACGCCGAAAACCGCCTGCGCGCGATCCAACTCTTGCGCGAAAGCGGCCGAGCGAAGAGTTGGGCGTCAATTCAACCAGAACGCCTCGAAGACGCCGTCACGAAGCTCGTCGAGAACAAGCGATGAAGGTTCTCGTTTGTGGCGGGCGTATGTACGACGATCGCTCGTGCGTCTTTCGCATCCTCGACGCTCTACACGCCGAGAAGACGATCACGCTCGTGCTACATGGCGTTGCCGATGGAGCCGATATGATGGCCGACGCCTGGGCTTTTGATCGGAAGGTCGAGACGTTGCGCTTTCCAGCATGGCGTTACGCATCGCCGATCGCGCGCAACGACGCGATGCTTCGAGAGGGCAACCCGGGGCTCGTGATCGCCTTCCCGGGCGGCAGCGGAACGGCAGACATGGTGGCGCGGGCCCGAGCGGCCGGCGTCAGAGTGATCCGAGTATCATGAGAGAATACGTCGTATCGGCTTCGTCGGCGCCGCTCGACTTTGAGTTGGCGCGCCTCAAGTTTCAGCTGCTGCTCGCCGCCGCCAACCGAGCGGCTGCCAAAACCGACGGAGGGCTCACGCGGTTGCAGGAGGCGATCGATCGAGTGAACGCCGAACACGAGCAGACGGCGGGCAACGAATCCGCGCGCGTGCAGAATATTTTGGAGGAGCGGTGACCTACGACGCCCGCGCCGCGGGCGCTGAATGCCATCGATGCCCAATGCAGGGCAGGAAGGTGGTACCCCCCGAAGCGCCCCGCGGGAAGCTAAAGCTCATCGTCGTTGGTGAAGGACCGGGCGGCTACGAGGTTCGTCTCGGCAGGCCCTTCGTCGGCCCCAGCGGAAGACTTCTGGATGCTGCTCTTCGAGAGGCTGGCGGCAGCCGACAGAATTGCCATGTGACAAATTCGGTTTTGTGTTTCAACGAAGGCGACGAAGGCTTGCTTGACGCCGCGCTCCCCTGTTGCGCGCCCCGGCTCGCCCGAGAGATCGCTGCGCTTCCGGTATCCGCGCCGATCCTGACGCTCGGCAAGCCCGCCTTCAAGGCGCTCACCGGCAAGTCGGGCCTCATCTCGAAGAAGGCCCCCAAGCGCGGCTTTCTCTGGGAGACGCCCGAGGTCAAAGCCGCGACCGTGAAGGCGGCTGAGAAGAAGCTTGAGAAGCTGCTCGAGAATCAGCGCACGCCGACGGCGATCACGCGCGCGCGCAACTCGTTGGCGTTTGCTTCGACGCGCTTTGCGGTCGCCGGGCGTATCGTGCTGCCGACGGTGCACCCCGCCTTTATCTTGCGGGGGGCCGACATGTGGCTCCCCGTCTTGCGCATCGACATCGGGCGAGCGGTCGCGCTTTCGGATGGCCGCCTTCATGTACATCAGCTCGAAGACACCGGCGCCTTCGTGCGAACGACAAAGCCGTCAGAAGCGAAGCGGCTGCTCAAAGGCTTCTCGAACGAGATCGTCGTCGACATCGAATCAGACGCCCCGGATCCTCTTCGAGCGACCATCACGTGCATCGGCGTCTGCGATGTCAACGACCCTACGAAGATCGTGGTCATGGACCGGAAGGATGAAGATACGCCGTGGGATCTACGGTTTGCCGCCGTCATCGCTGACTTTTTGAAGAAGCGGCGCGTAGTCGGCCACAACCTTGTGCCCTTCGATCGACCGGTGCTCGCGCGCTACGGGCTCCCCTTCGACAAGTTCGTTGACACCCTCGTCGCCCATCGCGCCTACGCGAGCCATCTGCCGCAGTCGCTTGCTTTCGTCGCTTCGATCTACTGCTTCTGCCGCCCGTGGAAGCTCAAGTTCAAGAGCGCCGAAGAGAAGGGCGCCGTCGCCGGCTTCGGCGTTTCGGCTGCCGATCTGGCAGCCTACAACGCGGCCGACGTTCGCCTGAACGCTTTGGCGTGGCGTCGTATGCGGCGCGACGTCGACGCCGAGCGTTCGGTGTTCGAGCGCGACATGCAGCTCGCGGAGCTCTACTCGCGCATGTCGGCGAAGGGGCTCTGCGTCGATACGGCGCGCCAACGGCAGCTCTCGATGAAGCTGAAGCATCGCGCGGCGGCGCTCATCGGCGAGATGCGCCAGCTTCTTGATCGTCGCGGTTTTTCGCCGCGTAAGAACGCGCACATTCAGAAGGCGTTCTTCAAGCAGCTGCGCGTTCCGCTCTGGATGGCGCCTCGTACGAAGAAGACGAATCAGCCGTCGGCCGCCGCGATCTTTCTCGAGCGCATGCGCGAAGACACTTCAACGCGCGCCGGGCGTCTTGCCGATCTGATCATCAGATACCGAAGCGCCAACGACAGCCGCGCGGAATATCTCGACGTCTACGTGCACACCGACGGGCGGGTTCACCCGAGCTGGAAGCAGGTCGAGACGGGGCGCCCAGCGACGCGCGGCCCGAACATCCTCAACATCCCCCGCATGTCCTACTGCGAAGGTTGCGGCGTGAAGCTTATCGACGGCTGCACCCACGGCAAGTGGAAGCCGGTCAAAGTCGATGGTGTCGAAGTGGTCGTCGACGGCAGACCCCAGACTGTCTTCGTCGAATGTAAAAAGAAGCAGCAGCCGGAGCCCGAAGAGCAGCTACGCGACATCTACGTTGCGGCGCCGGGGCATAAGCTCGTCTATTTTGACTTATCTCAAGCGGAGATGAGAATGGCTGCTCATCTCTCCGGCGATCCGGTGTTTATCGAATCGTGCAGCAAAGACATCCACACCGAGAACGCATGCATTCTGTTTCCCGACGGAGCTGAGATGATCCGCTCCGATCCGAAGGGCAAGGGCGCGAAGTTCCGTGAGATGGCGAAGAGCTGCGGCTTCGCAGTGTGCTACGGTGCGGAAGCCGACAAGATTTTCGCGACGCTTCGCTCAAAGGGCTTTGACGTCGATTTGCCGGAGGTTGAAACGATGCTGCGGCATCTTCAGAGCTCCTATCGGGTCTACTACTCGTATGTCGAGCACAACCTCGAGTTGTGCCGTCGGCAGGGGTACATCCGAACGCCGTTCCACGGTCGTATCCGATGGCTCGGACGGTACCCAAAACCGACGACGATCGCCAATTGTCTTGACGCAGAGACCGAAGCGCTTACGGAGCGTGGGTGGGTACCTGGTTTCGAGTTGCGTCCGGGCGACAAGCTGCTGACAAAAAACGCTACGACCGGTGAGCTTGTTTGGGCTCCCGCCGCTCGTCTCTGTTTGTGGCCTGATTATGAGGGGCCCCTTGTCGAATTTCGATCGCGGTCGTTCAACGCTGTTACGACCCCTGATCACCGATGGCTCGTACATGATCGGAAACGAAACGTCGACGAGTGCCAGACGAGCGACTTTCTTGCTGGGGGATTGGGCGGGCATTCTATCCACCGCACCGGGCGCTACGTAGCTTCTGAAAGCGCCGTGTACACTAATGATTTCGTCGAACTTGTTGGATGGGTTGTAACGGACGGCTCGATCTTTCCAAAAATAAAGCGCGTCGTCGTCTACCAGAGCACGCGCGGCAATGCTCGTAAGTGCCGCCAGATCAACGCGCTATTTGAGCGTCTTGCGCCAAAAGCGTACAAGGCCGACACCGGAAACCGAGGGGGGCGCGTATGGATCCTCGGCGCCAAGTCGAACATAAGTCGAGAGCTTTGTCGTCTGTTTCCGGATCGCACCTTGTCGTTCGATTTCCTGTTGACGTTGACCGCCGCTCAGCTCAAGCTCCTGCTCGACACGATGATGCTCGGAGATGGATCGCGCAGCGGGCACAATCGATTCTGCTGTCGCGACAAGGCGCGCGCCGATGTGTTTCAACTGCTCTGCACACTCAACGGGATCGCGACGACTGCGCGCCGACGCGGCCCGACGCGCCCTAAAAAACAATACGCCTCGATCGGCAATCGACCGAAGTCGACGGGGATTTGGATCATCACGTTGCTAGCGCGAGATACCGCGCAGGTGATCGTTCACAAGCAGCGCTACGGCCGGAACGGTAGACGAGTCAATCAGGTGCGGCGCTTCTCAGCTCGCCGCCCCGTATGGTGCCCCGTTGTCGCGAACACCTATTTCGTAGCGCGTCGACGCGGCGACGTTTTCATTACGGGAAACACCCCCATCCAGTCGGGCGTCGCCGACATCATGAACGAACGACGACTCCTACTCGACAAGCGTCGTACGAAGCACGCCGAAGAGATCGTCTACCAATACGACGCATCGATCTTCGAGACCCCCGACGATGAAGTGGCGGACATGGAGCGGATCATCCGCGAGTTGTGGGAGGAGCCGATCGTGATCCCGCACAACGGCTTATCGTACAAGCAGAAGATCGATCTGAAGATTGGCGAAAGGCTAAGTGATTTTTGATGGCGCGCGAATGCAAGATGTCTCAGCTCAGAAAAGGCGAATGCGGGCAGCTCGACGAGCGCGACTTCTACGTCAGAGATCGCGACGACGTCTCGGCGACCGTTGAGTTTCGTGACGGCGAAAAGAAAACGTTCGTCTGGGCGTTGGGCGATCCGACGGTGACGCGAGCATGACCGACCACAAGTTGACCGTCGACGATCTCTCCGACGACCAGCGCATGGTCTACGAGTCGATGCTCGATTGGTGCGGCGAAAATCGCGGTAGCCACTTCGACGGCAGCGACGCTAACCTATTGACGATCGGCGGGCTTGCGGGAACCGGCAAGACGACGCTACTCGGCATCTTTGCTGCGACGACCGATCTTCGAGTCGCCTACGTCTCCTTCACCGGGCGCGCGGCGAGCGTCTTGCAACGCAAGCTGCGCGCCGCCGGCTGCCAGAGCGACGTAACGACGATCCATCGGCTTCTCTATCTGCCGGTCGTCGACACCAAGACGGAGGAGATTCTCGGCTGGAAGAAGCGCACCAAGATGCCCGAATACGACTTGGTGGTGATCGACGAAGCAAGCATGGTCTCCGGCAACATGCTTGATGATCTCCGCGCGCTTGGCAGGCCGATCATGGCGGTCGGCGACCACGGGCAGCTCCCGCCAGTGATGGATTCGGGCGACCTGATGAAAACCCCCGATCTTCGGCTCGAGAAGATCCATCGTCAAGCCTTCGACAACCCCATCATCCAGCTGGCGCACAACGTTCGCTCAGGCGAGCGACTACGAGCCAAACGTTTTGACGATCGCATCACCTTCCGACGGCGCGACGATGCCGCCGCTGTTATCGCGCAGGCGCTCTCGATGACGACGCCGCTCGACGTCGGCATTCTCTGTTGGACGAACAAGATGCGCGTGAAGCTCAACGCCCATGCGCGCAACGCGATGGGATTCAAAGGCTGCCCCAACGAAGGCGAAGTCGTGATGTGCCTCAAGAACGCGCCGCCCATTTACAACGGCATGCGCGGCGTCCTCCGCTCTTCTGGTCGCCTCGACGGCTTCAAAGTCTTCTCGAGCATCGAGTTTCCGGAAGAAGGCTTGTCGGCGGCGCCGACGGAGATGTATGCCGGCCAATTTAACCGCGAGAAGACGATCGGCTCACTCGACGAGCTCAAGGCGCGCGGCGTAGACGTGAGCTCTTTGAAGGCGGCCGGGATGCTCTTCGACTTCGGTTACAGCCTCACGGTTCATCGAAGTCAAGGAAGCTCATTCAAACACGTCGTCTGGTATCTCGATCGCGAAGAGAATCCGTCAAGCCAAGAGTGGGTCAGATTTGCGTACACCGCAATTTCGCGCGCCTCGGAGAGATTGACAATTTTATGTTGAACGTGACGATCAAGATCGAAGCGCCGCAGGGCGAAGGCAAGACAAAGATTGCGGAGGCGCTCGCCGAGTTTCTTGCGGACCGCGGTGTGGCGAGCGCCACCTACGAAGAGATGACGGCGGTGGTGACCGAAGCGACCGAGTCGATTGGGCCGCAAGTCGGTAGCGCGACGATTGCACTGCTTACGCCTGATGATACCGGTGGCGGTCTCACCGCCGACGACCAGCAGCTTCTGCTCGATCGGGAGCGCTCCTTCGGCATCTACGATCCGCATACGCCCGGCGTTGTCTACGACGCCGAGATGGTCGAGATGGCGCGCTGCGAAGACCCCCGCGTCGCCAGTCTTATCGCGCGTCTGCTCGAAGCGTTCTTCGAGGAGCACGAGAATAGGGCATGGAGGCAGGAGCTGACATGATAACGGCGCCGCTTCGATTGTGCGACGATGACGATTGGTGCCCGTGTCCGCCCGAGCCTCCGAACGCGCGCCAACGCATCGTCGAGGCGGTCGTCGTCGCGGGCCTGAGCGCGATTTTGACGGGCGCTATCGAGTGGGTGTACGCGGAGATCAAAGAGCGGAGAAGGAGGAGCGAGTGACGAACGACAAGGTCAACGAGGTTTTGCGCGAGGTGATCACGATCCTATCTGATCACGAGGCGCGTCGGCTCGAAGGCGAAGAGGCGTTCATGCCGTCGAGTCGAGCGGCGCTCGGACACTGCAAGACGATCGCCCAGATCGCGATCGAGATGCCCCCGGAGAGGCTCGAGAAGAAGTTTCGATGGCTCGGCTTCATCCAGGGGGTGCTCTGGGCAGAGGGGATCGTGAGTCTCGACCAGTTGAAACGAGCAAACATGCCGAATGGAGACGCTCATGAGGCGTGACAACCGAGGCGAGCAGACTCATCATGCGAGGATTCATGGTTGACACCAACGTCATTCGCGGTCGACAAGCCGAAGCGATTCAAGCTGCCGTCGAATCTGTCGACGGTCGGCGCCAAATGCCGAAGCAAAAGCCCGGCAAGTCGAAGCAAGATTATTCGACGCCGAAGGTCTTTCTCGACGCCGTCAAGAAGAAGTTCGCCGTCAAGCAATTCGCGTGGGATCTAGCGGCCGTCAAGACGAACGCCGTCAACCGACCGGCCAATAATTACTACGGGCCGGACCACCATACGATCATCTATCGCAATGCGTTGGCGCTCGACTGGACAAAACTGCGCGGCGACCTCTGGCTCAACCCTCCGTTCGCCAACATCGCGCCATGGGCCGAGAAGTGTGCCGCCAGTGCGCCGTATCGAATCGGATTGGGCAGCCGCGAGCGCCGCATCTTTCTGCTCGTTCCGGCGGCCGTCGGCTCCAACTGGTTCGCCCGACACGTCTTCAATAAGGCGCGTGTGCTCCTTCTGAACGGGCGCATCCCCTTCGATGGTTGCGCGGTGAATCCGAAGACCGGCAAAGTCGACGGATACATCAAAGATCTGATTCTAGCCGTCTACGGCGAGAAGCCAGGCGTCGAAGTTTGGCGTTGGGCCGGAGCGCCTCTCAAATAGTCATTTTTTAGCGCGAAGGCAGTCGATTCGTGAAGCTGATGCTCATTCCAATGGTTTTTAGCGGCTGTCTCGCAAGCTACTACCACTCCTACGCCATCGGCGTCATCGGCTTCACGCCGACGGAGCGAGCCGCGATCATCGACGGGGCGCGCCGCTGGGAGGTCGCTTGCGGCGGCAACCTCCGCCTGACGTTCCACGACGATTGCAACTTCAACCACGACAGCGACATCTGCATCCTGCCGAAGCGACTGAAGGATCATCTGGCGGTCACCGATCACCACTACAACATCTTCGACAGCCCGCCGATGGCGATCTACATCGACACCCCCGACTTCACGTGGGTCGACCCCGCCATTTCGCACGTGGCCCAACACGAGCTCGGTCACGCGTTCGGGCTCCACCACACCGGCAGGGGCACCGTCATGTGGCCGTTCAGCGCGACGAATCAAGAGGTTCAAACCGATGCGGCCCAAAACGTGACGTGCGCCGACGTCGCGCAGTACGATGACCTACGCGGCATCCCCCACAACTGCTCGGAGCCCTAGATGATAGCGAAGCTTGTTTGGAGTCGTGAGCTCGACAGAGAGCTCGTCCGCCTGGCGAAACAGCGTCTGTCGATCGACGACATCGGCGCGGGCCTCGCGAAGATCATCGGCGAACCGGTCACGCGCGGACAAGTCAAATCCCGGCTCTATCGCATCCGAGCGATGGGCGTCGTGCTTCCGAATCTGCCGACAGGGTCACATTCGACAGCGTCGCCGTTCCACCGAACGGCAAAAGATGTCGAAGAGCTGTCGTCGGTCGCTCGAGATACGGCGCCGCTCGATGTGTCGAAGACGACACCGTCGCAGGCGCAGCTTCCTGTCGAAGACGCCATCGACAAGATGGCGGAGCGGCTCGTCGCTTTGACTCGGAAAGGCCCAGTCGCATTCGAGGTTGTCTGCGACTCGCTTGACCTGTCGCCGAAAAAAGCACGCGAGCTCATCGACGCGGCGTACGAGCGCGGCTACCGCGTGCAGGTTGACGGCAGCCATGTCGGTACGACGCCCCAAACAGAAGCGCTCGAGGAGCAGACGATCGCCGTCGATCAAGCCGGCAAGGCGCGCTACTTCGCCATAGTCGGAGACATTCATTTTGGCTCCAAGCACCACATGGGGCCCCAGTTTCAAGACTTCTGCCGTATCGCCTACAAGCGTGGCGTACGGCAGTTTCTTCACGTCGGAGACCTGCTCGATGGCGTCTACAGCCATTCGATCTGGGAGCAGAGCGCTCGGGGGTTCGAGGAGCAGACAGCGCTCGCGATTCGCGAGCTGCCCCAATGGCCCGATGCGCAGTGGCACTTCATACAGGGCAACCACGACGAAACGTTCGGTGAGCGATCCGGCTTGGACGCTGGGCGCGCAATCGAGCAGGCCTTCCGCGCCGCCGGTCGGACGGATCTGATTTATCACGGTGCGCGCGGTGCTTATCTTCGTCTGAAGGCCACCGATGAGCGCCGGGGGCTGCTTGTTCATTTGTGGCACCCACGCGATCGGGCGAGCGCGTATGCCAAAAGTTACCGCCAACAGAAGAGGGTAGAGGCCTATCCTCCTGGCGCGAAGCCCGACTGTCTGGCTAGCGGACATTGGCATCAATCCATGTACCTGCCCATCCGGGGTGTACATGCAATCTCCGCTGGCTGTTGGCAGGGCAGCCAATCGAGCTTCGGCAAATCGCTCGCGGGTTCCCCCGACATCGGCTCGTGGATCATTCGCTACGCTATGACGCCGGGTGGAACGGTGCGGCGGTTCGCGCCGGAGTGGCTGGGGTATCAAGAGGTCGAGACGGTAAGAGAGGTCGGATTGGGATGAAAACATCGGCTGCGGATCTACAACGCCTTCTCGGCGAAGCAATTACGTTTCGCTCGCGCGGCTTCTCCGATGTCTCGATCGACTGCCGCGTCGCCGAGAAGATCATCGAAGAGCTGATCGCCGCGCGCGAAGTCATCGCGGCAACGGAGACGCTTTTGAGTCGAGCGGAGGTCAAAGCAGCGGCTATGATGGCTCCTGCGCTCGGCGGCGACATCGGTCGTTTGCGGCAGGCGCTGAAGGATTACAAGGCAAAATGAGCGGCGGTTCGTACAACTACCTTTACCAGCAGATCGACGATCTCGAGCGGACGTGGCCCGAGAATCTCGAGCACATGGCGCGACGGTGCCGCGAATGGGCGCGCTTCCCAGAGCTCAAAAAATACGTCTCGGCCGAGAAGAAGGAGATCCCGGCGACGCTCGAAGACCGCGCGCACATCATGGCGCGCGCGATGATGCTCGAAGCTGCCGCGGCGCGGCTTCGGCGCGCGATCGAAGCTATCAAGCCTCTTGCGGGGGTCATGCACGACATCGAGTGGGTGGCCTCGTGCGACTATGGCGTCGATGCCCTGATGGGGCCGGTAAAAGAATGAAGTCGATCTACGACAGCCGCGGGCGCATCGCGCTCGACTTCGACGGTGTCATTCACGAACACTTGTCGCCGTTCGAGCACCCCGAAAAGATCGCCGACGGCCCGGTAGCGGGCGCCTTCGACTTCATTCGTTCGGCTGTCGCGGCCGGCCGCGAGGTCGTCATTCTGACGGCGCGTATGAACGATCACGCCAGCCGCGATCGAGCGATGACCGACGATGCCATTCGCACGTGGCTCGAGGCGCACGGCTTAGAGGAGGCGATCGTCGACCGGCTCAAAGTTACTCACGAGAAGGTAGGCGCCGACGTCTACATCGACGATCGCGGCTGGCGCTTCGACGGACGCTGGCCAAGCCTCGCTGAGATCGACGCACTTCAACAGTGGAACAGGCGAGCGCCTGGTGGCGGATGCGCAATCAAAACGCGCGCCGGCGTCGGCGACGGCTTCGTTATTTGCGGCTCGCCGGCGACGCATGTCGTCTTCTCGACCGCCGGTCGCCGAAGCTGCTGCGAAGAACACGCGTCAGCCTTTATGAGCGTCGCTGGCTTCCTGGTGCGCCCCATCGAAGACGTCTGCGAAACGTGCGGCGCGATCAACAAGCAGCGCGAGGCTCGGCTCTACTGCTGGTGCGGCAGTAGTGACGGCGTAGAGCGTGTGAAAGTCGACGGCTTGTGGTTTGCCGTTTGCAAGATGCACCACCCGCCACCGCTGGCATCGTTGTGGTGGCGGCTGTATCAGTCGATCGTCGGAAGAATCGTCAGAGTCTTCCGAAAGTCGAAGCAGCTGTCGGCGGTAGAGATCATGGAGCTGACGCGCCAAGTGCGCGAGAAGGCAAAGTCGAGATGACGACGAAGCTTCGAGAGCAGGTTGCTGAATTCCATCGCGTCTTCGGGCATCCGACGGCGGAGCGGCCGACGATTCCGCCCGACGAGCGCGTGAGGTTTCGGCTCCGCTTCATCGTCGAAGAGGCGCTCGAAGCCGTCGAGGCGTGCATAGAGCAGCTGGAAGAAGGTGATTTCGGCGGCAGCTGCAAGCAGCATTTCATTTCCGCAGGCAAAGAGCTTCAACGCATCGTCGACAGAATGCCGCTTGCTGTCGACCTGCCGAAGCTAGTCGATGCCTTCGCCGACATAGACTACGTCGTCGAGGGGGCTCGCCTCGAGTTTGGTGTCGAGGGGGGGCCGATCGCCAACGAGGTTCATCGTGCCAACATGCGGAAGATCGGCGGCCAGCGCGTCAACGAAAAGACGCAAAAGCCGCCGGGATGGCAGCCGCCGGACATCGAAGGGGAGCTCCGCAAG
>Ga0307471_100001833_pt1 | contig 11936 bp, 9 predicted proteins | sample atmos_gasesAM3C__2_FD_204566 | JGI IMG/M metagenome (GOLD analysis project Ga0307471, IMG submission 204566) | Hardwood forest soil microbial communities from Morgan-Monroe State Forest, Indiana, United States - atmos_gasesAM3C_515 | ecosystem: Environmental > Terrestrial > Soil > Temperate... | reverse complement strand
GCTCGTGAGCTTTGTCTCAAAACGCGGCACGAAGCTGCCAGCGTTGCTCCTGGGAACCGGCGAAAAGCCATGCCCTTGGAACTCGCGTACGGAATTTCTTCGAGCTCAACATTCAACGGAAATGAATCAATTGCGTAGTTTCCTCACCGATACGATCGATCTGCAGGCGGAATTTCTTATCGCCCGGTTAGAAAGTGCGCTGCCGAAAATGTTGGCCGAAGCAGCGCCTTCCGATCGAGCCAATGTTCAGGAACAATTTGAACGTCTGACGAGAACCTCACAAGGATGTTACGCCCTCGTCGATTACGTAAATTTCAAGGGAGAAGGCGTCCTGCACACGGAGCGCTACCAAGGCCAGGGCTGGGGTCTGCTTCAAGTCTTGGAAGCCATGCACGGCACTTCTGACGCCGGCGCGGTTGATGAATTCGCGCGCGCGGCCAGAGCAGTGCTAACTCAACGGGTCCAAAACTCTCCAGCCGACCGACACGAAGCGCGATGGTTATCGGGTTGGATTCGGCGCGTAAACAGCTACAATCGCGGCTAATTTTATGCGAATTTCGATGTTGATTCGGTTGGTTTTGCTGGCCGGAGTTGTCTCTTCTGCGAGCGGTCAATTCCACTTGGGACCGAAGCCACGACAGCCGAGTCCTACACCGCCGTCTATGCGCAAAGCGTCCGATCTCATTCGGAGACAGGAACCATTGAAGGTAAATCAATCGTTACTGAAACAGGCAACGCAGGACAATACGCGCATCGTCGTCTCGATCCCAAAGCAGCGGGCTTACCTTATGATCGGGGACCAGGTCGTGGCCGATGGCCCAGTTTCGTCTGGCAGACGCGGACATGAAACGCCGCATGGGCATTTTAACGTCATGGAAAAGGACCCCAATCATCATTCCAGTCTTTACGGCGACTTCGTGGACGGTTCCGGTCGCACAGTACGTGCCGGGGTTAGCGCGCGCAGTGATTCCGCGCCGAGCGGAACGCACTTTGCTGGCGCGTCCATGAAATGGTTCCTTCGCCTGACCGGCGAAGGTGTCGGGATGCACATCGGAATTTTGCCCGGCTACCCCGCCTCGCATGGCTGCATCCGCGAATCCGTCGATGGGGCAAAATTGCTTTACGATTACGCGAAAGTTGGCACGTCTGTAGACGTGGGCGACTTTTAGACGTTTGTCATGTCGAGGCGAAGTCGAGATATCTCTGGAATTGGCATGATTGTGCACCATCCGAAGTAAGTACGAGATTCCTCCACTTCGGTCGGAATGACAGAGAATGCAGCGCAAAGCTGTTACATACCGACGATTAATCTCCGCCGTAGCAATTCCAACGCAGTTTGTGTAGCGATTTGCTTAAAAGTCTCACGGTCAGTTGGAAAAAAAAATTTCTTCGCGATCGTTTTGCCCGAGGCGGCGAGAGCAACATAAACAGTTCCAACAGGCTTCTCCGGCGAACCACCGCTCGGTCCTGCAACGCCGGTCGTGGCGAGTGCATAATCGGACCTTGCACACGCGCGAGCATGTTCGGCCAGCGCACGCGCGACTTGTTCGCTCACGGCACCGTGCTTCTCGATCAGTAGCGGGTCGACATCCAGCATGTCGATCTTTGCCTGGTTTGCGTAACAAACATAACCGGCTGGAAAAACGGCGGATGCGCCAGGCACGTTTGTGATGCGATTGGCAAGCAATCCTCCTGTGCAGGATTCTGCAACCGCGACCGTTTGGTTGCGCTGCACCAAAAGTTTTACAACCACTTGCTCCAGAGTTTCGTCCGTAACAGAAAACACCGAGCATCCAAGGGTCGATTTGATAATCGCGTCTGCCTGTTCGATGGCGTTTGCTTTCCCGACAATGCGCACGTCGACTTCGCCCGGACGCGCGCAGTACCCGAGCTCGATTCCCGGAACCGCAAGCACGCGGTCACCGATCGCCTCCTCGACGAGCGACTCGCCTTTATCGGCAACCTTGTAGAGGCGCCGCTCGATAAAAGCCGAAGCTGGGACGATTGAGCGCAGAATCGGCATCGCAAAGGCCCGAAACATCGGCTGAAGCTCGCGCGGAGGCCCGGGCAACAGAAAAAGATGCGGAGACTGAATCCGGGGATTGATATTCGCCCGCAAATAAAGGCCGGGCGCGCTGCCATTTTGGTTCGCCAGGACCTCCGCGCCTGCGGGAACGTCCGCCTGCCGCGCGATACCAGAAGTCCATTTGATTCCACGCACTTGAAGTCTTTGCCGGAGCGAAGCCAGCAAGTCCGGAGACTTTTGGAGCTCTAACCCCAGTAGCTCGACAACCATCTCGCGTGTTATGTCGTCGCTGGTTGGACCAAGACCACCGGTCACAAAAAGAATCTCACAGCTTGGAAATAGTTCGGCTAACGTGTGCCGAATCGCCTCAGTGTCGCCGACCGTACGTCGTTCCTCGATGCGCAAACCCAAGGGGAAAATCTCGCGCGCGATGAATGCAAGGTGCGCGTCCTGCACATCTCCAAGCAAAAGCTCCGTGCCGGTGTTGAGAAGGGTAACGGGCATGACGAAAAGTAAAGCGTTAAAAAGTTACAATGTTACAACGGAAGAGCTTTTACCGTTTTAACTTTGTAACCCTTTTAACTTCTTAACTTCGGCCGAAGCCCATCAGGCCGCGGTCTTATCCTGTTTCTTGCGAATGAGAGGGAGCTTTTTGCCTTCCACTACGGCCCGATTGATTGTGACCTCGGCAATATCTTCGCGACTCGGCACCTCGTACATGATATCGAGCATGATCCGCTCGAGCATGGAACGCAACGCGCGCGCGCCCGTTCCTTTCGTGACCGCCTGGGCCGCCAACGCGCGCAACGCATCCTTGGTGACTGCTAAACGCACACCCTCCATTGAGAAAAGCTTCGTGTACTGTTTCACCATCGCGTTTTTTGTCTCGGTCAAAATCGCTACCATTTCGTCCTCGGTCAGCGCATCGAGCGAGCTGACAACCGGCAATCGTCCGATGAATTCGGGAATCATTCCGAAAGCGAGCAGATCTTCCGGTTCCACATGGCGGACAGCTTGTTTTCGCAACGCCTCCTCAACTTCCAGCGTGGGACTGCCGAACCCCATTACTTTTTGGCCGATGCGTTTTTGAATAATTTTATCGAGACCGACGAATGCACCGCCGCAAATGAACAGAATTTTCTCGGTATTAACCTGGATGTACTCCTGATGTGGATGCTTGCGTCCACCCTGAGGCGGAACATTGCACGTGCTGCCCTCCAAAATCTTCAACAGAGCCTGCTGCACTCCTTCGCCGGAGACATCGCGAGTAATGCTTACGTTGTCAGTTTTCCGGCCGATCTTGTCGATCTCGTCGATGTAAACGATCCCGATCTCCGCTCGTTTCACATCGTAATCCGCATTCTGCAGCAGTCGCAGAATAATGTTTTCCACGTCTTCGCCAACATATCCGGCTTCGGTCAGCGTCGTCGCGTCGGCTATGCAAAACGGTACATCGAGAATCCGCGCGAGGGTTTTGGCTAGCAACGTTTTGCCAGAGCCGGTAGGGCCGATTAATAAAATGTTGCTTTTCTCAATCTCAACATCAGCAAACGGATCCGGCTGAAACGCGGCGGAAGCATCGGCTGGTTGGGAAGCTTGCGATACCCGCTTGTAGTGGTTGTGGACAGCCACCGATAACGTTTTCTTCGCGGTGTCCTGGCCGACGACATACTGATCAAGGGCCCGACGGATTTCCGCCGGCTTGGGCACACGAATATTGGAGGACTGACGCCGGGCATCCTCGTTGAGTTCCTTATCGAGGATGCTTTTGCAAACGTTTATACAACTATCGCAGATATAGACGCCTGGTCCGGCGATCAATTTGCGAACCTCCGCGTGGCTTTTGCCACAAAACGAGCACATGGTGAGGTTGGAAGCGCGGGCCATATTTTTTGAGAAGCTCTCTTATCCTCCGAGTTTGCGCGGCAGAGCGGTTTCAGCCACTTCTACCGACCGATCTCCGGAAGGAGGAGTCGCCCCATCAAGTAGCTTCGCCTCCTTGCGAGACTTGATCACTTCATCCACCAGACCGTACGCTTTCGCTTCCTGGGCGGACATATAGTAATCACGATCCGAATCGGTCCGCACCTGTTCCTCGGATTTACCCGTGTGCTGTGCGATGATTTTGATCAGGCGCTTTTTCAGCTTGAACATGTAATCGACTTGACGCTCCACGTCGCTCGCCGCGCCCTGCGCGCCTCCGGAAACCTGATGGATCATAATATCGGAATTTGGGAGCGCGAAACGCTTACCCTTTGTTCCTGCACAGAGCAGGACCGCAGCCATGCTCGCGGCCATTCCGAGGCAATACGTAGTCACATCGCACGTGAGAAACTGCATCGTATCATAAACCGCAAGGCCGGCAGTTACTGAGCCGCCAGGCGAATTGATATAGATATTGATGTCCTTCTTCGAATCCTCCATTTGCAAAAACAGCAACTGCGCAATGACAAGATTAGCAATGTGATCGTCCATCGGCGTCCCGATGAAAACGATGCGATCCTTGAGTAGTCGCGAATAAATGTCGTAGCTGCGCTCGCCCCGGCCAGTCTGCTCCACGACCATCGGAATCAGCACCTGGGAAAGATTTTCGTTCGATACACTCATGATTTTTCTTCTTTAACGGCGGGTTCTTGCGCTGCCTCGACGCTAACATTCGCCTTAAGGAAATCAAGAGTCTTACCCAGCAGTATCTGTTCCGCGAATGCGTCCAGACCATCGTGTTCCTGCAGTTCCTTGCGCATTTTTTCCATGGGAATATTGTATCGCGCCGCTTCCTCACGAAGCCGCGCGTTGATGTCGTCCCGCGAAACCTGGATGTTTTCGCGCTCCGCAATCCGATGCAGAATGAAGTTGGTCTTCAACCGGTGAGCCGAAAGCCCTGCGGCGGTCTCAATGAGCTCCTTCTCCTTGTCCTTTAACATTTCATCAGGAACACCGCGTTCCCGGTTTCGTTGCACCAGCTCTGCCAAAATTCGACGCGTTTCACTTTTCAATAGGGCAGGCGGCAACTCGAACTGAATCCGGTCGTGCAGATATTTCACGACCTGCCCCTCTTTCGCTCGCTCGCGTTCATGCTTCTTTTCATGCGCAAGATCGTGTTCGATGACTTGGCGCAGATCGGCAAGCGTCTTTCCAGGAATCAATTTCGCCGCAAACGCATCATCCAAAGCCGGCAATACTTTCTGCTTAATCTCACGGACAGTGACATTGTAATTTGCTTCTTTTCCTGCCAGTTCCTTCACCGGAAAATCCACTGCGAGATCGACGGTTATCGTGCGCGTCTCGCCCGGCTTTTGCCCTAGCATTTGCTCGCAAAATTTCGGCAGGAAATTATCGGATGCGAGGTGCAACCAGAATTTTTTACCGCCTTGAAGATTTTTGCTCGCCTGGGGCGCAATTTCACTAATTGGCTTGCCATCGCTGGATCCCTCAAAGTCGATGACGGCGAAGTCGCCCATCTCCAGTCCCCGCTCCGGAACGTCGACGAAATCGGCCGATTGATCGCGCAGGCGCTCGATTGCCACATCGACCTCCGACTCGGAAACGTTCGTCTCTGGCAGCTGCACTGGAATATTCTTGTATTCGGGCAATTCAAATTCCGGAGCAGTAACAACCGTTGCGCGGAACCGCATCGACTTGTCCTCGCCAAGCTGGACGTCTTCGATATTGGCCAGCGAAGCGACGCGCAACTGTTCTTGCTCGATCGCTTCATGATAACTCTTGGAAACGAGCTTCTTGGTTAATTCATCCTGAATTTCCTTGCGAAATCTCCTCTCAATGACCGCGCGCGGCGCTTTACCTGGCCGGTAACCCGGAATTTTGGCGAAACGGGCGAAGCTGTTGGCGATCGCGTCCCATTCTTTGGACACTTCCTCCGGGGGCACTTCAATTTGCAGCGTAGAGACGGACCCCGGCTGCTTTTCCACTTCGACCTTCATAAACTCACTGTAACGGCGCTCTGCAGGCGCCGCAAAACTTGCCCAAACTCGGTTTGGCGCGACCGCTGGGCGCTCCGCTTCACGGTTTCGTAAATCGAGTGAGCTGCGTGAGGGTGCACCGCCATTGTCCATTGAGCCTCACAAAAAAATCTGTCGCACGCTCGTGCGCACTGAACTCTTGTCCCATAAATTTGCCTTTCGTCCGAGTCAATGCGGTCACCACTGCGCTGTCCCCGTAGATACGCACCCGCATGTTATCGGACTCCATCATCTCGTGAGTTAGAGTGCCTGACCTGATCACTTCAAGAAAGCGCTCCTTATCAATGATTCCTCCATCGGCATTGATGATGATCCACTCATCGGCGACGAGTCGCTCGATTGCTCCCGGATCATTTTTGATGATCGCCTCCGCAAATTGCTCTTCGAGCTTCAGAAGTTCTTCTTCCATTCTCCTAAATTCTTTCGTGTGTTTAGTGGACTCTCCTCCCTTTAACGTAAACCGAGTGCGTTTGCTGAACTCCGAACCAATACGCAAGCTCCCGGTAATCCTCACATTCGAATATTGAGAAGTTCGCCAGTTTACCGGATTCGAGCGAGCCAATCTGATCGCCCCGGCCTAACGAATATGCCGGATTGATCGTCGATGCGGCGATAGCCTCTGCCGGCGACATCTTCATTTGTGTGCACGCAAGCGATAAAATCATTGGCATGCTCGGCGTTGGCGAGGAGCCGGGATTGAAATCAGTCGCGATGACGACCGCGAGACCTGCCTCGATCATTTCTCGCGCCCGCGGATAATGCGTCGATCCAAGCGCATAGACCGAGCCGGGTAACAATACCGGTTGCACGCCCCCAGATTTCAATGCCGCGATCCCCTGTACGTCGGTTTTTTCCAGGTGGTCTGCCGTTGTTGCTTTCAATTCGCCCGCCAATTTTGCCGCGCCTGAATTACTGAGCTGATCAGCGTGAATGCGCAGTTTCAATCCAAGCTTTTTCGCCGCGCTAAGGATCCGCCTCGATTGTTCGATATCGAAGTAACCGCTCTCGCAAAATACGTCGCAAAATTCGGCAAGACCGTCCGAAGTCACTCGCGACAGCATCTCGTTAACGACGAGATCGACGTATTCATCGGCGAGTATTTTGCGCGGTACCGCGTGTGCGCCGAGGAACGTCGGCACAATTTCCAACAGCGTCTCCTGATTGAGGCGCCTCGTCACGCGCAAGATTTTCAGTTCGTCTTCGACGCTCAGACCGTATCCCGATTTTGACTCCACAGTTGTCGTTCCGCAGCGCAGGAACCAGTCTGCATGCTTTTTTGCTTGGATAAGAAGGTCGGCTTCGCTCGCTGCTCGCGTCTTTTCAACGGTTGACCAAATTCCGCCGCCGGCCTTCGCGATTTGCTCGTAAGTGTCGCCGTGTGCACGCCGCTCGAAATCGTCCAGCCGGTTTCCGGCAAAAACCAAATGCGTGTGCGCGTCGACAAAACCGGGGAGAACGACTTTCCCGCGTGCATCGAAAACTTCCACATCGCCTGTCTTTTTCTCTATCTCAGTACTGGGACCGACGATGTCGACCCTGTCGTCGTGAATCAGCATTCCGCCATCGGGAATGATTGCCAACTCGGACAGTTCGCGTCCCGCGCGTGACCGCTTCGGACCGCTTAACGTGACGAGTTGCGACGCATGGAGAACGGCCAACGAGCGCATAATTCGCTTCTCCTGTAACGGCGGTCTGTGACCGCCGCAAATGTTCGAGGGCACGCTGACGGCACGCCCGGTCGCGCCCTACCCAAGCTTGCTTTCCACAAGCTGGCTGATCTCTTTGAACTGCGTCTCCGAATGCGCGCTGGCCTTTCGCATCCTGTCGGCAAGCTCCGCCTTGAACTTTTGGTCCTTCAGCTGCGCTAGATTGATTCTGACGTTCAGCGCCGCACCTTCGATGCACGCGCGAGTGGCTAACGCGCCGACACCGACATCGGAAACCGAGGCCGGATTTCCTTTTTCGGCCATTTCGGCGAGCAATGCGTAAGATTTCGACGCCGTCTCCATGACCTTCAGCGGCACTTCCGCGGCATATTTCGTCGCCTCCTCGATCGCAGCCGCGCGCGCAGCTTTCTCTTCAGTCGACTCTTTTGGCAAGGCGAACCCATCCATTACTTTGTTGAATGCCGCTGTATCTTCATCCACCAGCGCGAGCAATTCATCTTTGAGTTGTTGCGCTTTCACTGCCCAATTGCTGAAATACTCGAGCTTGTCATCCCACCCGCGTTTTCCTGCGGACAGATTCGCAACCATTCCGCCTAACGAGGCGCCTAGCGCGCCCATTAATGCTGCAACCGAACCGCCGCCCGGCGCAGGCGAATCGCTGAGGGTTTCATTGCAAAATTCGCGCAGATTCATCTTTGCCAGGGACCTTTTTGGCTCAGCAGATTCGATTTTGAATTCAATCACCTTTTCTTTTGGATCGAAAGGTTTCAGTTCGCTCAAGCCCATTGAGCGAATGGCGATGTCGATCAATTCTTCATCGGACACGCCTTCCGACCATTTTTGTCTGCGCAAGAAATATCGCCCGGCATCAACGAGACATTTCTTCGGAACCATGCCTACAATCTCCGAACCGGTCACGCGCAGACCACGCCTGGCCGCCGATTCGAAACATGCATCGAACGCCGCGTGTAACGGCGTTTCTTCGATATTAGTCAGGTTCATTGAGACTTGTGCAATCCCGTATTCCTTCACAAACCAACCAATTGCCTTGACGTGCTTCAACATCCCGGGAATCCGGATCGGTTCGCCATTCGCATCCAGCACTGGTTTTCCCGATAGCGTTCCATCTTCGGTCTTTACCCTCCCCTGGTCTCGCACATCAAACGCAACCGAGTTTGCGCGCCGCACTGATTTCGTGTTCAGATTCACATTGTAAGCGACAAGAAAATCACGGACACCAATTACAGTTGCCCCTGATTTTTCGTTGAATACTTCGGGCCCAAAATCTGGTTTCCATTCGGGTTGTTTGATTTTCTCGAAGAACCCTTCGTATTCGCCCGCGCGAATTACGGACAAATTCGAGCGCGATTCATTTTTTGCCGCTTTTTCATAGAGATATACAGGTATTTTCAATTCATCGCCGACACGCTGTCCCAGGCGATTTGCACACGCGATTGCTTCGTCCCAGCTCACGTTGCTCACGGGAATGAACGGGCAAACATCGGTCGCGCCCATGCGCGGGTGTGCCCCCTTCTGCTTACGCATATCGATTAACTCCGCCGCTTTCTTAATAGCGCGAAATGCCGCTTCCACCGCTGCATCAGGACTGCCGACGAACGTCACCACGGTGCGGTTGGTGCTCGCGCCAGGATCGACGTCCAACAGCGAAACGCCATCTACCGATTCAATCGCATCGCTGATCTGTCGAATAATGTTTTGATCGCGGCCTTCCGAAAAATTCGGCACGCATTCGATCAACTTTTGCATGGCTCCAAAGTCAGCTGGCAGCTCTTCCTGTAACGGTGGTATGCGACCGTCGCAAATTTTTCGCACCTGGAACCCGCACGTTAGAAGCCATCTTTCAATTGTAGCCGCGTCGCTGTGTCGAGGCTCCCTGAGTTGTTGCTCACGGCAGCACGGCGACACAGCGCCGTGGCTACAACGAATGGCTTAGCCGGATGAAACGCTATTGATTCGGCGATATGAAGACGTCCTTGTGCGGAAACTTTTCGAACAAGGATGCTGGCCTGCCGAAATTCGTTGCCAAAACATCAACCGGATTGCTGGCGATCCACGCAGAAAGATCAATCGCCTCGTAAATTCCGGTGTTAAAACCGATCAGCATCCCAAACCCAGATTGATCAAGCGACTCCTGACCAGTCGGGAGCAGTCAGCAGCGTCTGTGGTAGCCACGGCGGAGCTGCCTGCCGCGGCAGATGTCACTGGTGTTTTAGTGAACGCCTCGATGCAGCGAGTTGGCTACAACGTTTGCGAGAACCTTTTTCTAGTACAATCCCAACGCCTCCACGGTCGGCTCGTCAATTGCTCCAGTAACAATCAGTCCCTGGTCACGCTGGAAATTAGCAAGAGCCGCTCGCGTTTCCACGCTTAGCGACCCGGTTACTGGCCCGAAGTAATAACCTGCGTCTTGCAACGCGCCTTGAACGTTCACAATCACTTGATCAGGTAGCAGATTACCATAGGTGTAGATTGGTCCATCGTAATCGTAATAGCTGTTAAGCGGATCATAACCGTAAGCTGGGTACCAATAGCTCGCGTCCAGGAAATAATATCCGCCGGTGACCAAAACGATGTTGTTACAATGCTGCCGCCACCAATCGCGATTATGCCATCCTTGCCAATTACGACGGAGCGCATCGGAATAGCTGAACCGATTCCTTCCGGTTTGGCGATCCCTCTTGACCTTGTGCTGCTTGAAATCACGATTCGCCGAATCACGGGCGATCGGTTGCACATCGCCATTTCGTGCGCTGCGTGGGGGGTCGATTGTCTCCAAGCCTTCCGAAATCTCTCGCTTCACCAATACCTGGTTGGTGGGCTTTAGATCGTCAGTTCTGACCACGCGTTGATCGTCCGGTATCGATAGCGGCGTTTGCACAATTCCGCTTTGTGACAACAGGTTGCCGGTTTGTTCCACATTGTCGGTTGGCGCGCGCTGTTGAATCCTCATTGCCGCCAGCCTGGGACTCAATTGCCGGGTGAGCGGTGGATAATTCGGCCGAAGATTGGTGGGAGGCTGACTTTGGACTTGAGCTGGGAGCGTGCCGATTGGGCGTTGGCCAATGTTTGCCGGTCCCCGCGGAACATACGGCAAATTTGAATTGTTGGGACGCACGTTACTCCCTCGAACACCATTACTCGGTGCGACACGAGGACCGGCCTGCGGTGCGGGTCCGTTCGTTTGCCCTCTGCTAGTGCAAATCCCCATTGCTATGACCGCGACTAAACAAAGCGCCTGGAATCTAGATAGCTTCATTAAGTTCCTCTGCCAATTAAACATCATAAATGTCCTTTTGTTGCAAGCTTCGACTGGAACGGTTTCAAAGCTATTCAGGCACGGGTCAAATTATTTGATCCACCGCAAGTCAAGAACGAGTGCGCTTTACGAGGTTCGCGGGCTCCGGAATAACGGTGGCCGGAAGAACCCAGGTGGCAGGTTGCAATCTGTAGTCTGAACCTTACAATCTAAGGTTCTGTAGTGGGGTCTTAGCTCAGTTGGTAGAGCGCCTCAATGGCATTGAGGAGGTCACGGGTTCGAATCCCGTAGGCTCCACTCCTGGAAATAGGAGCGATCAGCAATTTCGGGGCAGATTCGGGACAACAATTCGGATTTCAAATTGCGGCATTGCTCGCTCGGGCCACGTCGATAGGAATGCTTACTCCGCTCGCGTTGCCTGGATTTTTCGCGGGCCTCTTCCCACGACCAAGGGGCGCGCACCGTAACTTGTCGGATGCGTGGCAGAAATTGCCATTACGGGGGAGGAGTAGCATGCAATCGTGAACTTGGGCAGCGGCTTAAATGCGGGGAAACATAGGTGCCGAAATTGACGTGATCCAAGCCGGCCCTGCCTGCCCAAACTCACGCTCCGAATCGCTAAAAGTAAAATTACAAGTGTTTACCTTTGGGTCGACCGGATTCGAGCCCCGTACGCTCCGTTCTGTGTATTTGAGAGCATTCTGAGATTTCTCAACAAATTCGCAACAGATTTCGTGCTTAACGGCATGACCATGGAAGTGTAGTAATCGCGGAAACGCCGCTCGAATACTCGCTATGCTTAGGTTCGCATGTCCAACCTGCGGTCAACACATCTCCGCGACACGCGCCCAAATCGGCATAACAGCTCGGTGCCCAAACTGCAATGCCGCGGTCACCGTTCCGAAGACCTCTACGTTACTTGACCCAGCACCAGCGCCGCTTGTTAGGTTCGCATGTCCAAGCTGCGGTCAACATCTCTCCGCGAC
>Ga0307471_100001832_pt1 | contig 11939 bp, 8 predicted proteins | sample atmos_gasesAM3C__2_FD_204566 | JGI IMG/M metagenome (GOLD analysis project Ga0307471, IMG submission 204566) | Hardwood forest soil microbial communities from Morgan-Monroe State Forest, Indiana, United States - atmos_gasesAM3C_515 | ecosystem: Environmental > Terrestrial > Soil > Temperate... | reverse complement strand
GAACGCTTTTCTTCCGGGAGCGGTCTCTCGGTTCCGCTCTCACCGCGAGTTCCAGAGTAACAATCGGCTCCGTTCGAAACTGTCCGTTACGGCACAGTCGTTACCTACGAGGCTCTGTACAATCTTTGGCAGAGCTGCCCAGTAGAATTTTCGGAGATCGCTGCATCGCCTCGCGTCTCAGGCCGAAGTGATCGGCACAACGATCGGTTAGCCCGTTCTAGAACCAATCGCTGCCGCGTCGCCTCGCTAGGCCAATTCGCAATAGGAGAGGCGGTCCACTCCAAGGGTTCCGACTCTCCGTTGCGTTCCCGCCGCAGACCAGTAGCCTCCTTGGAACGACGGAGTTCTTTGTTCGGGAGGGTTTTTTGAAAGTCCCATTGGACGACGCTATGAGCAGCCGGCTGAAGCCGCTTTGCTCACGCGACAATCACATGATGACCTACGAATCGAGGTCTTCGCGATCGAACGCCAAGAACCAGGCCTCCGACCACTGTGGTTTTATAGGTTGCAGCGTGCGCTACCACTCCTCCGGGGGATATTACACTCTCGTCGGAATGCCCGACCATGCTAATTCTGTCGACGAGCCTGGCATCAATCTCCTGCAGTGCCCGAATCACCGCCGTTGGCTATGCCGACGGCACACTGTCGATGGGCAGGGAACTGTTCGCTGGTGTTGCAGCGTCGAAGGCTGCGACTACCGTTATCAAGCTAAAGCAAAAGCAACCAAACGGGGACCTGCAAGAGATATTGGGATAACAACAACCGATTCCGCCTCTTAGGGACGGGAAGGAGCCAAAGGACCTATGCATATGACAAACCATGAAGTGAACGGCATCTCAGTCGTCGCACTAGACGGCCGTATCGTACTTGGAGAAGAGAGCAATTCCTTGCGGGAGAAGCTCAAAAGCCTGGTCGCCGAGGGAAAGAAGAAAATTGTCCTGAACGTCGACAAAGTCAAATATATCGACAGTGCTGGACTGGGAACCCTGATCTCTGGCCACATCAGCGCACAAAAACAGGGCGCCACTCTACGGCTCTGTAATCTCGGCAGCAAGTTCCACGAAATGCTGCAGATCACCAGGCTGGTGACCGTATTCGATGTCTACGATACCGAAGCAGCGGCCATCAGCAGTTTTTAAAACAATTCGAAGTCTTTGGCGTTCCACAACGTAGAAGTATCGTTCGAGATCCTTTGCGCTCCAGTCTCTTACTGGCGCGACTTGGGCGAGGCGACGGCCCGGCCTGGCCGCAAGCATTGCGAAACAAGTTTCAGGCTCTTGCAATTCCATCACAGGTAATGGCGTTTGGCGCTGTTTCCTATTGCCACCAGGAAAATAGCGCTCTTGCCCTCTGCGTGGGGACTAAAGAACCGAATCACATCGTCGTCAAAAAAGGTGAGTCCGGTGGCGCCCAGTCGCTGCGCGTAAGCTGCTAGGTATAACTTGCCGCCTAGAATGCCCGCTTCCAATTGTGCCGCGCGATACCCGCGATTGCCAAACCGCTGCAAAATGGGCCACAAGTTCGCAAGAAAGAATATGTCGACAGCGGCGTCAGCCGCCAACTCCTGCTGCAGTCCTAAATAGCCCGCTTCGGCGCGGACATTTCCAAGCTTCAGGCATTCCAGAACCGCGCGTTCGCGATCGAAGGCGTACGCTCCGGGATGGAGGCCATCGACTGCGTGGACCATCAGGTACAGGTCATTCAGCTGAGTTCCGATTGGATCCAGGAAATCTGCTGGCACGCCGCGGGTAGCTCGGTCCAGCATGGTCGAAAGCTGATCGAATCCAATCGGGCTGTGATCAAACTTACGACTTGAACCACGCCTCTGAATGACTTGCTCAATGGAGTCACGAGGCATCTCTGCATCGGACAGCGGCCGAAGTGGAATCAAAGTCCCCGCGCGCGTGACAGGGCTGGTCACTAGGGTGCCAGCCCGCCATTTGCCCACTTCCTCAGCGGAATTCAGGGAAGACACGGCATGCATCTCTCTCATCAGTGGATAGTCAACTTCTCGGCGGGAGAGCGGGACTGTCTCCAGACCGAGAGGTGCCAAGTCGGCAGGAGATGGACCAGGGAGACCAGGCACGTAGCCAAGTGCCACCAGTGAAAACGTGACCTCACGTTGCGGATCGACATCGATCAGGCCATTAACGTTTGCATCCACGAAACCGCATAACAGCTTGGATGGTAGGCCAAGTGCCGTCCCAACTGCCAAGAGGTTCGCCAGTAATGTGCCATTGTCCCAACCGAAATGGCGGTACGCGCGAGCCTGATATTTCCAGGCATTGCGCCAGTAGGTGCACGTGCAAAGGATGATCAGCGGAGCATGAGCGGCTGCCGGTTCACCTTCTGTGGCTTCGACCACGAGGTGTCGGTAGTCTCCCGCGCGCAGCTTGCGTAAGCCGAATTCGGCTGGCGCGAAATGATAGACCCCAGCGGGTAGGTTCCCTAGATCACCGCAAACCAGATAGAGCTCGACTTCGTAGAGCGCCCCGGTGCAAGCCGCAGCGCGAAAGTAAATCTCGCCCGCAGGACCTTTTCTCGTGCGCGTGATGCCTGCCGAGAGATACAAAAGCTGCGCGATTGCTTCGACATCTGGCATCGCATTGGACCGCGCCGGGACGCACTCAGCAATGGCGGAGAGCGCAGCCACTGCGGTTTGGCGAACTTCTGCCGGCAAGGGCAAGACTTCCAGAGTCGGATAGACCTTGAAAGGCAAAGGCCGATTTGCCCAGTCCAGGAAATGAGGAGTACTCCTAATGCTGTCGTAAGAGTGCTTGGTGGTTGCGTGATAAGTCCAAGCGGCTTCGGGATTAGAGTTGTCGGTCATTCAAAGTGATTCCTTCACGGGCTCGAAGCGCACGGATGGGACAAGCACAAGGCTACGACAATGTCGTGGAGTTCGTCGCCCCACTCTGATCTTTTGCACTAAGCCGCAAACTGTCGCAGATGATCATCAATGTGGTGACAGCTATAACGTGTGCGTCCAATCTTCGACGTCTGCACAATTATGGAGCGAACGTAGTTGGGGGGCACCACCACAGCCGCATCCCCCTCACTCAACCAGAACATGAGCCGTGCCGTTCGACCCCATCTGAAGAGACCTTAGTTCGATCCCTTCGCCGCCCGCGCCAACTCTCTCCACGTGGTCAGCTTGATGTGCTGCGCTTCCAGCAGCCCGCGAAATTCCGGGCTGGTGAAGAACTCGAAATCGCGTTGGCGCCAGGCCGCACCCCAGGTATCCCTTTCTCGCGTGGCCGCTTTCATCTCGTCATCGGCCGTCGCCACGTGAATCACGAACTCCGTCACGCCAGGTTGCAGACTCCCCAGCGCCGCCTTGTAGAACTCCGCCCATTTGTCCGCCGGAACCGACGGCGAGATCGTAACGGTGTGATCCAGAACGATGTCGTCGCGAGTCAGGCTGGACTCTAGGTACGGACTGCCCGCAAACCAATCGCGCGTAACGAAGGCGGGCAACTTGTAGTCATGCGCAACACGAAGGAACGTCTCAAACAGATCCTTGCCGTTGAGGATCAAACGATATTGATGCGAGTCCAGATGCGTCGGCCGAATCCCCATCGCCAAGGCGCGTTCGACCTGTGCTCGCAGCTCGCGCTCCGCATCTTTCGGATCAATGTGCGCAGTCGGCGACCAATCGTGATGAAAATAACCATTCGGATCGACCAGGCTCGGGACTTGATCTCTCGGCGCCACCGGTCCCCAGCGATAGTAGACGCGCTCGCTGGTCAGCGTGAGGTGCAGGCCAAAATCAATCTCCGGATGAGATTTTGCATAGTCCGCAATTTCCGGAAACCACGGGCACGGCACCATGATGCTGGCCGAATTGACCAGTCCGCTGTCGAGAGCTTTGATGGTCGCGGCATTCACCGAGTGCGTCATGCCAACGTCATCGGCGTGAACGATAACAATCTTTGCGTCCGGCGCAAATCCGAGTTTCTCCGTCATGGACTTGCTGGCGCCCTGTGCTCGACACACGGGCGAAGCGACGATCAGGATTAACAACAACATTGCCAATACGCTTCGATTCTTCGACATCGATCTCCCTTTGCATTCCAGGAAAGTCTCCTCCTTATAACACGTGAGCTGGAATGTCCGCCCCGTCAGAAAAAATGTCCTCCGCTGGGGGTGAACGGATGTATGCTCTGCCGCAAACGGGGACCCTGAAGAAAATCCTATGCGTTGTGCGGCCGGGTTTGAAATGTTCCGGGCTGCACGGAGTGGGTGGCTTCCTTGCCGAGGGGAACGTCGCCTCAACGGAGCGAAGGGGTGAATTATGTCCAGGTTCGACGGAATCTCTAATAGCAGAATTATCTTCTGGCTCGGAACCTTCATTGCGGCGTTTCTGATCTGCGCAACGGACTCGTTCGCGCAGATTGGAACGGGCACGATCACAGGGATCGTTTACGATGCGAGCGGAGCCGTACTTCCGGATGCGGAAGTCACGGTGACCAATGTCGATCGCAACACGCCACACCTCACTCGAACGACCAGCAGCGGCGATTATACGGTGACCGCGCTGGAGCCGGGGCACTATTCGGTCACTGTGCAGCACGCCAGCTTCAGCACGGCCACCGTCCCCGCGTTTGCCCTGGAAGTCGATCAGAAGGCGCGCGTCGATGTCACCATGAAGCTCGGTCAGGTATCGGAGTCCGTCGTCGCCACCAGCGAGGCGCCGCTCCTATCCACGGAATCGAGTACCGTCGGTCAGGTTATCGACAACAAGCGAGTGGTCGATCTGCCGTTGAATGGCCGTAGTTTTCTGGACCTTGCCACGCTGGGACCAGGCGTCACCTTCACCAAGGACTCCAACACCGCGTTCCAGGAGGTTCGCGACGTCGGCAGGCGTGTGACCGACCAATATTCCGTGGGAGGCGCAAGAGCGCAGGACACCAACTTCCTGTTGAACGGCGCCACCGACACTTCACCCGACTTCAATACCGTAGCCGCGATCCCTTCGATCGATGAAATCCAGGAATTCAAGGTGCAGACGAATTCCTATACCGCCGAATACGGCCGCGGCGCCGCGCAAATCAACGCCGTTACCAAGGGCGGCACCAACGAATTTCACGGCACCGTCTACGACTTCCTGCGAAACAGCGCGCTGGATGCGAAGGATTTCTTCACCGACATCAATTCGGGAACTCCCGACGGTCCCAAGCCGCCGTTCAAGCGCAATCAGTTCGGCGCGACCGCCGGCGGGAAAATCGTCAAGAACAAGCTGTTCTATTTCGGCGCCTACGAAGGCTTGCGCGATCGCACCAACGCCTCCCAGACCGCAACTGTGCCGATGCCCAACGTGAAGAACGGCGACTTCTCCGACTACGGCACGCCGATTTACATGCCGCACATCACGAATCCCGACGGCTCCGCCGCGTTTCGCGCGAACAATACGCTTCCTGCCGGATGCTTCAATCCCGATCCAAACACCGACGTGCAGTGGACGAACAACGTGATTCCACAGCAATGCTGGAACGCGGCGACGGCTGCCTTTCTGGCGTCGACTTATGTGCCCACACCCAACAAGCCGGGATTGGTGAGCAACTTCGCCGCAGTCGTCGGCATACCAACGAACTACGATCAGGTTGCCGGCCGCATCGACTACATCCTGAGGCCCAATATGAATTTGTGGGGCCGGTACTCCTGGGGCCGCGAAGACGTTGTGAACAACAACGTGATCCCCGTGCGAAATCTCACCGAGGCGGTGAAGACCCAGACGTTTACGCTGCATCATGCGTGGACCATAGGCCCCAACATGGTCAACGAGGCCAAGGTCAATTGGGTCCGCGCGCGTGCCAGCCGCGTGGGACCGTTGGCCGGCAAGACGAATGTCTCCGCTGAGTTGGGTATCGCCGGCGCTTCTCCGGACCCCATCGATTTCGGCACACCGAGCTTTGTTGGGTCAGGTGACGATTTTGAGGATCTCGGCGAGGACGCGTTCGGTCATCCGCTGCAAAAGATCCAGGCGACCTACGAGTACGGTGATGATTGGTCGTTGATCAAAGGGCGGCACGTGATCAAGGCGGGCGTCGATTTTCGTCACGAAAATCTGAACCTGCTTTCCCATAACATCGCGCGTGCGTCGTTCACCAATCCCGCAGTCGCGACCGCTTCGGTGCCTGACGCGTTGGGCAATACCGTTGGCGGGCTTTCGCTGGCGTCGATGCTCTTGGGCATCAGCAACGATTCGGAAGTCGCCAGCGGAGACTCACATGTGCATCTGTTCCGTTGGACGCAGGCCTACTACGTGCAGGATGACTTCAAGATCGCGCGCAATCTGACGCTGAATTTTGGATTGCGCTACGAAGTTGCTCCTTATTGGCACGATCAGAAGGATGCGATGGTGAACGTGGACCTGAGCGGGGCCACGCCAGTTGTCGTACGGCCTGGCTCCGGCGATCCGTACGCAGGCTTCCCGGCAGTTCAGTTCGACACGGACCCCAATTCTCCGACCTACCTGCCTTTCGTGCGCGACAATCGCTTGGGCCACAACCTAGTGTTCACGGACAAGACGAACTTCTCGCCGCGCTTTGGTTTCGCTTGGAGCCCGGGCTTCGGCCATAACAAGACCGTCATTCGCGGCGGAGCGGGCATGTTCTATTCACCGATGAACGCGGACCCGTGGTTTGATTTCGCGCGTAACGCCCCGCGGGCGGCGAAATTCATTCGCAAGGGTCAATTTTCGGTTGTCGATCAGATCTTTTCCGACACCGCCCAGACGATCATTCAACCCTCGATGTTCATCGTCGAACCCCACCTGAAAACTCCGCGCGTTCAGCAATGGAGTTTGGGTATACAGCACGAATTGATTCCCAACTTGATCGTCGAACTCGCGTATGTTGGGTCGGCATCCACGCACCTGCCGCACCTGACCGACCAGAATCAGCCGTTCCCGGCGATGCAGGGCGACACGGTCTTGCAACCGGTAACCTACTTGGACCCGAAGTACCTGTCGCTCGGTTCGTTCTTCAACGTCTTCGAGAACGCTACCTCGGCGAACTACAACTCGTTGCAGGCGAAAGTCGAAAAGCGATTCTCGAAAGGATTCAGTTTCCTGAGCTCGTTTACGTGGTCGAAGACGTTGGACACAGCTTCTTCGACACGTGACGGCGGATTCGGACAGGCCACCCCGCACATCTATGATCTGAAGCTGGACTACGGCCCATCGGTGTTCGACGCCAAATACAATTGGGTCAACAGCGCGCTCTACGAATTGCCGTTCGGACGAGGCAAACGCTGGGGCTCGAATTGGTCCGGACCGCTCGACAAGGCTCTTGGCGGCTGGCAGATCGGTGGAATCGCGGTAGCGCGCACCGGCTTGCCCGCGTCCTGCCTGAACGCCAGCGACGATGCGGTGAACAAGGTGGTCTTCGAGCAGGACTTCTGCGACATCGTGGGCAATCCCAACAGCGGACCGCGGTCGCTCCTGAACTGGTGGAACGCGTCGGCGATTGCGTTTCCAACGTCGCAGGAAGTGTTCGGCAACGGTGGCCGTGGTGTGCTGCGAGGGCCGAAATTTGTCAGCTTCGACTTCAGCTCCCTCAAGACCACCAGCATCACAGAAAGGCTCAGGCTTCAGTTCCGCTTCGAGGCCTTCAACCTCTTCAACCACCCGATCTTCTCAATGCCGAATCCTTTCCAGGATCAGGCGCCGGACCCGGGAACTCCGTCCACCTTCGGACAATTCAACACCATCAACAGCACGGCAGCGAGCAATCGGCAGTTGCAGGTCGCGCTCAAGCTGATCTGGTAACCAGGATCGATTTGTGGGGCTGCGGTACTCACCGCAGCCCCGCGAGTCGAAGGAGAAACCCATCGCACGAGAAAAATCACGCCGCCAATTTCTTGGTTCTGCAGGAGCTGCGGCCCTGGCTTCTGCTTCGGGACTCCTTGGAGCGGCCGCGCCTCTAACGGCATTTACGCATTCGGATTCGCCGGCTGGCGCCGAAACCAGATCAAATCGCATTGTCGACATGCACATTCATTTCGACGAGAAGAACTCCAATTACATCGAAGACTTCCTGAAGATTTCCGATCGCCTCAACCTGACGGCGCTGATGCATACTCCCTTCGCCAACCGTAAGGTGACGGCCGACGCGGCAAAGAAACATCCCGTGCAAATCGTTCCATCCGGCTACGTCGATCTGGATGCACCCGACGTGGTCAAGCAGGTTCAGGAGCTGCACGCGATGGGCTACCGCGGCTTGGGCGAGCTGGAGTTCGTTAAGAGGCCCTACAACGACCCGTCATATTTTCCCGTGTACGAATTGGCGAACGAATACGGCTGGATCGTAATGTTTCACACCGGAATCGTCCTCCGTGAGAAATTCGCCGAGCCGGAAAATGTCGCGTCCGGACGAATGCGCCCGATTCATCTCGAAGAAATCGCCCGGCGCTTTCCAAAAATCACCGTGCTCGGCGCCCACTGCGGAAATCCCGAATATGAGTGGGCTGCCGAAATCGCGCGCTGGAACTCGAACGTATTTTTCGATCTTAGCGGTTCGAGCCTGACCAAAATGAAAGACCGTCTGGCCAGGTTCAAAGAAGTTTTCTGGTGGTCGGGTGGCGGTGAATCCGAAGTGAAAACTCCGGACAACGACACCAGCGCATTCGTGAAACTAGTCTTCGGCTCGGACGCAGGCCTGGAGGGAATCGATCGCGTCATCAGCCAGTACCATGCCCTCTTCGAAGCCTGCGAAATTCCCGAGCGAACCCGCAAGTTGATCATGGGTGGCACTCTGAGCCACTTCTTGGGCCTGCCCGCATGAATTTGCTTCCGATCATCGCGCGAACTTCACTTCTTCTCGTAATTGTCTACAATCGGTGTACCTAGGAGAGAACTCATGGAGAGCGAAAACAGCAAGATCAATCGTCGCGAATTTCTACAAAAGGGTGCTGTCGTCGCCGCAGGCGGCGCGGCGCTCAGCAACACCGCCCTCGGCACCACGGCGTTGTCCTATTCTCGAATCGTCGGGGCGAACGACCGCATCTCTCTTGGCCACATCGGCATCGGGAATCGCGGCAGCGAGCTCGATGGCATCGCCGCACATCTCAAGGACAAACAAAATGTCGAGATGACGGCCGTCTGCGATCTGTGGACTCACAATCGCGAACGGGCCGTGGCCGCGAACGAAAAATACTACGGCAAGGCTCCGCGTGCCTTCCAGCATCCGCAGGAGCTGCTGGCCCTCAAAGACGTCGACGCCGTACTCATCTCTCCACCCGAGCATGCGCATTCGCCGGTGCTGAAATTGACTGCCGATGCCGGCAAGGACGCCTATTGCGAAAAGCCGATGGGCAACGTGCTCGAAGAAGTAAAAGCCGCCCGCGACGCCGTGATCGCTAAAAAACTTATCGTCCAGATCGGCACGCAGCATCGCAGCGAGCCCTATCAAATCGTCGTACGCGAGCAGATTCGCGACGGTGTCCTTGGCGATGTCAGCAAATACGAAATTGTCTGGAATTATCATGGACCTCGCTGGCGCGGGCGGCCGGAAGTGAAGATGATCCAGGAGAAAGACACGGACTGGAAAGCGTGGTTGGGCAACAAGCCGCACCGCCCGTTCGATCCGCAGCTCTATTTCGAGTTTCGCCTCTACAAGGATTTCTCCAGCGGCATCGCCGATCAGTGGATGAGCCACGGCATCGACCTCTGCCACTTCTTCCTCGATCGCGAATATCCGGAATCAGTCGTCGCCAGTGGTGGAATCTTTGCTTGGAAGGACGGCCGCGAAAATCCTGACACCTTCCAGGCGCTGTTCACCTACAAGCAAGGCATGATGGCCAGCTACTCCACCAGCTTCGGCAATGACGCGCCCAGCTTCACGCGCATCATGGGCAAGAAAGCCACGTTGTTCAATCATGGCGGCGAAGGCAGCCCGCGTTGGCAGCTGGTCGAAGAGAAGGGCAATCACGAAGACGATCCCACCGTGGACAACCGCCGCGCGGTAAAAGACATTCTCCTTCCAGGTGATTCGCAGCTTCCGGCCGGCTTCATGGGCGACGAAGAACCTTCGCACATGACCAACTGGTTCGAATGCCTGCGCAACCGCAAACAACCCAACGCTACCGTGCAGAACGGCTTTGCGCATTCGGTAGCGTGCATGATGGCGACGCGCGCATACTGGTCGGGAAAGAAAATCTATTGGGACGCGAAGGCCGAAGCCATCATGGATCACGCACCTTCGGCGTAAGCGATCCTGGGGCATAATCCTGGCATGACCGATCGCGATGTTTCGCGGCGTGGCGCGTTGAAATATTTTGGCCTGCTGGCAGCGACGGCCGCGGGTCGCAAATTTCTGGCCTCTTGGCTTCCGGTGCCGGTGGTTCCTGCCGCCGGCACCGACGATCTCGTCACGATTCACGGCATGACGCATTCCCACGCCGATCGTGAAGACGAGAAACCCGAGACACCCTACGTTCCGCAGTTCTTCAAGGGCGATCAATTCAAGACCGTCGAGACTCTGACGGAAATGATCCTCCCCACCGACGATCAACCTGGCGCCAAAGAAGCGCAGGTCGCCAACTACATCGACTTCATCGTGGCTTCAGCAAAGGAGTTTGAGCCGTCGCTTCAGCAGGAATGGCGTGAAGGTCTCGCCTACCTCGACCGCGAGAGCCGGAAACGCTTCGGCAAAACGTTTCGCGTCGCGTCCGAACCCGATCGCACGCAACTCCTAACCGACATGAGCCTTCCGGAGCGTGAGCCGAAAGTGCAACACGAGGGCTACGCTTTCTTCAAACTCGTGAAAGAAATGACGGTCGAGGGTTTTTACACCTCGCGCATCGGACTGATCGATGTGCTGGACTACCAGGGCATGAACTACAATAGCGATTTTCCGGGCTGCACGCACCCGGAGCATCAAACCTAACGCGGCGAAGTCGGAATAGCGTTCGTGCAAGGGTCAATCTGCGGGAGGATTGCATGACCAACGGCATTCGGCGTCGCCAATTCCTGACCGCTGCCACCGCCGTCGCCGCAAACGTCTCCATCGCTCTTCCTCCAATGGCCGCAGCCGGTCCTGCTCCGGTGCACACCGAGGCCAGACTCTTTCCCGGCTGCTGCGCGTATTCGTACCTCAAGCACTTCAACGCCGGCACGATGACGATGGAGAGCTTCATTCGAAAGGCCGTCGAACTCGAAGCGCATAGCGTTGATATCACCACCTACTGGCTGAAATCCGCCGATCGTGAATATTTGAATTCGCTTCGCTATCTGGCATTCAAAAATGGAGTTGTTTTCTCCGGAATCGCCATTCGCACCGAGATGTGCCAGGGCGGAGGAGCAATCCGCGCCGAAGAAGTGCGTCGCATTCAGCAATGGGTGGATGCCGCCGAAAGCCTGGGTGCCCCGCACATCCGCGTGTTCGGTGGAAATATTCCGGAAGGTGTGAGCGAGAAACAAGGGGTCGAGTGGGTGGCGGAAACGATGAAACCTGCGTGCGAATATTCCGCGAAGCGCGGCATTGTCCTCGGCATCGAGAATCACGGAGGGATCACCGCTCGCGCTTCTGCGGTCCTGGAAATTCTGCACAAGGTCGATTCGCCGTACGCCGGCGTGAATCTGGATATCGCCAACTTCGAGGCGAAAACCGACGAGGAAATGTACTCCGACATTCAGGCGTGCGTTCCTCATGCTACGCACGCTCATGTACGAGATGCCTTTGGGACGACCAAGCGCCCCATCGATCTGGATCATGCTTGGAAAATCTTCGCCGACGGCGGATACAAGGGCTATATGTCTGCGGAATATGAGAGCGAAGAGGATCCCTCAACCGGCGTTCCCAAGCTCATGGACAAGATCAAGACTCTCTGTCGCAAATATTCCAGTGCGTAGTCGGTTCAGTCGAAAGGTCTTGAGTGAGCCCAAAGACTAGCTATGACGTGATTGTTGTCGGCTCCGGAGCTTCCGGCGGAGTCGC
>Ga0307471_100001831_pt1 | contig 11940 bp, 11 predicted proteins | sample atmos_gasesAM3C__2_FD_204566 | JGI IMG/M metagenome (GOLD analysis project Ga0307471, IMG submission 204566) | Hardwood forest soil microbial communities from Morgan-Monroe State Forest, Indiana, United States - atmos_gasesAM3C_515 | ecosystem: Environmental > Terrestrial > Soil > Temperate... | reverse complement strand
TCCTGGCGCGCGCGGCCGAGGTTTCCGGTACGCTGCAACGCGCCCTGGGCGAGGATGCGATGGCGGCGCTGCAGGCCTATTCATGGCCCGGCAATGTGCGCCAGTTGCGCAACGCGATGGAATGGCTGCTCATCATGGCCCCGCAAAACGGCGAACCAATCCGCGCCGATCAATTGCCGCCCGAAGTCACCTCGGCCACGCCCAACGTGCTGCGCTGGGAGAAGGGCGGGGAGATCATGGGCCTGCCCCTGCGCGACGCCCGCGAAATGTTCGAACGCGAATATCTGCTGGCGCAAGTCACGCGTTTTGGCGGCAATATCTCGCGTACCGCCAATTTCATTGGTATGGAACGCTCGGCCTTGCACCGGAAACTGAAACTCCTCGGCGTGCACGGCCATTCAAGCGAGCCAACCGCGGCAATGGGGTCGGAGCGGGTGAACTGACGACTATGACCAAGCGTAATGCCGCCATTGAGCGTTGGTTGCGTGAAGAAGTTGTACCCACGTATGATGAAATCAGAGCTCATCCCGAACGCGGTATTCCTGCCGAAAAAATTTTCGCCGATCTTCGCGCCTATCACAATAGACAAATGAAAAAACTAAAACGCGGGTCATTTAAATAAATTTTATGTCATTACAACTTCCCCGCGCCCTGATTTTCGATTGGGACAACACCCTTGTCAACAGCTGGACCGCGATCGCGCAATCGATCAATCATGTGCGTACGGCCTTCGGCCAGGCGCCGTGGAATCTGACCGAAATCAAAGCCAATTGCACGCGCGCGGCGCGCGAAAGTTTTCCGGAATGGTTCGGCGCCGACTGGAAAAAAGCCTACGATCTTTATTACGAGCGTTTCGATAAAGCGCGCAAGGAAACGCCGCTCACACCCCTGCCGGGCGCGCCGGAATTACTGCGCTGGCTGAAAACCGAGAATATTCCCGCCTTCGTCGTCAGCAACAAGCATGGCAAATATTTGCGGCTCGAAGCCGCGCAATTGCAATGGCAGGATTTTTTTGCCGCCATCGTCGGCGCGCAGGATGCCGCGCGCGACAAGCCCGCGCGCGATCCGGTCGATCATGCGCTCAAGCAGGCGGGAATCATGCCGCATGCGGGTGTCTGGTTCGTGGGCGATTCCGACACGGATGTTTTATGCGCGCGTAACGCCGGCTGTACGCCCATTTTTATCGGCGCAGCGGATGTAGCGGCGCGGCTTTCTGTCGCGCGTGCTTTTAAGGATTGCCAGGCCTTGGGGGCAATGCTGTATAGTTTACGTAATCCTTAACCACTTGTCGCGCCGTCTTAAACGGGCAAAACATTATGGCCCGTTTATCTCCGCCGTGATGGAATGACAAAAAAGAGTGAGGAGAACAAGATGAACGAAAAACAGAATTTGCAGGACACCTTCCTCAACCATTTACGCAAACACAAAACGCCGACCACTGTCTTTCTGGTCAACGGCGTCAAGCTGCAGGGGATCGTCACCTGGTTCGACAACTTCTCGGTGCTGCTGCGGCGCGAGGCGCATTCGCAGCTCATTTATAAACACGCCATCTCGACCGTGATGCCCAACGTGCCGGTGCAATTGTTCGAGGGCGACGGAGATAGCGAACCGGTATCCAACGCTGCGTGAGCGCCTCTTTTCTCGATAGCGACGGGCGGCGCCGCGGCGATCGCGCGCTTGTCCTCAAGCCGGTGCTAAAAGCGGGCGCACGCGATGCCGAAGCTCGCCTTACCGAAGCGGTCGGTTTGGCCGAGGCTATTAATCTCAAAGTCGTCGAATCCGCAATCGTCAATATCGCGCGCCCGGCGCCCGCGACTTTACTCGGCAAAGGGCAAGTCGAAAATTACCAAACGCTCATCAAAGATGCCAAAATCACGCTGGCTGTGATCGATCATACGCTCGTGCCGGTGCAGCAGCGCAATCTGGAAAAAGCCTGGAACTGCAAGGTCATCGACCGCACCGGTCTGATCCTCGAAATTTTCGGCGAACGGGCGCGCACCAAGGAAGGCCAATTGCAGGTCGAACTTGCCGCGCTCGATTATCAAAAATCGCGTCTTGTACGGTCCTGGACCCATCTCGAGCGCCAGCGCGGCGGTTTCGGCTTTCTTGGCGGTCCAGGCGAATCCCAGCTTGAAATCGACCGCCGCCTGATCGCCAGGCGCATCAGCAAGCTCAAGGAAGAGCTCAAGCAGGTGCGGCGCACGCGCGGGCTGCAGCGTGAGGCGCGCCAGCGCGCCGAACATCCGACCATTGCGCTCGTCGGTTATACCAACGCCGGCAAATCGAGCCTGTTCAACCGCCTCACCTGCCTGCGCGAAGCCGGAGCGGCTTCGCTCCGGCGAAGGCAGGCCGGCGCGGAAGCGTTTGTCTCGAACATGCTGTTCGCCACGCTTGATCCTGCCATGCGCGGCATCAAATTGCCCGGAGGGCGCGAGGCGATCCTGTCGGATACGGTCGGCTTCATTTCCGATTTGCCAACCCATCTGATCGAAGCCTTCCGCGCCACGCTGGAAGAAGTGCAATTGGCCGACGTGATCCTGCATGTGCGCGATGTCGCGCATCCCGAAACCCGCGCGCAAAAAGAAGCGGTGATGGACGTGCTGGCCGATCTCGGCATCGGCGCCGAGGATACGCGGCTGATCGAAGTGTTGAACAAGATCGATCTGCTGCCACAGGATGAGCGGAAATATCTTCACGATTTCGCCGCGCGCACGACGGAAGAAATCCATGTCATGCAAAAGCAGCTGCATTCGCCTCCCCTTGCGGGAGGGGTCAGGGGAGGGGTTCGCTCAGCAAAAACCGATCTGCGGGATAGCGGGACGAACCCCCCACCTAGCCTCCCCCGCAAGGGGGGAGGAACACGTGCAGTCTCTGTTGCGTCATCCGATCACCACATCCGCATGGAAGCCCAAGGCGGCACCGTTGCCGTCTCGGCCTTAACGGGGGAGGGGATCGATGACTTGCTCCGGCTGCTGGATAACCGGCTTGACGCCGGGAGCCAGCTGTACGATATCGAACTGCCGTTGACGGAAGGCGCGGCGCTGGCGTGGCTTTACGCGCACGGCAAGATAGACAAAAAACGCGATACCAAAACCAAGACGCGAATCAGCATACGGATGGCGGCAGCGGATTACGGGCGGTTTAAAAACAGGTTTAACAAAAACTAGGCACACTATATGAGCATTTTGGTCATTACCACCGGCGGCACCATTGGCGCTCTTCCCTATGCCGATATGCGGCGCACGCCCGAATTCAGCACCATGCCGCCCAAAGGGCAGGATTTTGTCTGCGCGGCGATGAAAGAAAAATTCGGCGCCATCAAAAGCCGCTGTCTTTCGCTCGAGCCCCGCGATTCCAAGCTGATCGACGAACCGTACCGGCATAATCTGCTGAAAACGATCGCAGCCGCACCGGAAACGAAAATCCTGGTCACTCATGGCACCGACACCATTCTGCGCACGGCGGAATTTTTTCATGAGCAATTCGGGACCAATCCCGGCCTTGACGGCAAAATCGTAGTGCTGACCGGCTCCATGATCCCGCTCACCAACGGGCCGGAATCGGACGGCTATCTCAATCTGGCTTATGCGCTCGAACAATTGACCCATTTTGCCGGTGAGGGCGAAGACAAACGGCAGGACCATAGCGGCATCTACATCGTGCTGTGCGATTACAAATCACCCGAACCCGACAGCCGCAAATGGCACCCGCACCTCTACCGTTACGAGCCCGACAAATACGAAAAAATCTATGCGGAAGATACGCGGTATAGTAGGTTGAGGCGGAGGAAGTGATCGCTTATTAACCATGATCACGATATTGAATAATAAAAACAATGAATAGCCTATCGTGAAAGTAATAATGAACTTGAACGGCGGCATATAGCTTAATACGGTGATCCGCGGCATTAGGCGTTAAATTATAAATTACAATTTTATTGAACCTGCTGTCAGGATTTTAAAGATGCGCGTGATTTCAGAAGAAGCCGAAAGTGCCGCCACCGCGACGGTAGCGCGATCATTCGCGCGGCTATTTAGAAGGCCGAGGGGTGCCGTCGATCCCGCTGGCCCTCAAAGCACTCATCGGACTATCGCCATCATTGCTACCGGCGGCACATTTTTGTGTTCAACCAAAATCACGCCGCGCGCTCCACAATATCACAAGAATCTTTTCGAGTTTATCAAAGCTTCAAACTTAACGGACTACTTCCAAAGGCTAGGGTTATATCAGGAAGGTGATAAATATTTTTTGCCGGATGGCACCGAGATTATATACAAACCGCTTGAGCCATCTATCGACAGCACCAACGCCAGATATATAGAGCGGCATAAGATTGCGACTACCGTCAGAGAATTACAGGATATCTATACTCAGGTCGATGCGTTGGTCATTCATGGTACCGACACAGCAGCACAAACGGCGCAATTCCTTGATCTGCAATTTGGTCGTGAAGCTGACATCGGCATTGCTATCGTCACAAGCCAAGACCCCGCCGATGCAATAGACACGGACGCTCACGGGCAATTCAAAACAGCTTTTAAAGCTCTGCATGAAAGTATATTCCGCCACGTTTTCGTTGTTTCTAACAGTGGAACTGAAATTTTTTCGGGTATAGCCGCCAAAATAACAGACATATGGTCTGCCATTTATACAGGAACGCTTATCGGAAAAAGCGATCGCGGTATGATCAGCAGCCTAATAAGCAGCGTTATGAGTCCGGGGCAACGGCCAGAGCGTGTCAAAATTCCGGCACTCACGGCGTTTGCCAAGGCGATTATCAAAGAGCACATCCCGCAAGGAGATGGCGAACAGGAAATACAGGCGCTTAATGCCGCCGATGAAATCAATAGCAACAGACAAAACAACAGCCCGGAGCGCCGTTACAATGCCATTGTTTTACATACGGCAGGTTCAGGAAATTTTCCTGACTACGCCAACCCAATTTTAACAGCATCGAACAATGAAATCCCCGTTTTTGCTCTTTCGGAAGTTCCCGGCGCCGTGACACTGGATGAAGATGGCGTTCCTAAATATGCGGCATCTGTTGTAGCGAAGGCGCACGAATTAAGCCTGAATAATCTAATCATGCTGCCCGCCACGCGTCCGGGTCTCGATATGCGTCCCAGCTCGATTCTTGCTCTTGCCGCAATGTATGCTAATCCGCGTACACCTGAATTCTTGTTGCTTTGTCATGTTTTCTCCGCCTTTGCCTGGACACCGGAAGATCAGGACGCAAAATCAGTACAAATCACCGGAAATAGGCAAGATTTGGTAGATCTGAGAGAGACGCTGGATGAAGTTTATGCAAATCTTCTACCATCTCCATTCTTGGCGGCAAGAGTGTTCGAGGTTGGCGACGTTCAAACGCCGCCATACGAATTGCAGGGAGATAGCCATGTGGGAAAACACATATCCTTAAAAAATGATACGCCAGAAGCACGAATGCGGATTGTCGAACATAAGCGGAATTATCCAAAGTTAAGGCCTGGCCTCGTAGGAAATTATTTATATGATGAGGCGCAACAAATTCTAATCGATTCAAATACTTTTGATCATAGAGCTGCTTGGGCCTTTCAAAACGCGCGCGTATCGCGCTTGTTCAAGAAATATATTCCTCATCTTGTGGATGCAGATGGCCATTATCAGTTGCAGGATACGTACAATGAAGATGGAAATCTTATTATTGGCAGAAGGCTGTGCGTCAATCCTAGCTATTATGGAAATGTAAATTCATATGAAGAACGGCCAATAGCCAGACAGTCTCCTCGTTCTCGCGCTCCGTCGGCTTAAAAACAACGCATTTCTTTATCACTTTTAACCAGCCTCAAAATATGGTCTATGAGGCTGCATGCCCATCTCCATCTCCGCCATCGACCAAATCATCCGCGAAGTGGCGGCGGAAGAGATCATGCCGCGCTTTCGCAAACTGGCATCGGGCGATGTGACGATGAAGGCGGCGAACGATCCCGTCACCATTGCCGATCATGAAAGCGAGCGGGCGCTCACCGAACGTTTCACCGCCTATCTGCCGGGCTCGGTGGTGGTGGGCGAGGAGGGGGTTTCGAAAGATAAAACCGTGCTCAAGCATCTGGCCGGCGATGCGCCCATCTGGGTGATCGATCCGATCGACGGCACGCGCAATTTCGTCGCGGGCATTCCGGAATTCGCCGTCATGGTCGCGCTGATGCGGGGCCGTCAACCGGTGGCAAGCTGGATTCACGATCCCAATTCCGGCGATACGATCATGGCCGAGCAGGGGGCCGGGGTATGGATGCACGGTCAGCGCCTGGCGCTGGCGGCCAACGATCCGGCGATTCCCACTGTCGGCCTGGTCGGCGCACGCGTGAAGAAACTGATCTCCGATCCTTCGGTGATGCCCGAGGGCGCTGATTTTCCCAAAATCGAGATCGGCTCCTGCGCCGGATTCGATTATCCGCGCTTGTTCGCGGGCGCGCCGGCCTTCGCCAAGGCACGCACTGCCCGCGCGGGATTTCTCTTTTACCGCCATACCAACGCCTGGGATCACATGCCGGGGTTGTTTCTGCACCAAGAAGGGGGTGGCTACAGCGCCAATTGGGCCGGCAAGCCCTACGATCCATCCGATCCCACCGGTGGATTGCTGTTCGCCGCCAACCGGGACGAATGGCTGCGCCTGCATAGATTGTTTCGGCCTTTGATGAGCCACATCGTCAAAAATGCCGTTTGGGAGTTCTGAATTAACCACGAAACGGAGAAATTTTGCCGTTCGACTCGGGTTTTCGGTCACCAGACCCCCGATTTTGATCAAAGGGGGTAATTTTCAGGGGGTGTTTTTGGGAGCTTGAGGCATTTTCCGGCGAATCACCCGGTCGCAGGGCCAGTTTTGACCGCAGAAAATGTTCAACTTCAGGAGTTGTTCTATTTCCGGAATGAAATCAGAATCTTGTCCGACAATCCTCGCACGCTCTTTCAGATGAAGAAAAACTCCCAATATATTGGGTGGACTCGAAATTTTGCGATTTTGCAACGAGGTTAAACGGCGCTAGGGCAACAACCCATGCAGATCGTGATAGCCAAGCAACCCGGCGAAGCCGCGGGCGGCGAGATAAAACACTGTGGTCAGAGCGAAAGTATCGTCTTCCAGTATGATATCCATCAACATAAACATAAGGACTCTCCCAATATCATTGAAACGGTAACAGCGCTTGGTAAAGTGGTTCTTAATTAAAAATCGAGCGGTTAGCTAAAATGCCGTCGAACGACGTTTTTGGGACAAGAAGCGTTGAAATTCAACCGCTATTCGCAAGATCATGAGGCGCCGGGCGCTTTAAAATCGGGCCGCAAGCTACGGATAAGAAAAGGAAAAAAATGCCAAAACCAGTGATCTTTATCGATGGCGAGGCGGGCACCACGGGCCTTGAGATCCGCAAGCGGCTGGAGGGCCGGGCGGATATCGAGCTCGCCAGCATCGCGCCCGAAAAGCGCAAGGATGCCGGCGAACGCAAACGGCTTTTGAACGCGGCCGATCTTGCGATTTTGTGTCTGCCGGATGATGCCGCGCGCGAAGCGGTCGCGCTGGTCGACAATCCGCGCACCAAAATTTTGGATGCCAGCAGCGCGCATCGGGTGGCCGAAGGCTGGGTCTATGGCTTTCCCGAATTGTTGCCGGGGCAGGAAGACCTCATCCGCACCGCCAAACGCGTCAGCAATCCGGGCTGCTATCCGACCGGCGCCTGCGCCTTGATCCGGCCGCTGACGGATGCCGGCATCATCCTGCGCGCGCCGGAGCAGGGGGTCACGATCGCGGCCGTCTCGGGCTATTCCGGCGGCGGCAAGGAACTCATCGCGCTTTGCGAAAACAGGAATACCGATCCAACCAGCCGCGGTGGCCCTTTCTCCGCCTACGGCCTCGACCAGCAACACAAGCATGCGCCAGAAATGCGCGTGCATGGCGGGCTTAGCGCCGACCCGATTTTTTTGCCCTCATATAGCAATGCCTTTTATCGCGGCATGCTGGTGCAGATTCCCTTGCGCATGTACAATTTAAATCGCGCTTCCGGCAAAAACGCCGACGGCGGCGACATTCATGAAACAATCGCTGCGCGCTACGCCGGAAAAAAATACGTGAAGGTCGAGCCGCTGCACACGCAGCTGGAAAAAAGCTACATCCTGTCGCCGCTGGCCCAGAACGACACCAACAATCTGCAACTGCATGTGTTCTGGAACGAGGACAAGCAATTCGTGCTGCTGGCGGCCATTCTCGACAATCTGGGCAAGGGCGCCGGCGGGGCGGCCGTGCAGAATGCCGAATTGATGCTGGGGCTTTCGTCCTGAATGACCGGCATTCTCGAACTTATCGGCAATACGCCTTTGGTCGAAATCAGCCATCTCGACTGCGGCCCATGCCGTTTGTTCGTCAAGCTGGAATCCTGTAATCCGACCGGCTCGATCAAGGACCGCATCGCGCGCGGCATGATCGAAGCGGCCGAGCAGAGCGGCAAAATCAAACCCGGCGATACGCTGATCGAGGCGACCGCCGGCAATACCGGCGCGGCGCTGGCGCTGGTGGCCGCGCTCAAGGGCTACAAGCTCATTTTGGTGACGCTGGATAAAATGGCGCCTGCCACCATTCTGCAATGCAAGGCGCTCGGCGCCGAGGTGCATGTCACCAAAGCCGCGCTCACCAACGAGAATCCCGATTATTATCAGAACATCGCCATACGCATTGCCAAAGAGCGCGGCGTTTTTTACGTCAACCAGTTCGACAATCCGGCCAATCCGGCCGCGCATGAGGCGACGACTGGCCCCGAAATCTGGCGGCAGATGGAACAGAATGTCGATGCCGTCATTTGTGGTGTCGGCTCCGGCGGCACCATAGCGGGCCTGAGCCGCTATTTCGCCCGCCGGAGCCCGAAGACGGAAATGATCCTGGCCGATCCGGTGGGCTCGATCCTGGCGCCGCTCGTCAATACCGGTGAGAAGATTACGCCCGGCAGTTGGCGCGTGGTCGGCATCGGCGAGGATTTCGTGCCGCCGAACGTCGATATCAAGACGATCAAGAAAGCCTACAGTATTTCCGACGAAGAAAGCTTCCAGACCGTGCGCGATTTGCTGCGGGAAGAAGGGATTTCGGCCGGTCTTTCCTCCGGCACGCTGATGGCCGCTTCCTTACGCTGGTGCCGGGAGCAGAAAACCCCCAAACGGGCGGTAACGTTTGTGTGCGACCGGGGTGAGAAGTATTTGGAAAAGGTTTTCCAAACATAGCGTCATCCCGGAAAACTTTCTCTTCGGATCGCCGTAGCGCAGCGAAGGCGAGACGAAAGAAAGTTTATCCGGGACCCAGTTACGCTTTCGGCGAGACTGGGTAAGCGGAATACGCAACTGGGTCCCGGATCAATTTTCTTTCGCTGCGCGAAGAGAAAATTGTCCGGGATGACGCAATTTATTATCCCGCCTTCTTCGCCCGCTTCTCCTCCTGCTTAATCGCCGTCCAAATATCTTCCATTTCTTCCAGCGAAGCATCTTCCAACTTGCGGCCTTGCGCCGCGAGGCGCACCTCGATCTCCCGAAAGCGCCGCTCGAATTTGCGGTTGGTGCCGCGCAAAGCCGTCTCGGGATCGACATCCAATCGCCGCGCCAGATTAACCACAGCGAAAAACAAATCGCCGAGTTCATCCTCGACGCCGTCCTTTTCCTGTTTTTTGATTTCGCTTTCAAGCTCCCCAATCTCCTCGCGGATTTTAGCGAGAATGTCGGCGGCCTCGGCCCAATCGAAGCCGGTGCGCGCGGCGCGTTCTTGCAGTTTCAGCGCACGCGATAAAGCGGGCAGGGCGGCGCTGACGCCATCCAGGGCGCTTACCGGCCGGTTATCAGCCCTGGCCTGCGCCTCGCGCTTTTTGGCCTTATCGGCCTCCCAGTTGGCCAGGACGGCTGCTGCCGTATGGGCATCACGGTCGCCAAACACATGCGGATGCCGCTCGATCATCTTGTCGGCGACAGCGCCCGCGATCTGTTCGAGATCGAACAATCCGGCTTCGCTCGCCATTTGCGCGTGAAACACGATCTGAAACAGCAAATCGCCCAGTTCTTCCTTGATCGCCTGCGGATCGCCGCCCTCGATCGCCTCGACGACCTCATAGGTTTCCTCAAGCGTATGCGGCGCGATGCTCCTCAAATCCTGCTCCAGATCCCACGGGCAGCCGCCCTTGGGATCGCGCAACCGGCGCATGACCTCTATCAGCCGTTCCATTTCCTTGCTCATAGGGCGTTACTCAGGCGCTGGTTAAGGGGGCAGGCAACAGGCCTCCGGGCATTATGGCGGTCGCTGGTCATATTGATATGCGTCATAGCTATCGCAACCATGTCCGCAAAGGCGGGCGCAGCCTAGAACCAAAGCCGCAGGGGGAGAAGCTTTGTTGTGGCGGTTTTGAAAGGCCTCAAACCCTTATTCCCCGGTATCTTGAAGTCGCATAAGATATATTATGTTAAATCATACCCAGAGGGGCAGGAAGATCAAAGGACTGTTATTCGCCGTGCGCCCGCCATCCGACCCGGTTACAATTCGCGCCCATGAAGCCTGCAAAGCAAATCCGTATAGATATAAAGACGCGTTCAGTCCTGAGCGCCGCATGGCGCGCCGTGCGGCTAGTCTATTATTGGCCAGCGCAGCTGGTCATGCACATCATCCGGGTCGCGCGGCATCCGGCCGATAGCTGGTATCGCATTACCGCGCCCTGGATCGTTAACAGGCCATACAAGCCGGCAACGGGCAGGAGGCTCGTTAACCTTTCGGCCGGCTGGTATCATTTCCGGCACAAATTTACTTTCGACCGCGAGCATATGCAGTACAATTTCGATTATGCGCAGCAAACCGGCGGCGTTAAGGGTTTGGCCTTGCTGTTTGCGCTGGATGCCGGCGATTATTTTTATCTCGCGCCCTTGGTCGCGGCGCTCAAAGCACGTTATCCCCAATGGCCGATCATCGCATTCGCCACGCGCAACGCCGGAGAAGTTAATTCGCCGCTGATCTTTGAGTTGCTGCGCAACGATCCGAATATTAACGAAGTCAGATTTTTCGACGGCAAGCAGACGCGCAATTTTAAGAATTACGATTACAGCGACGCGCACCGCCAGACGCCGCCGGGTTATCTGGCCGTGCCGGTGTTCGGCGAACATTTGGCGACCAATCGTCATCGCGTAGCCTCCCAATTCGAAACCTTCGGTCTCCCCTTGCCCAACACGGTACCCCTTCCCCTCGTACATCTCCCTCCCCTGCCCCCGCCGCATGTGTTTCAGCTTCTGGAAAGGATCAAGCAGCAATGCACCAAGCAAGCCAAACGGGGTGTGGCTTTTTTGCAAGTCGACTCCCGCTCTTCGCACTACACCTACCCTTATGCGGATGAACTCGCATCTGGCCTCTCCGATCGCGGCTATTTCGTTCTGTCGGCATCGAAGCTCAAAAATCCGCCGCCCGCGAGCCATGTGCTCGATTTCGGCGAATTCGCCCTGATGGATTCCATTCATCTGCTTAAATTGATGCAGGATGAATTCGCCGATCTGCGCATCGTCAGCGTCGCTTCGGTGTTCTGGTCGGTCTCAAGCGCGTTTGGCATTCCCAATCTCGGCATGCAGCAATTCCGCGATGACGCCATGCATAATTACTGGTATCCGAATATCACGGTGATCGCGCATCGCGATTATGCCGGCTTGCCGGTGCCCGCGCGCTTCCTGGCCGATGCGGAGGATTACACGCTTGACGCCCGCAACAATGCCGTGTTTGCTCCCGATTTCGTGTTGGAATGTTTCGACCGGGCAAGGAATAAAAAGCGCGATGAATCCGCAACCCAGCCTATTTCCATCAGCCACCGCGCCTGAAACTTTCGCTGGCGCGATCAGCACCGACGACATCATTTATTTCCACCTGTCCGCGCGTAATCCGATCACAATTGAGCGTATGCCGTT
>Ga0307471_100001830_pt1 | contig 11940 bp, 9 predicted proteins | sample atmos_gasesAM3C__2_FD_204566 | JGI IMG/M metagenome (GOLD analysis project Ga0307471, IMG submission 204566) | Hardwood forest soil microbial communities from Morgan-Monroe State Forest, Indiana, United States - atmos_gasesAM3C_515 | ecosystem: Environmental > Terrestrial > Soil > Temperate... | reverse complement strand
CAAAGCGAAGTTGTACGGTCGAGCTTGATCGCGGTTCAGTCGTCGGAGCGCCGCCATCACGTTAGGCGTGGTGATGGCAATGCGTCTCATTACTGGAAGACCGAACCAGTCGGGGTTCTGGCTTGGCAGCCCGAGCGCACGGTCGAGAATCCACTGCCAGCCTTCCTTGATCCATACGGGTACGTCGCATTCCTGATCGCGTCCTTCCTTCGGCCTGTAATACAGTCCCAATCCGTGCTCACTTGCTTTGATGATTCTCACCTTCGAGCCGTCGAACGTGTACACCGAATATCGCTTCGCGGAGATGCCGTAGCCGTACAGCTGACGCTGCTTCCCAGTCGAGTCGCAATTGATCTCCTCGACGATGCAAGATGAGAAGGCTGGGAATCTCTCGACCTGTCCATCAGGAAGAAACAGACGTGCTCGCTCGGGCTCCCGCAGGCATACGACGGGAAGATGCTCATCCCTTAGCCTTCGTTAAGCTTTGACTTGAGCCCTAGTAAGTACTTTTTTCAATTCAGCCAACAATCCCGGCCCCAAAGCCTGTTTTGTTAGGGAAATGCAATTTATAGAAGAAGCCAAGAGTCTCGCGCCCGATGGCGCGTTATGCAAGGGTGATACAAGGGGACTGCTCAAACGTGCTCATATCGTCGCGGGTGAGCTTCGCTACGTCGGAAAAGAAACGGACCGCAAATGGGAAGAAGGCGACGATATCAGTGTCTTAGAGTTCAAGACAACAGAGTACGGAAGATCGAAAAAGGTGATTGCAAGTGAAGAGGTAAAGAAAGGTATCAGGGGTATCGGCATCAATAGATGCGCTCGCGAAAGCGGCTTTGATCGCAAGAACTTTATTAGGAAATTAATTCGGGGAATACCCGTAAAACGTAATTCGTACAATGAATTCGTGCGCTGGCTTCAGAGCTACGAGTCAGAAAATCTAGAATGTAAAGTAAAGACCTTTCAGTGAGCGTAATCGCGGCTTAACGAGGTTGCATAATCTCTCTTACGGCCCAGTTGTTGCACAAGTCGCGCTACGATGCTCATTCCGCTTTGTTAGTTCCGTCCGAACTCCTCTAGCTAAAAGGACGTCAGGATGGGTCTCATCGAGTCTTACGTCCAACAACACGAATGACGGGATCCGACGGCTTGTCGGGGGGGAAAGACTCACTCAAATATTTGATAAACGCAGTGCGATCAGCAGGATCGACAAGGGCGCCCCACTTGATCATCTTGTCGAGTTCTTTCGTCCATACCTTTTCGCTCAGTCGTTGTTGCCGGATGATGCCAGCATCATGGCACTCCGCGCAGGCAGTGTTAACCTTAGCCTGAATCGTTCCAGCTGGCAGGTCCTGCGATTGAGCGGACGAGATCGTACCAAGTAAGACTAGCAGTGACGCTTTACCGGCTCTAGTCTCGAACATGAATTTCGACCTGATCGATGGCGTTGTAGAGATATCCACTCGGGTTCCACACGGCAGTCTGCGGCTGGATATGTCCCTGGTTATCCGTGGCACGCGACATGATCGTATATTGTCCAGGTCTTGGAGCTTGCCAAATATAATCCCATAGACGCCAAGCGTATCGGGCCTGCTCGGTCCCCAATCGGGCGGCTTGCCACGTTGTTCCCGAGTCAGTGGAAACGTCCACACGAGTCACTGCGGCTTCACCTGCCCAAGCGGCACCATGAATTCGTAATGTTCGGGATTTGAGAAACGAGCCTTCGACCGGCTGTGCAATGACGGATTTCACGGCGAGGATGGTAATAGGATGAGTGTCGTCCGGATTCACTTCGCCACCAGGAGAAATCGATTGATTTGGCATTCGGTATCCCGGCTTCATGAAGTTGCCTTCGAATTCCTTGTCAAGAACCTTGATTTTTGTCAGCCATTTGCAGGAGGCCGCTCCAATCCACCCTGGAACCAGAGCACGTGCGGGAAACCCATGATGCCGGGCCAGCGGAGCGCCGTTCATCTGTGTGGCGATCAGCGTATCTAAGTTCATCGCTTTCTCGATCGGGATGCTGCGGATAAATGGCGGTACCCTTCCGGGAACTTCGTCGAGACCATGAAACATTACATGCTTGCCCGTTGTTTTGATTCCCGCATGCTGCAAGAGATCGTGCAGGCGTGGGCCGCTGAAGCGTGCAGTTCCGACCGCACCGCGTAGCCACTGCACACCCGGAACGCGAGGTCGCTGAAAACCGCGCCCGTTTCCAGCGCACTCCAGCGTGTTGGTGACCGTGTGAGACTTTAGCTTCGAAAGATCCTCAAGGGCCAGGGTGTACGGTCTGTCCACTTCCCCGCCAATACTCAACCTCCACGTGTCGGCATCCAGAGTGCTGGGTTCGTGCATGTGATTGCGCACAAAGAAATGCCCTATCGGAGTGAGCCAGGTCTCCAGGAATTCTGGTGGCATCTCTAGGTCAAGAAAACGACCGGATCGAACGATCATCCCTTCCTTTCCTGGCACACTAACGGCCGGCGTGTCCGTCGCCCAAAATAGCAAGGGACGGGAAACGCCTGCTCCCAGCACGGTTCCCGAGAATTGTCTAAGCAAAGCGCGTCGTGAAAGCATCATCGGCAATTGCGCATGATCCAACAGCCTAACTTTAGCGGCGGACCGGTTTGAGATCAAGTGCAGCAGCCAGCTTCCTAAGCAGCAGGATAGGCCAGCCGGATGATGCAAAAAGTCAGCCCCGCAGCCGCTGCAGAAGCAGGAATTGTAATGATCCAGGCCCACACAATGCGCCGCGCCACTCCCCAGCGCACGGCCGACAAACGATGGACCGCGCCCACTCCAATAATTGCCCCGGTAATCGTATGCGTGGTACTGACCGGGATGCCAGCCAGGGCCGTCCCGAACAGGGTCAAAGCCCCGGCGCTCTCTGCGCAAAATCCACCCAGAGGCCTCAGTTTGGTAATTTTCGAACCCATTGTATGGACAATGCGCCAGCCCCCGAAGTATGTGCCCAGGGCGATGGCGGTGTGGGCGGACAGGATGATGAACCAGTCCACCCTCCTTGGACGCAACAAAAAGCATTGAGTCCGTGCCGGTAAGCAGATAGGTCCCTCCTAGATCCTTGATCATGCGCTCCAAGAGCGACAACATCAGCCTGCCGCCTGCCGTGATTAGCGCCGCTGCTGGAGGAAACTGAAATTTGCCTGGACGCTCAACCACCACCGTCGACTGTTCAAATTTGTGTTCGCCAGAAAACACCTCCAGTCGTTTGGCACGGTTCTTCCCGTATTCATCCTTATTAAGCTCTGCGAAAATTCCGTACAGAGCGTTGGCGATTATTTTCAAGAGCAGATAATGCGAATGCGACTTTGGAAGCTTTTTACGCTCTTCAATGACGACTCGGAAGAAACCGTCTTTCTCGGGATCAATTGTCCGCGTGCCAATGACCGTAGTCTTCATGCCCTCTTGCACACCCACCGGCACGAGCCTGAATGCTTTAAAGATTTGGGGGGTGCGTCCTGTTGCGAGTTTGGATGCAGCGAGATCGGGTCCGGCGTACCAGATCAGCCACAAATGTCACTCCAAGACGCAAAACACCAGCCCCGCGAGTAGAGTTCGAATACTTCGGCTAGGCGTTCTCGACGTGCAGGATTCTCGTTTTGCAGGTGCTCAAGGAAATGAACGGTTCCGAGGGGGATCCTTACTTCACCATTTTGAACCTTCTCCAAAAGAGCGGATGCGATACCGCCGTGCCCTTTGTCTTGAGGCTTAGCGTGATAGTCCCGTGACAAATAGATCCATTGATTGAGGTCGAGGAAAATGTAAAACGGGCTCCGCATACTACCTATTCTAGAGCGGACTGCTGGAGGTTCCTGCACGAATGCGTTCAAAGCGAAGCCTTGAGAAGCTGCGACGAATAAATAGGTGATTCCATCAGCTACCGCCGATCAGCAAGTTACCCGGCCCAGCTTTGCAGCCAGCGGTCCAGGCGAATCGAGCCCAAGCGCAAGCCCGCTGGCGGGGAGGTGGCGCGGGAGGGAGCATTTTGCCGTCCGTATACACTACCCCGTCAAACGAGCGAGGGGGCCCCTTTACACAACGCTGAGGGTTGCCTCAAAAAGGAAGAAACGATAAATCCAGACAATATGAAAAAACGACCAGGCAATGACTGATGCCGTGAGTGCACCGTACCACTTGCTGATGCCGTAGCATCGTCTTAGCATCATGAAGAGATAGACCCCTAAGCAAACCTGTAGAACACTTGAGGTGACGGCATCATTCGTGACATAGGCAGCCGGGATGTGAAGCACTTTGAACGATCGCACCAGTAGAACCGTAGCGACCGGTAGAATGACGCCCAGCAATAAAAGATTGAAAGACCAGAAATGTGTAGCAACCACTGTGTGCTCCACCAGGTACTTCTTCTTCTTGAAAAACAGCGCATAAAACAGAACGGTAAAGATCGGAATCAGCAGGAAGACCAGGGTTCTTGAAAGTACGCTGGTTCTTCTGTTGTATTTCGCTTCCAGTTCCTCATAGCTGATCTGCTCCTTTTCCAGCTTCCGGTCCACCCGAGTGTTGGCATATCGAGGATAGTAATTATTCATGTGGAGCTGAGTCGCAAGCGGAGTGGTAAATGTCGTGGCGTAAAACAATGTGAGCGAGAAGTAATAGACGACGTTCAGGAACACGAACAGCTGAAGGGGTTTCATGTAACGGACCCTACATCCCCGAAAATACTCACTGCTCAGGTACCCGGGCTTGGTTAGGACAAGCCATACGCTTCGAAGAACCTTTGATTCCAGGAGGGTGACAGCTGTTACGATTTCCTTCAAGTAGTGTCGCAGCGAGTAGTCCTGGTCGGTTAACTCTTTTTCTCCGCAGTTGCTGCAAAAATGCCCGACGGCTTCTCCGCCACAAGAGGGGCAGGCAGGCTGTAGCGCTGAAGGATGTCGATCATCCTCCATTCTTGACTCGCGATCTTTTGGTTGTTTTTGCCGCACCATGAGAAGCAGTCTGTCGCAAGTCCTGAGACTGCTCCGGATTCTAGCACCCGCCGCGTCCCTGTTCGAGGCTGCCACCGGCACTACCGAGCGGATCGTCCTCTGCACAAACGGTGAAGAGAATGACATTTTTCGTTCGTCGTCGTACGGAATGCGGCATTGCCCTGCTCGGCGCTCAAAGGCCCATTGACTTCCTGATCATCAAGTAAAATCCGTATTTCGGTCAATCGCGCTGACCGCGCCCAATTAATCAGGCCGCAAGTGCGCTTGCGATGGTAATGTGGCCCTCTCCGAGTGATCTCAACCTTAATCAAGCCTTAATTCGGGGCACTGTAGCGGAGTTTTCGCGGCGCCAGCCTGCAAGCCTCACGCCGCGAACTGCGCTACGGCATCTAAGTATGCGAGTGGAGGCAACAACTATGAAACGCGTCAGAGCTGTCACAGTGGCCCTCTTGTTCTTGATTCTTGGAGCCGGTGTTCAGGCCTACGCACGACAGGATCAGCAGGACGAGAAACAAACGAAGCCTGAAAAGCAAGGCAAGCCGGAGCAACATTCCAAGCCCGAACCACAGCAGCAGCAAAATCAGCAACGACAGGAACACGTTCAACAGGAGCATCAGAGAGACCAGAATCAGCAGCAGGAGCGGATGCAACAGCAGCGCGAACAGCAGAACCAGCAGAGGGAGCGCCAGCAACAGAACCAGCAGCAAGAGCGCGTCCAACAGGAGCGCCAGAGAGAGCAGAACCAACAACAGCAGCAGCAGATGGAGCAGAAACGGCAACAGCAGTTAAGCCAGCAGCAACAAGAACGGACGCGACAGGAGCAACAGAAACAGCAGAATCAACAGCAGCAAGAGCGGGTCCAGCAACAACAAGAACGACTACGGCTGGAACAACAGAACCAACAACAGATGCAGCAGCAACGGCAACAGCAGTTAAGTCAGCAGCAGCAAGATCGCCTACGGCAGGAACAGCAAAATCAGCAGAACCAGCAGGCGCAGCAGCAGCGCATCCAACAGCAACGGCAACAGCAGAGCCAGCGGAGCCAAGCCGAGCAGGAACGCCAGCAGCAGATGAATCGTCAGCAACAGGAGCGCGCCCAGCAGCAATGGCAGCAGCAACAGCAACAGCAACAGCAGCGGGAACGTCTTTCACAGCAGCGTCAGCAGCAATTGATCCAGCAACAGCAACAGCGCCTGACGCAGTATCGCCAACGTCTGGATGAGCAGCAGCGTCGCCTGCAGGAGCAGACGGCATCCTTGCAGCAACAGCGGCGCATGGCGCAGTATCGCTTCCAGGAAGAGTACCTGGAACGGCTGCGTGACCAGGACAGACGTCTGCGCGAAGAACGCCACGATTACTACAACGATCCCTACTTCTACACCGCACCCATTTACCGCTACAATCGCGGCGGCGCGTACTACGAGACCAACCAGTACGGGGCTGACTTGCTAAGGCAAGCGGTAAATTCCGGCTACGAAGAGGGCTTCCGCGCTGGAGCTGCTGACCGTGAGGACAACTGGAGTCCCGACTACCGCAACAGCTACGCCTATCAGGACGCAACCTATGGCTACAACGGTTACTACGTGGACCCCGAAGACTACAGATACTATTTTCGCGAAGGTTTCCAGCGTGGATATGAAGATGGCTACAACGACAGATATCAATATGGCTACTACTCGGACGGCTCGTATGGCGTTCTGGGAAATGTCTTGTCGCTAATCCTTAATCTGCAGTCGCTTCGTTAGAAGCTTGTTTTCATGATCGCGCCCGGCTTGGTTGATCCAACTTGGTTGACCCACGAAGATCAACTCAGCCGGGCTTTTATTCTTAGGAACCATTAGACTGTCGGCCGGTCCGCTAGTGTCTTTGTTCGAGTTGACCCTCGTGCTGTCTGGGTTCCGGCCTTAATTGTTGACGCTCCCTGGGCTGTGTCTGTGGGCGGCTCGGACCTCCAGGTTTTGGCTGAGGCGCAGGCCTTGTGGAACCAGGTTGATTCGGACGTGCCGGTCGCGTTTGACCAGGCTGCGTAGGCCGGCCCTGGCCCGGCCGTTCCGGCCTGGGCGGCTGCGGTGGTCGACCCGACCGATTCGGTTGACCCGGCGGCCGGGGTGTAACGGGCCTGGATGGTTGAGATGGCGGACGATTGCCACTGGGACGATTTCCCGGCCGGTTGTAACCTGGCGGGTTACCCGGTCTGTAAGGCGGACGATTGTAGCCAGGACGGTTATACGGAGGATGAGGCGGGCGACAATTTCGCGGACGTAGCGCCAGTCGCCGCCATAGCCCGGACGGTTGGACCCCACAATCGGCCGCGGACGATGCCATGGGCGCGGCGGCCGATAAGGATCATGCCATCCACCCCAAACGATAGGGTTGTAGAAGACACGCCGCGATCCCCAATTCCATCCCCATCCGCCCCATCCCCAGGGCCGGTTGTCCACCAGCAACGCCCCGATTCCGATCCCCACGCCGAAGCTGATGAGAGACGCCACGATGATCGCGTCTGTACTCGGCCTGACGTAAACCACCGCGGGATCATATTGCGGCACATAAACCACTTGCGGACTGGCGGGCTGAATTACATAAATCGTCTGGTCCGCGGGTTGCTGCACCGCCACTTGCTGCTGGGGCGTGCTGCGCAACGTGCCCGCCGCGTAGGCCTGGGACCGGAGCCGCTGAACCGAAGCAGAGACTGCTTCCTGGTCAGCTGAAAATGCCTGCCCGATGGCGGCATAATTGTCCTAGTGCTGTGCCATCATCTCCAGCACTTGCGGAAAATTCACCAGCGCAATGAACGGAGGATCGAATCCCTGTTGCTGTGCCGCGTCGGTGAGCGCCGTGCCCGTCAGCCCCTGATTGTCCTGCAGCCAGTTGTCGACATCCAGAATTTCCTGGGGATTCGTCGAAGCCGTTGTGATTTGGGCGAGCAGGGAATCCGGATAGAGCGCGACCGGGGCAGCAACTGGTCCAGCTTTTGCGGAGTTGGTAACGCCGCTTGTGCTGCGAGAAAGGGACCGAAGTCCGGGGAAACTACCAGAGAGATCAATAGCAGGATTGCCGTGAAACTGGATTTCGTTCGCATCAACATCCCCCGCAACCGGCGTCCGCCGGCGCGAATCGAGCGCGATTATAGCAGCAGAACTGGACGATTCAGCGTGCAGCCTTGCTCACGTTGGGATTCTCGCCGAAGGCGCAAAGCGTTTATGATGGACGCGACACGGCAGGCTTCGCAATGGAGGAACTGACTCTTGAGTGACCATGTCAAACTGCTGCAACTTCGTGACGCCGCCAAAGTGCTCGGCATCAGTTATTCCACTCTCAAGCGGTGGATCCATACACGAAAAATCCAGACGGTCAAAACTCAAGGCGGACATCATCGCATTCCGGAAAGCGAATTGGACAAGTATCTTCACTTTGCCGAAAGGCGCACGCCACTTCCTCAACGTCGCGCCCAGTTTCGAAGAATCAGCGCGCGTAATCAGTTGATCGGCCGCATCGTTGATATAAAGGTCGATGGCATCATGGCCCAGGTCACACTGTCGATCGGGGGCCAGCAAATCACCTCGGTGATTACAGCGGACGCCGTCCGCGAACTGCGACTGGAAAAAGGACAGGTCGCTGCTGCCCTCATCAAGTCCACTGAAGTCATGATCCTGCGCGTGTGAGAACTGCACTCGCGTAGAAGGCGCCCACCCTCTGGCTCACCGCTAAATCGCTCCGTTCCGCCTCATTATGGTACGATTCAAGTCGAATTGACAGGTTATGTCGATCTGCATTAAACCAGTTGATCTTGTTGCGCAGAAACAATACCCGGTCAAGGAGCGTCGAACCATGAACCGTCCAGTCGCAGGCCTCAAAGGACTCTCGGTAGCAGTTGCTTTCGTCTTAGTGCTGAGCGCCGGACTCTGCGCCGCGCAGGAGATCACAGTGGCTGCGGCCGCCGATCTGCAATTTGCCATGCAGGAAGTCGGGGCGCGCTTCCAGCAGGAATCCGGAAAAACCGTGAAGTTGATCTACGGCTCCTCCGGCAACTTCGCGCAGCAGCTGCAGAACGGTGCGCCATTCGACATGTTCTTTTCTGCCAACCTGGATTATCCCAGGCAGCTTGAAGCCGCCGGCCTCACCGAACCCGGCACCTTCTATCAATACGCGATCGGGAAGATTGTGGTGTGGGTGCCGAACGACTCCAAACTGGACTTGAACTCGGGTCTAAAAGCTTTGCTGGATCCGTCGATCAAGAAGATCGCCATCGCCAACCCGCAACATGCGCCGTACGGAAAGGCCGCGGTGGCGGCCATGCAGAAAGAGAATATTTACGATCAGGTGAAGGACAAGTTTGTACTGGGTGAAAACATTTCCCAGACTGCGTCCTTCGTGGCTTCGGGATCGGCCGACGTGGGCATTATTGCGCTCTCTCTCGCTCTCTCCCCGAATATGAAAGACAAAGGCCGTTACGCTGAGGTAGTCGCGGGCGACTACCCGGCCATCGAACAAGCCTGTGTAATCATGCGCTCAGCGAAGAACAAGGACATCGCCCAGCAATTCTTGAAATTCATTCAGTCCCCGCCGATCAGAGAGCTCTTTAAGAAGTATGGCTTCGCGATTCCCAATCGGTGATCAATCCACGATTCTAAAGACTTTAGATCTTTGAAAACGACGCGACAGAGGAGCCCCCCGATGAAACCGTCTCGATGTGTGGCCATAGTCGTAGTGTGTGCCGCGACCTTGATGGCCCAAACTTCAAGCAACAAGACCAAAACAGCACCCGCAAATCGCTCCACGGCAATGGCGAAAGATATCCAGGCCTTGCGCGAAACGGTTGCCGCGCAGCAGCAACAGATGGAAGCTCAGCGCCAGCAAATGGACCAGCTGAAGTCGCAGCTTCAGCAATTACTTGACGCGACTCAGCAGGCCAACGCCTCCGCCCAGAAGGTGCAGGGCAGTGCCGATCAGGCGCAGGCGACGGCTGCGCAAGCCCAGCAATCGGCCGCCGAGGCCCAGCACCTGGCGGGCCAGGCCTCCTCCAGCGCGGCCGAAGCGAAGACCGCGCTAGCGGTCGTAGACAAACAGTCCAAAGACCAAGACAAGAAAGTCAGCGCGCTGCAAGACCTGGTGGGGCGCTTTCGCTTCAGCGGCGACATCCGGCTGCGGGGTGAGGACATCTTTCAGGATTGTCCCGCTTGCGTCACCCGCAATCGCGCCCGCCTGCGCGTGCGCTTCGGTGTCGATGGCCGCTTGAATGAAAACTTCATGGGAGGCTTCGCCCTGGCCACCGGTTCGCTGGGTGACCCCACTTCGGCCAACGAATCGTTCACCAATTTCTTCAACCGAAAGACCATCGGCCTCGATCGCGGATACGTCACCTTCAACCCCGTCGCCGCCCGGTGGCTCTCGCTCACCGGCGGTAAATTCGCCTATACGTGGGCCCGCACATCTCTGACCCTCGATCCCGACATCAACCCCGAAGGCTTCAACCAGAAATTCTCCTGGGACCTGAAGACGCCTTTCCTGAAGAATTTTACGATGCAGGGAATGCAACTGCTCTACAACGAAGTCGCGAAGGGTGACGATTCGTTTGCGCTCGGCGGCAACGTGTCGGCCAGCTTCCAGTTGGGCCCGCTGACCACCACTCCGTCCTTTACCCTGATTGACTGGGGCTTTCCCGACGCCATCCTGAATGGCTCGGCGTTCGCGACCCAGGCCACCACCAGCGGTACTCCGCCGATTCAAGTTCCGGGCGAAGGCCCGGGTTGCGCCACCGGCTCCGGTTTGCCCAGCGTTCCGCCTTGCGCCATCGCTTCCAACGGCATGACCAACGCCACCTTCGTCGACGCGAAAGGACAGCGGCACTTCCTCTCGGGATTCGAATACGCCGATTTCATCCTCAATAGCCAGCTAAAGACCGGGCTGTCGCGCTTCCCGCTGAACCTGATGTTGGAGTACGAGAACAACCTCAAAGCGGCGTCCCACCCGCTGGACTCCAAAGGGAACGTGATTGCGAGTATTGGTTCGCAAAACCAGGCTTATCTGGGAGAAATCGGCATCGGTCAGATCAAGAACAGGAATGATCTGCAATTCGGCTACGGCTTCTGGCGTTCGGGGCAAGATTCCATTCTGGCGACGTTCTCGGAAAGCGAACAACGCGCCGCCACCAACATCATCGAACACCATGTTTTTGCTTCCTGGCGCCTGCGATCGAATGTTGTCGCTGCCTACAATGCCTGGATAGGACGCACGCTGAACTCCAACCTGCAGCACGCCGTACTGGCACCCGGGGTAACGCCCGGCGAAACCGAGCCGTTTCTGATGCGTCACCAGTTTGACTTGATCTACTCGTTCTAGGCTGGAGGAACCACGTAGGGATGATGTCTCATTTGCCCACTCGAGCAAAGATCGACAGATTTTTGCAAGCGGTGAAAAATAGCGGAGCTTAGCTCCGCCGGACAGATGAGGACATCTGCCCCTACGTAGTTCGTGGTGGACTGTCCTTGCAAGGGGTACAACTGAGATCGACGGTAGGCCTTACTTTCTCTTCTTTTTTTCTTTTTCTTTCTCTTTTTCTTTCTTTTCCGAATTCATCTTCTTGGCAATCTCTTCCACCAGCTTCGGCCGCAATTCAGCCAGCATAGTATCGACGATGCTCGCGATTGTGGTGGACTCTCCCGGAGCCTCGCTGGGGGCCGCTTCAACCTCGACGGTATCCGTCTCTGCTTCCACTTCCACTTCCGCAGGCGCCTCTTCCTGGGCTGTGGTCGCCTCGCGAGCCGGTGCCTCCGCGACTGGCGCGGAAGGCTCTGCACTGACGAACGATTCCCGGATCTGCTTCCAGTTTTGCCACGCCGCGGCCAATTCTGCTTCGCGCTGTGGCGCGACTTCGAGGCTTGCGACGGGCGCGCCCTCTGGGACCTCCGGCGAAACCTTGGTTGAGGATACTCCTTCCACCGTGGGCGTGGCTTCCGAGTTGGAACCTGCCCCT
>Ga0307471_100001828_pt1 | contig 11947 bp, 10 predicted proteins | sample atmos_gasesAM3C__2_FD_204566 | JGI IMG/M metagenome (GOLD analysis project Ga0307471, IMG submission 204566) | Hardwood forest soil microbial communities from Morgan-Monroe State Forest, Indiana, United States - atmos_gasesAM3C_515 | ecosystem: Environmental > Terrestrial > Soil > Temperate... | reverse complement strand
TTCACGTTGCCCAGGAAGTTGTACACGAAGGCGTTGGCGGGGTGATGATACACGTCTTCGGCGGAGCCAATCTGCTCGACGTGTCCGTTGTTCATCACGACGATTCGGTTGGCGAGCTCGAGCGCCTCTTCCTGATCGTGGGTGACGAAGACGCTGGTGATTTTGATCTCGTCATGCAGGCGGCGGAGCCAGCGGCGAAGTTCCTGGCGGACCTTGGCGTCGAGCGCGCCGAACGGCTCGTCGAGCAGCAGCACCTTCGGTTCGACTGCGAGTGTGCGCGCGAGTGCGACCCGCTGACGCTGGCCGCCGGATAGCTGTGACGGATACCGGTCGGCGAGAAAGTCTAGCTGCACGAGTTTCAGTAGTTCGTGGACGCGGCGCTCGACGTCGGCCTCGGCGGGCCGCGCGCGCCGCGGGAGCACACGAAGTCCGAACGCGACATTTTCGAACACCGTCATGTGGCGGAAAAGCGCGTAATGTTGAAAAACGAAACCGACCTTGCGATCGCGAACGCTGACATCGCTCGCGTCCTCCCCATGAAACAGCACCTCGCCAGTGTCCGGCGTTTCGAGGCCGGCGATGATTCTCAGCAGCGTGGTCTTGCCCGAGCCCGACAGTCCCAGCAGCGCGACCAGTTCGCCGGTCTCGATATGCAGGCTGATGTTATCAACCGCAACGAAGTCGCCGAACTTCTTGCTGATGTTTCTGAGCTCGATACTCATGCGGCAACCTTGGGCGCGAGCTCCTCTGCCTGCGTTTTGGGAATCACCCGACGCTCGAGGTAATGCTTGGCGATGAGCGTCGCGATCGCGAGCAGGGTGAGCAGCGACGAGACCGCAAACGCGGCCGCGTACTGGTAGTCATTGTACAGAATCTCGATGTACAGCGGCATCGTATTCGTATGCCCGCGAATATGGCCGGAGACAACCGAGACCGCGCCGAACTCGCCCATCGCGCGCGCGTTGCATAGCACCATCCCATAGAGCAGGCCCCACTTCACGTTGGGCAGCGTGACCCGGAAAAACATTTGCCATCCGCCGGCGCCGAGCACGATTGCGGCTTCCTCTTCCTCGCTGCCGACCGCCTGCATGATCGGGATAAGTTCGCGCGCGGCGAGCGGGAAGGTGACGAAGATAGTCGCGAGCACGATTCCCGGCTCGGCGAATATGATCCTGATTCCATGCGCGGCGAGCCATCCGCCAATCGGCGCGCGCACGCCGAGGAGCAGCACGAACAGCATCCCGGAGATTACCGGCGAGACCGAGAAGGGGATATCAATAAGAGTCAGAAGAGACTGCTTGCCGGGAAAATCGAACCGCGCGATCGCCCATGACGCAGCGATTCCGAAAGCGACGTTGAGTGGCACCGCGATCGCGGCGGTCATCAAGGTGAGCCGAATCGCGGAGCGCGCTTCGGGATCGACAATCGCGGCGAGATAGGCTCGGAGTCCACTGGAGAGCGCCTGCGCGAAGACCGCGATCACCGGGATGAACAGGAACAGGCCTAGAAACAGCAGCGCGATCGAAATCAGAGCGAGCCTGACCAGCGGCGGATCTTCGGTCGCAGGATTTTTCGGCTCGCTGGCGAACGGACGCGGCGAGCCAGGGGTTTCAGCCATTTTTAGATCTCAACCTTTTCACGCTTTTCAGGCCGCCAGTCGCCTGCTGCTCCATCGTTGCAGCACGTTTACGCCGAGCAGGAGCAGGAACGATACGAGCAGCATGACGACCGCGATCGCGGTCGCACCGGCGTAGTCGAACTGCTCGAGCTTGCTCATGATCAACAGCGGCACCACTTCGGTACGCATCGGCATGTTGCCCGAGATGAAGACCACTGAGCCGTATTCACCGAGCGCGCGTGCGAATGCGAGCGCGAATCCAGTCAGCAGCGCGGGAATCAGCGCCGGCGCGATCACCAGCCGGAAGGTTTGCATCCGGGTCGCGCCGAGTGTCGCGGCCGCTTCCTCATATTCCTTGTCGAGATCCTGGAGCACCGGCTGAACGGTGCGAACCACGAAGGGCAGGCCGACGAAGGTCAAGGCGACCGCCACTCCGAGTGGGGCGTAGGCGACTTTTATTCCGAGCGGGGTGAGATACCGGCCTAGCCAGCCATTGCCGGCATAGATGGCGGTCAGCGTGATTCCTGCGACCGAGGTTGGCAGCGCGAACGGCAGATCGACCATCACGTCGATCAATTTTTTGCCGGGGAATTCGTAGCGGACCAGCGTCCAGGCGACGACGAATCCGAATATCGAGTTGACTAACGCGCCCGCAAGCGACGCGCCGAAGCTCAGTCGATATGCGGCGATGGTGCGTGGTGAGGCCACTGCGGCCCAAAACTGCGCCCAGGTGAGGGTGAAAGTTTTGAAAAAGATCGTCGAAAGCGGAATCAGCACGACGATACCGAGGTACGCGAGCGTGAAGCCGAGAGTCAGATTGAATCCCGGCAGCACGTTGGTTCGCCGCGTCGTCACCGCCACAGATTTCGCTCCCTCACCCGACGGATACTCTCAGCTGCCCGGCTGATAGATCTTGTCGAAAATTCCGCCGTCACCGAAAAACTTTGGTTGCGCGGTTTTCCATCCGCCGAAATCTTTGTCGATCGTGATCAGCGGCAGACTTGGGAATTGGTTCGCGTATTTGGCTGACGCCGCCTGATCGCGCGGACGATAAAAGTTTTGCGCGATTATTTCCTGGCCCGCGGGCGTGTAGAGAAATTCAAGGTACGCATTGGCGACCGCGGTGGTGCCGTGGCGGCTCGCGACTTTGTCCACCAGCGCGACTGGCGGTTCGGCGCGGATGCTGAGCGACGGATAGATGACCTCGAACTTGCCGGCGCCGAATTGCTTGATCGCCATGTGCGCTTCGTTTTCCCATGCGATCAGCACGTCGCCGATTTCGCGTTCCACAAACGTGGTGGTCGCGCCGCGAGCGCCGGAATCCAGCACCGGCACGTTCTTATATAGCGCGCTGATAAATTCAGTGGCTTTGGCCTCGTCACCGGCGTTCTTTTTGAGCGCGTAGCCCCACGCCGCGAGAAAATTCCATCGCGCGCCGCCCGAGGTCTTGGGATTCGGCGTGATAACGGAAATTCCCGGCTTCACGAGGTCATCCCAATCGTGAATCTTCTTCGGATTTCCCTTGCGCACGAGCAGCACGATAGTCGAGGTGTAGGGGCAGCTATTCTCGGGCAGGCGCGATTGCCAGTTCGACGGAAGCAGGTTGGCCTTTTCGACGATCGCGTCGATATCGCCAGCGAGTCCGAGCGTTACGACGTCGGCCTCGAGACCGTCGATTACCGCGCGGGCCTGCTTGCCCGAGCCTCCGTGCGACTGGTTGATTGTCACGTCGTCGCCATGCTTCGCTTTCCAGTCCTTCGCGAATTGAGCGTTGACGGCTTCGTACAGCTCGCGGGTCGGATCGTAAGACACGTTGAGCAGGGTGATTTGAGTTGCGTGGGCGGTCCCGAGGCCGAGGACGATGCTCGCAATGATCGCGGCAAGCCGATGAGGGAATTTTAATTTACTTCGAAACATTTGCAGGCTACCTCAGAACGCGATTTGCAGTTGCGACTCGAAGACGCTTTCGTCCGGGCGATCCGTGCCCGCGCCTTTCACGCCAGCGCCCCAGTTGAAGTAGGTGCGCGCGTAGTCGAACTGCCATTTGACGTTGTTGCTCAGATACCAGTTGATACCGAGCGCGTATTCGGTCGCGCTCTTCGCAGAGACGGTTGGACTTGCGAAGCCGAGTTTGAACTGACGGGTATCCGCCGACACGTTGCTGATTCGGGCGGCCAATTCCCACGCGCCCCATTTCCCACTGCGCGGATCGAACGGACGATACGGCTTGATCTGGCCGTAGGACGCGTCTTCGCCAGTCAGCAGGCAGGAGGCCTGCGCCAGATAACCGCTGTCGCGGAAGGTGTCGGTGTTGTTGATTAACCTGGTGAGTGCGCCGCTCCCGAGCTTGGTGAACTGATTCAGCGAGTGCTGATCCGAGGCATATTCGCCGAGCAATCCGAAGTTGCGGAAATACCAGTAGGCCTGCGGCTCGAGCCGCGTGCGCTCGCCGGAAGCGGTGACTCCCTTGTTATACGAGAACCAGGTGCTCTGGCCGTAGGTCTTGTAGACTGAGGTCGTGGCGCCGCGTTCACTGCCAAAAGAAGCGGCGAAACCCAGGCCGAGTCCTTTGGCCCATTCATGTTCGCTCTGTCTGAAAGGGTTCGCGAATACGCGTGCGATGAAGTCCTTGCCGTCGTTGTTGTCAATATCAACCGTCGCGGTGTTGTTCGGCACGCCGTTCATCAGCGCGAGCTGATAGGTGAGGCGCTTGTCGAACAAGTCGCCATGTACTTCGCCGCCGGTGTCGCGGTTGGGGACCAGGTTGATAGTCTCGCCGCGCTCGCTGAAGAGCAGATCGCGGTCGCTCTGCAAGCGCTCGAGATCAAACGGCGCCTTGTACTTGCCGGCCTGGAATTGCGCTTGCGAGAAGTAGTTGAGGTTCACCCAGGCGTCCTGCAGGACGACTCGGCCCTGGCCGAAGTCGGGCGTGATGTTGAAGTCGTAGTACTTGAAGAGCGTGCCGGTGATGATCGGACGCACCCGGTTCAGAAAAAATGTGCTGCTGACATTCTTGTCGGAGCCGCTGGTGAAGAAGCGGCCGTCGCCCTGAACGATGCCGCCGAAGTTGAGCTTGTAATCGCCTTTCGCCGACGAGATCGAAAATCCATCGGCGCCCGCCTTGATGATTGGCGCCTCGAGGGCCTTTTGACGGTCAGTCTCGGCCTGGACTTCGATTTTGCGGTCGATCACTTTCACCCTTTGGCCGATGCCCTCCAGAGTCTCGACCCTACCTTCGAGTTGCTTAATTTCTGACTTGAGCAATTCGATTTCCTGATCTTTTGGATCGACGGTAAGCTTCGCCTGCGCATGCGCCAGCCCTGCGGGGAATAGCAGCCCGGCAACCAGCGCCGTCAGCAGAAGCGGCCGGACTGCGATAGTGCGTTTTCTCATCTCGAAAGTCCCTCATCGTCTGGGGAACTTCCGGATGTCCGGTCAGCTCGCGGTTGGTGATCTGTTTCATTGATAAGTGGGGCTCCCGAATCCTTCCCTGGTCCGGGCTCCTCCCTGAATTTTCAGCGTCGCGAGCGATTTGTCATTTGATGCAGCCGCCCGCCTGGTTGTTGGTCGCCGTCGAGTCATTGGCGAACCACTTGTTGCTGCCGCAACTCGAATTCGCGTCGAACAGGTCGTTCTTCGAATTGTGCGCGCCTCCACCTAGTGTCTGGTTGGTGACAATCGTGCTCTTGGCGCCGAAGTCGAGCGCGACTCCGTAGTTGGCGTTGCCGGCGATGTTTCCGGTGAAAATGTAGTTAAGCGGTGACGGGCCGACCCCCGAGCATCCCGCGCTGATCGGGCCAAGATTCGAGCATCCCACGTAGACGCCGATGTTACCGTTGGTCTGCGTCTTCGAATTGGTGATGCGATTCGAGGGTGATTGCTGCAACCATATTCCGTAATTGACGTTGCTCGAGGCGGTGATGTTGCTGAGTTCGATAGACTGAGCTTTGCTCAGTTTCACGCCCGCAGTCCCATTCAGATTCGCGGCGAAGTTATCGACGACCAGGTTGCTGCCGCCGATCAGCAAGCCGACGTCCCAACCGCTTACGAGCGAGCCGCGGCCTTCGATGAAACTCGTGTGGACGCCGCGGCGCACCCAAATTCCGACCCCGGTCGGTGAAGTGCCGCCGGCGCCGGTGATGCTCTTTTTTCCCGCGTCCAGAATAACGAACGACGAAGCGATCTCGATGCATGAGCCGTTCGGAGTCAGTCCCTGCGACTCATCTATGTTGAGTCCAATCTTGTAACTGCCGGGTGCAGTGATGGCGCATCCGCACGAATTAATGGTGGGCGGGCAGTCCTGAGCCGAGGCCGAGGCAGCCGATATCAGCAAAATTCCAAACGCAAGCAAACTTGTGAAAAAACTCGGGAAAAAATTCGTCGCGCGCGTTCTCATCGCAAAAATCCCCTCATCGTGTTGGGAACTTCCGGATGACCGGTCAGCTCGCGGTTGGTGAGTTCCTGCGCGCGCGGATCCCTCCCTGGTCCGGCGCTCGTAACTGAAAGATTTTTGCGGCATCGCCAATTTATGAAATCTATGCGCGCCCCGGCTTGTCGAAGCGGAATTTTTCTTTGCGCTCGATCTGCACTACTCGCGAATCCTGGATGACGACCTCGACCGAGCCGAAACGAACTCCGCTGATCGCGCTTGCGATTCGGCGCAGGACTTCGTTCTCGTTGTTACGATTAGCTTCCGCTTGAGGGTCGATTTCGATCGCGTTGGTTATTTGAGCGTCAGTTTTCATAACTTGTCCTATTAGGTGGATAGACTAATGTTCCAAAAAAATCCCAATGCGTCTCAGATCGCGAAGCTCAACGATTCCTTTCCGGTTACCACGGCTTCGACCCGGCTCAGCATGTCGGCGAGCGAAGTTGAGTCCATTATCTTTGCAGTGGCGTCGCGAACTTCCTTCATCACGATGCGAATTCCGCAACTGCGCTCGTCGCGACATTCGCGGCATCGCATGTACGCGGTCCTGCTCACGCATGGAAGTGGTGCGATTGGGCCGTCCAGTATGCGGATAATGTGTCCGACGCTTATCAGGCGAGGTTCGCGGTTGAGGAAATATCCGCCGCCCTTGCCTTTTTTGCTTTGCAGGATTCCCTGGTTCTTGAGTTCGAGGAGGATTAGTTCCAGGAACTTGCGCGGAATACCTTCGCGCTGCGCCACATCTGAAATCAGCACGGGTCCCTGGCCATATTCCTTGGCCAAGACCATCAAGGCCTTGAGGGCGTATTTGGATTTTTTCGAAAGCATTACTCGATAGGGTGGGTAGACTAGAGATGGCGGGCGATCCAGTCAAGGGGCTCGCTAAACCTAATTAGTGGATGCGGAGATTCGGAACCGGTACCGGCTTCGCTGCGCGAAGCTGTCCGAGGTCCTTCCGCTTCGGTCGGGTCGCTCCCTTCGGCCAGGATGACAAAAACAGATCTGCTCGGCGCTACTCTCCTTAGCGCGACTTTGCTTTTAGGTCGGCGTATTTGTCGAGCATTGGGAGTATTGTTTCGCGGCCTGCGGGTGGGAGTGCGAAGATGAGGCGGTCGAGGCCTAGGTCGAGAAACTTTTTGAGCTGGTCTTCGTTCGGGCCTACACCGAACATCGAGACTGGGAGTTTGTTGCGGCCGGCTTTCTTGCCAGCCTCGGCGAGCGCCTTCAGGTTGGCGGCGAGATCGTAGCGCGGGAAATTTATCGGCATCCATCCGTCGCAATACTCGGCGACGCGATCGAATGTTTTTGGAGATTGCGAGCCGAGCAGAATCGGTGGTCCGCCCGGCTGGACGGGTTTGGGGAAAGACCAGATCGGGTCGAAGTTCACGAACTCGCCGTGGAACTCGGCCGCTTCGTTGGTCCAGATTTGGCGCATCGCGAGAATTTTTTCTTTGACGATTTTCCAGCGCCGCTTGAAGGTCGCGCCGTGATTTTCCATCTCCTCGACGTTCCATCCCGCGCCGATTCCGAAGACCACGCGTCCGCCCGAGATCATGTCGAGCGAGGCGACTTCCTTGGCGAGCGTTATTGGGTCGCGTTCGATCACCAGGCAAACTCCGGTCCCGAGTTTGAGCTTTTTGGTAACCGCGGCCGCAGCACCGAGCGCGACGAATGGATCGTGCGTATGCCAATACTCCTTGGGCAGGTCGGTGCCGCCGGGGAAAGGAGTCTTGCGCGACGTGGGGATATGGGTGTGCTCGGGGAAGAACATCGATTCGAAGCCGCGCTGTTCAGCCGCGAGCGCGAGTTCAATCGGCTGGATTGCATAGTCGGTGGGGAACATCGAGATACCGAAATCGGCCATCGTTATTTCTCCTGGGTGCGGCCTCTACGTATGGATCGCCGCGTCTGCGTCGTCCAGTTCATAGCACAACTAAACCGTCGAAGCGCTTCCGACGAACTTCCGGGCTCGCGTGCTAACGCTTTCCGATCTGTTTGGGTCCCTTCAACTTGGCCTTCAACTGTGCGACCGGAATCGCGGGGAGCGTCGTGATCTTGATGGTGCCGCGCGACGACAAATCCACCGACATGTGCGCGACGGTCTCGTTATCCGGCGCGTCGACGATCGTCACGAAGTCGTAGCCGCCAAGGACGGCGTACTGGGTGACGACCTTACAGCCGAAGTCAGCGATCTCCTTGTTGACGGCGTCGAGGCGGTCGGGATCTTTGTGCAGGGTTTGGCTGCCCTCGGGAGTCAACGAACTCAGCAGGATGTAGGTCGGCATGATGCTACCTCCTGGTTCCAAGCTTCGCGGCGGTTCGCCGATAGATCAAGCGGAAGATGCGGGTGTCAGTGAGGTACGACGACGCGGACTTTTGCGGTGGAGCCTGGGATTCGGTCGGCGTGCATTGGTTCGAAGCGGCCACCGAGATTGTCGGCGAGGAATTTTTCGGTGCGGGCTATGAAATCGAGGCGGTTGGCGGGTCGGGCGAATCCGTGGCCTTCGTCCGGGTAGAGAACGTAGGTTGCGATCCCGCCGTGTTTGCCGATCGCGTCGACGATTTGTTCGGCTTCGGCTTGTTTGACGCGCGGATCGTTTGCGCCCTGGCCGATCAGCAGCGGGATTTTTATTTTGTCGGCGGCGAACAGCGGCGAGGCGCGGGTCAGCAGCGCTTTATCTGCTCGATTATCTGGATCGCCGACCCGGGTGAAGAACATCGCGCGCATGACTTCCCAGTATGGGGGCAATGATTTGAGCAAGGTGAAAAGATTCGAGGGGCCGCATTCGTCGACCGCGCATCGGTAAAGATCGGGCGTGAATGCGGCGCCCGCCAGCGCGGCATAGCCGCCATAGGAGCCGCCCTCGATTGCAACACGTTTTGGATCCGCGATCTTCTGACTGACCGCCCACGCGACGCCATCGGTGAGATCGTCCTGCATCGCGAGACCCCATTGACGATCGCCGGCGTGGAGAAATTTTTTTCCGAATCCAGTCGAGCCGCGAAAATTCACCTGCAGCACCGCGTAGCCGCGATTCGCCATCAACTGGACGTAGGGATTGAAACCCCATCTGTCCCGCGCCCACGGCCCTCCGTGCACCGAGAGCACCATCGGCAAATTTTTCGCCGGCGCGCCGATTGGAAGGGTCAGGTAGCCGCGGATTTTCAATCCGTCGCGGCTGGTGAACTCGATCGGTTTGATCTGCGCGAGCGGCGCGCCTTCGAGCTTGGGCCGATTGCTGAACAGGAAGGTCGCTTTCTTTTTCGCCCTGTCCCAGGAGTAGAAGCGCACCGGCGCGCGGTCGCTTTCGAAGGAGACCAGCCAGGTTTTATCGGCAAGGTCGCGATCGACGATCGAGAAATCTCCATCGGTGATTTTCGCGATTCCATCGAAGTCGGCCTGAATCGACGGATCGACGACCGTCCAATGCGTCCGTCCCGGATCGAACGCGGCGGCCTCGACCACGTGCCGGGTCGGATGAATCATGGCATCACTCAAATCAGCATCGTCGCTATGGGCGATCACGGTTTCCTGTCCCGACGCTAACTGACGGCGGACCAGCGCAATGGTGTCCCTGCCAACGGATGTGCCGAGGTAGAGCGAGCGGCCGTCGAGGGTGAAGTCGAGCGGGGTCAGCTCGTCCTCCAACGATGCTTTGATCAAACTTCGCCAAGGTGCGGCGGCGGTGTCGCGTACGCGTAGTTCGGTGCCTCCGTCGGGGGTTGTGATCACGGCGGCGCGGACAATCATGTTGTCATCGGCAAGCCATCGGGCTACGTCGCCCGGGTTTTTCGTATCGAGCACGGCGGCGCCGGTCACGAGATCGATTCTGTAAACGTCCATCGTTTTGCGATCGCGAAGATTCAGCGCGACCAGGATCTGTTCGGGAAACTTCGGATTCGACGCGACCGACTCGGCGCGGACGCCGCTCCATGGAGTGAGATCGCGAATGTTGTTGGTATCCAGAGAGACGGCGAAGAGATGAAAGTTTTCGTCACCGGCCGCATCCTGGGCGTAGATGATAGTTTTGGAATCGAACGCCCATCCGTAACTCGAAATGCCGCGAGTCTTTTCAGCGGTGACTGCGCGCGAGTCTTTTTTCCCGATCGTTTGGACCCATACCTGCAGCACGTCGTGGGAGTCCGGCGCGAGCCATCCGAGATGCTTGCCGTCGGGCGAGATGGTTGGGTTAGCGCGCTCGGGGTTGCCGAGGAGGTTCTCCCGCGGGATTAGCGGCGGCGGTTGGGCATGGGTAGTGGAGGAGATTGGTGTGGCCATCGCGATCGTAAAGATAAAGATAAGGACTTTCGGTGCGAGTCGGGGCATCGGATAAGAGGATGGCAGAAGAAATCGCGGAGAGAAGAGGGTGCGCTAAGAACCTAGCCCTAACCCTTTCCCTCGAAGGAAGGGCGGCAATCGCGTAGGGGCGGAATTTGTGTAACCTGTGCGCCGGTTTATGGGTGAGGATCAGAATCTCCCTGACTTGGCTGAGTGGGGTACTGTTCGGCTGGCTACTGATAGGTGGCTGCCGGACCTTAGGACTCGGCCGGGTAGGTAGCCGGTGTGGTTTCCGTGTTCGTAGAGTATGTCGCCGTTTACGATTGTGTATTCGATTCCTTGCGCGGGCATCACCAGGCGGCGTCCGCCGCCGGGCAGATCGTTCTGCATCCGCGGACGTTTTGCGGAACCGACTCGATGCTCGTCGAAAATCGCGATGTCGGCAGGAAGGCCTGCCTTGAGACGGCCGCGATCCCGAATTCCGAAGAAGTCCGCGGGCTCCGAGGTGATGCGCTTGACCGCCTGCTCCAGGCTCATCGCTCTGCGCTCGCGGACCCAAGTGCCGAGCAAATAAGTGCAGTAGCCGGCGTCGCAGACCATGTTTACGTGCGCGCCGCCGTCGGAGAGACCGATCATGGTGCGCGAGTCGGAGACTAGCCGGCGAATTCCGGCTTCATGATACTGCTGCATCGTGAATTGGATATTCAGGTCGTCGGCGAGCGCGAGATCGAAGAAGGTGTCGAGCGGATCTTTGTGCTGCTCTTCCGCGATCGCGGCAACGGTCCTGCCCTGGTTCATTTTGAGCGCCGGATTGGTGACCTCGAGCACCTCGACGCGATTCCATCCGCCCTGGAACAAATGCGGGCGCTTGAGTTCGGTCCGGAACGCGCCTCGAAACGCGCGGTCGCGATAAAACTCCTTCTGCTTTTCGGCGGGCTGATTGAAGACCGGCGCCCACATCGGCATGTCGGCGAATGAAAACGGATTGCGCAGATCCATCTGAATCACGAATGGCTTGCACAACACCTGCGGGATGCCACCGCGATTGATCAACGGCTCGAGCCTTCTAAGCGTATCGACACTCGCGTCGGGCTGGTCGGGCCGGCTTGCCATCCCGAGCCAACTCACCGGGCGCGCGCTCTCGTTCAAAAGAAATTCGAGCAGGTCGTATTCCTGCTCCGAGACCGCGCCTTCATGGCGGGTGAGCGCGACTTCGATCGCACCGCGTCCGAGATCGCGCAGTACGTTTGCATAGGCCTTGAGTTCATCGCGGGAGGCAAGGCGGCATGGCAGCGGACGGCCCTGGTATCCAATATGCTGCGGTAGCGTGGTGGTGGAGAATCCGAACGCGCCCGCGGTGACTGCCTCGCGGAGCAGACTCGCGACTTGTGCGATCTCTTCGGGCCGAGCCTCCCGCTCCATCGACTCGTCGCCTAACACGTAGCGGCGAAACGGAGTCAGCGGGGCCAGGAAAGCGAGGTTGATTCCGGCGCCGCGGCGCTCGGCGGCGGCCATGAAATCCGGGAACGTCTCCCACTCCCAGCTGATTCCCTTTGCGAGCAAAAGGGAATTGCCTCCACGTTCACCAGATCCCACGCCGCCACCTCGCGGGCCGCGGGTT
>Ga0307471_100001827_pt1 | contig 11951 bp, 8 predicted proteins | sample atmos_gasesAM3C__2_FD_204566 | JGI IMG/M metagenome (GOLD analysis project Ga0307471, IMG submission 204566) | Hardwood forest soil microbial communities from Morgan-Monroe State Forest, Indiana, United States - atmos_gasesAM3C_515 | ecosystem: Environmental > Terrestrial > Soil > Temperate... | reverse complement strand
TACATCATTCACGGCGAAAACGTCGTCAATCCGACCCTCTCGGGCACGAAGGCGTGCCTCCGCTATCGGCATAACATCGCGAGCGGGCAGTCCGCTGTCGTGCGACTCCGCCTGTCCCCCGAAAAGATCGAAGCACCTCTCCAAGACGTTGACCGAATCGTGTCGCAACGAAAGGCCGAGGCGGATGCGTTTTACGACGCGATTCAACCGCCCCGGGCAACGCCCGAAGAGAAATCCATCCAGCGGCAGGCGCTCGCCGGCATGCTGTGGAGCAAGCAGATCTATCTGTGGGATGTAAATCTGTGGCTTGAAGGCGACAACCCGAAGACACCGCCGCCGCAGTCGCGAAAACAGCTACGCAATGTCCATTGGCGACACCTGAATTCCATGCGCGTCATCTCGATGCCCGACAAATGGGAGTTCCCCTGGTTCGCTGCCTGGGACCTCGCGTTTCAGTGCGTAACACTCGCACTCGTCGATCCCGAGTTCGCTAAAGAGAATCTTTGGATCCTTCTGTTCGAACAATTCCAACATCCGAACGGGCAGATCCCGGCCTACGAGTGGGAGTTCTCCGACATGAACCCGCCTGTACACGCGTGGGCGTGCTGGCGTGTATTCCAACTTGAGAAGGAACGCGCCGGGAAGGGCGACACTCAGTTTCTTGAGAGGTGCCTGCACAAGCTGCTGATGAATTTTGCCTGGTGGGTGAATCGGGTCGATAGTCAGGGCAACAACGTCTTTGAAGGTGGATTTCTTGGGCTCGATAACATCGCCGTCGTCGATCGCGGAGAAAAGTTTCCCAACGGAGCTATCCTCGAACAATCCGATGCAACCGGCTGGATGGGCTTCTTCTGTCTCTACCTGATGCGAATCGCCCTTGAGTTAGCGAAGAGCAACGCAGTTTACGAAGGCGTAGCCACCAAGTTTTTCGAACACTTCATCTATATCGGCGCAGCCATGAAGAAGATGGGCGGCCGCAATTACCAGTTGTGGGATGAAACCGATGGCTTCTTCTATGACGTGTTGCGTTTTCCCAACGGTGAATTTCACAAATTCCGCCTGCGCTCGTTGGTCGGGCTCATCCCGCTGTATGCAATCGAGGTATTGGATCAGCAAGAGCTGCAGGCCCATCCGTCTTTCCTGCGTGACGTCGAATGGTTCATCAAGAACCGGCCTGATTTGGTGGGGGACGCCTGTTACGCCGTCGGCGACGGCGACAAGCGCTACGTCTTGTCGATCGCCGATCCCAATCAGTTTAAGCGGTTGTTGCAGCGCATCTGGGATAGCGATGAATTCTTGTCGTGTTACGGGATCAGGAGCCTCTCAAAATTCCATCAACGACAGCCGTTCCGCTTCGGGGATCGATTGCTTGGCTACGAGCCCGGCGAGGCTGAGGTCAAACTCAAGGGAGGAAATTCGAATTGGCGTGGTCCGATCTGGTTTCCTACCTCGTACCTGTTGATCCATTCATTCCTCAAATTTGATGAAGCCCTGGGGTTTTCGTCGACCGTCCGCACACCCGCCAGCAATGGGAACCAGATCACTCCGAAAGCGATGGCCCAGGAGGCTGCGGATCGAATGATATCCATCTTCAAGCGGAACGGCTCCGGCACGAGACCTTGCTTCGGCAGATACACCAAGTTTCAGCAAGACCCGCATTGGCGCGACCTTCTTCTGTTCAATGAGTACTACCACGGAGATACCGGGATGGGTCTCGGGGCAAGCCATCAAACCGGCTGGAGCGGACTGGTAGCCAATCTTATCGATGAGTGGCGGCGGTGATCTGATGGCCCTGCGAAAACGCCTGCTCTTCGCCGTCGCACTGCTCGTGGGCCTGATCGTGATCAGCGTCACCGGATACCGAATCCTGGGCGGGGAATCCGTCACGTTCCTTCAGGCGCTGTACATGGCCGTGATTACACTCGCTGGCGTCGGCTACGGCGAGATCGTCGACACCAGTCACAACCCGGCGCTACGCATCTTCAACATCGGCATCGTTCTATTCGGCGTCGCCATTACCGTCTACGTGTTTTCCGTCGTAGCTGCTTTCCTCGTGGAAGTTGAGGTCAGGAACCCATTCTGGAGGCGCAGGATGCAGAAGCGCATCAGTGAGCTGAGTGGCCATTTCATCGTTTGCGGACTCGGTGACACCGGCCGCTACGCCGTTGCCGAACTTGAGAAGACCGGCACACCCTATGTCGTGGTGGATGCTTCCGAAGACAACCTCAAGAAATCGCGCGAGCTGCATGCAGAAACATTCGAAGAACTGCTCTACGTGATCGGCGATGCCACGGAAGAAGACACTCTGGAAAAAGCCGGTGTTACTCGCGCCCGCGGATTGATTGCCGCGCTGCCCAATGACAAAGACAATCTGGTTATCACGGTCGTCGTTCATCAGCGTTTCCCGAAGATGCGTATTGTTGCCCGGACCGCAGACAACAAGTTTGCCGATCGCATGATTCGCGCTGGGGCCAACTCGACAGTCTCACCGAGTCAGATCGGAGGACTGCGCCTCGCCAGCGAAGTCATCCGCCCGCACGTAGTCGGATTTCTCGATCGCATGCTCAAGGAGCAGGGAAGTACCCTCCGCGTTGAAGAGATCGAGGTGGTGGCACCCTCGAAATGGGCCGGTTCTGTATTGCACGACCTCAATCTCAAAGGTCAATACAACCTGCTCGTGCTCGGATTGAAGAATCCTCCGGAACAAGGAGCCGATCTGGTTATCAATCCGCCCGACAATGCGGTGGTCCCGCAGGGTGGAATCATCATCGCAATGGGCGACATGAAGGACATTCAGCGGGCCCGGCAAAGCGCCCGCGTCTGAAATTATCCAGACTCCCACTGACAACGTTCTTCACCCGCGCAGCGTTACCGCACAAAAAGAAAAGGGGAGCTCAATCGGCTCCCCTTAATCCGTTCTGTTGAACGCTACAGAGCTGTGCACACGGCTTTCACTTCCGTGTAGAGCTCAATCGCATCATGCCCCATCTCGCGGCCCCAGCCGGACTGCTTATATCCGCCGAAGGGCAGCGCCGCGTCGAAGATGTTGTAGCAGTTGATCCACACGGTTCCGGCGCGAAGCTGAGCCGCCAGCCGGTGAGCTTTCTGGATATCACGCGTCCAGATGCCGGCCGCCAGACCGTATGCGGTGTCATTCGCCTTCGCGACCAGATCGTTATGATCCTTGAACGGGATCGCAGTGACGACTGGCCCGAAGATCTCCTCCTGCACGACCTTCATCTTTTCATTCGTATTCACGAGGACCGTCGGCTTTACGAAATAGCCTTTGTCGCCCTCGCGGCTTCCGCCGACCACGGCCTTGGCCCCTTCCGAAAAGCCGGACTCGAGATAGCCGCAGACCCGCTTAAGCTGTTCCTCGGAAACCAGCGGACCCATGTCGGTGGATTTTTCCCATCCCGGCCCGACATTGATCTTCGCCGCCTTGGCGGAAACGCCTTCCACGACTTTGTCGAAGATTCCGTCTTCCACGTAGAGTCGCGAACCTGCGCAGCAGCACTGACCATGATTGAAGAAGATGGCGCTGGCTGAGCCCGCGATGGCAGAATCGAGATCGACATCGCCGAAAACGACATTCGGTGATTTCCCGCCCAGTTCGAGCGAAACCTTCTTCAAGTTGCCCGACGCGGCCTGCAAGATGAGTTTCCCGACCTCCGTCGAACCAGTGAACGCTATTTTGTCGACGTCCGAGTGCGCGGCCAGAGCAGCGCCCGCGGTTTCGCCGTAACCCGGCACGACGTTGACCACGCCATCCGGAATGCCGGCTTCCTGTATGAGTTCCGCCAACCGCAGACACGAAAGCGGTGTCTGTTCGGCAGGTTTCAGAACCACCGTGCATCCGGTTGCCAGCGCGGGACCGAGCTTCCAGGCCGCCATCAGCAACGGGAAATTCCACGGAATGATCTGACCCACCACGCCCACAGGTTCGCGCAGCGTGTAGGCGAGGTACTTGGCTCCCGGAGTGTAGGGAACTGAGATTGGGATCGTGTTGCCCTCGATCTTCGTGGTCCAGCCCGCCATGTATCGGAACAAATCGACGGCGAGCGGCACGTCGGCGGCGCGCGCAACCTTCAGCGGCTTGCCATTGTCGAGAGTTTCAAGTTCGGCGAACTCTTGCAGGTGTTGCTCAAGCAGATCCGCCAGCTTCCAGATGAGCCTGCCTCGCTCCGAAGAGGTGAGTCTTGGCCACGGGCCGCTATCGAAAGCCGCGCGCGCCGCTTTCACCGCGCGATCAATGTCTTCTTTATCACCTTCCGCGATCCGAGCAAGCACTTCTCCGGTCGCCGGATTGTAGGTGGGGAAGGTCTTGCCCGAAGCAGACTCCACCCATTTGCCGTTGATCAGCATCTTGCGAGGTTTTGAGATAAATTCCGCAACATTTTCGTCCAGTTGAATCGTAGGCAGAGCCGTTGCCATAGTTCCTCCTTAGGTTGATTACGCCGTGGCGGCTGCTGAGCTGGAGATCGGGATTCGAGTTCGGACGCGCATGATACGCGATCAGTAACGTGCGAGAGACGCGCGCTACGCCATCCCCTTGTGATTGCGGGTGAGATTTTAACGCATCCGGGGGCCCCATGGGTGAAGCTTTACATAATTGCGGTGTGCCCCGGAAATGGTGCAAGTTCCCCTGTTAGGTGCATGCGGCCAAAACCGGCGAACACTCTTTGCAAATCAGAAAACCGTTGCCACTCGTCTACAATCCTGCTGCCGGAACCGACGAATGACTCGCCGACTGCTGCTTCTGACAATCCTGCTCGTCCTCATGAGCGCCGCATTAAGCGCGGTCAGCTACTTCGCAGCGCCCCTGCCCGCCGCAGTTCTCATAAGCGTCAGATGGATCGCTATCATCGCCTTCGGATTCTACGGGCTTGTCCGGAGATCATTAACGACCTGGATTTTCGTCGCGATGTTGGCGGGCGCGGCGCTTGGCCACGATTGGCCTCAAGCGGCTGTGAACCTGCGCGTGCTCAGCCAGATATTCCTGCGCCTGATCAAGACCATCATTGCACCGCTGTTGTTCGCGACGTTGGTAAGCGGCATCGCTGCCCACTCGGACCTGAAAAAGGTCGGCCGGATGGGCATCAAGGCAATCCTCTACTTCGAGATTGTCACCACCTTGGCGCTGGTCATTGGCCTGGCGGCGATCAACATAAGCAAGGCAGGAGTCGGCGCATCTCTACCTTCGTCGGCCGGCGAATCCCTGCAGGCGCAGAAGTTGAATGCGACAGACACGATTCTGCACGTCTTCCCGGAGAACTTGGCGAAGTCGGTCGCAGAAGGACAAATCCTGCAGGTCGTCGTTTTCAGCATCCTCTTCGGCATCGCTCTGGCGCTGGTTCGCGAAGACCGCCGCCGTCCGTTGCTCAATCTGACGGAAAGCCTCGCCGAAACGATGTTCAAGTTCACCAACATCGTGATGTACTTTGCACCGCTTGGTGTGGGCGCTGCGATTGCGTACACAGTCGGGACCACCGGACTGGGCGTCTTGGTAAATCTGGCCAAGCTGCTGCTTACGCTGTACGTCGCGCTAATCATCTTTGTGCTCGGAGTTCTCTTGCCGATCGCTTTGCTCGCGAGAGTGCCGTTGAGAAAATTCGTCGCCGCGGTGGCCGAGCCCGTTTCTATAGCGTTTGGTACCGCTAGTTCGGAGGCGGCTCTGCCTCGCGCGATGGAAGAGCTGGAGGAAATCGGTGTGCCGCGAGGGGTCGTCTCTTTCGTCATGCCGACCGGTTACAGTTTCAATCTCGACGGCAGCACACTTTATCTATCGCTGGCATCGATTTTCGTTGCCCAAGTCGCTGGCGTGCATCTCACACTCGGCCAGCAGCTCCTGATGATGCTGACGCTCATGCTGACGAGCAAAGGCGTCGCGGGCGTCTCACGAGCGGCCCTCGTCATCCTGCTTGGTACAGTGGGTTCGTTCGGACTGCCCGTGGAGCCCGTCTTCATCCTGCTCGGCATCGATCAATTGATGGACATGGGTCGAACTGCGGTGAATGTACTCGGCAACTGTTTGGCAACCGTGGTGGTGGCTCGATGGGAAGGAGAGTTTCCGTCTGATGCGTCCCTCCCCGCGCTCAACCTCGACTCGATTCCCGTGACTCGGAAATAAGTCTCATCCAGTGTGAACAGCAATCCACCCAACAAATATCGCGGTCGATTAGCTCCATCGCCCACCGGCTACCTTCATCTCGGCCATGCGAGGACGTTCCTCATGGCTGCGCAGCGTGCCCGTGAGCGGAACGGTACCCTGATCCTTCGCAACGAGGATCTCGATCCACAACGCTGCCGGCCGCAGTTCGTCGACGCGATGCTGCGAGACCTTCGCTGGCTCGGTATCGAGTGGCAGGAAGGACCAGACTGTGGGGGCCCGTTTGCGCCCTATTCCCAAAGCGAGAGACGCGACTTCTATGTTTCAGCATGGCGCCGCTTGCGGGACGGCGGCTGGATTTATCCGTGCACTTGCTCTCGGAAGGATTTGGCGTTGGTGGTATCCGCGCCAAACGATATCGACGACGAGCCTATGTATCCTGGGACTTGTCGTTCGCGAAACGACGCAAAGCACCACTCAGAGCCGAAGGGAATCAACTGGCGCTTTCGAGTGCCGGATGGCGAAGGGATACGTTTCGACGACCTGCATCTTGGGCCGCAGGAATTTATCGCAGGACGAGACTTCGGCGACTTCGTCGTCTGGCGACGCGATGATGTACCGGCCTATCAGCTTGCGGTGGTCGTGGACGATGCCGAGATGCAGATCACCGAAGTGGTGCGGGGCGCCGATCTGCTCAAATCTACTGCCCGGCAAATTCTCCTGTGCCGCGCTCTCGCGTACACAACACCTGCTTATTATCACTGTGATCTTGTGCGTGACGAAAAAGGTCAGCGAATGGCCAAGCGCGACGATTCGGCCAGCATCAGATACCTTCGTGAAAGCGGCCGCACAAAGGAAGAAGTACTCCGTCAGGTCGAACTACTGACGAGATTCATTCCCCATCGTTAAGCTCTTCACCAATCCATCAAAGCAAAGAACCAACGCTCACCGCGCTGTCTTCTGTCCAGCCTCAAACGTTGTCCAAGGTCCCGCTTTCATGTCTTTCAGGACGGAACTCTGCCACGAGTATTCCGGGTGATGATCAAGGAAATCTTTCGCCAGGAAATCAGCGCCGCAGGGATGTCCAGCGCGAGCCCTCATACTCATCTTCGCGGTCATCGTGCTGTCGGTGGCTTTTCCCTGGACGGCGCCTCCCGGATGATAGGAATCCCACTCAAATTGACTGTCGTGTCCGACCATGGTCTCGCCGTGCCCGCAGAGGGTTCGCGCATTGGCAGCTTGCTTCTTGTCGTGGATGTCGTAGTGGTCGCCGATGAATTTCTGCGCCATATCGACATCGATCTTGCCCTTGTTCTCCTTCATCAGTTGCTCCCACCGAGCGCGCCGTGCGTTGGGAGACGACGTCATATCCTTCGAATCGAATGTCGTTTCTTCTTTCAGCACCTTCGGATCCTGTGCGAAGTTTGAACTGATGAAGTAGCCGCTCTTCTTTCGCCAAAGGGGCGTGTTTTTGAGGCCGAGTTCCAGATACGCAATCTCTCCGGTTTTGCGGTCACCGATCAGCCAGTCGTTCGCATAACCGCCGTTATTGCCTTCCTTGATGATGCGCACATAGTCATCGATCGAGTTGGAGTATTGCAACGCCTTGCGCGCGCGCATGAACTCCGGCTTGCCGTCCGGATCCCAACCCTCAAATTTGCTGATCGTCGTTTCCGAGATCATCATGCCCGCAGAATTCACGCCAAAGTCATCGTCGCTAACGATCACACCCGGGAACCCATCCATCAAAATGCGATTGCCGTTTTGCGGCACGATGTCGAACATCATCACCCAACGCGAGCCCTGGATATAGCTCGTCCAGTTGTTGTGCGCGAGGACGATCTTGTGGTCCTTTGTCACGCTGCCGGTTGCGATGAACGCGCTGCAATTTCCCGGTGCCACCAGGTTGGGAACGGCCGCTCGCTTTTCCTTCTTGTTGAGCCAGGGAACGTAGTAGTCGGAAAGCTCCATGAATGCATTCACTGCGACCACGTCATCGACGTCATACTTGCTGCCGCGCGCCTTCAGTCCGTCCGCAATACCTTGCAGTTCCTGCTGGTACTCAGGATCGATGTGCGGCCAGAGCATCGTGTGAGCGGCATTACGGAAGAACGCCCAATCGCGCTCAGTGGCGTGCGTATCTTCGACTTCCACGGCGTTAAATGCGTCCTCGATTTCCGGAGCGAGCAGGTATCCGTGCTGAAAACCGATATCGGCGGGCGAGCCCTCCAAGTGCACATACGTCCAGCCGTCCTGCGTGAAGCGATACGCCTTCTTCAGGCGCGCGTCAGTGTCGGATGAGGCCTCCTTCGCGGACGCCGCAGCAGGTCGTGCGCCGCTTGAAAAGGCGATGGCGAAGATGGTGGCCAGCAACACAACCAACGCAACGAAGATGAAACGACGGGATGGTTTCATGGACAGACTCTCTCCGGAGAACGCGGCATGCGGTTCAATGCAGGGATGCTAGAGATTCGGGAGAGGCAAGTCAAACCAAAGCTAGGGACGGAAGCGGCGCCACAGCCGTGACCGAGGCGCCGCAACAGCACTGCACGCTTATAGAAGAGCAGTAGGCCTTCGGTTCCATTCTTTGCCTTTTTCCTTAGAGATGCCTTCCATGTCCTTCACGTAAGCTCCAGCTTGCGTGAGCACGTGGTGCAGATCATTTCCGATACTGATAAATGTGAAGCCTTTCTCGAGGAATTCTCCAACCCGTGACGTGCCGAACAGAAACAATCCGAGGATCACATTGTTTTTGCGCGCGTGCTCGACCAATTTCTGGGTGGCTGCCCCGAGTTCCGGCGACGTGTACATGTGCGGGAATTCGTACTTTTCGTAGAGTCCCATCGACATGCACAGGTCGTTCTGGCCGAGGAAAAGAATGTCCACACCCGGCACTGCTGCGATCTCAGCGATGTTCTCGATGCACGATGCAGTCTCCACCTGGAGTGCCACGATTCCATTGTTGTTGAAGTTTCCGGCGTATCCGAGCAGGCCGCCTTTGTTCATACTGCGTTGCGGAAAATACACGGAACGTGTGCCGACCCGGGGATACTTCGTGCAACTGACAGCTTGCCGTGCTTCGTCCGCCGTGTTGATGTACGGGACGAGCACACCGTCGGCGCCCAGATCGAGGGCCTGCTGGATTCCCGGCCGGTCATCGTATCCCCCGACCCGCACCATCGACTTCGCACCACCATTCGAAATCCCGGAGAGCATGGCGGAGAGTTTCTCGTAGCCCATCGGACCGTGCTGCGTGTCGACCAGCAGCCAATCGTAGCCGCTATGCGCAAGCTGCTCGGCAATCGTGGGGCTGTGCGCGTTCAGAAACAGGCCCATCTTCGGTTTGCCGGCGCGCAGCTGCTTTTTGAACTCAGCGCCACTCAGTGTGGCTTCGGACATATCGCAAATCCTCCTCGGTAGTTATCGAAGTTTTGTAGTGTATCCCATGACCTCGGCCGAGATGTTATAGCCAGATGGAATTTGAAAGAAATGGTGTGTCCCCGAGTCAGCCTCACGAGGCATATAATTTCACCCACAAGTTTTGCTTCAGGAGTTGTGTATGCGTTGGACACCGGGCGGGCAAAGTGACGACATTGAAGATCGTCGCGACGAAGGTGGCGGCGGTGGGGGCGGCATCGGTGGAATTCACATTGGCATCGGCGGCGTGCTGGTTCTGCTGGTTCTCAGCTTCGTGTTTAAGCGCGATTTCTTCTCGCTCCTCGGCGGACAGGGCGTAGCAACCGGACCCGCACTGTCGCAGCCTGACCCGCAGCGCGACGCTCGCGAACAACCGACAGTGCAGTTCATCTCGTTTGTGCTCGACGACGTTCAGAAGACATGGACCGGCATTCTTCAGGAAAAGGGCATCGCTTACCCGCACGCCAAGCTTGTTTTGTTTCGCGACGAAACGTACTCGGGTTGCGGCGCCGCGCAAGCCGCAACTGGTCCGTTTTACTGTCCACAGGATCAGAAGGTCTATATCGATCTTGGCTTTTACGACGAACTTCAACAGAGATTCGGCGCGCCCGGCAAATTTGCCCAGGCGTATGTTCTGGCCCACGAGCTGGGCCATCATGTCCAAAATCTCCTCGGGATCGAACGCAAAGTTCGCAGCCTCCAGGGCCAGAACCCGGGAGCTGGCAACGCGCTTTCTGTGCGACTCGAATTGCAAGCCGACTGCTTTGCGGGAGTGTGGGCGAAGTCGACCCAGCAACGAAATCTCCTCGAAGCCGGCGACGTCGAGAGCGCCCTGGGAGCGGCTGCCGCCGTGGGCGACGATCGTCTCCAACGCTCGTCAGGCGGGCGCGTGAGCCCCGAGAGCTTTACCCATGGCTCGTCTGCCCAGCGAATGGATTGGTTTCAACGCGGCATGAACGGTGGAACGATCGAGTCCTGCAATACCTTCCAGTAATGTGTGATGTATAGCTCGTAAGACGATGAAAGTAAGTATCTTGCTTATATGCTATCCGGTCATGGGCGGCTTGTCACCGCCCCCGCGAATCCGTGAGTTCCTGCACCCCGGTCACCCGACACCAGCTCGAGTCTCTTCTATACTGATTTCTTGCGGATGGGAGTGTCAGGGATTCCCGCATCCTGTCGTCGCACCTGATTCCTTTTCGTACGCATCACACACAGGCTGTGGAAAACTTCCAAGAACATTCGCGGGAATTTCTAGGCAAGCCGATCCGGGATTTGGGGCTGAAGCTCGAGGGGTCGCCGGTCGAGCGATATGTTCATCAGCTCTACTCCGAGCTGGCGAGCAAAGGTCTGGCCAAGTTTCGTCCCGGATTTTATTTGACAGACGAGTGGGGTTGTCCTTCAGGCGAGCCGATCATCGGCATTCCGTTCTACCTCGCGAACCAGGAACTCTCGGCGTTCGAAAAAGAAATGAACGATCTCGAAGACAAGCGCGAGATCATGATGTACTTCCGTCACGAGGCCGGGCACGCCTTTAACTACGCCTACAAGCTGTATCGCACGCCGGAATGGAAAACACTGTTTGGTCCGTTTCGGAGGCGCTATCTCGATAACTACCGGCCGATTCCGTTTTCCCGAAACTACGTGCGTCACTTGGCTGGCTGGTATGCGCAGAAACATCCGGATGAGGACTTCGCCGAAACCTTTGCCGTGTGGCTCACGCCACGCTCAAGCTGGCGCAAGCGCTACCGCGGATGGGGCGCGATGACGAAGTTGCGCTACATGGATCGCATCGCGCGAGAGTTGGGCAACGTCGATCCGATCCGCCGGCGCGGATATCCGGATGTTACGGTCGACGACATGGAATCGACGGTCGCGGAGTTTTATCATCAGTCCGTTACAGAAACGATCCCAGTTGTGGACTTGGCTTTGGACGCTGATTTGATAGATATTTTTAATGTATCGAAGCGGCGCAAGAAGACGGTTCGGCCGGCGCACGAGTTTCTGCACCAGCACCGCAAAGTTGTCGTAGACAAAGTCGCCTATTGGACCGGTGTCCAGCGTCCCTTGGTGAAGAAGCTGATTGAGGCGATCGAAACGCGCATCGGGGAACTCGGTCTCCGGGTCGATACGGACCGTGAACCTGACCATCTCGCCGAGATTACTGTCTACGCAACTACACTCGCGACGAACTACATGACGCGTGGAAAGTTCGTTCAACCATGACTTTGTTCCTCCAGAAATCGATAGCTGATCCACACGCGTGGATAGCCGGGAGCCGTGCATGAAGATTGCGATCCTCTACGACGTTTGGGAAGAGGAGGTCGCGGCACCGGAGCCACCCGAGCCCAAGGTTGCGGCGCGCAAGAAAAAATCCAGGAAAAAAGCCAAGCGCGAGAAAGAAGATCGCGAAGAAATTTTTGAA
>Ga0307471_100001826_pt1 | contig 11951 bp, 7 predicted proteins | sample atmos_gasesAM3C__2_FD_204566 | JGI IMG/M metagenome (GOLD analysis project Ga0307471, IMG submission 204566) | Hardwood forest soil microbial communities from Morgan-Monroe State Forest, Indiana, United States - atmos_gasesAM3C_515 | ecosystem: Environmental > Terrestrial > Soil > Temperate... | reverse complement strand
AGGAGCACGTCGACTATGCAACAGGAACCGGTCCCGTTTCCGTGGCAGTAGGAGACTTCAATGGTGATCAAGTGCCTGACTTGGCAGTGTTGGCATTTGGGGCGTCTCCGCAGGTCGTGAGTGTGCTATTGGGTCACGGCGATGGCACATTTCAGACGCGCGTGGACTCTGCAATGGCAGATATCGCAAGTACAGCGGTGGCAACGGCTGACTTTAACCAGGATGGCAAGGCCGACTTCGCTGTTGCCGGGGATTTCGCAGACCGTACTGTAGGCATTCTGGAGGGCAACGGGGACGGAACGTTCCAATCTGCGGTGGGCTATGCCCCCCCTTTCGGTCTTGGCGTGTCCATGGCGTTAGGAGACTTCAACGGCGACGGCAAAATTGACCTCGTGGTCATGTTTTTCAGTGGTGGTTACTGTTGCGTGGGCGTGCTGCTGAGCAACGGCGATGGCACTTTTGCGCAGGGAAATACTCTTGCCACCGAAACCACGGGCTGTCATGTCGGATCACCAGTCGTCGCCGACTTCGATGGCGACGGCAAGCTCGATGTTGCGGTCATCGCGGGTGGCGTACCGGCTGGGGGTTTCTGCGTGTTTGACGGCGGCGGCACCATGCTGGTCTTCAGAGGTAACGGCGACGGGACTTTTCAGCCACCCGCAAGCGTTACAACGACTACTGCCTGGAATTTGGCTGCCGCCGCCGACCTCGATGGCAACAAAACGCCGGATTTGGTTATGGTCATACGTGGTGTCTCGGATTGGGTGCGGGGACGCACGATGGCTAACAGTGACAACACTGTCAGTGTGTTGCTCATGGCTCCCGCACCATCTGTAACGTTGGCGACAAGCGCGAGCACGCAGGTCACGGGACAGCGCGTCACTCTCACTTGGAGCTCGAAGAATGCCGACTCGTGCACCGCCTCGGGCGGAGCCGCTGGCGACGGTTGGAGTGGAAGCATCGCGCTCTCGGGATCGATGTCGATTACTGAGTCGAGCGCAGGGACGTTCCCTTATTCGCTGACTTGCACCGGCGCCCCTCTCGCGGCTTCGGCTCAGGCGATAGTGAGTTTCACCGCGGCCTCGAGTTCCGGGGGCGGCGGAATGCTTGATCCCCTGTGGCTGCTGCTCCTGTCGCTGCCAACGCTGCAACGCGGGATCCGGCGTACTCGACCGAGTGCTGCCCACGCGTTGCCCGCCAGACAGGGGATCACCAGGGCTGCTCATAGTGGCTCAAAAGAGACGGGGTCCAGCCAATGGCGACGAAAAATAGAGATCAACACGTAAGTGGGAAAATTGATGTTCGAAGACGCAAAGTCGTCGGTGGCTCCTTGGCTGTTCTCGGTACGGCATCGACAGGCCTCCTTGCAGGATGTGGGGGCGATAGCAGCGGTGACGGAGGCACCAATGTCACGCCGCTGACGTTGATGTGGATGGCGCCCGCAAACGGCGCCACCAATGCCGGTGTCGATACCCGTATTACGCTCGTATTTTCAGAATCCGTCACCGTCGGGAGCAACGCGATCAACGTGACCGGCCCGAGCGGGGCGGTTACGACGACCATGACCGTGAGCGGAGCCGATGTCACGTTGACTCCCGTCAATCCCTTAACTCCCGGTCAGAAATACACCATAACGATAACCTCAGGCGTCAAAAGCGCCGCCAACAATTCGTACGCCGGATCTACCGAATCCTTTTCCACCACAGCACAAGCGCTGAGTCTTGCGGCCGGTGCGCTTTCCGACGCCTCCTACTACGCCTATCGGTGGTCAAGCGCCCCGGCGCAACCTTGGAATGTGTTGCAGTATCTGCGTCGCAATGGATTCCGGTGGTTGAGGATGTGGGTTACTACGTTGAGCTATCCAGAGCTGCGCACGACCAGTGAGTGGTCCAACTTGCTGTGGCAAGACAATTATTGGGCGTGTCTAGAGGCCTCGGGCTCGATACTGGCTGCAGCGGCTGCTTTGGGGTTTCGCCTGCAGGCCGTCCTGTTCTTGAGTGATCAGTCAGCTTATGCCGGTAAACAGCCACTGGCGGCCGCGTGGGCAGGCTTGACATCGACCGAACTCGCGACGGCGGTGCAACAGTCGGCCGCTAGCACGGCTTCTTATTACCAGTCGCTCGGGCTAGACATCGAGGTGTTCGAGATCGGCAACGAAATCGATTTCGGTATATGCGGCATCGAATTAGGGACCACCGCTCCAGTTCCGCCTGGAATTGATTGGACGACTGACCCGGGCTGGATGCAATCGAACGTCTGGGGCCCCTGCGCTCCGCTACTGCAAGCCGCCATCACTGGCGTCAAGTCTGTTTACCCGAGTGCCAAGATTCTGTTGCATATCGCAGGCTTCGGTTACAGCCCCGGGAACATTCTGACATCGGCGTTCTTCCAATCCATGGTCAACTTAGGGGTGCCCTTCGACATTGCCGGCTTGAGCTACCCATATATGTTTTCTGGTGGAGACGTTCCGCAGCCCTACTTTGCTCAAGCGGACTTTTTGTCTGCCCTCGACTCAATCGCGGCCGTGGGGAAGCCGATTCAGATTGTCGAATTTAGTTATCCGGCTGCCCCGGATGGAATAACGAAAACGCCGAGTCCCGCATATCCGTTCACCCCAGCCGGCCAAGCCAACTTTATTCAAGATTTGGCCAACACAGTCAACGGACGGGTTGAGAGCCTCTGGTATTGGGGCGCGGACTACTACCTGGGCTGGCCAGACGCCGCCAATCACCCCGAACTAGTTAGCAGCGGGCTGTTCAGTGCCTACGATACTCCTCGCCCTGCCATGGCTGCATTCAAACAGCCGCCGTTTGCAACGTAGGCGGCAAACCGGGAGCTACGCGCGCCCTCCCGAAAACAGGAGACCGAGATCCAGGGCCGGTAGTGGTCCCACTGCTTTGCTCTGACTCTTTCGACATCGCAGTGATGGGTTAGTGAGCTGGGAAGAACGCTGAAGTTGACGTATGAACCGCCTTGCACTCCCTGCTCTCCCGTTTGCGGCAACGGCGCTGACGGCCCTCCTCCTGAGTTGCGGTGGAGACGGCGGTGCATCGGGTCCCGCGCCGATTTCGGTTGCCGTCAATCCGTCGACGAGCACCGTGTACGCGGGCGAATCCGAGGCTCTGTTCGCCGTGCTGGATGATCCCGCGCAAAAGGGCGTGACGTGGACGCTGACACCGGCTTCCGGAGCGGGCACACTGACCCAGCCAACCCCCGCATCGATCACCTACGCCGCCCCACCCACCGAACCTGCTGCCGATGTGACCGTGACCATCACGGCCACTTCGGTGAGTGATCCCACGCGCAACGCCGTGGCGATGATCACGGTCCCGGCGCCACCGGTTGTCCCTACGACACTGCGAGTGCTGTATCGTGTCCGGTACAGTGATGCAGACCGAATGACGAGCGTGGAGGCGGCCGAACGGAACACCTATCCATTCGAAGGGGAGATCTACTATGTCCCCGACCAGCCGGGCGGCGAACGTGTTTCATTGAATCGCTACGTGAATGCAGCGCTGAGCGACCACGCCGACGGAAGCAGCCCGCCCGCGAGTTATACCCTGGAGCAGACTCTGGGGTACCCCTGGGCACAGGCCTCGCGCCCTGGACTTGAAGTGCTGTCGGAGGCGCTTAACCCCAGCACGGGTGATCACGCCTTGGTCGCTCCTTCGGAGAGTCTCTCTGGCTACACGGTCAGCTCCCTGGGCGTGTACGGATACCCGCGCTTCGTGAATAGCGCCGAAGTGATACTCAGCTTGTCAGCAGGCGGGGTGACGGTCGAGTCGAACAGGGCAGCGGGAGGCGTCACCTGGCGCTGGTTCTGGAACGGCATGCAGTTCGAGAACCATTTCGCCTACGGGTCTCAGATCCAGGCTGCCTTCTACTTTGGCGCGAGCGCAACGCTGAATCCGACCGAAGCGGGCAACGGCTACTATCCCGCGGGCGTGGATGCCGGCCGCGGCTCGCCGACCGTGCGCTTTGAGAATCAGGGAACCACTCAGATCACCCGCGCGGTCCCGCTGAATTGGGACCCTGCGCTCTTCGGCGGTGACCTGGACCATCCCGTCATCTGGGACAGCTTGATTCTTGGCAAAGACCTCACGCTGAACTTCAACAATATGGGACCGGTTGCCAGATACACCACACATCTGACGCTTCCGGCCGCCACCTTGGGGACTCTCGCCATCCCAACAGGCTATCTGCGTGGCAATCTCAACCGCTTTTGGACCTACGATGCGCAGTCCAAGAAGCTGACCGAAGTGACGGGCCGGGTGCCTAACGGCTGCGGCAACGATTCAGGTTTCGGCTTCAACACCAACTACGGGGGCGTCATCATCTCGGACACCACACTGGCCTATGCCATGGGCGTATACGGTGTCGGCATCGCGCAAGGGGGATCCGTCAACTATTACAGTCTGGGGCGCTATCCTTGCGGCAGCAGCGACACGTCCGAATCTGTGTACAACTTCAATGTCTGGGCCGCGGTACGGGGCAACAACACTCCCTTCCCCGCTGGGGAGAGTACCTATAACACCTACATCATCACTAATTCGCTACGCAATGTTACGGCACTAATGGATGACCTGTACCGCGGCGGGGTTCGCTAAACGCACCTGCGCCACAGGACCAAGGCGGTGACGCTGTTCGTTTTGCTCGCGCTGCTCGGCCTCGTCGCGCAGTAGCGTTGCGTGTCAGGCAACTCGCCGGAGTTGTGGACGTCCTTGAAGCCAGAAACATGACCGAGTCGACCCATGGCTGATATCGGTCCACGGCTCGAGGCAGTCCTTTCCTCCATAGCAACTGCCGACGTTCGTGCTGAGGTGCCGCCGATTAAGTACGCTCAGTGGCTCTCAGGACCGGACGAATACAAGGGCTTGGAAAGTTAGGCCTTTAGGCCATTTGTGGTCGAGAGGGAGGGACTTGTTTCCCTCGTTTCCCCTCCCCTAAGCCCCTGAATCTGGTGGGTCCCGGAACGGCACCTGAGCTGACACTAGCAGCTTTGTGGAACAGTTGTGTACCACGCTGCTGAGGCCGGTATCGGCCCGCTAGCTGACGGATTGCCTTGGACCGGTCTTGAGACGTTGCCGCCGGTCGCGAGTGTGTGCTTCCGGGAAGCCCTTTTCAGGCTTTTGCCTTACGCCGCCGGCGCGCGCGCTTCCTGAATTGGATTCACAATAGCCTCCAATTGCACACTGTGGCACCATGCGCGCCGTCGTGGCAGGCTAGAAGCGAACACCGACGCCAGCGGCCGAAAAGCCTCCGGCATTCACATCTGTGAATACCAGCGTATTGCCGTCGCTGCTGACACCTCCGGTAAACACAGGCGAAGAACCGTGACAGGCCGGATAGCAGCGACGAGGGAACACTATCGTCAGTGTGCCGTCCGCCACAACGGCGTATGTTCCCGTTGCCGAAGAATTGGAAATTGTCCCGTTAGAGTTGCTGGTCGCGGTACCGCTGAAGTTTCCTGCGCCGTCGAAGTCTAAGGTCGCAAATTCAGCGGAATTACCCGTGTAATTGACGATATTGTAGGTACCCACGACGTCGGCATTCGTGAAATTCTGCCCCTGCTCTATGCCAGCAGCAAACGCCGAAGGCTGCCCGGCTGTGAGCTGGGACAGCACCAGCGTCTTGCCGTCCGCGCTGATTCCACCGCTAAGCGGACTGCCCGAAGCCGGGGTAATGGTCAACGAGCCGTCGGCCGCAACACTGTACGTACCACTTACGGCACTACTGGTGATTACGCCGGCGTTGTTCTGAACCAGATTACCGCTGTAGGTGCCCGCGCCATCGGCGGTGAGAGTCAGCGAACTGCTCGAATCGCCAGCACTGGTGATTGAGACCACCTGATAGATGCCACTGAAATCAGCATTGGTAAAATTGGTCTGGCCTAGTTTGATTTCAACATCAACGGACGGGGCATTGCCGGCTTGCAGGTTTGCGGACACGATCGTATTGCCATCGGCGCTCACTCCGCCCGTGTAGCCATCTACAGTCACCGCGCCGCCGACGGCAGCCGTATAGGGGCCCGAAATCGAACCGGAAGAAATGACTCCGGAAGTGTTTAAGACATAGCTACCACTGTAGCCACCTACGCCGTCGAAAACCACGGGTCCGGAACTGGCGCCAGTGCTCGAGATGTCGGTGTAATAGTACGACCCACTGACGAAACCAGTGAAACGATTTAATGTGCAGGACACCGCCACATTGGTGACATCGGTACTACCCATCGTGCCGCTGCCGTTGGTGACCGCGCAGGTCTGGGCGGGGCTGGTCGGCTGGGTGAACACCGTGACGCTATAGGTGGCACCGCTGGCGATCTTGGTCGGAAATGCGATCACTCCGTCCGCGGCTACGGGAAGATCATCGCCGCCGTTGTCGCGCAGTACCAGTCCGGCGCCGGCCACACCCGAAACCATTCCGGTAACCTTAAACGCTGGGGGCGGTCCGCCGCTGCCGCCACCACAGGCGCCGAGCGATAGCGTGGCAAACAATGCCCAAACTGTCAGGAGATGCACGCGATGAAGTTCTAAAGTCTTAGGCATGAGCCCGCCTATCGTTGTTCGTAACGACCGACCGGCCTTGTCCGTGCAGCCGCCGGCTGTGTTAAAGCGCCGTCTAATAGGTATTAAGAGTCCGCGGCGGGTGATTTGGTAACCACAATTTTGTGAGCCGGGTGAACGGCACCTTTCGGGCAGGCATTTCGACCGAGCGTATGACCGTAGTTGGCCGGGAGACGACTATCTACGCCATCACTGAACGCAACGGCCTAATCATGCCGAGTTAGGATCGATGGGAGACCTCGAGTCGGTAGTCGAATTGGTTGTTCTCAAGCGGATGCTTCAGCGGAGATTCACCGAGCGATCGCCGACGGGACGGGTACGATGCCGGAGTCCGAGCGGAACCGTCACCATCTGGCCTGGACCAAGCTCTAGCGTTCCATCCTCGAACTCAATGTTGAGACGCCCCTCGATCACAAGGAATGTCTCATCGGAATTCGGATGGAGGTGCCAAGGGTAGGCTGTGTCATCACGCTGATCCGGACGACATGATCATTGACCTTGGCAATCGGATGATTGTCGTAGCTAGCCTCGGACGAGGACTCCGACGCTAAGGTGGTGATCTCCGGGAGTTTTCCTGTCATTTCTCCCTCCTTACCATTCAAACTCACACGTTCATCGTCTCGACCGATCCGTCCTACCCCTTCGATCGCCTGCGGCGTCTGCCCTCACGGTCAGAACCTAAATCCGATGAGGAAGGTGATCACGCGGGGACGCAGCAGGACTTCCGCCTTGATGAACTGGTCGGAAGAAACTTTTGTCGGTCCGTAAGCGTTGGTCAGGTTGTTGCACAGGATCTGTGCCGTCCAGTTATCCTTCGCGACGCCCAAGCCGCCGTCATACGTGGTGTACGCGGGAATCTGGTAACGCAGCAGCGGGGTGGTCGGCCATCCGGTCGGAGGAACCTCGCTCGGAGCGTTGCCGTCCGGGAAATTCGCCGGCTCGTTGGTCATTGCGGCGATGTGACTCGCACTGACCCAGGCGAACCGCTTGTATGCGCCGGCCGTCCAGGCATATCGCGCAAGCAGGTTGAACATCCACGGCGGCGAGAACGGCAGCCGACTCCCGAGCTGTCCGAACGGATTCGTGTAGGGCGCACCGTTGACCTGCGTGATGCAACGACCTGGGGGGGTTGGGTTGTTCCCGGTTCCCGTGGGGTTTTCCGGGTGGGCGCCGACTGAGGTCAGGCAGGGCGTGCTCGACTGGCTCGGGGTGTTGACAGAACTCGATCCCTGCAGGGTAAGCCCAGCGGTGATCCGCGCGACGACCTGCACCTCGAAGCCTTTGACCGTATAGCTCGAGCCGTTGACGTTAAAGGTCTGGTTACCCAAATGCACCGGGTCGAACAACGCCTGCTGGATGTTCTCCCATTTCATGTAGTACGCGGATAGATTGAACAGCACGTGGCGGTCCAGGAATTCACTCTTGAAGCCGACCTCGTTGTTGATCAGATTGTCGGAGTTATAGCCGACGGGCCTTGCGTATTGATTGGTGTTCGGACCCGAGTACGAAGCCAGCCCCTGCAGCACGGTTGGTTGACCCGGAAGCGATTCCGTACGGTTGAAGCCGCCCGGACGGAAGCCTTCCGAATACGTGTAATACGCCATGATGTCGGCGGTGACCAACCACGTCAGGCTGCCGCGCCAGCTGTGCCCGCTCTCGCTTCTGCTGAGATTGATCGGGAAGCCGCACAGGCCGGCTGCCGTGCACTGGCCGTTGAGGTGGTTTACCACTAGGCCCTGGCCGCTCGGAGTGAAGCTGCCGCTGGTGCTCGCGCTGTAGTACTCCGAGCCCTTCTCGAACTCATCGTAGTGGTAGAAGCGGATGCCACCGGTCGCGGTGAGGACCTTCGGAATGACGTCCACGTCGATGGAGGTGAAGAACGCTTTCTGCTTGTAGCCGCGCTGCACGTCCTCGCCGAAGGCCGTGCCCGCATTGGTGCGCAGGCCCGGGTCCGTGGCGAAGGCACCCGGAACCGGACCGACCGCCGATAGACAATCCGCGCTCCCGTCAGGAGATGTGAGGGCTTTGCTGAGATTGGCCTGGTCGCACTGTGGGATCCCGAGGTAGTTGAAGTTCATGTTGTCGTCGATGACGAACTTCTCCCAGTAGAAGCCTGCAAGCCCACGGATGCGGCTGTCGGCTTTGGTGGTGAAGCGCAACTCATGAGTCTGGTGCGTGTTGCGCACCTGATCGCGCCAGCTGCCCACCGACGTGGAGCACTGCAATTTGTGCCCGGCCAGCTGGTTAGGAAAGTTCGCCTCGTTGAAATATGCGGCTCCGGTGCCGATACAGGTGTAGTAAAGACCGAGACTCCGCAAGTAGTTGGAATAGTCCTGCTGCCCGTCGATGTGGCGGTCCATGTAGCTGCCGGTGTACACCATGCTCAGCAGGTCCGGCGTGATCTCGCCGTGCAGCGTCCAGGCCGTGCTTTCGTAGTTGTCCTTGCTGTAAGCCGGCGCGAAGGCGTTGATCTGGTAGCGCGCCAGGGGTTGCCCGTTGGTGCCCGTCGGATAGGCGTAGAAGTAACCGTCGGCTTCCATGTTCTGGTAGCTCTGCTGCAGCAGCGCATCCCAGTTGTCATTGATCTGCCAGAGCGCTGACAGGCGCGCGCCGGTGTAGGTCACCTTGTTGAGGTTATTACCCTGTAGCGGACCGTTGCTGGCGGTCGGATTTCCGCCCAAGTCGTAGGGTGGTGTACCGGGGTGGTAACCGATGGTGCCGGGCACGTTGTCGATGTAGCCGCCGCGGGTGTCGCTGAAGATCACGCCGCGCAGCCCGAACACGTTGTCGATCAGCGGCACGTTAAGCACCGCGTTCAGACTGGTATTCGGGTCGCCGCCGGCGGTGACACCGTAACCCGCATTGACCTCGCCCGAAGCCGCCTCCAGCCGCGGCTTGTTGGTGATGTAGCGAATGGCGCCGGCTTGAGCACCGCCGCCAAAGAGTGTGCCCTGCGGACCTTCGAGGACCTCGACCCGCCCCATGTCCACCAGGTACACGTCGTTGTTCCGTCCGGGAAACTGCATCGACTGGTCATCGAGGTAGAGTGCGACGTTCGGGAATGGCGCCGTCGTCGACTGCGACTGGTTGCCGCCCGAACCGTAGCCTCCCAGTCCGCGCATGAAGATGTAGCCGGTGCCGGGGCCGTCGCCGCTGTAAGTCACGTTCGTCGTGTATTTCAGCAGGTCATTTGTGGTGGTCACGTTGAGTTGGTCGAGCTGATCGCCGGTAATGGACTGAATCGTAATCGGCACGTCCTGATGCGTCTCCGCGCGGCGGCTGGCGGTGATGAGCACCTCGTCGCGCACCTCTCCCGTGAGCACTCGCGGTGTTGTCTCCCGCGGCGCAACCACGCCGGCAAATATGCGGATGCTGCGCGGGCTGAGGTGCTCGAAGCGCAGTCCGGTGCCTTCGAGCAAGCGACCGAGCGCCTCATCGGCGTTCAATCCCGCGGCGACCGCCTGGGATCTTTGGTTGCTGATAACACTAGAGACGTAAATGAGCTGCAGGCCGGTCTGGCGGCGGAACGCTGCCAGTGCTTGGGCGAGAGGCTGCGCGGGGATGTCGGCGGCGAGCGCGTTGAATTCAGAGGCCTGGGTGAGGGTCGCTGGAACCCCAAGGAGCGCAACGGGCGCGCAGATCGAGGCGGCGTGGAGCACCCGGGACACTACCGTCGCGACGTTTGCTGAGCGGTGACGCGAGTCCCGCATCCATTCCCCATGCAGGCATCTGGGCGTGCCCTCACCTGCAGCTTAGCGTAATGCGCGGGTACATCGTAAGGTGTGGCGCGGCAACGCCTACTGCTGTGACACCCGAATCCGTGTCGCGGTCACTTCAACCCGTACTCCTTTGAGGGTGCGCAGGAAAGCAATAAACGCGTCGGTGTCGTCGGTGGCAAAGGCCCCACTGATTTGCAAATTCTGTAGGGCCGGGGTGACGATCTCGATCGGCTTCGGGGCGTAGCGGTTGAATTCGGCAGCGACGCGCTGCAGCGGTTCGTGGTCAAACACAATCTCGCGATGCAGCCATGCCGTGGCGCGCTGCGCGTCCACCGATATAGGCATGGCCGGCCATTCTGCCTCGGTTACCCGGATCTGCTGGTTGGCGCCCACGTGGACATACTGTGGCGCGTCGTTCGCGTTCGTACCCGGTTTTCCCAACATCGGGGACGGCCCGACGGCGACCCGGCCTTCGATCACGGTTACCACGGTTGAGTCTTCCTCCAGGCGCACATCGAATTGAGTCCCGACCGCAACAACCTCAGCCGATCCGGTGCGCACCCGAAATGCACGCGCGGCCTCATGGGCGACTTCGAATTCTGCCTGGCCGGAGGTGAGCGTGACGAGCCGTTCCATTTTGCTGAAGCGGATGGTGACGGCACTGTCGGTATTCAGGTGCAGCATGGAACTGTCCGCCAAGCGACGACTCAACTGTTCGCCGTGACCTGTCTCAAAGTGCAGCGCCGTCGTGCCGACGCCGACCCCTACGGGTGCGACGGGGCGGACTCTCCACAACGAGGGCAAGCCAAGACTCAAACCAACGACCGCTGCCATGGCCACCGCGGCCGTCAGCCAGCGGCGTGAGGGCATGCGGCCGACCGGGGCGACAACGCGCCGCCAGAGTGGACGGACCGGAGTGTCGTCTTCAGACCGCGCCTGCGCGAGTACAGTCTCGAGCGAATACTCAGGATCGGTGCGGGCATCCCGCAGATCGCGCGCTATCACCGAAACGCGCAGGAACGCCTCGACGTGGACCGGCGAGGCTCTCAGCCACGCGGCGAGGGCGGCGGCTTGCGGCGCATCCAACGGCCCCTCGTCATTCGCGACGAGCCAGACGGCAGCCTGTTCGGCGATCGCGGCACGGACCTGCTCTTCGTTGGAGATCATGGACTCAACCCAGCCGCGCCATGCGGCGTTGACAGTGACTCAGTCCCTGCGCCACGTACTTCTTGGCCATTCCTGGGGACACCCCGAGGTGGACTGCGATCTCCCGGTAGGACAGTTCATGCGTGAAGCGCAGGACCACAGCGGCACGGCATTTCGGACGAAGCTGCTTCAGCACGACGTCGAGCCGCGCGACCCGCTGCTTCGCATCGAGCTCGCCGTCGAACGCGGGCAGCGTCTGGAGCTGCTCCTGCGCCGGAGCCTCGTCGATGTCAATGCCGCTCGCTTGGCGACGCTCGAGCACCGCATGCTCCTTCACGAGATTGTTGGCGACCGTGTAGAGGTAGTGGGCGGGATTGCGAATCGCCTCCTGGTCGCTGATGCGCAGCATCCGTACATATACCTCCTGCGCCAAGTCCGCTGCATCGGCCTTGCTGCGGATGCGCCGCCGGAAGAACGTCTGTAAACCAGCTCGGTGCTCGGTAAACAGCCGCTCGACCAGGGA
>Ga0307471_100001825_pt1 | contig 11953 bp, 12 predicted proteins | sample atmos_gasesAM3C__2_FD_204566 | JGI IMG/M metagenome (GOLD analysis project Ga0307471, IMG submission 204566) | Hardwood forest soil microbial communities from Morgan-Monroe State Forest, Indiana, United States - atmos_gasesAM3C_515 | ecosystem: Environmental > Terrestrial > Soil > Temperate... | reverse complement strand
ACTTGGGTCGTCCGAGGCATAAGTATCGGGGTCACGTTCCAGAACTTCGAATAGCACGTTGAAATTCGTTTGACGCTTGGTCAACGTGGAACACAGAGATCGGGCGAGCTAGACCGAGGCGTTGACGCAGACCTCGAATTGCGATCTGCATCGGGACCATCGAGTTTTTCCCTTGCGATGATCCATAGTCGGCGATCACAACGGCTTCGTCGCCTGCATCGAATTCGATGCACCGAACCGCCTTTTCCAATAGCGGCAACGCTAGAGTGGCACCTCCAGCCGGCAGCCTGGCGTACCTATTGTATGCACCCCCACCTTCCATTACGCCGTGGGACGGGTTTTGTTCATTTGGCATCCGATACCTCCCTCCTTTATTTTTCGCAAGGAAGGCAGTTGAGATTCGGTCTTTCGAGCTTTGAGGGCAATCGTGCCACCGGCAGTCAGGGAAGTTCAACCGTCTACCTACCGGATTGACGCGTCGAAGACGCAGTTAGGGCTTATCGGGAGTTGGGCAGGCGAGAGGCAATCTCAGTTCTTGCTTTCCTCGACGAAACTCAAGTATCGACGGCGCACACTCTCCTATGCGCTACAAGTGACTTTTTCCGGTGGGATCGGGATTTGGTTCTAAGTGCATTCGCTGGACAGAAACCGATGACATCTACCACTAGTCGGTATTCGCCGTTGGCCAAACCATTCGACTCCAACGCAAAAACCCCAACCGAGCGACGTGGACGAGACGCGCAGTTCGAAACCTTGGGGAAGTTTTTTAATTTCCTTTGGATGCTCGCCACGCACACAACTTGGTCGTGCTGAACAAGGCGACTACAAAGATTCGGGGACTGCGAACAATGGTTAGCGCGATCCGCTACGAAGATTCGTCAAATGGCAACGTCTGGTTTGACAAGCAGATTCTCATTCACAGCGACGACGATTCGCCAACATACCATCTCACTCTGCATTGCTCACCCAGACGATGTGTCTGCCCTAGTTCCGCTCTTTGACAGAATCTGCAAAACATTTCGCATCCTCGGCCACCATTTTGATCTGGATTGGACAATGTTGGGAAATTTCTGCCGTCGTGCTGGTAACGGCAAGTGGATCCCAGCACACATTCCACCGAACCGCGGGCACCTAACGGGGTGGGCGCTGCTCGCAGTTATTCTGAGACTTTTTATTCCCGTGCTTCGTAACTATTCCAAAGGGAGGAATGCGATGAAATCCTCTTTGGCGTTGCTCGTACTCGTCCTAATGTTGCTGAGCATTCTGGCTGGATGCGCGCCGGGCCCTAACCAGTCCAAAGGAACGGAGAGCGAACATGGGGTCGCGGGCTTCTGGCTTGGGCTCTGGCAGGGCTTTATCGCCCCATTCGTGTTTGTGGTCTCGGTGTTTAAAAGCAATCTTAGTATCTATGAAGTTCACAACAGCGGAGCGTGGTACAACTTCGGATACCTATTCGGCCTGGCTTGTATCTTGGGTGGCGGTGGCAACCGCACAGCGCGTCGAAAGTAAATCCCGACGGTAAACGCATCTTGTCGGGTAGAGCAATGGCGCGTAGCGGGCTTCGCATGATGCCGACGTTTCCATTGCCCTCCCTAAAATTCCGTACGGCGGGTTTTCCCCAGTACGGCTTCAAGGCCGGTATATCAGACAGGACCTTCCCGCTCGACGCAGCCCTCGCCTCGGTCGGTTTGCCCTCGTCCTTCGTGCTCCCCGCTGTCCTCGTCGGTTCCCCGTTCTGTGCCGGGGGACCGGTGCGCGCTGTAGCACCTCCGTTCGAACGGCCTCTGCCGCTCTACCCCAGGGGCCCTCGCTCCGGTCCGGGTTCTTCTGTCCCGATCCCTCATCGCTTAATCGGCCCCATCCGCCCCACTCGCAGGCACATCCCGATTTCATCGCTTAGCGGCTTATACGAGATGCCTTCGCTGTGCACACTGCGCCTAGGCGACCTCCGAGTGGTTCCACGCTTTCCCTGTCCTTCCTTCTTGACATGCCGTCCTCTACGACCCCGGGGAGAACCCAGAACAGTTTCGAGCCGGGCGCTACCTTTGCCCTCCGTGTTGCCCTGACCGAGTTCGGGATCCCACTTCTGGGCGGCCAAGTGCAGGCCGAAGTGCACCACCCGGATGGCACCCCGGAACAGCTCCCATGCAGCGACTGTCCCGCCTTCCAGCGGCTCCAAACGTCACGCTTCTCAATCGCAGAAAGCCCAAATCGTTGTCCTGGCCTCATGCCAACACCACCTTTACACAGCAGACTTACATCAGATGGTGTTGCATCGACCTGTCGAATGCACCGCGTTAGATCGGGAGTTGATCGAGATACTTCAAATAGCGCAGAACAGCAGGTATACATTGCCTTCCCGCTCTGAACAGTCAGTCGTGGCGTAAAGCCTCTGTGGGGTCAAGGCGTGACGCACGTCGCGCCGGGAAGTAGCTCGCAAGCGAGGCCATCGCGAGCAGGAACAAGGGGACACCGACAAACGCGGTGGGGTCATGCGCCCCAATGCCATAAAGCACATTTGAAAGAACCTGTGAACCAACCGCAGAAACGACGATTCCGATTACACCGCCGATTACTACCGGAAGCATCGCTTGTCGAAACACGAGTCCCATCATGTCGCACCGGTCCGCGCCAAGCGCCAAGCGAATACCGATCTCGCGAATGCGCTGGCTCACTCCGTAAGAAACGACGCCATGCACGCCAATGGCAGCCAATAGCAAGGCTAATGCGCCGAGCACACCGGAAAGGACTGTGACGATCCGGGATGGAGTACGCCACAGCTCCAGGTTGCCTTCTAACTTCGTGACGTCCACGATCAAGTCAGGGTCCAAGACTCGCGCTGCTTCCCGAATCGCGTTGATGGTCGCGGCATCGTTGTTTGCGCTGTGCACCAACAGTTGCAGTACGCGTTGCTCCTTCGGTCCCGCAGGCATGTATATGAACAAGCCATCACTTTGTCCTAAGTGCGAAGCCTGCGAATCTTTCACAACTCCCACGATCCGATATTCTTTCTTTTCCTCGTCTCGGAGCGTCTGTCCAATCGCGTCTCGTCCGGGCCACAACATATGCGCCGTAGACTCGGTTAAAACCAACACCCCAGCATCCGCCCTCGTCTCCACATCTGTGAAGGTTCGCCCACGCACAATCGGCATTCCCAACATTGCAAAGAAACCAGGTGAGACTACGTTGAACTCAAACTGCCGCGGTTCCGTCTCTCCTGAGGACGTCAAACTTGTTCCCAGAAACTGATTGCCTAGTGGCGTGACTCGTGCCTGCTCCACTTCATCGACGCCGGGCAGTGTCTCGATATGAGCGATAAATTCGCGCTGAAACGTTTGCGCGCGCAGTGCGTCGTAGCCTTGCGCCGACGACAAATCAAACCGGGCCTGCACAATTCCTTTCATTTCGAAACCTGGCTCTACAGTTTGCGTTAAGTAAAGGCCACGCATCAGCAAGCCAGCCGCGATGAGCAACACCATGCACACCGCAACCTGCACGCCCACGAGGGTGCTACGCAGCTTTCCTCCACTCGCGGTCTTGCCCAGGAACCTCGTGGTGTCTCCCTTTAGCGCTATGCTCAGGTCCTGCCGCGTCGCATGCAGCGCAGGCGCCAGTCCGAAGACGATCCCCGCTACAGCCGTCAACACCAGTGCGTATCCCCAAACGTGCGGGTCCGGCCTGACATCCCACATCAGTTGCGGAACGTCGTGCGGCAAATGCGTCAGCAAATAACGCGTAATGCCCCCAATCGACCAAAACACCATAACCGATCCCAGCATCCCTCCCAGGAAAGCGATCAACAAACTCTCCGTCAGGAGTTGCCGAACGATCCGCCAGCGGCTTCCGCCAATCGAAAGTCGGATTGTGATTTCCTTCTGTCTCGCGGACGCCCTCGCGAGGAGAAGATTTGCTACATTGGCACACGCAAGCAGCAACACCAGTCCTACCGCCGCCAACACGACGCTCCCAACACTAAATACGACCGACCGCTCCTCTGATCGTCCAAGGAATGTCGCTCGATGGATCGCCAGCCTGGTCGTTCGCTCTGGGTACTGCTGGTCAATCCTTGCTGCGATTACGCTGAGGTTTGCGCGAACCTCTTCGAGGGAGATGCCGGGTAGCGTTCGTCCCAGCAGTGCGAGCCAACCGGTGTTATCTTCGGGCAGTAAATCACTGTCGGGCTCCAACGCCCTCTGCATAGTCACCGGCACCCAAAAATCGCTGGGCCAAGGATCTAGACCCCTAAACCCTGATGCAGCCACACCGATTACGACGAATCTCGTACGATTCAGCGAAATGTTTTTGCCCACAATATTGGGGTCCGCGGCGAACTGACTTCGCCACAACTCGTCGCTCAGCACTGCTACCGGATTCGCTCCCGGTGCGCTGCAATCCATTTCTACAAACGGACGCCCCAGTGCAGCCCGCTCTTGAAGTACATCGAAGAAGTTGCACGACGTTGCAGCTCCCGTGAGTGGTTTGGGATTTCCGCCTCCCAGTGGCACCTCGCCTACAAACGGCGCGTATGCCAGGAACCCTGAGAAAACGCGGTTGTTCTCGCGATAGTACTTGTATTCGGAATATGAAAAGAGCCCCGGCTCGCCGTGTACATTGCGGTGAACCTTTCCAGAAAATATCTGGTCCACGCTCACTATCTGATCGGCAGCAGGAACCGGCAGCAGCTTGAGTGCCACCCCGTTGAGCACGGAGAAGATGCCCGCGTTGACTCCAATTCCGAGGGCGACGGCAAACACCGCTACAATAGTGAATCCAGGATCCTTGACCAAAGCGCGTGCGCCATAGCGGAGATCCTGCGCGAGTTGTTCCAGCCATATCCAGCCCCAACTTTCGCGTGTCTCTTCCTTCAGTACCGTTGGATTTCCAAAGGCACGCATCGCCGCGTAGCGGGCCTCATCCTTGGTCATTCCCGCAGCGATGTTCGCCGCAATCTCCTGCTCCATATGGAATCGGATCTCGTCGTCCAATAGCCGATCATTTCGCTTGCGATCAAGTAGTGACTGCAAACGGAGCCACAATCGTTGAACCCACAACATGAAGCGCCACCTCAACTTGTTTGGATCACGAGGTTAATCGCCGCGGAAAGTCGGTTCCAATTCTCAGCTTCCTTCTCAAGCTGAGCGCGACCCGCAGCAGTCAACGAATAAAACTTGGCTCGTCTTCCAGTCTCCGATGCCATCCACTTGGCTTTGATCCATGCTTGTTGTTCGAGGCGGTGCAACGCTGGATAGAGCGACCCTTGCTGTACCTGCAGAACTTCACCCGAGATTTGCTGGATGCGTTTCGCAATCGCCCAACCATGTTTGGGTTCGAGCGAAACAGTCTTGAGAATCAAAAGGTCGAGGGTGCCTTGCACGAGGTCGGTCGGCTTTGCCATACTATGATTATCTACAATATGTATTGTAGATTGTCAAGGTATGGAGCCGGCCCGACGTAACTCCTGGTGCGTCAGATAATCGGAGAAGTGGATTCGGTCGAATATCGCCCTGCCGGGCACTTCTCCGGTTTCGGCGTTTAGCAGGAGTTGCATCGACCTCCAGAGCATAGCCGGTGGACAGGCGTCTGATCTGCGTCGGAAAATGCGAACCGTCAACACTCGTGAACTAGAAAGCGCACTACTGACGACGGAGCACATCCATGGGGTCGATGGATACAGCCTTGAGGGCGGGAACGACACAAGCGATGCCGCCTGCAATTAGCAATAGCATCGTGGCATTGAGTAGAGCGACAGGATTGTTGGCACCGACATCGGTCCAGTGCGCCACCAGTTTTCTGGAGTAGAAGCTGAGGAGAATGCCAGCCGCCACGCCGCTGCCGATGCTTGTGGCAGCGGAAGCGAGGACCAGGCGGAGCACGTGTTGCTGTTGTGCTCCCAGGGCAATGCGGATACCGAGTTCGTTGGTTCTCTGAGCCACGCCGTAAGAAATGACGCTGTAGAGGCCGACAGAGGCGAGTGCAAGCGCCACTAAGCTAAAGGCGCCCAGGAGAAACGTAGCTAGCCGGGCTTGCTGCCACTCATTCTGACGCGTCATGATCGCTTCCAAGCTGACAATTTCGCCGTGTCCTTCGACTTGCTGATCTGGATCCACGGATCGGACCTGTTCGCGAACGGCCCGGTACACCGACGAGAGTGAACCGTTGGTGCGGATGAGAATTTCCGTGTAGACCTCCATGTCGAACGTATACGGAACATACACTGCCGGTCTTACGGTTTGGCCGAGACCATCGTTTCTGGCGTCCGCGACTACCCCTACGATTTGAAACGCTTGGCCGACGTTGGAAGCAACAACGCGAAACGGTCCGCTCTTCAGGTCGGGGATGCAGAGAGTTTGGCCGAGTGCACCGCCATTGGGCCAGTGGCGAGCCATCGTTTGGTTAACCACAGCGAGAGGGGCGCCGCGCATGATCTCGGACTGCTCCCAGGTTCTTCCTGCGAGGACGGGGATCCGCAGTAGGGAGAAGTACTCCATACTGACCATGCCGAGTCGCGCGTGTTCCTCATCCGTGGAAGGGGCACCTGTGGCAGAGGCGCCGAAAAGAGCGACTCGCGTCTCCAATCCGCTTACCGGAGGAGTGGCACGAGTGGAAATGGTGGCTGAAAGCACTCCGGGAATAGCAGCGATGTGCTGACGGAGCTGCTCGAAATACGCCGCGCGCTGTTCCCAAGTCATGTAAGTGTTGTCGCGGAGCGGGACGCCGACGACCAGCGTCTGGCTGGGATCGTAACCGAGCGGCGCGCGTGTTAGACGAAGGAAGGCCTGCGTGGCGGCGCCACCGGCGCTAAGAAGGAGCAAGGTCAGTGCGACCTGAGCCGCGACGAGAAACGCATGAGTGCGATTTGCGTGAACACTGTATCCAATAGCGCGGGCACCAGAGAGCAGTACGCGATTGGTTTCGGTGCGGCTGAGCCGAAGCGCGGGCGCTAACCCGAAGAGGAGACCAGCGATCAATGCCAGACTAACCGTGAACGCCAGTACCGGCAAATTGATTTGGATGGCGACTTCGCGAGGAAATGCCGATCGCGGTAGCCAGTTTGCGACCAACGCAACACCGAAGTAGGCGGCAAAGACTCCCAGCACCGCTCCGCTGAGCGACAGGAGCAAGGATTCGGCGAGCAATTGCTGCAGAACGCGACCTCGGGAAGCGCCGATGGCGGAACGCAGGGCGAATTCCTTCTGGCGCGAAGTACCGCGCGCCAGAAGGAGAATCGAGAAATTAGCGCAGCCGATCCACAGCATCAGGGCAACAGCAGCGAAAAGAAGGTAGAGGGTGTGAACAAAAGTGACGTCATGTTCATCCGTGAGACGCCGGAGGTGAGTGCGAAAGCTTTCTGGGAAATTGGTCGGGTCTTGTTTCGCAAAAACCTCCAGGAGAGGCTGTACCTCGGCCTCTGCGGCTCGCACGCTGACGCCGGGCTTGAGCTTCACACTGGAAAGCCAAAGGAGCGCGCCGGGGTCGTTGGTAACTTTCAGCGGAAGGTAGACATCGGCCATGGTCCAGGCGAAGCGCAGCGGAAGAACTCCGACAATTGTGTAGTCTCGGTGTGACATCGAGAGGGACCTGCCTACGATTTGCGGGTCGCCAGCGAAACGGCGCTGCCAGAATGAGAAGCTGAGAACAACGACCGGCTGCGGATCTTGGCCAACGGGTGCATCGGAGGGTAGGAGGCCGCGACCAAGCAGCGCGGGCACGCCGAAGTAGCTTGAGGCATTGGCAGTCACGAAGACCGCGCGGACGTCCTCGGGCAGATCCCCGCCCGTTGTGGAGAATTCCCAATTAGCTTGGCCAAGAGCGGCTTCTACGGAGTCGAGTTGGCGAAACTGTTGAAGTTGCGTACCGGTGAGGAAGAAATTGCGGCCAATGCCGGAGCGGTCCTCCGCGAGGACGCTCACCATACGGTCAGCGCCAACGTAGGGATAGGGGCTGATGAGCACGGCGTGCATGACGCTGAATACAGCGGTTGTCGCGCCAATGCCAAGGCCGAGCGAGAGAAGAGCTGTGAGGGTGAAGCCTGGAGTCTTTGCGAGCATCCGCAAAGCGTAGCGGGTGTCTTGCCAAAGACTCGTCATGCTCGTGGACCTGCCAATGCTCCAGAACTACATCATACGCGACAACCTACACTCGCGAGACCAGCTTGTCCTTCTGAGATAGTCCAGTATCCCGTCTTTCGCCGCAACATGGCGACGCACAGTCTGAACCACTCCGGTAACCGCTGCCGGCTCAGGCGGGGCACAAAATGGTGTTCGGTTTGATCCGGGCACTGGATATCCGGTGCAGATGGCTTGGACTGCGAACGGAGTCGACAACGCGTTCTTGGCGTTACCGGAACCCGATGGTCTAGTTCACACCGGAAAGCAACTATTCGGCAATTTTACGGCGCAACCTACTTCCCCCGATCCAAATGGATTCAGGGCACTGGCGGTTTATGATGATCCCAAGAACGGAGGCAATGGAGATGGCATCGTTGATTCTCGCGATGCGATCTTTCCTAGGCTGCGTCTTTGGGTTGATGCAAATCACGACGGCATAAGTCAACCCGAAGAGTTACACACACTGCCGTCAGTCGGCGTGAACTCAATTAGCCTAGATTACGACCTTTCAAAACGAACGGATCAGTTCGGTAATGTATTCCGCTACAAAAGTAACGTGAATCCCGACGATCCAAACGAAGCCCATGTTGGCCGGAAGGCGTATGATGTGTTCTTGTTGATCGACAAAACAAGCACAACGGCAGCAAACAAGCCCCCCTGCATTCGTCCACCTACATTGGCGGGAGCTACCACCGACAAACCGACCACTCGATAAAAGTTGCGAGGAGGAAGGGGATTTTTGTCCCCTTCCTTTCAAGCCGGAGGGAAAACCCACAATGCTTAAATTACTCATGTTGTTGCTAGGCGCAGTCACGCAGGTTGTTTTTGTCGGGCAACAACCGACGAAGGCCGAGATGGACAAATTCTGCAACAGTGAAAAAGTACGGCCAAATCTTAAACCACAACACCAAACGCACGTCAGCGGTCGCGTCACCGACATCGCAGGTTTCCCGTTCAAGAAGTCTCGGGTGGAACTGAGGAAATACATCTCTGAAGACAAGCAAGTAACTATCGAAGTGAATATAACTGACGACAATGGAGAGTTTGATTTGGGTAAGATCGAAAAGGGTGAATATCGCCTGCTTGCATCACCAACGCGCTCCTTCAAGCAACCGCAGGAGCTACACTGTTCAGGCGAAGAATGCAAATTGACTATTGCATTGCAAGCGAACCCTACGGACCTGCCTGAGTCCGGTTGCCCAATTCGGTAAGAGCCGCATTGCATGACCGAGTATTTTGAGGCTCCCCAAAATTCGTATCCACCACCAGAAAAACTCGAGAAGTCCCTTGATCTGAAAGGTTCGTCGATCAACTTCACAATCGTGCTGACGTACCATGATGGAGTTGTGCTTCGCGTCCCATAGAGAGAATGCTATTCGCCCGGAGAAGGCCGTGCTTCCAGACGGTTATTCACTGCGGGCACAAAACTAGGGCAAAACTCGATTGCTTGAGTCAACTCCTGGTTAGTTCTATAAAAGCAGTTGACCGTGCCTGCGGCATAGTCACTGGTGCCAGAAACTTTTCTCGAGTTCCCATCTTTTGGAAAATCTAATCGGGGATGCGGTTCGGCAAGCTAAGGCCGACTTCCGACTGGTGCGTCGCGCCCGCATAAAAGCATGGCTCCGGTACTGGCGATCGCTGGCATGGTGGCAAGGACTGTCGATGTTGATGGACCTTTGACCCCGTTGGAGAGATTTCTCAACCTATCGTCACCGGGCCGAACCGGATCCCAATCTTTCATAGGGGAGCGGGAATTATGACCGACGAAAAGCGGTGGCGGAACCGGAAGGAGAAAAAAGAATGGGGGCGGCGATTGCAATCGGAGGACCCGGGTCTGGAAATAGTCCATCCGCATGCAGCGGGGATCGATGTTGGGAACGGCTTGCATTACGTCGCTGTGCGGCCGGATAGAGATCCACAACCGGTCCGCCGATTTGAGTGTTTCACTGCGGACCTGAATCGCCTGGCGGACTGGTTGCAGCACTGTGGAGTGAAGACGGTGGCCATGCAGTCGACCGGAGTGTATTGGATTCCCATCTACGAGATCCTCGAAGAACGTGGCATCCAAGTGTATTTGGTCAATGCGAGAAACGAAATCTTCGATGGGACCGTCGATAGCTCCGTTGCGATTCCGATGAACGTAAACTCACGAGCACCGCTGATTTGACATGCTCTAGGTCAGGGAGACCCAGCTTGGTCTTGTGTCGACTTGGTTTTCCGGTTCTAATTTTGCTTCGCATGGATGTGACCCCTCCAGCCGGGGAAGGTGCGATGGCATGATTTGCGTCACACGCAATACCTGGACACTGTCTGGGTAATGGAGTATGAGATCTTCATTGCTCATTCGGCGTGAGGTGCCGCATGGACATTGATGAGGATAAATTGGAACAGGTAATCCTTGCATTGTTCCAGATGAATTTCTCTGACGACTCCGGAAGACGCGTTTGGAAAAGTCTCCCCTGGGGCGTAATGGATGCACTTCATCAAAAGGGTTACATCTCTGACCCGGCCACGAAGAACAAGTCCGTGTGGCTATCCGAAGAGGGGCGAGGCTGTCCAAGGAACTCTTCGAGAGGCTCTTTGCTGTAGGGTAGGTTCGCCCAGACGCCCTAAGAGGATGCGGCTGATCGACCAGGTCTAGTAGGAACCTTACCGGCAACCCGACTTACCGAGTGTTTAAAGCGTTTGAGCGGACGCGAGTCCTGAAGTCAGGTGTTTATCAGGCGGCAGGAGTCAGGCTCTTCGTCGGAAGATAGATCGGCCTCTAGGGGACCGATTTCAGGGATCGTTGCTATGGGGCGCCCCTCCGCGACTGGCTCCGGTGCTGGGGGCTCTGGGAGAGCCGGACTTCTTTCGTTGACTAGGGGCGTGAGCCAGGGACTTTGCAGTGCGGCTAAGGCAAGCTCTTCATCGAGGTCGCTGTAGAGCGAATCAGCCAACTCCTCTCGTGCTTTGTCCATATAGTTCTCTCCATGCTTTCTTCGGAGTGACTCAAAGATGGACCGTGCGATTGTTGCGCCCATCTTCGCTTCGATGAGGTTTCGGGGTTTGCCGGACTTGTAGGTCCTGAGCGCGGCGCGAAACGTGAGCAGTGAATCGCCTTGACGCTCGTCGAGGCCCTCAGCAAGTGCCTGCACAAACTGCATTTGAAAATTTGATCGATCCTTGAGCTTCTGCTCGAGTTCCGAGAACTGTGCTGTCAATGTTTCTCTCAGCTTCTTGACATCTGCCGCATTGGAATCCCACAGTTTCTGAACGTCCTTGGCTAAAGCCCGTGCGTATTCGTTGCGCATTTGAACAATGGCTTCGGCCGTGGCGGTTTTTGTCTGTTGGTCGATCATTTTCAGGCTGAATCTGGCAACAAGGACAAAGACGCCAGTCAGGATCAGTCCCATGATTCCCAGTGTCCACATTTGTGTGTTGAGGACTTTTTGGTAGTAGGACTCGTACTGCTTCTGCGTACGCGTGAGGTAGTCCTTTTCCATCACTGCGGTGCTTGCGGCTTTTTCGGCGGCATCGGCACGCTCCTCGAGCTTCTTGAGGCGGTCTTCCACGGTGGCGCGCGAGGCTTTTTGTGGCTGCTCCGATCGAAGAGTGGGGCTGAAAATAGCGAGAAACGCAGCCAGAACCAGGATGCGTTGGCGTATGGAAATCACGGGTCCGACTCCCTGACTGGGACTCCCAATCTAGTTGCTGGGGAGTGTGGTGTCACTGTTTGGAGCCGGGAGCCGTGTCCGAAGGGATACCGGCCAAAAGTGCTACCCAAGTTACCGGTAATCCCGGTGGTCTCAATGGGTCGACGCAACACTTTCCTGAAGTTTACTCGCGGGCGTCTGAAAACCCAA
>Ga0307471_100001824_pt1 | contig 11954 bp, 9 predicted proteins | sample atmos_gasesAM3C__2_FD_204566 | JGI IMG/M metagenome (GOLD analysis project Ga0307471, IMG submission 204566) | Hardwood forest soil microbial communities from Morgan-Monroe State Forest, Indiana, United States - atmos_gasesAM3C_515 | ecosystem: Environmental > Terrestrial > Soil > Temperate... | reverse complement strand
CCGCAGCGATTCGAGGCTCTAACAAACTCGCATGGCCGAACCAGGTAAGCCGTAGCGCCCACCCCGCTTTGCGGCCAATCATCTCCGATTGTTCTTCGGCCTTTTCCATCAACGGAATAGCGTCGCCAACACGTCCCGCAAGCGCGTAGGCGTAACCTAAATTCGAGCCAACCTGAGTCGTCAGTACCCGAATCTCGCTCGACTCACAGATTTTTTGGCTTCTTTCCAATGCCCCGATCGCACGCTCGAAATCGCCTTTGAGGAGGAATAAAAATCCCAAGCTACAGTAAGCGTAGGCAAGGCTGTACGCATGCCCGCTCTCTTCGGCGATGCGAATGCCGGCTTCGGCGATAGGAACTCCCTCTTTGAACCTACCCAGTTGCGCGAAGCATTGAGTCAACCAGCTGCGACAGATCACCGAGATGACGCTGGCAGTGCCAAACCGCTCGTGTTTGAAGCGTTGGTCTTGCACAACCGAAAGGGCTCGATCGAGCATCGTGATCGATTGATCGTATTGCCCCATGTGATGGAAGGCTACGCCCATGTAGTAATGGGTCACGGTATTCAGTTCCAAATCGTCTCGGTTAATGCGCAGCGCACGCGTACCGGACTCGATGGAGCGGCCATGATCGCCGACGACTCCATAGTAGGAAATCAAAAAATTGAGCACTCGCCCCAGCCGTTTATGATCGCCTATTCGCTCGGCAATCGCTTCTGCTTCTCGCAAATTGCGGTGGAGTTCCTCAAATTGGCCAAGAAGAAAAAGCGGATTACGAAGTTTCAATCGAACATCCACGGCGCACCGTAATGCGTCGGTCTCTTGTGGCAGGTGCTGTAACGCCGCCAGCGAGCCGTGATAAAAATCCGCCGCGGCTCGGTTAGCAGAGCGCGCCGCAGCCTTGCTTCCGGCTTGTTCTAAGTAATCCACCGCCTTATCCCAAACCTCACCGTGGAAGGCGTGGTGCGCAAGCTTTTCCAGATGGTCTGCTGAAGCGCTTCCCTTGATTTGTTCAAACGCCGTCACGACTTGCGAATGCAGGAATCTGCGCCGCTCATGCAACAGCGTGCCGTAAGCGACCTCATTGACCAGCGCGTGCTTGAACGTATATTCGAGTTCGGGGAATAGACTGGTCTCGTGGAGAAATTCTGCCGCCTGAAGATGGCTTAGGCAGATTTGCAAACTTTCATCGGAGAGTTCGGTCACGGCCCGCAATAGGGTAAAAGGAACGGCTACCCCGATGACGGCAGCGGTTTGGAGCAAGTGTTTTTCATCGATCGGTAATCGATCGATACGATCCGCTACGACATTTTGCACGGTGCTTGGCATTGCAATGCCGTCGATTTTAACACCCGGCCGATAAGCTCCTTTCTCACCAACCAAAATCCCGGTTTCGACGAGCGACCGAACGGTCTCTTCGGCAAAAAATGGATTGCCGTCGGTGCGCTGGATAAGCAGTTCCTTCAGCACCACAAGGTCGCGATTTTTTCCTAACAAGTGATTCAGCAGCTCTTCGGCCACTGGAGACTGAAGCGGTTCGACTCGCAGCTGGGTATAATAGCTTTTATCCGCCCAGCCGTGTGTGTAGCCCGGCCGGTAATTAACGATGAGCAGGATTCGGGACATCGGTAGCCTATCGACCAGTCCATCGAGAAACGCCTGCGTTTCGTTGTCGATCCAGTGCAGATCTTCGAAAACCAGCAGCAAGGTTTGTCTTTGACTTTCACGAACAAATAGTCGCTTAAGCGAATCCAAGGTGTAACGGCGGCGTTCCTGCGGCTCCATGCCATGGAACCTTTTTATTGATTCAACGAAATCCTGCCGTTGACCTTTCGGGTGTTGGTTCGAGGGGCTGGGTTCTTTGCCGTTCGGTAAGACCCCCAATAGCGCGAGGATCGGCGGCACGATTGGCGTGAGCATTTCGTCCAGACTCAGTACACGTTCCATTATCTTTTCTCGGATGGTTTCCGCTCCGTCGCCTTCTAATATTTCGAAGAAACTACGGAGCAGTTCGATAACCGGGAAATAGGGCGTCGCTTTGCCGTAAGAAACCGACGCCCCTTGGAGCACAAGCCAGCCAGCCGGCAATTGGTGGCGCGCAAACTCATGCACTAGGCGTGATTTTCCCATACCCGGCTCGCCGACCATGGCCAAAATTTGGCCCTTGGCGGCCGCTACTTGCTCCACGAGCTTGTTGAAGATTTCAATCTCGGTCTTGCGCCCCACAAGCGGTGTCAACCCGCGCGTGCCCGCAGCCTGCACGCGCGTCCGAGCGGATGTGGCTGCTACAAGTTCGTAGGTCTCAACCGGGCGCGAAACTCCCTTCGCTTGAACCGGACCGAGGGCTTTTACCTGGATGAAACCTTCAACTTCCCTCAACGTCGAGCTTGTCATGAATGTGGCGCCGGGAACTGAATGTTCCTGCATCCTGGCCGCCAGATGGGTTGTGTGACCTAAAGCCGAGTAGTCGACGTTTAGGTCGTTGTCAATGGATCGAACTACAACTTCACCGGAGTTCAAACCGATTCCGATTTGTAAACCAGCCTCTTCAGACTGACCGAGCCGCTCCCGATGGCGACGCATTTCCTCCTGCATGGCCAAGGCCGCATAGCAAGCGCGCAGCGCGTGGTCCTCATGCGCCAGTGGCGCGCCGAACAACGCCATGATGCCGTCACCTAACACCTGATTAACGGTTCCTTCATAGCGATGAACCGCATCCATCATCACCTGAAGCACCGGGTCGATAATCTTCTGAGCCTGTTCGGGATCGATTCCTTCGAGCAGTTTTGTCGAACCTTTGATATCGGCAAAAAGGACAGTGACCTGTTTCCGCTCACCTTCCAACCTGTGCCTTGTGGCTAAGATCTTTTCGGCGAGATGTTTGGGAACGTACGTCTCGGGCGCGGGGACTCCAACCGGCGTAGCGAGAGCGGTCGTCGCAGGCTGATTGATGGGTTGGCCGCAATTACGGCAGAATTTCCCCGAACGGCGATTGGCCTCGCCGCAGATTGGACAGGCCATTTCGAGCCGCGTTCCGCATTCGTCGCAGAACGCCGCGTCGGCAGGATTGTCGGCTTGGCATCGCGGGCAAATCATAATGCGACTCATTCGTTCGCTGAATCCTCAACTCCCTCTCTTTAGAGAAAGACCGGGTGACCCGCTGGCGTGATGATTTGAGCAATAGACATAGTACCCACCAATAACAAAAGCAAGATCTTAACAGTCCCGAAATGTTAACCGCCCCGCCCCGTCCCGATCGTTGACAGGGGAAAGCGATTTCCATTACTGTCCATGATTGGACGACCATTTGGCCGAGTTTATTGAGTAGAAAGTTAAGGACGAAAATCATGACTGAGATAAGCTACAAAGGCTTTCGTAAAGATGAACTGGAATACCAATACAATCCGCGCGAGTCGGTTCCGGAATATCCGCAACTCTCTAGACGAAAGGCGGAACAGGCGCGTAAGGTGCGTGAGACGGCAAAATCATGGTTCAACGTTTCATACGGCAACTCGCCGCGGGAAACGCTGGACATCTACGCGGCAGATAAGGCGGGCGGACCCGTCCTCGTCTACATCCACGGCGGGTATTGGCGCAGCGGCAATAAGGAAGACAACTGCAATTTTGTACCGACGTTCACGAAACGCGGAGCGACGGTGGTGCTGGTGGAATATGACCTCTGTCCAAAGGTCACCGTTACCGACATCGTGCGCCAGACCCGGGCGGCGATCGCATGGGTGTTCAAGAACATCACCCGCTACAGCGGCAATCCATCGAACCTTTACGTGTCCGGTCACTCGGCCGGCGGCCATCTGACTGCCATGGCGTTGGCCCACGATTGGGAAAAGGCAGCATTGCCTCGGGACTTGATCAAAGGCGCCGTGGTTACCTCCGGGGTTTTTGATCTCGATGTTGTGGCTCACCTGAGCGTGCAACAAGAAATTCAAATGACGCCCGAGATCGCCCGCGCCAACGATCCGCTGACGCACCCGCCACTTGTGCACTGTCCGGTGGTGGTCGCGGTCGGCGGTGCCGAACCCAAGGGCTGGCAGCAGATGTCGCAGGATTATTTCAATTACTGCAAGCAACAAGGCATGAAAGCCGACTATCTTGTGATCCCCGGCGCCAACCACTACACCATGTCGGAGAATATGCTCGACGCGAATAGCTCCCTTATTCAGGCGATGCTTGGACAGATGAAGTTACAAACTCAATAGTCACATTAAAACCTGCATACCAAACACGAAGGAGGTCGCATGCCGCAGGTTGATCTGCCAACCGGCGTAAGCCTTTACTACGAAACCCATGGCCAAGGGGAACCCGTGGTTCTCATTCCGTCCACCGGTTTTTCCGCCGAAGCCTGGAAGCCGTCGCAGATGCCGTTGGCAAAGTCCACCCAGCTGATAATCCACGATCCACGTGGCTGCGGCCGCTCGATTGCGACTCAGCAGGTCTATACGATCAATCAAATGGCGAACGATGTCGTGGCGCTACTGGACCACCTCGGTATCAAGGCAGCGCACTTCGTCGGCCATTCCATGGGTGGGCGCATCGCCTTGGAACTGGCGCTCAATTTTCCTGGCCGAGTGAATAGCTTGATCATGGCCGCGAGCGGCTCCGGTCAAGCGGTCAGGCCCGGGCCGGATTGCATCCCCGGCTTGCCTCACTGGCTCGTGATACGACTGGTGGAGAAGGGCTTTGAAAAGGCTTTGCGGGAAGAATACTGCGATACCAGCGCCTTCTTCACCGACGACTATCGCAAACAATATCCCGATAAAGTCGAGGCGTTTTTCCAACTCGTTTGGCCCACCCACGCTAAGCTTGACGCGTACATTCACTTGATCATTGCCCGGCACAACTGGGAAGCGACCCACCGCCTCGGCGACGTGCAATGCCCCACGCTTATTCTCATTGGCGACAACGATTCAGGCCGCAGCAATCACCTTGCGCAAGCGGAGGCGTTAACGAAACGCGTCCCTGGCGCTGAGTTGAAAGTCCTCAAGGGTCAGTCTCATGGCTTTTTCTGGCAAGCGCCGGAGGAAACCAATGAGATTATCTTTTCATTTGTGAAGCGTCACAGCTCGCGTTAAATTTTCCCGTATATCGCACTGCTCCAGGAGTTGCCCATGCCCTACTGTTATCCGCCCGATCCCAATACGCGAAAACCGACTTTCACTCCCCCGCCGAATTCCTGTGATACCCACTTTCATGTCTTCGGGCCGCCGGAAACATTTCCGTTTCTATCAACGCATGAATATACGCCACCAGCCGCGCCTCTGGAGCACTATCTTAAAATGATGGCAATCATCGGCGTCGAGCGGGCCGTTGTCGTTCAGCCTAGTGTTCATGGTCCGGACAACTCGGCGACATTGGATGCCATTGCAAAATCACAGGGTCGCTTCCTCGGTGTCGGCCGCATCGACGACAAAACGCCGAAAGGTGAATTACAAAGATTGCATGATGCCGGCATTCGCGGCGTGCGCTTCAACTTGCTCGACCGCCCTCGCGGCAATGTAAAATTAGACGTGTTGGATCGTTGCGTCGAGCACGTGGTCGAGTTGGGCTGGTCCGTTGATCTCCACATCGACATGAAAAATCTCCTGGAGCAGGAAAACCGCATCCGCGCCATGCCGGTTCCCGTCGTCATCGATCACATAGCGCGGGTCAAACCTTCCGAAGGCTTGCAGCAAGCCGGCTTTCAACTATTGTTGGATCTTCTGTGCCTGAAACACGTTTGGGTCAAGGTGAGCGGTGCAGACAAGATCTGCAACACTCAGGTTTATAGCTATTTCGGGCTCCCGTTCGTCGAAGTCATTCCTTTCGCCCGTGCGGTCATCATCGCAGCGCCCGATCGAGTGATCTGGGGTACGGATTGGCCCCATTCCAACAATTTTGCTCCAGGGAAAACCCCCAACGACGGCGATTTGTTCGACTTGCTCGCCGAATTCGCTCCCGACGAGGCAGTCAGGAAAAAGATTCTCGTCGCCAATCCAGCTAATCTTTACGGCTTCGCATAACTTGCAATTTGGCACTATCATAAATTAGGAGGACACAGCGTGATCAAAATGACCGATGAGATGAAGGATCGGATAAACAAAGCCTACGAAGAAAAGAAATATTGCATTTGGGCCACGCAATCCGATGACGGCTATCCGGATATGAGCTTTCGCGGCAGCACTTTCGTTTTCGACGACGAGCATATCGCGTTTTGGGACCGTTCTCTGGGCACGAGCACGGCCAATCTCGAAAAGAATCCCAATGTCTCGATGTTCTATTACGATAAAGAAAATAGACTAGGCTGGCGTTTGTACGGACGGGCGTTAATCTACAAAAGCGGCGAAATGCGCGAGAAAATCATGAGCCGGACGTGCCAAGCGGAGCTGGACAAAGACCCGGAACGCAAAGGCTACGGGATTCTCGTCCGCATCGACAAAATTCGCGGCTATAGCGGATATAAGGTCGTGCAGGAGCGCTAGTTCATTGGCTATGTTATTGCGAGCCTTTGCCGCGACCATCGCCTTGCTATGGCTTGATGTTTCCGCTTTCGCTTCAGACCGGATTCGGATCGCGGTGTCAAACCCGAACATGCCGAATTTAACCGTCGCGGTCGCCCAGGCGAAAGGCTTCTTTAAAGAAGAAAGCATCGATGCCGAGATCATCCGCATGAATCCTAACGTTGCAATCACGGCGCTCGCAACCGGCGACGTTGACTACTGCCAGCTTTTCGGCGCTGTCGTCGGCGGAGCCATCGCGGGTCTGCCGGTAAGAATCGTCGCCGGATTTCTCGACAATTGGCCCATGACGCTCATCGCGCAGCCGGAATACAAATCGCTCAAAGACCTCAAAGGGAAAACTCTGGGCATAAGCAGTTTTGGCGCAACGCCGGATGTCGGAGCGCGCCTGATGCTGAAGCAGGCTGGGGTCGATCCAGAAAAAGATATCAAAGTGCTCGCTCTGGGATCCGACGCGGCGAGGCTCACCGCGCTCAAACAGCGGGTCGTGGATGTGGTGGTCATTTCACCACCCGCCGACGCTCAGATGGAAAAGCAAGGCTATAAGATATTGGCCCGTGCCTATGAGCTTTTCAGTTTTCCCTACCTCGGCCTCGGTACTCATCTGAAAAAAATTAAGGAACGGCCCGGAGACATTCGCCGGACCATTAAGGCCACCATCCGCGCCAACCGGTTTATCCGGGACAGTCGCGAAGAGGCGGTGCGCGTGTTGGTTGACTGGGGCAAGGTCGAGCGTGACTATGCCTATGCGTCCTACGACGCACTGCGCAACCTGTTCAACGCTGACGGCAGTGTGCCCGAAGACGGATTGAAGCTCGTCATCGATCAGGCAAGACGCAGCGCCAAAATAATACGCGAAGTCGCTCCCGCCGAAGTCGCCGATTTAACCTATCTCCGCGAAGCCCAATTGGAGCTAGGAATTAAGGGTAAATGATAGGATCCCAGAATCACCTTCGTTGCACTAATAGTTTCACAGCGCGGGTTCGGCCTCACAATCTTTTCGCCTCCTTGAGAGGGGAGAATTAAAGCGGGGGTGAAGCAGCGGATGCAAACGCTCCATACAATCACCCCCATCTTAATCTTTCCCCGTCCAAGGGGGAAGAAACTTTCCAAAACAGCACTATCAATTCAATGAGGCAAAACAGACAGTAAGCCTACAAGTAAACTAAGAGGGGGAAACTATGATTGTCGATTGGCACGCCCATATCTACCCGCCCGAACTCGCCAAGGATCGGCGCTGGGGCGGCACTACGCCGTTCACCATTGAAAATTTACTCGAAGCCCACGAGAAGGTGGGTATCGAGCTTTGCGTGGTGAGCAACACCATTCATCATCTCAAAGAAAAAACCGCGGATGAGTCCTTGGCCGTCTTGCGCCGTTGGAATGATTACGGCGCGGAGATCCAGCAAAAGTATTCCGGACGCATCATCGTCTTTACCAGTACCCTTCCTTGTGGCGGCGCACCTTTCGTAAAAGAAGTGGAGCGCGCGATCGTTCAGTGCGGACTCAAAGGCGTATTGATCAATTCCAGCCATCAAGGCGCTTATCCCGATGATGACGAGGCGAAACCATTTTTCGAATTGGTTACGAGCCTCGGTATCCCGCTAATGATGCACGCGCCGTCGGTGGGATTCGGCGAGGAGCGCATGAGAGAGTATCGCTTGGCTTCCAGCGTGGGTCGGCCCTTCGACGAGTGCTTGGCCATTTCCCGTATGATCGTATACGGCGTCTTCGAACGCTTTCCCAAATTAAAATTCGTCGGTTGCCATCTTGGGGGCGGTATCTGCGAGGTGATCGGTCGCATGGATTATGCCTATGAGCTTGGCGATCTGGCTTCCGGCTTGGGGTCCTACGAACCCATGCTGATTACCAAACGGCCCAGCGATTATTTGCGCAATCTTTACATGGATACCGTCGCTTATCATCCGCCGGCCATAATGTGCGCCTATCAAACGGTCGGCGCCAGGCAATTGCTTTTCGGCAGCGACGCCCCACCGCTCCTGCCGCTGCTTCCGCGGGCCAAGAAAATCATCGAAGAATTGCCGATTACCGAAAACGAACGCCAGGACATCTTCGGGCGCAACGCGTTGAGATTACTGGAGCGAGTTTAAGAACTCGATGACATTTCCCCGTAAGCCGTACCCAATGGCGTTTTGATTCGCAGTTGACCTGGCGGCCATCTATCGCTAATCTGCGTTTGAAATACGCGATTGGCGCTAATAATTCGCGCCACATCTACTTTGAGGAGAAACCATGCCCCTATCGTACGAAGACCTCATCGAACCGACAATCGTCAAGCAGGTATCGAAAAGCGTGGCCTATTGCCGCTGCACCCGCACAAAGAATCCGCCTTTTTGTGATGGATCCCACGCAGTCACGAACATTACGCCTCGTGTGCTCGAATTCGACGAGCCTGTGACCATCGCGATTTGCCGCTGTTGGAAATCGAAAGATCACCCTTATTGTGACGGCACTCACGGGCGGTTGGTCAAACCGAAAGAGCGACCCCCGAGAAATCGAGGATAGAAGATCGAGGATTGCGACCGCGCTGCTTTTCTGACTTCTGATCTCTGTTATTTAAAAAGGAGGAACACCATGGTTGAAATGAAAAATCCCATCAAGGAAGCCGATGCGAACCCCGAAGTTAATCATCTGAGCATGTGGAGAACCGATCTGGCTTATTTTTGGGTGATTAATTGCGAAGCGAAGCTCCAGGACGACATGCATTACCATGAAAATGATGATCATATTTTCATGGTTCTCGAAGGCGAATGCACGGTACGCACTCCGCACAGGGAATTTGTCCTGAAACAATTCGATACTGTGCTCTTGAAATCAGGTGAGCCCTATCAACTCTGCAACACTGGGAATGGCAGAATGCTGCTCCTTGGCGCCGGCAACGCGGGCGTGAATGGCCAACCGCGGACTCGTGTACCGAAAATCCCTAGCCACACCACGCTAACGGAGCCGATCGTAGCCTGAGCCGACCTGTTTTCGGTCTGGCGTCTTGAGTCTCAGATTCAACGCGAGACCCGGGACTCGAAACCCGAGACTAACGCCCATGTTTACCATGCCGATTGTGAACCTTCTGGACCGGGCTCAACGACTTGCCGAAACCGGCAAGCATGTAAACGTGTTATGGCAATATCCCGATTCGTTGATGTTTATCGCCCGTGGACGTGAATATCGTAGCGAGTTCCACGTCAATCCGAGCGACGAAACGATGTATATGATCAAGGGAGAGATGCGACTACACTACCGCACATCGGAAGGAAAGGAAGAAATAGCTACTATCCCGGAAGGCTCGGTTATTTACACTCCCGCCGGCACTCCCCACTCTCCGCGTTTTCCCACCGATGCTTTCGCGCTTATTTCAGAGCGCACAAGGCGCGAGGGAGAAGTGGACCGCTTTCATTGGTATTGCCCCAAATGCGACGCCCTTTTACACGAAGAGGTTTTCATCGTGCGCGACTACGCCGAAGACCCGGTTTCCAGAGCTTACCAACGGTTCTTTGGCAACGAAGATTTTCGCACGTGCAAAAAGTGTGGTGAAGTTATGCCGGCTGTGGCTTCTTAGGATTCTCGCCACGAGGTTCTGGCCCTAAGTCCGAACCTTTAGAAAATCATTTCATTACGCAGCCTGGATGGTGCGCGGGTACAGCCTGAGCTTGGCTCAGATTCCGTTCCGCGTCATCCAGGCTGCGCACGGGTGGCCCCGGAGCTGAAAAGTAAGACTCAAAATTCGAATCAGACCTGTTCTCATGATTACAGCGAACTCAGAAATGCAAGGAGCTCGATCACTTCCTTTGCCGAAAGCGAATTGAACTTCTGCCTCGCCTTCGCGCCCTGGCCGTCGTGCGCCGAAATGGCGTCGGTGACGGTGGTTGCGCGCCCATCATGAAGAAAAGTCTTGCGCGTACGCAAACCCCAAAGAGGCGCCGTCCGCATCTCACGGCCGCTCGCTTGCCCTTGTTCGATGCCGTCGCCCAAACTGCCCATATCGTGCAGCAGAAAATCAGAGAATGGGTGAAAGCTTACATGATTGAGCGCTGCAACAGAGCTGTGACCGGTTTCGAGAAACGGAAGATGGCAATTGGCGCAGCCGATTTTGTAAAAGACGATTTCGCCGGCCAGCGCTTGCCACGTCTTTGGTCCGCGCGGCGGCGGAGCCAGAAAGGTCATAAAGTCGGCGAATGCCTGCACTCCCGCGCCGTCGTCGTTAGGATTGGTTCCGAGATCACAGGTTGGCGGCAAAGCACAGTTCCCCTGCGGACAGTTTTCGTTAGGAAACATAGGACTCGTGATTCCCATCTCGTTAAGATAAGCATCCCCGGCAAATTGAAACAGCGTGGGAACCTGGTTTTTCCAACCAAACTTTCCCACCGCCGGCTTTCCAGTGGCGAGATTCGTTACGTAATTGGGCCGCCCTGCGATTTCAGGCGTATATCTTTTTTGCAATTGAGCGATGGCAATGAAAGCCTGATCAGGCACTGCATCCACCAAACCTAAACCGAACAGTGGCGTGGTCCTACGCAAGGCCACTTTTGTCGCTTGCGGGGGCACCGTTTCGCCGGCGATGTTGCACGCGGCGCCCGGCTCTCCCGCAATCCCTTTCGATTGAATCAGCGAGCCGCCCAACTCGGTCAATGGATCAAAGTGACCATTGGTGATGGTCCCGAAACGCGTTTCCGTGATTTCGCTGTCGCCGCCCACCGCCGGATTGGAATGACACTCGGCGCAAGACTTGCCGTTAAAAACCGGGCCCAATCCATCAGTCACACCCTCCTCATCCATGAACTCGTCTTTTCCGGCGTCGAATTTGTTGAGCTGAGCCGTGGTGAGATTGGCAAACGGATCCCCGAAGAAAATTGGACTATTCGCCGTCACCTTCCATGCTAACGACGCGGTAACGCCAAATGCGATCACCCCTACAGTTATTTTGAGCTTCATAGAGCGTTCTTTCCAGATGAGGACGCTTGTTGCGCATCGCAAACTCTATGCCCCGAGAAATTCCGTGCGATTGATAGACGACGATAGAATACAAAGCCAAGATTCGGCAAAGAAAATTTGTGCGACCGAACAAAATTGGTTGGGAGTGTTCCGAATTGAAGTTTATTTTTTGTTCGTTCCTGACATGGTTTGACGTGAAAGCTGCCCCGCGCGGAAGGGTTTACTCCGTAAGGCGATGTTTGACAGTGGATAATTCCGATTCGGTTCTGGTCCTGTCTCTCCGCCTCACCACTAGCAGGCTCAAGGCTGCAATCGAGCAGACGGTGCCGCACGCCGCGAAACTCCAGTCGATGCCGATAGCTGAAGCCGCCGTACCGATCAAGACACTCCCTAAGGACCACAAACCGCGATCCATAAAAAACAGACTCAGCACCCGCCCTAACAAATTAGTGGGCGTCGTCATCTGAATCGCAGTATTGGACAACGCCCGTTCG
>Ga0307471_100001823_pt1 | contig 11956 bp, 7 predicted proteins | sample atmos_gasesAM3C__2_FD_204566 | JGI IMG/M metagenome (GOLD analysis project Ga0307471, IMG submission 204566) | Hardwood forest soil microbial communities from Morgan-Monroe State Forest, Indiana, United States - atmos_gasesAM3C_515 | ecosystem: Environmental > Terrestrial > Soil > Temperate... | reverse complement strand
TTCCGCCGGCAGCGTGCTGTTCAATGAGGTTATTGGGCAGCGCCAATCTGCGCAGAATGCCGTGCTGCATGATCGCGATTTCTGGTGCAACAGTGGCACGTCGATCTATGTATATGCCGCTTCATCGCCGTCCACTTACTACCGAACGGTTGCGGCAATTACTCCGTCCGGCAACGGCAACTCCCTGATCTCGATCGCGGGCAAGACGGGCATTACGATCCAACATCTTCAACTGGACTACTTTGATGGCTACGGAGTGTACGTGTCGGGGACTGCCACCAACTTGACCTTCGCGAACATGAGCGTGAACGGTATCTTGATCGGCGAGAATCCTTTTGTCACGATTGCCGGCTCGCGGCCTTATGGGTTCTATGTTGCCACCGGGACGAGCGCCACGACGATCAGCTTCGTGAATGTCGATGCACATCTGAATTACGACGGTTTTCGGTTTGATTCTTACGGGGTCGGAAGCCAGATCACGCTTACGGGCTGCCGGGCGTTCGCGAACCGCGATGTGGGGATCTTCGATGCGACCACTGGCACACCAGCAGTTACCTACAACTATACGCACCTGTATGCCAATGGCATCACGACCATCGAATCTACCGACACGACTGGGAATGTGATTGTCGGGAGCGGAAACCGTCCAGCGAATGAGGCGCCAGTGGTGCAGGGTCTCGCCCGCTTCCCGGCGCTGTTCTCGTTCACGATTGACGACGTGGGCCTTTCCGCAGGAACAGAAACTTACATTGACACTCTGACTCCGGTCTTCGATGCGCGTGGTCTAAAGATGAACATGGCGGCCACCGCGGGGTACAGCCCGAACACGACGGAACTGGCGGCATGGTTGGCGGCAGGGCACGAGATCGATTCACATTCCTGGTCGCATGAGTATTACGCCAATGTCGGCGACAGCACGAGCAGTCAAAATATGTTCGCTCTGCAGTACGGGCCGGTGGGCACTAAGACTGCGGCGACGGGAACGGCAGCGACCATGACCATCTCAGGGAATCCGCTGACGCTTTCCACCATCGTGACGGGTGGCCCGGGCGGACAGAATCTAAGCATCAACCTGACCACTCCGCCCAATGACACGCTTGCGGGATTGGTCGCGACCATCCAGGCGAACTACCCGAACGTTTACACGATCACCCCGAAGACGATCCGCTCAAACGCCCCGATACACAACGTCACCCTCGCCACCGTTTCGACGGCGGTGGATATTAGGGCGGCGGCGTACACGGCGGTTCGGGATACGACAGCCTTCTGGACCGACGAGATTCAGAAATCAAAGGAGTGGCTCCTGGCGCACGTCTCAGGATTGGCGAGTGTTCCGGTTTACGTCTATCCAGGAGGATGGAATACGCCCGCGTCCGACTCGCTAGTGGCATCGAGTGGATACGTCGGGGGCCGTGGGCAGATCGGTATGCACCCGCCGGGGCACACGACCGCCTCTCCACTTTTCGCGACGGACTACACGGCAACAGGTCGGGGCGTCGATGTGCAGAACATTATCAGCCTGACGCCGGCATTGTGGCATGGACTGACGCAGGCGCAGATTGATGCCAAAGTTGGCGCGCTGGTTTTTAAAGCTCGAGCTTGGGGTCTGCCGTTTGGGCTCTTTGCGCACAACACTGATGTGATGACTGCACAGGAAGTGGGCTGGATCCTGGACTCGATTCTGGGGCGGCATGGGCAGATCAAGAAGAACTCGGAACTGGCGACCTATCTTCAGAGCGGGACTTTGGTTTCAGGCACAACGCAGTATCTGGCGCCAGTCATCGGCCCGATGCCCTCGATGCGTGCAGCGGCCTCCTCTCCGGAACACGGTGCGGGCCCGACTGTCGGAATCAATGATGCCATTAAGAGCTACAACGTCGACATTCTAGGTGGTGTGCGTCCCGTGCCTGGAACCTGGGACATCGGGGCGTACCCGAGTGCCTGGTGGGGAACGCAGCATGGTTCGTCGGGAACATCGAAGACGACCATCTATGGCAAGTACGTCGGTGTGTCGCAGGAAAACATCTATTGCGGGCCCGGGGATGTGCCTAGTTTTGGGTTGACTGATGGCCCCGCCTCACTGCCGCAGCAGTGTACTTACACGGCGATGTCCGGGACGCCTTCTCCGGGAACGGTGCGCACGGCGACGAGTTGCTCGGACATTGGGACTAAACTGGCGGCAGTTGCCAGCAATTCCGGCGATACAGTTGTGATTCCGGCATCACTCGGAGTCTGTGTGGGGACATGGGCACCCACTTATCAGGGCGACGCGAATCACTGGCTGACGATCCGCACCGATCAGATTGGAAGCCCGAACTTTCCCGCGGAAGGAGTGCAGGCAACGCCCTGCGCGATCAACATCACGCACATCGACGGCTATCCGGATTATCCCTGTGCTTCGCCGGCGCTCCTGATGCCTACGCTCTCCTCGGGCTCGGCCAATCAAGCGACGCTTAGCCTGACCGCGTGTAATTACTGCCGTGTGATTGGCTTAAACATTACCAAACAGCCTGCCACTAACATGCAGGCTTCGCTCGTAGATATGACGGGCAGCGACCACACCATCCTAGACCGCGTACTGATTCATGGCGTGGACTGGTCAAGTTACAACTACTTAACCAGCACCAAGACTGGAGTAGCCACGAAGGGTACCCACCAGGCAATCATCAATTCCTGGATTTACGACATCGACTACAACAACGCAGACGGGCAGGGCATTGTAGGCGGCATCGGTGGACAGCTAGATGAAGGCCCGCTCAAGGTCTTCAACAACCTGATTGCTGGGTCATCGGAGACGTGGCTGTTCGGCGGGGGCGGAGCGCGCGCATGGCCGCATGACATAGAAATCCGGCGGAATCTTTCGATGAAACCGCTGAAGTGGATGGCGGCGATTGGGGCTAACACTTATATTGGCGCGAATCAGGTTTGGCCGAACGTGAAGAACCTGGGCGAGTTCAAGCATGGCCACCGGATTCTCTACGAAGAAAACATCTTCATGAATGACTGGGAAGGCCAGTCGGACCAGTACGGCGGCGCCATTCTCACGATGCCGAAAAACCAGTCGGTCCAAAATACTTCGAAGTATGCGAATACGAGCGTTGATACAAACGGCAAGTACACCAATGTGGCTTGCGCCAAAGACGCTGCTGGCACCCCTTGTGATGCCCACACCGGAATCTGGGGAAACCGGATCACAAACGTCTCGCGCACGGCTGGCATGGTGCAGTTAACCGGAAGTCTTGATGGCGGATGGCCCTATTACGGCAGCGGCGGAAAGGTCATCATTCAAGGCTTATCTGGCACGGTGAGCGGCGTCGATCTCAGCACCTTGAACGGCGAGCAGACTATGGAGTTGGGGACAAGCGGTTATGGCTCGACCGCGCCCTACTACATTTATTTCAAGACGACGCCGGCCGGTCCCGACATTGCTTCGACCGCGGTCTCCTCGGGCCTCGCGCATGATTACACCGTTTCCACCTGCGCCCAGGTCGGGCACTGCATGTTCTCGGCTCCCCAGGCGAACTACCCGGGCAATCCCATCGTCTCGGTGATCGACACGGAGCACATCACAGTGCAGCTGGATCTGGGCGTGCAAACGGGCGCAACGCAGACAACCTGCAGGCCGGGAGCCAACTCAAGCGCACAGGTGCAGGATTTCACTGTGCGCTACAACTACATTCAGCACGCCGAGAACATCGGATTCACGATGTCGAATGCCGTATCCAATTGCCTGGACACCACCTTGGGTGTTTCAAACATTTCTTATCACGACAATGTTCACGATGACATCGACACGACCGCGTGGAACCGTTCGGCGGGATCCTGCTGTGGGCACGGGGGGGCAGGGCTCACGATTGGGAACAGCATTCCCGACCTCACGAAGCAGACGCACAATGTCGAGATCGCGCACAACACCTTTGCCAGCCAGCGCGGCTGGCCGGGCGTCTATCACGCCTCGGGCTCATTCGGCTTCTCCGACGGCTACGACTACAGCTATACCGGGCTCACACTTCAGCGCGTCAGCAACCTGGTCACGATCACCTATGGCGCGATTGCCGGAGAATCCGGAGCCAGCAGGATCATCATCACTGGTTTCACGGGGGCGTATGCGGAGATAAATGGAACCTGGGATGTGTCTGACTATCAGAACACGCAACTCTCTTTCACCTGTACGACCTGCACTGGTGGCGATATCAATCCTGCGATCAGCATCTCTGCCGGAACGACCGGGAGCGCGAAGCTGTCGCCTCCGCCCAGCTACTACGCGAATGTGACATTCCGCGACAACATTGGCCCAGGCCCGATCTACTACCAGAACTGGAACGGCTCGAATGACGGGCGCGGCCTCGCGACAATGCTCGACCTGAACATGAAAGACCCGACGACCGGGACGAGCACCTGGAGATATAGGAACAACTTGCTGGGAACGGCGCTCTATTCTGGCTACACGCAGGCAGCGACCTCGGGCATTCCGACCACAAATCCGGATAGTTCGCCCGCTTGCACCCTCGCCGGAGGATGCAGCGTGACGGATTTCTCAGGTGTTTTCACGAACTGGGGCGCCGGACTCGGAGATACGAGCGCCAATGACTACACGGTCACGGCGAATTACAAAAGCGCCGGATCGGACGGTAAAGACATGGGCGCGGACGTAGTTCGTTGGAAGGCTCTGAAGGCCGCGATCTATCCGCACTTCACGTTCACGCCGCTGACGGCCACAACGCCACAAACCATGAGTTGCACGAATGGCACCTATTGCGAGCAGCAACTTGCCTGGAGCGGCGGTGCTAGCCCATTTGTTCAGTGGCACCTGACGGGCGGAACGTTGCCCACCGGCATGAGTCTTGCGACTGTCGAGTCCTGCAAAGTGAACGGGTCTTACTCGAAGACAGGACCCACCGGATGCACGGGCTGGGTCTGGGGCACGCCGACACAGACGGGCAATTTTCCGCTTACCTTCCAGGTGGAAGATGCGGCTCACCAGAAGGCGTCGGTGAACTTGACGCTGACGGTGAACTGAGGTGAGGCGAGATTCTCGATCGACATTGTCAAAGAATGCAGCCGTCAGAGTGGCTGGCTTGGTTGAAAAGGGCCAGGGCAGCGAAAACCTCTAACCGCAGAGAACGCAGAGAACATCCGCAGAGGGTGCGGAGGGAAAGCTTTTGACCGCAATGGGCGTAAAGGTAATGTTAAGAACGCAGAGAAAAGCCGTAAAGGTGAATTGCGATGCATGATCTTTCTCTGCTGAGAACTTTCGGGTTGGACCTGGATTGTCGTCCAGTGCGGGCATGGTTGCGAGGCAAGCGGCGGTTTCCGACGGGCGAAGAGCTCACGCCGCAGGTGAGGGATTACCTGATCGCGGGGCTGCTCAAGGTGCGGAGCAAGCGCAAGGGGCTGGTGCGGTTGATTCCGAACCGGGCGCAGATGGAATAAGCGCGGCGCTGCACGCGGCGCAATATTGTGCTGAAGGCGCGGCAGCTGGGAATTACGACTTATATCGCGGCGCGATATTTCGTACAGACGATCACGCAACCAGGCACGATGACGGTTCAGGTCGCGCATAACCAGGAGTCCGCGGAAGAGATTTTCAAAATTGTGCATCGCTTCCTGGAGAACCTGCCGGAGGCGACACAAAAGGGCGCGCTGATCACGTCGCGCGCGAACGTCCGCCAGATCGTATTTCCCCATCTGGACAGCGAGTACCGGGTGGAGACGGCGGACGAAAATGCGGGACGCGGGCTGACTATCCATCACTTGCATTGTTCGGAGGTGGCCCGCTGGTCCCGCGGAGGCATCGAGGCACTGGCTTCGTTGCGAGCGGCGGTGCCGAATGATGGGGACATCGCGCTCGAGTCCACTCCGAACGGGGCGGGCGGGGTTTTCTACGAAGAATGGCAGCGGGCGGACGAGACGGGATATACGAAGCATTTTTTTCCATGGTGGTACGCAGAGGAATACCAGGGGGATGTGACGAAGCTGGACGTCGGCCCGCTGACGGATGAAGAGCAAGAACTGGTGAGCAAGCACAAGCTGACCGACGCGCAGATTGCATTCCGAAGGACAAAGAAGGCGCAGTTCCGTGGATTGGCGGCGCAGGAGTTTGCGGAAGATCCGGTGGCGTGCTTTCGGGCTTCGGGTGAGAGCGTGTTCGAGATGGAAGCGATCGAGCGAGCGCTGCAGGGATGTGGCGAGCCGCTGGAGATGAAAGACAACCGGCGGCTGCGGATCTGGTTTCCGGCGCAGAAGGGCAAGAAGTACATCATCGGAGTGGATACGGCGGGCGGCGGGTGTGAGGGGGACTACTCGTGCGCGCAGGTGATCGATCGGGTCACGGGCATGCAGTGTGCCGAGTTGTATGGACATTATCCGCCACAGGAACTCGGGAAAAGAATCGTCGAGCTGGCGAAGGTTTACAACGACGCGCTGATCGCTGTGGAGCGGAACAATCATGGATATGGGGTAATCGCCGTGGTGGAGAACGCGGGGTACGCGAATGTGTATCGGGAAGGTCAGCAAGCGGGCTGGCTGACTTCGGCAGTGACGCGGCCGGCGATGATCGAGAACCTGGCGGCTGTGCTGCTGGCCGAGCCCATGCTGTTTCATAGCTCGCTGTTTCTGGGGGAGTGCCGGACGTTTGTGCGGCATACCGACGGAAGCACGGGAGCAGCGGTAGGTGCGCATGATGATTCTGTGATGGCCATGGCGATTGCATTTGCCGTGCGGCGGACAACTTCGGGAGGGGTGGAGAGCAGCGGCATGGAACTGGCGAGTGTTTCGCGGGAGCCGGGTTGTTTGTGATCTGGGTGCGGGCCGGTTGTTCAGGTTGAACTTTTGCCGGGTGCGCTGGGTCACTGATTGACGCGACAGGGCGCGGTGGAATGGGGAAGGAGAGGGCGAGACGCCCTCTCGACAGCCGGCGGGACGCCGGCGCTACCCCTTGGCGATCGAGGCGATCCAACACGTGCGGCGGATGCGGGGCGGTGCGCAGGGGCATCTCATGCGCTGTGACGATGAGCATTACTACGTCGTGAAGTTTCGGAACAACCCGCAGCACTTGCGCGTGCTGGCCAACGAATTTCTGGCGACTCGACTGGCGGAGAGAGCCGGGCTGCCGGTGCCGGTCACGGAGGTGGTCGAGGTCGGGGATTGGTTGGTGAGTCATACGCCGGAATTGAATATCCAGCTGGCTTACCAGTCGATTCCTTGTTTGCCCGGATTGCAGTTTGGGTCACGGTACGTGGTGAGTCCTCCTTATGAAGGGCAAGTGTTCGACTACCTGCCGAGCGAGATGATGAACCGTGTGCGGAACGTGGAAACATTTGCCGGAATGTTGGCGATGGACAAATGGACTTGCAACGCGAATGGGCGGCAGGCGGCGTTTTGGAGGAAAGGGCGCGAAAAGAAATACACGGCGACGTTTATCGACCAGGGGTACTGCTTTAATGCGGGCGAGTGGTCGTTTCCGGATTATCCGCTGCGCGGGGTGTATGCGCGGAATGAAGTGTACGAGAGCGTGGCGGGATGGGGGTCGTTCGAGCCGTGGCTGTCGCGGATTGAGAACATGGAAGAGGAAGCGATCTGGGCGGCAGCGGGCGAGATTCCTCCGGACTGGTATTGCGGGCAGTGGGATGAGTTGGAAGCACTGGTGAAGAAACTCATTGCGCGGCGGGCGATAGTCCGGAATTTGATTTTGGGATTTCGGATGTCGAGCAGGAGACCGTTTCCGGGTTGGCGCGAGGATGCTTAAAAAGAGGCCAGAGATGTTGCACGCTGATTCCTCCGCCGTGTTCGGTTTCGGAATGACAACACTTGAGCTAAGAGCTAAAGGCTAACGGCCAATGGCTGGTTCCGACAAACACGAGCTTGGTTTTTTTCTGCTCCGGTATGTGCCGGATGCGATGAAGGACGAGTTCGTCAATGTGGGAATCGTGCTGTTCGGCGGCGGTGTGGACGCGGGATATGCGGATGTGCGCTTCACGCGGGACTGGCGGCGAGTGCTGTGTATGGATCCCGGGGCGGATCTCGAATGGCTGCAGGCTTTGGAGAAAGATATCCGGATGCGTTTGCAGGATGCGGCCGGGCGGGAAGATATTTTATTTCGGTTACAGGATTTGTGCTCTAACGTGATCCAGGTTTCTGCGACGAAAGGATGTTTGGGGGCGGAGCCGGCCCAGGAATTGGAGTTGTTGACGAAGCTGTACCTGGAGCCTCCACCAATACAGGCGGGGAGGCGGGTTCCAAGCGGGAGGCAGCGGATCTTGGCGGCGATGCAGAATGCGTTTGAAAGTGAGGGCGTTTGGAAACTGATGAGGAAGGACATTGCGGTGGAGAGGTACACGCATAAGGGAGATCCTCTGAAGATTGATTGCGCTTATCGCCCGAATGGGGTGATCAAGATGTTTCACGGGGTGGCCTTGAGTTCGGATGTGGACTCGGCGAAGGTGCTGTCGTTCAGCTATCCCGAGATTGAGGCAGGGATCGCGCGGGATGAGGAGGCGGGGTTGTCACTCACCGCGATTGTGGAGGATGGCCTGGATCGGAGCGATGAAGCGATCCTGTTTGCGTTGGCGATAATGGAGCGCAGCAGGATTGCAGTGGCTGGGGTGAGTGAGATGCCCAGGCTGGCGGAAATAGCTCGGCGGGAGTTGCGGGTGTAGGCGCGTCACTGGCACGTTGTGAGTTGCGAGCTAAAGCCTTTAACCGCGAAGTTCGCGAAGAAGGGCCGCGAAGGACGCGAAGAAGAGCAACCCCTATTATTGCAAGCGTAGGGGCGCCGGCGGGCAGAGGAATCCCACGTTGCGCGCACGCGTGGGGAGTCTACGAATCAACAGTGAATAAAGAGAGTACGAATGTCATTACGCAGATTCCTCCGCCGCGTTCGGCTTCGGAATGACAAGATAAAAGGGGCTGCCTTTGCTTCGGAGTGACAAGGGATAAAGGGTCCGCCTCTGCTTCGGATGACAAGAGATAAAGGGGTTCGCCTCTGCTCGGAATAACAAGAGATAAAGGGGTCTGTCTCTAAAGAATCACGTCGAGTTTGCGGGCAGGAATGCCCGCGCCACACGAAGGGAATCATGAACATTCGAGAGAAGGTACGCGGCGCGCTGCGCCGGATCGCGGGAGTGTCTTTGGGCGATGCCATCGCGGCGGGCGCGGCGGGGTCATCTGCGTTCAACGATAAGCGGCGGACAGTGTTTGCCGTCGATTCTGAATACGTACGGATTTTCGAGGACTGGAATTGCGGCACTGAATATCCTGCCGAAGCCCACGCCGCCGAACTTGCGCCGGTTTGCGGAGACGCCCGTGGCGCGCAAGGCGATCAACACGATCAAAGATCGGATTGCGGGCATGAAGTGGCGAGTGCAGGCGCGGCGCGGGCGGTCGCTCGAAGAGTTGCCGGATGCGGCGGCGCGAGTCCAGGCGCTGACCGATACTCTGGATCAGCCGAATCCCGATGATTCATTTCGATCGCTGGCGGAGCAGGTCCTCGAGGATGTGATCGTGGGGGGATTTGGGGCGATCGAAGTGCAGGTCTCAGGCGATCCGGCGAAGCCACTGGTGCTGTGGCCGGTGGATGGTGCTTCGATCCGCATGAAAGCGGATTGGGATGGGCGCCCGGATTCGACGCGTTACCTGCAGGCCACGCAGCAGTTTGGGCCGGCGGGACAGATCGAACTGAATGACGATGAGTTGATTTACATCCGGTTGAATGCGCGCACGCATACGCCGTTCGGGTTGGGGCGGGTGGAGGTTGCGTTCGAAACGATCAACGCGTTTCTGAGCGCGCACCGGTACGCGTCACGGTTGGCTTCGAACTCGGTTGTGCAATACGCGCTGTGGTTGAAGGATTTGACTCCTGCGCATCATGAGCGGCTGATCCGGTGGTGGCAGGACGAGATCGAAGGAACGGGGAAAGTGCCGATTCTTTCGGTCGAGAACAAGCCGGAGGTACTGCGTTTTGGGGGTGGCACAGATGCAGATTTGCGGCTGGCGTGGCAGGAATTTTTGCTGCGCGTGATGGCGAACGCTTTTGATCTGCCGCCGCAATTCCTTGGCGTGGAGCGGGATGTGAACCGCTCCACGGCAACAGAGATGAATGATGTGGCTTTCCAGCACGCAATTGTGCCGACGGCGCGACTGTTTGCGGAACACATCACGCGGGACGCGATCGCGAAGAAGTTGGCATGGCATGACCTGGAGTTTGTGTTTACGGAGCTCGATGCACAGAACGAGATGGAGCAAGCGCAGATCGACGAGATCCTGTTGCGCAACGGGGTGATGACCGTGAATGAGGTGCGGCGGATGCGGGGCTTGGCGGAGCTTCCGGTGGCGACAGGGGCCGCGAATAGTGTGGCTCAGTAGCGGTGGGGCGAACGGTGCATGATTCGGAGCGCTACTCAAGTGATTCACGGTTCTCACAGGGAATCGAAAAGCAGGTCCTTCGCTTGGCTCAGGATGGCAATGCGGGTGGTAAGGGGATAGAGATGGAGACAGTGGAACTGGAAAGTATGGCGATTCAGATGCCGGAGGTAGATGGGCATCCGAACCGGGAGCCGTTTCGCGGAGTATTGACGCTGATCGATGTTGCGTCAGACCGGCGCCTTCTGGCGCTCGCGGGCATCGGGTGGTGCTGACGCGGGCTGCGGCCGAGGCGGCATTGCCGTCATTGCTGGGGATGGGCCTGGACTATGCTCCGGCGCTCGACCGGCATGACGTGCGGCGGAAGGTGGGCGTCATTACGCGAGCGGAAATTGTGGGGAGGAACCTGGAACTGGCCGGGTATCTCTTCGCTAAAGACTTTCCAGAGATTGTCAAAGAACTGGGACGAGTGGGGCGGCGGTATACACGGGGGATTGCCGGGACACTGGCGGCTCCGCAACTTGGCATGTCATACGAGATTGCGGATGCCCGGGTTGCGGATGTGCGGGCAGGGGTGTGGACGTTGACACGAGTGACTTTCACCGGGGCGGCAATTCTGCGGCGCGATAAAGCTGCGTATCAGGAGACGTGGATTGAGTTGGGGGAGTGAGCTCGGCCAGGCATGAGCAAAAAGCTTTTAACCGCGAAGGACGCGAAGTGGGCGCGAAGGTCGCGGAGGAAATCTTAAAGCGCAGAGAGCGTCCGCTGTGGACGCAGAGAAGAGCTATTAACCCCCAAGAAAATCGGGTGATCTGGGACCTGGTTATCGGGTGATTGATTCTCGTCACTCGTGACTTGCGGACGAGTTGAAACAGGTGGGTTCAAATTAAAGATCAAGGAGAAGTGCATGGGTGAAGAGATGACGCAGCAGATGATGGCGGCGGCGGAGCGGTTGGCGGCGGCGGCGGAAGCGCTCGACCGGGTATTGGAGCGGATCGACGCTCAACAGGAAGCTCTGAACGCGAAGGTGGACCGGATTGTGGCGGCGGTCGAAGAGCAGTTGAGTTCTGAGGAGGCGGGCGCCGGCAGCGAGACCCAGGACTCCGCGAGTTTGCAGTTGCGCGTGGCTGAGCTGGAGAGGGCCAATACGGATCTGAAGGCGCAAGCCGCGCGTATGACGCGGAAGACGTTGCCGGCGGCGGTTTCGGCTCTGATCGGGAAGTTTGATGGGGTCACCGGCGAGCGCTTCGATGCGGAGGCGATCGAGAAGACGTTGCAGCCCCTGAGCGTGGAGCAGCGAATTGCAGTGAAGGCGGAGATGGCGCGGGCAGGGTTCATCGAGTGAGTTCGTAGCGATTGAACCTGCTGATGTGAGAGAGGGCACGGCTCGGGCCGTGCCCTTTGTTTGTGAGTGGAACCGGATTTGTGGTGGAAAAGCCTGTCGAGGGCGTTGGTGCTGCAGACATACACGGGGTCCTTCGACTTCGTTCGGCTGGCGCCTCACTTCGCTCAGGATGACAACGAATTTTTGATTTGGGCTGTATTTCGGGTTCGGAGCAGCAAAGGGAAGCAAATTTCAATTCAGGAGAGCACATGA